>Ga0066675_10001299_pt1 | contig 10633 bp, 11 predicted proteins | sample GraSoiAngelo_124_FD_62295 | JGI IMG/M metagenome (GOLD analysis project Ga0066675, IMG submission 62295) | Grasslands soil microbial communities from the Angelo Coastal Reserve, California, USA - 14_0927_05_20cm | ecosystem: Environmental > Terrestrial > Soil > Grasslands | place: USA... | reverse complement strand
GCGGGCATCCCGCCGCGCGAGTTCGCGGACCGCAACAACGCGCTGATCGTCGAGGACCTTCGCCGCCTGGGCATGACGTATGACGTATTTACTCGCACCACGACGGCCAACCACTACCGCGTGACGCAGGACCTGTTCCTCAAGCTGTTCGAGAAGGGCTACCTGGTCAAGAAGACGCAGATGGGCGCGTTCGATCCCGCGAGCGGGCGGACGCTGCCCGACCGCTACATCGAGGGCAAGTGCCCGATCTGCGGGAATCCCGACGCACGCGGCGACCAGTGCGACAACTGTGGGAACCAGCTCGACCCGATCGACCTGATCAACCCGCACCAGCGCGGCAGCGACACGCCGGTGGAGTTTCGCGAGACCGAGCACTTCTTCTTCGACCTGCCGGCGCTGGGGGAGGAGCTCGCGAGCTGGATCGAGAGCCATGACGACTGGCGCCCGAACGTCCGCAAGTACTCGCTCGAGTTCGTCCGCAATCTGAAGCCGCGCGCGATCACCCGCGACCTCGACTGGGGCGTGCCGGTGCCGCTGCCGGGCTGGGAGGACAACCCCCACAAGAAGATCTACGTCTGGTTCGACGCCGTGATCGGGTACCTGTCCGCGTCGATCGAATGGGCCAGGACGAGAGGCGATCCCGATGCGTGGATGGACTGGTGGCAGAACCCTGAGAGCCGCCACTACTACACCATGGGCAAAGACAACATCACCTTTCACACGGTCATGTGGCCCGCGATTCTCATGGGTGTCGGCGACATGAAGCTGCCCGACGAGATCGTCGCCAGCGAGCACCTGCACATGGAGGGCAAGAGGCTCTCGACCAGTCGCGGCCATGTTATTTACGTCCGAGACGTCCTCGATCGATACGACCCCGACGCGCTGCGCTACTACCTGATGATCGCCGGCCCGGAGAACCAGGACTCGGACTTCACATGGTCGGAGTTCGTCCGCCGCAACAACGACGAGCTGGTCGCGACCTGGGGGAACCTGGCCAACCGCACGCTGGTCAACGCGCACCGCAACTTCGGCGAGGTGCCGAGGCCGGGATCGCTCACAAGCGCAGACGAAGCTCTGATCGGCGAGGTGGAGGCTGCCCTCGGCGTCGTCGCAGACCAGCTCGGCTCGGCGCGGTTTCAAAACGCGCTCAAGCACGCGATGGCGATGGCCGCCAAGGTCAACGTTTACCTCGGCACCGAGCAGCCGTGGCATGTCATCAAAACCGACAAGGAGCGCGCGGGCACGGTCCTTTACGTCGCGCTGCGCTGCGTCGACAACCTGAAGATCATGCTCACTCCATTCCTGCCGTTCTCGTCGCAACGACTCCACCACATGCTCGGCTACGACGATGTGATCGCTCCTCAGCCGGAGGTGCGCGAGGTCACGGAGGACGGCTCCACCCATTCCGTGATCACGGGCGAGTATCCGATCGCCGACAGGTGGCTTCCTTCGGAGCTTCCGCCTGGCCGCAAGCTGCCCACGCCGGAGGCGCTCTTCAAGCGGCTCGACGAGGTGGTCGAAGAATCGGCTTCGTAGATACGCACCTTCACCTGGAGGAGCTGGGCGACACCTCCGAGGTCGTGCAGCGGGCGGCCGAGGCGGGAGTCGACCGCATGGTCGCGATGGGCGTCAACCTCGAGCACAGCCGGCGCGCCGTGGAGATGGCGAACGGGCATGGGGCCGTCTGGGCCGGCGTCGGGCACTATCCGACCGAGGAGGTGGGGCCGGACATGGCGGCCCTGCGCGAGCTCGCCCTCTCAGCGCGAGTCGTCGCCATGGGCGAGGTCGGGCTGGACTTCGACCACGGCGACGTGTCACGGCACGACCAGTGGAGTCGCTTCGAGAAGATGTGCGCGCTGGCCGTCGAGCTCGACCTCCCCGTGTCGATCCACAACCGCGGCGCCACCGACGAGATCGAGGAGGTGATCCACGAGCATCCGGGACTGCGCGGAGTGATGCACTACTTCGCTCTGGGCTGGCATGACGCGGAGCGTTTTCTCGACCTGGGCTTCCACCTCTCATTCGCGGGGCTGGTCACCCGGCCCAGCCGGAACGAGCTCCGCGAGGTGGTGAAGCGATGCCCGGCGGAGCGGCTGCTGCTCGAAACCGACTCGCCTTACGGCAACGCGCACAAGCGCATGGGCGTGCCCAACCGGCCGGCCTACCTCATCGACACCGCGGAGCTGGTCGCCGAGCTGCGAGGGATCACGCTCGACGAGCTCGGCGAGCTCGAAACGGCGAACGCCCTCGCGCTCTTCACGCGCATGACGTGATCGATCCGGCTGTCAAAGCCCAGCTCTTCGACCTCCTGCACCGCCATCGCGCGACGCTGAAGCACCGCTTCGGCCAGAACTTCCTCGTCGACCCGGTCCTCCGCGACCTGGTGGCCGAGGCCGCCGGCGCCACCGAGGACGACGAGGTGCTAGAGGTGGGGGCGGGCGTCGGCACCCTCACGATCGCGCTGGCCAAACGCTGCCGGCGCCTGGTCGCCGTCGAGCTCGACCGCACCCTGATGCCTGCCCTGCGCGAGGTGGCCGGGGGCGAGCCGAAGATCGAGACGGTGCAGGCCGACATCCTGCGCTACGACCTCGCCGCGGCCTTTCCGCGGGGTGGCGAGATCGTCGCCGGCAACATTCCCTACAACCTCACGGGTGCGCTGCTGCGCAAGCTCCTCGATCGGCCGCCCCGCCCGCGGCGCCTCTCGCTCGTGGTCCAGAAAGAGGTTGCGGAACGCTGGACCGCCCCCACCGGCGCAAGCGTGGCGACGATCGCGGTCCAGGTGTTCGCCGACGCCCGGATCGTGATGACGATCCCGGCGAGCGCGTTTGAGCCGGTTCCGGGTGTCGATTCGGCGCTCGTCTCGATGGAGGTTCGGCCTCAACCCGCGGTGGACGTGGACGACCTCAATGCATTCCTTCGCTTTGTCGAGGCCGTGTTCCAGCAGCGCCGGAAGCAGCTCGCAGGAACGTTGGGCCGGATCAGTGGCATCGGCAGCACGGCGGCCGCGGCACGCCTCCGCGATGCGGACGTCGATCCAGAGCGGCGCCCGCAGACGCTCAGCCTGGCGGAATGGGAAACGGTCTACACCCGCTTCTCCTCCCGCTAATCTTCCTCACGCCGTGGAGGCGCCGATCAGGTTTCCAATCGAAGGCCCGGGCGGCTTTGGCGCGGTGCTGGGGTTCACCGCCTTCAGGAACATCTGGTTCGCGCAGCTGGCGGCTCAGCTCGCGGACAAGTTCCTTCTCTTCTCGCTGATCATCCTCGCGTACAACATCTCGGGCGGAAGCACGCCCGTCGCGGTGACGCTGCTGACCTACACGGTGCCCGCGGTCCTGCTCGCCCCGCCGGCGGGGGTGATCGCGGACCGCCTCAATCGCAAGCAGATCATGATGTGGTGCAACTTCGGGCGCGCCGCGACCATCGCTCTGATCCCGCTCGCCGCGCTCGTTCCGGGTCTGAGACATGACTTTGCGCACCTGCTCCTGATCACGCTGGTCTTCTCCGCCGTCGGCCAGCTCTTCGGCCCGGCGGAGGCGTCCGTGATCCCCACCATCCTCCCGCGCTCGGCGCTGATCACCGCCAACTCGATGTCGCTTCTCACCATGGTGCTCACGCTGGTGGTCGGGGGCGCCCTGGCGCCGATCCTGTCCAGGATCGACCTGTACGCGCCCTACTGGGTCGGAGCCGCGCTGCTGGCGATCGCCGGCGCGCTGATCTTCGCCTCGGACATCCCCGCCATCCAGCGCACGACCGAGCCGCCGGTGGCGGAGAGCGCCAGCCGCTTCCGCCGGATGACGCTCGACATCAAGGAAGGCATCGACGCCGTGCGCGCGTCGCGCGGACTGATGCTCGCGTTCGGGCAGCTGAGCCTCGCCGTGCTCGTGCTGTTCATGCTGTTCACGCTCGCACCCGCGTTCGTGAGCAAGGTCATCGGCATCGCCGCCCAGGACACGTACGTGATCCTGGTGCCCGCCACCACCGGGGCGATCATCAGCGCCATCGCGTTGGGGCAGTTCCTTCGCAACATCGACCGCGCCCGCCTGCTCGCGGTCTCGATGATCGCCTTCGGCATCACCATGCTGGGCCTGGCCGCGGTCCCTCAGGCGATGGCCCAGCTGCCAGACCTGCACGTGCACGCCCGTCTCACGGGCGCCGCCTTCAGCCTCCTGCTCGGCATCGAGTTCGGGGCGATCATGATCCCGGCCGCCACCTACCTCATGGAGTCGACGAGCGACGAGATCCGCGGCCGGATCTTCGCCCTCCTTTACATGGTCATCAACGGCGTCACGGCCATTCCCGTGCTCGTCGCCGCCGCCCTGTCGGACACAATCGGCACGGCGCACGTCATCGGCGGCATGGGGGCGCTGCTGGTCGTGGGAGGCGTCGCGCTCGCTATGGCCTGGACGCGCGTCGCTGGGCCACTACGGCGATGATCGCGACCACGACGATGATGGCCAGGCCGCCGAAGCCGATGGCGCGAACGATGGTCTCGAGCAGGCCCAGGTTGCTGCCCAGAAAGTAGCCGGCGCCGCCGATGATCGTGGCCCACGCCAGCCCGCCGATCGCGCTGAAGAGCTGGAATCGCCAGAACGGCATATGGGACATCCCGGCAAGCATCGATCCCCACGTCCGCAGCCCGAGCACGAAGCGCGCCGCCAGGATCGCCCGATCACCGTGCCGGGAGAAGAACATCTCGGAGCGCGCGATGTGCTCCGGCCGGATTCGGAAGAGGCTGCCGAACCGTTCCACGAACGGCCGCCCGCCCCTGAACCCGAGGTAGTAGCCGAGATCCGCGCCCGCGGTGGCCCCGACGAAGCCGAAAAGGATCACGAGCACGATGCTGTGGTTGCGCGCCGCGGCCCAAGCCGCAGCCGCCAGCAGCAGGGTCTCGCCGGGGAAGGGCACGCCCGCGCTCTCGATGAGGATCCCGAGCCCGGCCGCGGGATAGCCGATGGCATCGACGACCGTGATCCAGTCGATGTGCAAGGCCTACATATACTGGACGACCCCATGGCCGAATACGGCGAGCACGAATTCAGCGACGATCCGCTGCACGTCCTGCGGCACTCGACCGCACACCTGCTGGCGGCGGCCGTCACCGAGCTGTACCCCGATGCCAAGTACGGCATCGGTCCCGCGGTCGAGGACGGCTTCTACTACGACTTCGCGTTCTCCAGGCCGATCTCGGAGTCGGACCTGCCCGCGATCGAGTCGCGCATGCGCCGCATCGCTCACGAGGACCGGCCTTTCGTGCAGGAGACTCTCTCGCGCGACGAGGCCGTCCAGGAGTTCACCAAACGGGGGCAGGACTACAAGCTCGAGCTGATCCGAGACAAGGTCGAGGGCGACGAGGTCAGCGTCTATCACACGGGCGAATTTCTCGACCTGTGCCGAGGCCCACACGTCGCAGGCACCAAACAGCTGAAGGCTTTCAAACTCATGCGCGTCGCGGGCGCTTACTGGCGCGGCGACGAGAAGCAGCCGCAGCTGACACGCATCTACGGCACGTCGTGGCCGTCACAACGCGAGCTGGACGATTACCTCAAGTTCCTGGAGGAGGCCGAGAAGCGAGACCACAAGAGGATCGGCAAGGAGCTGAAGCTGTTCACGGTCGACGACCGCGTCGGCCCTGGGCTCCCGCTGTGGCTGCCCGCCGGCGCGACGGTCCGCCGCGAGCTCGAGCGCTTCATCGTCGATGAGGAGCTGGCCCGCGGCTACCAGCACGTGCGCACTCCGGACGTGGCGCGACTCGAGCTCTTCAAGCAGAGCGGGCACGCGCAGCTCTACCACGAGTTCATGTACCCACCGATGAAGTTCGAGGACGGCGAGGAGCTCGAGCTGCGGCCGGTGAACTGCCCGCACCACATCGTCATCTACCAGTCGGAGCTGCGCAGCTACCGCGAGCTGCCCCTCCGCATTGCGGAGATCGGCAACAACTGGCGCTACGAGCGCTCGGGCACCCTGATCGGGATGAACCGCGTGCGCTCCTTCGCTCTCAACGACGCGCATATCTTCTGCACCGAGGAGCAGCTCATGGAAGAGGTCAAGGGCGCCATCGAGCTGGCGCTCTACTTCTCCGACGTGCTGGGCATCGAGGACTTCCGGTACAGGCTGTCGGGCCGCGACGACGTCAAGGAGAAGTGGCTCGGCACCGAAGAGCAGTGGCAGCGAGCGCAGGCGGCGCTCGCGGAGGCGCTCGAGTCTATGGGACAGCAATACGAGCTGGGCGTCGGCGAGGCCGCGTTCTACGGGCCGAAGATCGACTTCCAGGTCAAGGACGCGCACCGGCGCGAGTTCACCAACTCGACGGTGCAGGTGGACTTCCAGCTCCCTGAGCGATTCGACCTCGAGTACGTCGCGGAGGACGGCTCGCGCCGGCGGCCGGTCATGGTCCATCGCGGCGCGGCGGGCGCCATGGAGCGGCTGTTCAGCTACCTGATCGAGCGGTATGCCGGAGCCTTCCCGACGTGGCTGCACCCGGTGCAGGTCGTGGTCATCCCGATCACGGACGCGCAGGCGGACTACGCGCGCCGGGTCGCGGCTGCCCTGCGCACGAAAAAGCTGCGGGTCGAGCTGGATGCACGCCCGGAGAGGATGCAGCGGAAGATCCGCGATGCCCAGCACCAGAAGGTCCCGTACATGGCGATCCTCGGCCAGCGCGAAGCCGAGAGCGAGCATGTCAACGTGCGCGACCGGGCAGGGCTGCAAACGGACGAGCCGCTCGAGGAGTTCGCGCAGCGGGTGGCCACTGAGGCCGCCGACAGGCGGCGCTGACGCTCAGCTGAAGAGCTGCACCTCGAAGGGTGTGCCGTTGCCCTGTTTGTGGATGGTCATCGCTCCCTTCGTGAGCGCCCGCGACCAGCGGTAGAAGTCGACGCTCGATCCGCCGATGTCCTCAAAGTAGCTCGAGTACCTCCAGTCGCCGGCGTTGAGATGCTGGCGGTAGAAGGAGTTAACGGAGTCGTATGAGTCCTTCGAGCTCATCCGCATGCGGCATGCGGTGGAGTCGCCGTTCAGCGGCGGCTGGAACGATTGATCCACCTCGAGGATCGTCACGCGCGGGTACACAGGAAAGTCGGAGGGCATACAGCCAGAGTGGTGCGCCGGGATGAAGGAGGCCACCGTGGTGACGACGAAGTAGCCGCCGAAGATGAGGAGCAGGACGAGCAGCGTGCCGGCGCTCGTCAGCCACCACACCACGAGCCGCCGATGCTCTGCCATCGCCGGCGAAAGGGAAGGACCCTGCGGCATGGCCACGCCTCCTTATAACGCTAAAGACGGGAGGAAGCTGCGCCCTGCACGATCAGCTGTAGACGGTGATGCGGATCTCCGTGTGCTGGCCACGGCCCAGCAGCTCGATCGTGCCGTTCGTGGACGGCTTCGAGCGGTTCTCGAACCGCACGGTGCCGCTGGCGGTGTCTGAGCTTGCGCTCCAGTCACCCGAATTGAGATTCGACGTGTACCAGGAGGTCACGGTGCTGACGTCGTCGTTCGACTCGAGAACCATGGTGCACCGCTTGGTGTCGCCGGCCGGCACCCCGGTGCCGACGTACGTGTTCTCACTCGACACGGTCGCTCCCGGATAGCCCGGGAAGTCAGAGGGCAGGCAGCTGAAGCCGCCGTGCTGGAAGCTCGACATCAGCGATCCGAGGCCCAACGCCGCGGCGACCAGGGCGATCACCACCAGCACGGCGCAACCGCCGGCCAGCCACCAGACCCAGGCGAACGACCTGCGAGGGCTCGTCGCCACGGGTGGCGCCGTCCCTGTGGGGACCCACCGGGCGCCGTCCCAACGCCACTGGCCGTCAGGCGAGATCTGGCCGGGCAGTACAGGATCGCTCACAGGCCGCCGGGGATGCGGCCTCCGCACGTGCCCTGGGCTGGAACCGGAGTGATGCTCCCAATGGTGATGTCTCCAACGCGGGCCTGCTGCTGGGTGTCCCCGCCGGCGATCACGTGGGTGGCGTCGATCCAGCCACACACGAGCAGGTCCAGGGTCTGCTTGACGCCTGCGAACGTGGTTCCACCATCGGTGTCCAGCGCGATGGCGGCCCCGTCGGGCGACAGGTAGGCCGGCGTCGGCCCCTGGATGGTGAGCGACTGCACAGTCGCGCCGGTCCAGTCCAGCTCCTTGACCTGAGTGAAGTTCTCGTTCTCGCAAAGGGCTCCGCGCGGCGAGGGATAGCTGACGATGCTGCAGGTGGGGCCACCAATCGTGTAGCGGCGCACGCCGGTGGCCGGATCGACGACGTGGAGCTCCTGTGGGCCGCAGCAGGTCGGTCCGCCCCCCTGCGAGCAGGACGCGACCTTTGCCACCACCAGGTTGTCGGCGCCATGCCAGCCGATCGGCCACAGCGAGTAAGCCCCGGTTTCGCTGAACAGCTTGACGTGGTTCGTCCCTCCGTTGAGGTCCTCGACGTACAGAACCGTGGTCGCGCCGCTGGCGGTGTAGGTGTTCTCGACCACGGCGATGCGCTGGTCGTTGGGACTGACCGCGAACATGCTGCGTATCTGTCCGCCCGCCGGCACCTTCGTGGCATGGCCGGTCTCTCCGTTGGGGGTCAGGAAGTTGACGTTGCCCTGGGCGTCCAGGAAGTAGGCGCGCGTGTCGCTCGTGCTCACCGGCAGGGGCAGGACGGCCCCGGCGGCGTCGCCACACGTGACCTGCGTCGGGCTGCTCGGGACGGCGCTGGCCGCCACCTTGCCGTCGACGCCCACGAGGCTGACGGTGTAGGTGTCGGCGTTGCCCTGCGTCACGAGCACGCCGTACCCGCCGACGAAGCTCGGAGTGGGGGATGGCCGTGCGGACGGCGAGGCTGGAGGGCCGCCCGGGGAGCCCGAGGCGGAGGCTGACGCTGACGGCGAGGCTGATGGTGACTGCCGCGAGGCGGTGCTCGTGGAGCCGCAGGCGGCGAGCAGGATGATGGCTACGACGTAGGGCGCGACCTTCAAGCGGACGACATTCTGGGCCAAACCAGCGCCGCGAGTAACCCCTCGCGCGCCGGCGTTTTCACGTCAATGCCAACGGTCCTTTGCGCCGGCGGTTACGTTTCCGGTACCATCCTCGCGCTGAAGCAGGGCTCCGACCCTCACCCCCAGGGCGCCGCTCGAAGGGGTACGAAGTACGGACGGCTTCTAGCTGTCCGTTTTGTTTTGTTCAGACCGATTGGAGGAACACTAGAAACCTGAATTTGGCCGAGGTAGCGTCTCATTCCGTTTAAGGAGCTAAGGATCAACGATCAGATCCGCAGCTCTGAGGTGCGTCTGATCGATGACCAGAACAACCAGCTAGGCGTGCTGTCGCTTGACGCCGCGCTGCGCATCGCAAGCGAGAAGGGACTCGACCTCGTCGAGGTGGCGCCGCAAGCGCAGCCCCCGGTCTGCCGCCTGATGGACTACGGACGCTACAAGTTCGAGACCATCAAGCGCGAGAAGGACCAGCGGCGCAAGCAGAACGTCACCAAGCTCAAGGAGATGAAGCTTCGCCCGAAGGTGGCCGAGCACGATTTCCAGACCAAGTTCAAGGGCCTGAGGCAGTTCCTCGAAGCGGGCGAGAAGGTAAAGGTGACGATCATGTTCCGAGGCCGCGAGATGGTGCACCAGGACATCGGGAGGAAGATCCTCGACCGGGTGGCCGACGACGCGCGCCCGTTCGCGGTGGTCGAGCGAGCGCCCCTGCTCGAAGGCAAGAACCTCTTCATGATCCTCGCGCCCAGCCGCCAGTCGGCCGCGCCGAAGGAGACTGCGGCAACCAGTGCCTAAGATCAAAACCCGCAAGGGCATCGCCAAACGGATCCGGGTGACGTCGACCGGCAAGCTGGTGCGCTCCAGCTCGTGGAAGAGCCACCTGCTCGAGCACAAGTCGAAGAAGCGCAAGCGCAAGTACGAGGACAAGCAGCCGGTGGACAAGGCCGATCGCAAGGCCGTCCGCAGGGCGCTGGGCATCTAGGGCATGGCAAGGATCAAGCGCGGCGTCCCGGCCCATCGCCGCCACAAGGCGATCCTCGACCGGGCCAAGGGCTTCCGGCTCTCCAAGAAGCTGCTCTTCCGTCCCGCCAACGAGGCGGTCCTGCACGCGCTCGCGTATGCGTTCCGCGACCGCCGCCGGCGCAAGCGCGAGATGCGTTCGCTGTGGATTGCGCGCATCAACGCAGCCTCGCGCCAGTCTGGGCTGCCTTACAACAAGCTCATGCACGGCCTTCGCCAGGCCGGAGTGGAGATCGACCGCAAAGTGCTGGCTGACCTGGCCGTGCGCGACAGCGGTTCCTTTGCTCGGCTGGTGGAGGTTGCAAAGAACAACCTCTAGCGACCAGCTGATCAGCAGCCCGGAGAACGAAAGCGTCCGCAGGTTGCGGCGCCTCGCTCACCGGCGCGAGCCAGGCCTTGCCCTCCTGGAAGGTCCGCGCGTGGTCGCGGAGGCGGTGAGGGCGGGCGTGGAGCTCGACCTGCTTGCGGTGCGGGAGGGCGACAAGAGCCCCGTGCGCGGCCCGCGCCTGACCTTCACCCGTGAGCTCTTCGCGAAGCTGGCGCAGACCGTGACCCCGCAGGGCGTTATCGCCATCGCCAAAGTGCGCGAAGCGTCGCCCGCAGACGCGATCGCGGCCGCGAAGGCGGCAGGATGGCCGCTGGTGGT
>Ga0066675_10001296_pt1 | contig 10641 bp, 12 predicted proteins | sample GraSoiAngelo_124_FD_62295 | JGI IMG/M metagenome (GOLD analysis project Ga0066675, IMG submission 62295) | Grasslands soil microbial communities from the Angelo Coastal Reserve, California, USA - 14_0927_05_20cm | ecosystem: Environmental > Terrestrial > Soil > Grasslands | place: USA... | reverse complement strand
CACAGCCGAGGGCGGCTGTGCCACAGGAATTAGCAATGAAGCTGGCAATTCTGCCGATAGTTTGTTTCGCCTTCGCGATTCTCGCGTGCAATAACGCCAGGAGTGCCTCTGCCCCGGCTTCGGGAGCGGCGCAGAGCGCACCGCCGGCTGATCCGCGCTCTACTGAAATAGGTCTCTCGCAGCAGCAGATCGATGCGGCAATGGATCAGGCGCTCAAGATCGATCCGCAGCGATGTTGGGCATATGTGAAGCAGTTCGTCGCGATCGGCTCGCGGCCATTGGGCAGCGCGGGGCACAAGAAGGCCGAAGATTTCATCCTTGCGCACTTGAAGGGTGATCAGGTGGAAGACGATGCTTTTACCCAAAGCACTCCTCAAGGCGGCTTCCCAATTCGGAACATAGTCGCGAAATATCCCGGCAAGAAGCCCGGCATAGTGGTTTTCGCCTCACATTATGAGACCAACATTTGGCTGCCGAAGACATATGTCGGAGCAAATGATGGAGGCTCTTCCACTGGCCTCCTGCTGGAGTTCGCGAGTTTAGTTCGGGAAAAGGCAAAGAATGGGCCAGTGGATGGCTACAGTGTCTGGCTCGTGTTTACGGATGGCGAAGAGGCGATGCAGCGCGATTGGTCCAACGACAGCCTTTATGGCAGCAAGCACCTCGCCGAAAAATGGCAGCGGGATGGAACCAGCAAGCAAATCAAAGCTCTGCTGCTGGCCGACATGATCGGTGACTCCGACCTGAATATCGAGCAGGATGCGAATTCATCAATCCGCCTGCAGATGATTGCCTTCGCCGCAGCCAGCCATTATGGCTATCAGTCTCACTTTTATGGGCGTCAAAGCGCGATTGATGATGACCACCTCCCCTTCGCCAAAGCAGGGATTCCCGTAATGGACTTCATCGATCTCGATTACGGCTACAACAACTCCTTCCACCACACGCCGGAAGACACTCTCGACAAACTTTCTTCCAAAAGCCTGGAGATCTCAGGGAACGCGATGCTGGGAACGCTCGCGTTGCTGAATGCCCGTGCGAAGTAAAAACTTTCGGGAGAACGCCTCTGCCACCGATTTTTCGGCGTTCACGGTAATCCGATATCCTCATTCCAAAGGTCCGGGTGCTGCGTGATAAAGCCACGCATCAGCTCCACGCATTCCTCATCATCGAGCACCTCCACCGCCACTTCGGCTTGAGCAAACAGGTGCTCAGCTCCGAGAAAATTGCGGTTCTCGCCAATGATGATTCGCGGGATACGGAATAGCAGCGACGTTCCTGTACACATCACACAGGGACTGAGCGTGCTTACGAGCGTGAGCTGGCGCCAGTCGCGGCGGCGTCCGGCGTTGCGGATGCATGCGACTTCTGCATGTGCTGTAGGATCTCCGGTTTGGACGCGCAAGTTATGGCCACGCGCAATCAGCTGCCCTTCGCTGTCGGCGAGCACGGAACCGATGGGCAGTCCGCCTTCGCTCAAGCCAAGCTTGGCTTCGTTGAGGGCCTCTCGAAGTAAGCTGTGATGAAGATCCTGGCTCTGCATCAGAGCAGCTTACGGATCGCGCAAAAAATAATCTAGGCAGCCTTCGGCTGCGTCTCTTTCCTTGGCGTTATATAGACTTCGCCACCGCGCACCTCGAGGTCGTAGACATCGATCTTGCTCTTCGCTGGGCCAGCGATGACTCTGCCAGTGTGCACATCGAACTGTGATCCATGCCATGGACATTGGACTGTGCAGCCGACCAGAGCGCCGTCTGATAAGGGTCCGCCCTTGTGAGTGCAATGATCAGCGAAGGCCACCATGCCTTCGGAGCATCGTCCCACGACAACCCGCTCGCCGCCCACACGAACCAGCATCATTTGTCCTTCGCTCAGTTCGCTTTGATTGCATGCCGGCCGCTCCCAGCTATCAAGCTGGCGTTCCTTGAATTCGCCGGCATTAGCATAGCGATGGTCAACGCCGATCTGGTTGCGATAGGCGAGCGTCCCCCCAAGCCATCCGCTGATTCCTAAAACGATAACGGCAGCGGTCATCAAGCCAAGTTCGAATCCCCCGGGCTCCGCAATGGCGTTCGTACGATGAACGGCGATGACGATGAATACGACCAGCACGAGGACATTCAAGCCGCCGTGCAATAACCCACGATTCTTTCCGCTCGACTTCGGAGGCACCACACCGATCCAGTCAATTAAACCGGGAATCGCGGCGCAGAATCCTGCAACGATTCCCGTAATCGCACAATAGTAGCTCGCAGCCCAGAGCAGCTCATTGTTGGTTGCTTTCCCGATAAGGTCAAAGATCCAGCTGCCGAGCAGCAGACCAAGGGGCAGTACGATCAGCATCGGATGAATTGGGTGTGACTTTATTTGGGCACGCGAACGCATAATGGCACCTCCGAGTACACGAGAGATACTCGTTAGAACTGTTGCAAGTTGTCGGATCGGGGATGGCCGGTCCACCGATTTCGCCTCAGCCTGTACACTGCTGAGCGAGACGCATGGCTCCTACGCTGGCTTTCTGGATCGGCTTCAATCTTTTCGTGCTGGCGATGTTGGCCTTGGATCTTGGGCTGCATCGGCGCTCATCGGTCATGAGTTTCAAACAGGCGATCTCCTGGACAGGGTTCTGGATATTCCTGGCGGCGGTTTTCGCAGGCCTTATCTTCCTTCGTTTCGGAAAAACGCCAGCGCTTCAGTTCATCACCGGATATGTAGTCGAAGAGTCTCTCAGCATCGACAATCTCTTTGTCTTTCTGATTTTGTTCCGCTACTTCCGCATTCCGGCTGAGTACCAGCACAAAGTGTTGCTGTGGGGCGTGCTTGGAGCGTTGGTCATGCGGCTGCTGTTCATTCTCTTGGGTGTATCCCTACTGCAGCGATTTGAATTTCTCATTTACGTCTTTGGAGCCATTCTGGTTTACAGCGGTATTGGACTGTTACGGAGCAATGAGCCGGATGTCGATCCGGACAAGAATCTGGTGCTGCGGATTTTCCGCAGGTTCTTCCCAATTGTGACCGAATTCGAGGGCAACAAGTTCTTCCTGAGAAGGGGAGGGCGGAGAATGGCAACGCCACTATTCCTGGCGTTGATCGTGGTCGAGACGACAGATCTCATTTTCGCCGTCGATTCGATTCCAGCGATCCTGGCCATTACTCGTGACGCATTTATCGTCTACACATCGAATGTCTTCGCGATTCTTGGCCTGCGTTCATTGTATTTCGCTCTTGAACATTTCTTTTCCCTATTCCGGCTCCTGCATTACGGACTTGCGATCGTCTTAATGCTGGTTGGACTGAAGATGTTGACCTCCCATTTCTACGAGCTCCCGCTCAGCCTCACTCTTGGAGCAGTAGTGTTGATCCTGGCTCTATCAGTAGGCGCGTCGCTGGTCTGGCCGGAAAAACCGGAAAAATCGGGTGATCGGGCCATCGGGTGATCGGGTGAAGTGCGCAATAAGATCAAGCTTAGATCTGCGGCGCAGACGCTCCGGTGGCGAGTTCGCGAAGTGAGTTGAAGATTTCGCTTCGATAGGCCGACTGAGGTGCGAAGGCGTCCAGGGAGAGGGTCGCAGAGAAATGAGGCGACTGGCGGCGGAAGGCGATCCTGAGGAACTGCCGCTCAGGCGAGCTCAGCAGATTTGTGATCACTGCAGTAATTTCTTTTTGCCAGTCATTCCGGCTAGTCAAAATGAATGGCGTCGTTTGCTCAAATTCCCAACCCGGAGCATCCGGGGGAAGATCTTTGCGCGTTCGCGCAAACAAGCGGTAGCTCTCGAGTTCGAGAGTAAATGGCGGAGCCCAGTCGAGGTCAGCCTGGAACACAGCCGTTTCCTCTTTTTTCTTCAGCTTGCCGATGAGCCAGCTTGCAGGAAGTTCTTTGGGGATCAAGTGAACATGCAAGCTGGCATTGTGGAACACGTTAGAACGCAGGCGCAGCGGAACATGGAACGTTGACGAGCCATCCCACTTGAGCCCAGCCACGTGTCCGTGGCCGCTCAAAAGACTTTCAATCCAGCCGAGAACCTCGAATGCTCGCTGCCTCGATTTGCGGGCGTAGTACAGGTACCAGAGGAAAAGCACACCGATTCCCGCGGTGAGGCAAGCGAGGGTTACGCTGAGCATGCCAATAGGATAGATGCCCTAGGCCAAAATGTAGATGTTTGATTTATGACAGCGCCCTGCGCGCCAAGGCTTCAAGTGTGCTGCGATATCGCTCCGGAAGCTGTCGTTTCTCCATCCGGGCGTTGACGACGATATGGGTGGTCTCGGCTTCAGCGAGCACCGTGCGGTCACTTTGGCGCAAAATGTCGTACCCAAAGTGCATTAGCGAGCCCCGCAGATTGCGGAGCTCTGTTCGCACAACAATCTCTTCGTCATAGTAAGCAGGCGATTTATAGCGACAGCGGGCATCGACCACGGGCAGATGACAGTCGTCTTCGAGTTCCATCTGCTTGTAGTCAAATCCCAAGTTGCGCATTAACTCCACTCGTCCGATCTCCATCCAGACGAAGAAGTTTGAATGGTATACGACGCCCATTCTGTCGGTTTCGGCGTAGCGCACGCGCAGCCGGACCTCGTGAGTGCTGCGATTCTGGTGCGACCGACTAGCCGTCAATGGCTACTCCAGTGAGGCTTGCGCTTTTCCAGGAAGGCGGTGATGCCCTCGCGGAAGTCAGGCGTCTGGCGAATGCGCGCGTTTTCTTCGATTGAAGTCTCAAGCCGGCGATCGAGTTCCTCGTTGATGGCCTGCGAGAGCAGTTCCTTCGTTGCTCTTAGCGAAGCCGGGCTGTTCTCCATAAGCGTGCGAGCCAGTTCATAGGCACGAGGTAGGAGGCGATCGGGATCGACGATTTCATTCACAAGTCCCAGGCGGAGAGCCTCGTCTGCGGCAAAAATGCGTCCGGTGAGCAGCAGGTCGCGTGCGTGCTTCTCGCCGACATGGCGGAGGAGAAAGTTGGAAACGATCGCTGGGACAAATCCGATTCGTACTTCCGTGTAGCCGAATTTTGCCTCGTGAGTAGCCAGAGTGAAATCGCAAATTGTGGCGATGCCGGTTCCGCCTGCGATGGCGGGGCCATTCACCGCCGCAATCGTCGGCTTGGGAAATTCGTAAATAGAGCGAAACAACCGCGCCATGGTGCGTGAGTCTTCGATGTTCTGCTCCTGAGTGCGGCCGATCAGTGACCTAAGATTCTCGAGGTCCATCCCTGAGCTGAACGCTTTGCCAGCTCCGGTGATAATCAGCACATGAGATGACGATTTCTCAACTGCGTTGAGCGCTTTTTGCAGGTCGGCAATGAGCTCATAGCTGATTGCATTTCGTTTGTCTGGACGGTTCAACGTGAGCAGCGCGACGCCGTCGCTCTCGTGAAGCACTAATGTGGTGAAATTCATTGAATTTGGGTCGAGAGTGAACCGGCTCCAATCAGCTGTGACATTTTCAGCACATTATCCAGCGGCTTGCGAATTGGAAGTTCCCCGCCAAGATCTCGAAGTGTTTCCAGCAAAACTTCCGTCGGCAGATTTCCCACAAGTTCGTCCTGCGCGAACGGGCATCCTCCAAGTCCGCCAAGCGCAGAATCGAAGCGGCGGCATCCGGCATTGTACGCGGCCATGATCTTTTCTTTCGCTTGCGCAGGTCGGCTGTGTAAGTGAACTCCGATTTCCAGATGTTTAAAGCGATCCATCACCGAAGCGACCAGATCTATGACTTGTTGCGGAGAGGCTAATCCCACCGTGTCGGCGAGTGAAACCTGCTCTATCTGCATCTCCGAGAGCAGATCGACGGCTTCGATAACCTCATTGACATTCCATAGATCACCATATGGATTACCAAAAGCCATGGAGACGTAAACGACAAGATTCAGCCCTGCATCGCGCCCCTTCTGCTCGATCTTCTCTAAGACTTCAATTGCTTGCTCCAGCGATTGATTCTGATTGTTTCTCAAGAACGTTGGCGAAACCGAATAGGGAAATCCGAGACTCCGTACAGCATCGGTCGCAATGGCGCGGTCTGCGCCTTTTTCGTTCACGACTATGCCGATGATCTCGAGATCGTCGGGTGGGTCGAGTTCCTTCAGCACCTCCTCGGAGTCGGCCATTTGGGGCACTGCTTTTGGTGAGACGAACGAAACCGCATCGATATGTTTGAATCCAGCCCCAATCAGCGCCCGTAGGTAATGCACTTTTATCTCGGCGGGGATCTGGTGCGCGAGGCCCTGCCAAGCATCGCGCGGACATTCGATGAGTTTTATGGGCTTCTTCTCTGTCATTCCGAGCCGCCGTATTTGCTGCGAGGAATCTCTACGCACGTCCATACCGTTAGGTTCCGGTAGGCATTCCTCACTTGGTTCAGAATGACAAGAGGGCTCACGTCTGTAGCACTCCTACGTTGAACTTTGGAACCTACGGATTCAGTGATGCAGCTTCCAATGCAGCGATCAAGACATCGCGTGTCTCTAGTGGGTCAATGATCTTGTCGATCCATAACCGGGCGGCTCCGTACCTCGGATCCATTTGCTCGTCGTACGTCTTCTTCACTGATTCGTAGAGCTCTTTCTTCTCAGCTTCGCTCAACTTCTTGCCGCCGCGCTCTAACTGTTTGATCTTGATCTCTACTAGAGTGCCCGCTGCTGATGCGCCGCTCATGACCGCGTAACGGGCAGTTGGCCAGGCGAAGACGAAACGTGGATCGTACGCTTTGCCACACATTGCATAGTGACCCGCTCCAAACGATCCGCCGATGATCAGCGTGATCTTCGGCACCACAGAGTTCGAGACAGCACTGACCATCTTCGCGCCTGCGCGGATGATGCCGCTCCACTCGGCGTCACGTCCCACCATGAAGCCGTTTACGTCATGGAGGAAGATCAGCGGTACGAGGTTCTGATTGCAGTCCATGATGAAGCGGGCGGCTTTCTCGGCGGACTCGGTGTAAATCACGCCGCCGAACTCGACGCGTTTTTCGCCGGAATGCTTGTCAAGGTCCTGCACATGCATTTTTTGGTTGGCGACGACGCCCACCGCAAAGCCGCCGATGCGCGCGTATCCGCAGAGAACCGTCTTGCCATATTCGGTCTTGTACTCTTCGAAACGACTCTCGTCGACGATTCTTCCGATGATCTCCTTCATGTCGTACGGACGAGCCGGATCGGCATCGACTATGCCCAGAAGCTGTTCTTTGGGAATTCGAGGAGCCTGAGGCTCGACACGGCTGAAGGGAGCTCCAGGACGTTGGCCCATTTTTCCGACTAAAGTTCTGATTCGGGAAATGCAACTCTCGTCGTTCGGTTCGCGATAATCCACCGTGCCGGAAATTTGGGCGTGCATCTTTGCGCCTCCGAGCTCCTCGGGCGTGTACTTCATTCCAATCGCTGCCTGAACGAGAGCGGGGCCGGCAAGAAAAAGACCACTGCCTTCGGTCATCAGGATGTGATCACACATTACAGGCAGGTAGGCTCCACCGGCTACACACATTCCCATAATGGCAGTGATCTGGGGAATTCCCATGGCGGACATGACAGCGTTGTTGCGGAAGACGCGGCCAAAATCGTCTGTATCTGGGAAAACGTCTTCCTGCAATGGAAGAAATACACCGGCGGAGTCCACAAGATAAATGGTCGGAATGCGATTCTCGATGGCGATGTTCTGAGCACGGATTACTTTCTTCGCCGTCATTGGAAAGAACGCGCCCGCTTTCACCGTTGCGTCATTCGCGATCAGCATGAAGAGCCGGCCTTGGACTCGTGCAAGTCCCGTGATCACTCCAGCTGCCGGTGCTCCACCCCACTCCTCATACATTCCGTAGGCAGCGTAGATTGCCAACTCAAGCAACTCCGTACCGCGATCGATGAGCAGAGCAATGCGTTCACGAGCAGTGAGGCGGCTCTTGCTGTGTTGGGATTCGATTGTCTTGGCTCCCCCACCCTCTCGAATCTTCTCCTGTTCGCGCGCAATGGTTGTGACCAGATCAGCCATCGCCAGTGCGTTTTTCTGAAATCGCGGTGAATTGGGATCAATAGCAGAAATGATTACGCTGTTCGGCGTGGATGTGACCGGGCTTTGGGCCATTTGGGCTGTGCGAAGAAACTCTCTAGAGTAACAAACCGGAGAAGGATCGGGCCATCGGGACATCGAAGGATCGGGCCATCGGGTGAAGTAAGAATCGGGCGATTTGGTGATTTTGTGAGTTCGTATCGCAGGTCAAAGAACTTAAGAGAATCCTAAGTAGTCCAGCAGCTTTCGGGTTCTTACTTCACCCAATGCCCCGATTCTTTAGGCTGGGATCCCGCGCGGCTTCACGTTGGCGCGAATGAAAGTCACAATGTGGTCCATCGAGGTGCCAGGTCCGAAGATGCCGGTTACGCCCTGCTGATTGAGAAAGGGGACATCCTGTTCCGGAATCGTACCGCCGAGAACGATCAGCACATCGTCCATCTGCTTCTCTTTCATAAGAGAGACAACTCTGGGCACAATGGCGTTGTGGGCGCCTGAAAGAATTGAGAGCCCGATTACGTCAACGTCCTCCTGCAACGCCGCAGTGACAATCATCTCTGGTGTCTGCCGTAGTCCCGTATAAATCACCTCCATACCGGCATCCCGCAGCGCACGGGCAATTACCTTTGCGCCTCGGTCATGCCCGTCCAGGCCAGGTTTCGCCACTAGTACACGGATTTTCTTCTCGTTTCGAGCTTGCATAGAGAACGTGTGATTATAGCGAACCCACGCGCTACTCGCTTGAGGCTGGCCGTCTTCAATGCGGACCTTATCACCAGTCAAGTCTTCGTTACTGGCCACTGGAGGAAGGCGTATCTAGCGATGGCGACCAAAGAGGTGATTGCGAACATCCGGCCAGAATTCCTTGGCCAGATTGTAGACCGCGTCAAAGGCAATGCGGGATCCCATCGAATAAGCGAAATCTCCGGCATTGCGCTCGTCACCAGGGTAATAAGACCTGCTGATCGCGCTCGAGCTTGCGCAGGCGAGAATTTCAGGGGAATTGAAAATGCGGCGTCCCGAATCGGTTCGAGTTACCAGGACGCGAGTCACCGCGTATCCCATGCGTGAAAAGAAGGTCCCGCTTCCCATCCGGTAATAGCGCGGGTCGGTGTGGAATAGCGATGGATAAACACCTACGCCAAAAAATTGCGCTGTAGCCGTATCCGCGATGTCAGCTCCGTAGCGCTTGCCAAATCCTTCGGCGCCCTGGCCATATCCGTGGTGTATGTCCGCGGCCTGATCGATTCCCGCTTGAACTCCCGTCGCGACAAAAGTGAACGGATTGAAGAAGTTCTTGGCAACCTGCCCAAACTTTTCTCCGGTTGTTAAGGGATGAGTCTTAGTGTCGCGTCCCTCGACGATTAACGAGTTGGGAAGATCGAGACTCAAGCCGCTGTGGCGGCCAGGCTTTGAGGAAGTACTTTGTGCAGGTTTGGTGCTCGGCGTCTGACTCGACGAATCCTGCGCAGTCAACGACGCCGCGCAGAAAAAAGACAGAACTATTGCGTTAAGCACCCGAGCGTTGAGCATTCGGGGAGTGTAAGAGGAAAGCCTGGGCTGCGCAACTGCAAACTATCCCGCCAGAGCAGGGTCAGGCTCCAAGAGTTTTGCAGCCTGAAGGATCGTCTCGGCCACAGCATCTTCGCCCACCGCCGTATTCACCATTAGGTTGTACATGTGCCGCTCCGGCCATTCAATGTGGAAGTGCTGGCGAATGAAGGCCGCGCGTTCACGGTCTGCGGTGTCGATTACCTGTTGGGCATGTTCGTCGCAGGTACAGTATTTGCGTACTCGCTCGATCTTGTATTGGCGCGGCGCATAGAGAAATACGTGGAAGGTATCCTCACGGCCGGCAAGGATATACGGCGCGCCACGGCCGACGATCACACGATATCCTTCGTCTGCGGCCTTCAGAAAGACAGAGCGCGTGAGCTCGGTCATCTTTTTACAGTCGAAATGATCGGGGTTCACCATGCCGCGTTCGGCGCCGCCTCCCCAGAAGAGTCGGCTGATACGCGTGAGGAGGGGATCAGGATGTTCGTCGAGCTTTTTGACTGCGTCGACGTCCACATTGGCCATCTTGGCAATATCGAAGATCAGGCACTTGTCGATGAGTTTCCAATTAAGTTCCCGGGCGAGACGAGCGGCGATCTCTACGCCGCCACACCCGACTTCTCGGTCGATGGTGATATTGCGGATGTTCATCCTGCACCTCGCGTGCAGTCCGGCTCTCCTAGTGCATTCCGCCAGGACCGGCGCCGGGCTTGTTCTTCTGCATGAAGAAGGCAAGCGGCACCATCATGGCACAAGCCAGCGCAAACGCAAAGATCACATCGTTGTAGGCCAGAGCAGCGGCTTGCCGCTGCACCTGTCGATACACCATGCTGTACGCGCGCTGTGATGCGTCGGCCACGCTGTAGCCCGCGTTTAGCAGAGTGTTTGTCATCGCCGAAAGCTGGCTCTGAAACGCCGGACTACTACTAGTGAGATGCGAGGCGAGGTCGCTCTGGTGCTTCTGGGAGCGCCTGTCCAGCATGGTCTCGATGATCGAGATACCGATACTTCCGCCTACGTTTCGGGCCAGATTCACCATGCCCGAAACCTGATTATTCTTACCCCGAGGCACACCTACGTACGACATGG
>Ga0066675_10001281_pt1 | contig 10687 bp, 10 predicted proteins | sample GraSoiAngelo_124_FD_62295 | JGI IMG/M metagenome (GOLD analysis project Ga0066675, IMG submission 62295) | Grasslands soil microbial communities from the Angelo Coastal Reserve, California, USA - 14_0927_05_20cm | ecosystem: Environmental > Terrestrial > Soil > Grasslands | place: USA... | reverse complement strand
CGCTTTGCGATCACGCCTCTGGTACTGGCTGAAAGAGTCATGCGAAGTCTTTGCGGTTCGCTTCTGGGTGCGTCCGCAGCGCAGTCAATCGGTCGTTGAAAACGTAGGTGTCACTTTACACCACGCTCCGTAGTCCATGACCGCTGGCAGGAGGGATTTTTCTCTCTGGTCCACACTTTTTTTGCAATTCCGGGTCCTTTTCTCTTTTGGAAGAAGTTGAAGACAAATCTGTTCAGTTCTGGAAGAGGCAAACCTGCAAATCAAAACCCGATTTCGAGCAACATGAATGACGACGGCTTCACGGACCTAATCGCCCCGACGCACGAAATGGAAGCGTCGGTCCGTGCGTTTAAGACCAAAGAATACGATCTCCGTCCAAATCGCACCATCCGGAGCAGAATACATTTACTCGTCCAGGAAATGCCCTACCTAATCCACGAAACCTGCCTGTGCATGGCTGTTGGTGTCCTGCTCCTGTTTGGCGGCGCGGCGGTGTTGGCGGTGCAGATTGGAACAAAGATTGTGGAGAATTCTGCGGAAGTGCTGCCGAAGGGAACGTTTGAGGATTCTGAAACGATGGTGAACGGGGCATTGCTCGTCATCGACGCGCCGGAAGAAAAGGCGACGTCAGTCCCTAGCGTATGCTTGCTGGACGCGCAACTTAGCCAAGGGGAACTGCTATGAACGCACGCGAACGCCGCACCAATTATCCGACACTGACAACGCAAGAATTTCGGGCCCGCATGAGGCTTCTCTTAGGCGTCCCCGAAATGACAGGAGCGCCGCAAACTAGCAATCTGACGCTTGTCCGTAAACCTACGGACAACGGTTATTAGCCACCAACAAAACCAACAAGGAAAAGGCAGAATGACAACGATTAGCGACATAAACGGAACAAATCGCGCAGAGATCCGCGACAAGTGCAAGGATTGGCACGAACAGCAACAGCTGTGCGCCGAATGCGGTAGCGCAATCGGAAACGAAGCGTTCTATAAACAGACCGGAGACGGCGACGGATACCGCGCACACTTCCGGTGTTTCGTGAACGCGCAGCAGAAGAAGGAGGGAGCGCGATGAACCTCGCCATTGACACGATTATACTCGATCTGCCTTCTTTAATCCGCGCGGCGTTCTCGGCATTGTTCTTTGCTCGGTCGGTGTTCTCCTTGCGTTGGCTGCGTCTAGGAAGGTTTCCACTTCCGCGCAGAACTGGTTTGCAGTTAAACAAGCCGACCTGAACCAAAAAATGACAACTCCAGAGAACAATAATGCGACGCCTAATGCGACTTCAGTTACATACTCTTACTCTTCCTATTCGCGGTTGCTCGAAGAGGATGTGAACACCTTTTGCGATGTTAGCTCGCCTCGTTCGACTCTTTCGACACCCGAGCAGCCGTTGTTCCTGCGACGAGGTGACTATTGGGTTATTCGATATCAAGAGCAGGTTGCATTCCTCAAAGCCACCCGCGGACTGCACTGGCTCTCTCTCCTGCTACGCCATCCCGGCCGTGAGTTTCACGTGAGCGAGTTATTCGGGCAGGTCGCAGGGAGGTCTCCGATATCGAATAGGGGCTGGCCTGCCACTGGTCCCTGGCAGGTCGCATGTTTGCCCGATAGCGGCCCGATCTTGGATACGCAGGCCAAGAGCGAATACAAGCGTCGCCTCGACGATCTCCGGAGTGACTTGAACGAAGCCGAGCGATTTAATGATGTAGGTCGCGCGCAGCAAGCCCGAACTGAGATAAATGCCCTTGCCGAGCAACTCGTCTCGGCCGTCGGATTCGGCGGACGGAATCGAACGATCGGTTCAGCAGCGGAACGGGCACGTTGTGCAGTGACCAAGCGAATCAAAAGCTCAATCACGAGAATCGGTGAAGCCATTCCGTCGCTCGGTAGCCATCTGGCCGCCCGGGTCAAGACCGGATATTTCTGCTCATACAACCCGCCATCGGAGCGCCCGGTCGCGTGGAAATTTTGATTATTCTCACTTCTTTTGTGACACGAAAAGTCACACTGTGACCTAAGAAGTTACGCCTATATGATATGAACAAAACACATACATCGAATCAACTAACAACTGCAATAAATCCAACAGGCCGGTCGCCTTTGCGGCGCGGTCTCGTTCTCATAGTGCTCGCGCTCGCCTCTCTTGCGCTTTTGCCGGCGGCTCGGGCGCAGAGCAGCGAAATGGCATCGGACTCGTTCGGCCAGTGCTCCGCAGCCACCCTGAACGGTGCCTATATGTCCGAACAGAGGGGGGATCTGAACGGCTTGCCCTTAGTGCAAGTGAATCGGATCGTCGCCGACGGGCAAGGGGGGTTCACCGGTAGCGGGACGGTCGTCGTCAACGGCGTCGTCAGCACCGTTGCCATTATAGCAACGTATACCGTCAACTCGGATTGCACCGGGACGCTGACCTCAGTGCCCCCGGGCTTATCCCAAAACCTCGTCGTCAAGGAGGATGGGAGCCAAGTCTTCTTCATCGTGACAGCTCACCCGGCAGGGGCGGCCACGATCGCTGGAGAAGCGGTGAGATTATCGAAGAAATAACAGGCACCGGCCAGCACCGGCCCCGGAGACGAATGAGCTCGGGCGGCGGTGCAGGGAGAACCGAATGCGAAGCGGGCCTCAGAGGGGGCCCGCTTTCTCGTTCAGGGTCCGCAGAGGAGCCAGATATCTCGATTTTTCGAACTTGGCGATGCTACTCGACTCAAGAGCCCGACATCTCGGCCTTCCCTCGAGGGACTGAAACGGTCTCTATTGGCGGCAACGTCCCTCCGTGGCTCGCGGCACGAATGTCGCTCGGAGTTTGCATTCCCGCAGCGTGAACTCACTTCCTCGTTGATCTCATTGAACGCGATGTTGCTCAACGAGTTTTTCAAAGCGCACCGCAAGGTCGGGGAGCGAGACGGTATAATTGCAATGCAAGATCGTCGACTCGGAGAACTAGAAACGATAGGCACGCAAATGTGGTTAGTGGTTCGAGAACAGGCAGCGCAAATCCGCAAAGCTGCACCGCGAATAGTCGTCAACGACCGGTAGTCGCTGAGACGAGGCAAACAGGCGCTCTTTACGATCAGCCGCCAGGTTTCGCTACGTAACCGGCTTTTTGCTTTGCTTCTTGCCGCCAATTTTAACAGGATTTGTCTTGATTAACATCGGAGCGAGCCGCCACTCTCGTAGCCGAGAGCAGCAATAAACATGAATTTTCTTCGCTCCGGCGGACTTTTTTGCAATTCGGGACACTTTTTTCTTTTGTAAGGAGTGAAGACAAATCCGTTCGCCCCGGAAGGAAGACAAACCGATCCGCACCAGCTGATGAACTCTGACTTTTATCCAGAAGTTAGCGCGCAACTTCAGCAACGGTATCGAGACCGCTATCCCCGCGTCCGAAGTGCGATAGATTGGCATTCTTTGTAAACAGAAGAGCTGTATGTCTCGAACTCGAAAAATTGAGCGCAGCGAAATTGACGATCTCATGATCATGCAGACCGCGCTCGGTTTATTAAATGAGCTGAACGAAGAACACGTTGACTGGATTTTTCGCACTGGCTTCGAACGCCAGGTCATTGCAAACACCGTGATTGTGCGTGAGGGCGAACCACTCGCTTATCTCTACATCGTTCTTGAGGGTTTGTTCGGGGTCGGGGTTGCTTCGGTTCCCGATGCGGAGATTGGCCGATTGGGCCCGGGGGAGATCATTGGCGAAATTTCATTCCTTGAAAACATGCTCCCCACCGCAACGGTGATCGCTATCGAAAGTTCGCTCTTGCTTGAGATTCCGAGCGCCTTGCTTGCCGAAAGACTAAAGGCCATTCCTTCGTTTGGGGCACAGTTCTACCGGGCGCTCGCCATTCTCAATTCGCGGCGCGTTAGAGAACGGGTCAGTTCATTGACAACGTCGTTCCTTGCCAAGCTGGACCCAACAAGTTTGAGCGGTGAAACGTCGAAAACTTTCTTTTCCGCCATCGAGCGGTTCAAATCCCTCCTCATTCAGGCCGATGGAGAGGCTCTCAAAGGTGGTGGCCAGGTCCCGGAAGCAACTGCTTTGACCGCGGAAAGGGCTTTTCTGGATTTCTGTCGGGTGATTCATGCCACGATTGGTGGTTCCTCGGCCGAGAGTTCGTCGCTTAAGACTGAATTGGGAGCAAGATTGCAGCGGGAGATGCTCCCTTTCATATTGCTGACGCAAACGACCGAGCGGTTCTATTCGAAACCCAGGGGATACGCCGGTGATTTTCAGACAATCAATATGATTTACGAGAATCGGCCGGCCGGCATGGGACGGATTGGACCATTAGTGGATCGATGCTTTTTGAATTTGCCGACAGCGAAGGCCATCCGCAATCGCCGTGTTTTACTTGGCAAGGAAATTAAGGGAATCGTCCAGGCAAAGGATGGCGCGGCTCATGTGACCAGCCTTGCCTGCGGTCCAGCCGAGGAAATCTTCGATGTGTTTCAAGAGCTTGACGACCGCCGCCGCTTGTACGCGTCTTTGGTCGATATCGATCTTCAGGCTCTGGCGCATGCGGCCGATCGACGCGACCACGCCGAGCTGCAGGATCGGATTAGTCTGATAAACGCAAACCTGGTTTACCTGGCGCTGGGCCGGCAGAAGCTGGCGCTTAACGACCAAGACTTGATTTACAGCATTGGACTAACCGACTACTTCAATGACAAATTTGTCATTAAGTTATTGAACTGGATCCATGGTCGATTGCGTTTGGGCGGGAGGGTGATACTATGTAACTTTCATCCGGATAACTATTGCAGAGAGCTGATGGATTACGTTCTGGAGTGGAGGCTGATCCACAGATCCAAAGAAGACATGGATCGACTGTTTACCTACTCGGCTTTTGGCCGTTCGTGCACGCGAATCCAATTTGAAGGCGAAAAAATAAACCTAATGTCGGAATGCGTTAGGGAGTAGCTTTATCGATCCTTGCCATCAACGCCAGTGCGATTGATTCCTCGCGTTCCAACTGACACTCGCGCGCCATAGCTTGGGCCTGCGTCAGTGTCTTGGCGGCCTCGGCCCGGTTGTCACATGCGAGGAGCGCTTCGCCCTTGGCCAGCAGGCCGCGCACGATTTCGAACCTAGCGCCGATGTTCTCACAAATTTCCAGGCTCTTTTTGATATGTGGTAGAGCTTCCGCCTGGTTTTCGCCGCTAGCCGCAATGGCGCGACCGATTGCTCGTTCGGCCAGGGCTTCCCCGATAACGCTTTCAGTCTCTTGCGAGAGCGCCAATGCTTCCTGTGCTCGGCGCAGCCCGGTTGCCGGATCAACAGCCTCAATCAGGGATTCGGCCTCCAAAGCGGCAAACCATTCGCCGAGAAGAAGCCGTCCGCCGAAGGCCTTGACCGCTTGTCTGGCTGCCTCCCAGTAAGGCAACGATTCACGGGCCCTTCCCAACCCAAATGTGCCCCACGCGATGAAAGCATTGAGGACGTAGCGGAAAAAGGTATCGCCGCTTTTTTCCGCGACCACCAGGGCTTCATGCGCACTGGCGATCCCGTCCGCATACTCTCCGGCCAATACATGAATAATTGTGAGACCGGTCCGCGCCATGACTTCGGCGTTTTGGTCTCGACCGGAGCACGCGATTTCCAGCGCCCGGTTGATATCAGAGAGGCCGGCCGGGTAGTGGCCAAGCCATGTCTGAGCCATCCCGCGATGGACGTAGGCAAAAAGCGTTTCGTGTTGGCTCTTTTCGCGTTCCAGAAGTGGTATCGCTTGACTGAGCATTTGCAAGGATTCCTTGAAGCGGCCTTGCATGAGCAGCACTCGGCCATAGACCGCTCCAGGCAAAGTTGTAAGTTGGGGATCCCCCAGCCCCTCAGCCAGGAAGAGGACCTTTTTATAATAATCGGCGGCTTCCTTTAGCCTGCCCCCGATATAATGCACACGCCCAATCCATAACCGGATACGCGCGATTAGGACCGCATCGTTGAGTGATTCAGCAATTCTTTCCGCTTCGCCGAGCATGGCAAGGCTCTCTTCCGGTATCCCGGCGTGAAGCGAGGCGCCGACCAACTGAACGGTTACCTCGACTTTCTGACGAAGATGCTCCCGGTCCGCTTCAAAATGTTTCAGGCATTCCAAAGCGCGACCATAATGGCCGCGCGCCTCAGGATAAGCGCAAACTCTGAAAGCAGCGTCTCCAGACCGGATGGAATACTCGAGCGCTTTCTGCCACGACTCGGCCGAGAAGAAATGATAGGCGAGCACGCCGGCGAACTCTTCGGCGCGATCTCGGAAGATCGATTCCAAGGCCTCACCCACTTTGCGATGTAACACCTTACGCGCAGGTGTAAGAAGAGTTTGGTAAGCAACTTCCTGAGTTAGAGCGTGCTTAAAGATGAATTCGAGCTCCGGTATCTGGCAGCGTTCGCGCACGAGGCCTGATAACTCGAGAGTGGCTAGTTGCTCGCGCAGTGAATTATCCGCGCTCGCTATTCGCTCCAGTATTCGGTACTGAAACACCCGGCCAATCACCGCAGCTTTTTGCGTTAGTTGCTTTAGCTCTTCCGAAAGTCGATCCAGACGTGAAAGCAAGACTCCTTGCAGGGTATCGGGCACCTGCATAACGTCGCCGGGTGTCGTTAGCGTCCACTTTCCACTATCGAAGACCAGTCCGCCGCTTTCGATAAGAGAGCGCAGAACTTCCTCGAGAAAGAAAGGGTTACCTTCCGACTTATCGAGGATTTTCGCTGCTAGTGGTTCAGGTAAGTAATTCCCACCCAGTAGACTCTCCATTAAGGTTCGGCTTTCGCCGTTGGAAAGCGATTGCAGCGGTATTTCCACCAAATGCTCCCGACATTCCTCCAAGGCAGGGCCAAGTTTACTCCAAAGGCTGGTTGGCGTCTGGCGCGAACGGGTAACAGCGATGAAGGTTAGTTTGGTTCGTTTGAGTAGCGGCAAGATGGACGCTAACAAATCAACGCAACTTGCGTCCGCCCAGTGCAGGTCGTCGATCATCACAACGACAGGCTGTTGCTTAGCGAGCGAGAGCAGCCCCTGCTCCACGATAGCAAAGAAACGCGCCCGAAATTCTTCTCCCTTGAGTCTTTTTAGAAACTCCTCGTCGGCGTTGGTTAGTGACAGAGCAAGCAACTGCGCGAGCACCGCATACACCTGCGCATTGGCCGAAAAGTTAGTCTCAACGTAATGACGCAGCGTGGCTTGTTGCTCCTCGACCTTTTGTTTATCCGTGATGCCGATATGTCTTCGGAGAAGGTCGAGGATCGGGGCATAGCTCAGGGTTTGGGTAGAGGCGAAGCAGCGTCCCTCGAGCCAGGTAACGCCTTCGGATTCACAAGATCGCATTTCCTCCAGGAGCCGGCTTTTTCCCACCCCGGCATCTCCGTAAACGAGAATAAGTGCGCTGCGGCCGAGCTTGGTCGCGGCGATAGCTGTTCTCATTACTTTGCCCTCCCACTCGCGGCCTACGAGCGGCGAGATAAGTCCCTCGAGGCCACGCTTCGTGTCGCGCTGTATTTTTGGTTCGAGCAACTCGAAAACCGCGAGAGCATCCTTTTTTCCCTGCACGCGGACCGGCTCCAATGGCCGAAACTCGAAAATGCCATGGGTTAACCGATAAGTGCTTTGTGTAACCAAAATCTGACCACGAGTAGCCACACCCTCGAGTCGAGACGCCACATTTACAGTGTCGCCCATCACGCTGTAACTCAACCTCACGTCAGTGCCGACATTACCTGTGATAACTGTGCCGGAGCTTATCCCTATGTGTAGAGCCAAAGGCTCCTCGAGCTTCTCGAGCCAGCGTTTGTTAAAACCTTCCAAGCGCTCCCTCATTGCTAGCGCCGCACGTAAGGCGCGTTCCGCGTCATCCTCCAAAGCAATCGGCGCACCGAAAACGGCCATGACACAGTCACCGATAATCTGGTGCACCATGCCTTCGTATTGGTACACGGCTTCGATCAACTCCTTCATGCAATCGTTTACGATTGAAGTGACTTCTTCGGGATCGAGGCGTTCGGCCAGCGGGGTGAAACCAGAGAGATCAGCGAAGACCACCGTCACCTGACGCCGCTCGCCTTCGATATGTCCGCTGGCCCGAATCTTATCGGTCAGTTGTTTGGGCATATATCTTTGCAATTCAGCGAGCAAAGCTTGATCGCGCGGGGTCGATTCGCGCTCGGGAGGCAAGGATTCCTGCGCGAGCAGAGATTCGAGCAGGCTGCGGAGAGGTTTGAGGCTCAGCTCAATCGTCGCGTCGCCCAGCGTGGAGCGCATGCTTTCCTGCGCTACGATCGCAGCGCGTAATTCAGCAATCTGTTCCTGCCGAGAGCTCACGAGGGCCCTTCTACCAAATAAAGGGGATTCGAACAACTCAAAATATGGATTGGTTTCACGAATGTCAATGGCGCCTTCTGCCCAGGCGCCTCGCTCTAGTCGTTGTGACAAAAAGCTGAATTTTCATATTACTGAATTTCCTTTCATTGTTTTGGCCTTCCGTGACCTCTCGTCATTGAGAACTCATTTCTGGCCGTTCACTGAGGGAGTGCGTAAAATCCGGCGCGAGGTTACGCGGAAAGGTTCGGAGGAGTCCTAAGAACCGCGGATCACCCGGATGTAATGGATGGCGCCCGCGGGCAGAAGCGTCCTAGGCGCATCTGCGCATCTTCCAGCCCCCACGGCTGATGCGGTTCTGTTTTTGCGACCAAGTTTGCCTCGCGATATTTAAGATCGACAAGGCAGATCGGAGCCTATCTAATTCCGGCCAGAGGCGCCATCAGACTCCTCCGTGTCTTCCTCTTCATCAGTTTTGGCGCGAGTTATCCTCACGCCAACGCCGCCGAAGCCCGACCTTCCTACAAATTCCTCCGCTACGATGAAGACTACAGCTTTCTATCCGATCCGACGCAAAGGACCGATTTGTTTGACTGGGTTAAATACATCCCATTCGATGGCGCTGGATATCTCTCCTTCGGCGGCGAGGTGCGCGAACGTTTCGAGACTTATAGGAATGAAGAATTCAGCCCCAATCCGAATGCCGACAATGCCTACTTGTTACAGCGTTACCTTTTCCACGCCAATTACCATCCGGCCGAGTGGCTGCGGGTTTTCGGGGAATTGCAAAGTTCACTCGAAGGCGGCAGGCCCGGCGGGCCACGGCCGACGGATCGTGATGCCATAGACATTCACCAACTGTTTGCCGATTTGGTTGGAAAGGTAAGTCAGGACGGACAACTCACTCTCCGAGTCGGGCGGCAGGAGATGTCCTACGGCTGGGAGCGATTGATCGCGGCGCGCGAAGGCCCTAACAACCGTCGCGCCTTCGATGAGGTGCGGTTGTTATACAAACAAAACGCGGTAAGCGTAGATGCGTGGTTCTCAAGCCCGGTGGAGGTGGACCAGGGACAATTCGATGACCAAAATGTTCGCGACGTATGGTTCTGGGGGGTCTACGCGACTGTGCCGTGTCCGTCGCTGCCCGGAATGCAATTAGACCTCTACTACCTGGGCCTGAGTAACCCGCACGCTGTTTTCAATCAGGGAGCAGGCCGTGAGGAGGCGCACACCGTCGGCTCGCGCTTCTTTGGCACCCTCGGTCGTTGGGATGTTAATGATGAAGCGATTTATCAGTTTGGACAATTCGGGTCTGGCGCTGTTAATGCATGGTCAGTGGCTATCGACCACGGCTTCACGCTAAAGAACTTGTGGAGCCGGCCACGTCTCGGTTTAAGGGCTGCTATCGCGAGCGGCGATAGCAGCGCTAGCGATGCGGACCTCCAGACCTTCAACCCGCTTTTCGTGCGCGGCAATTACTTTAGCGAAGCGGGGTTGCTAAATCCGCAAAACTTTATTGATCTGTTTCCATCTCTCCGGATCAACCCTGACCCAAAACTAACGGCCGAGCTGGGGGTCGACATTCATTGGCGAGAAAATCTTGGCGACGGAATCTACCAACCTGGCGGTGCAGTTATTTTTCGAGGGAATCCAAATTTCGCCCGTTTCGTCGGGACGGAGTTAGTTTTGGGCGCGGCCTGGCAAGTCAACCGGCATATTAGGTTTTCCGGCGCCTATTCTCATTTCTTCGCCGGGCAATTCATTCACCAGAGCAACGGAGAAGACGCTGACTTCGGGGCGCTGTGGCTTACCTTCAAGTTTTAGCAGCTAGTTGAACGTGCACGGAGCCAACGCTATAATCGCGTCCGATGGATCGCGAGGCATTGATTTTTCTGCACATTCCGAAGACAGCGGATTATCGAGCGGCAATACAGTCCTTTTGCAATTTTCACGATGGATCCATATCGGATCAGGGCGACAGCGGAACGACTCAAACGACTTCCGGATGGGCGCCGTCGCCGGTTGCGGGTGGTGCGCGGACATTTGTTCTACGGTATTCATGAATTCCCACCGCAGGGCGCTACTTATATCACAATGCTCCGCGAACCGGTGGCCAGGGTTCTTTCCGCTTGTTATTTTATTCTGCGCAGGCCGCTTCATCCGCTACATCGGAAATTGAAAAGGGAGCGATTGGGTGTAGAAGATTGCCTCCGACTATTCGCGCATCGCCAAAACTTGCAGTGCAGGTTAATTGCCGGAGTTGAGGATACCGCGACCGGCGATGAGCGATTACTAGACATCTCGAAGGAAAATCTGACGAAATCGTTTAGCGTCGTGGGAATTTGTGAAAGGTTCGAGGAGAGCTTGGTCCT
>Ga0066675_10001275_pt1 | contig 10703 bp, 9 predicted proteins | sample GraSoiAngelo_124_FD_62295 | JGI IMG/M metagenome (GOLD analysis project Ga0066675, IMG submission 62295) | Grasslands soil microbial communities from the Angelo Coastal Reserve, California, USA - 14_0927_05_20cm | ecosystem: Environmental > Terrestrial > Soil > Grasslands | place: USA... | reverse complement strand
CGAGCGCATGATCTCGATCAGCTTCTTGCGGCCCTTGGGCGGGCCGATCATGATCGCGCCCACCAGCCTGTCGTCCTTGAAGAACAGCTTGCGGTAGAACTTCTCCTCGAAGCTGAACGTGCGCACCGACTGGAGGTCGGGCTGCACATCGGGTGTCACACCCGCGACCGCGAGCGTGGAACCGAACATCGTCGTCGTGTAGGTCGGCACGTCGAAGAAGTCCTCATCGGCGCCCGCCATGTTGCGCGCGGCGACCTTTCCATGGGCCTCGGCGTTGTCCCACGTGCCCATCTGGTTGTGACGCTCGACCATGAGGTCGTAGAAGACGGCCACGTCGCCCGCGGCGTAGACGTCAGGCGCGGCCGTGCGCAGCTTGGCGTCGGTGACGATGCCTTTGTTCAGCTCGATCGGCGTGTTGCGTGTCGGCTCGGTGTAGTAGTCGAGGCCGACCCCGTAGGTAAGCAGGTCGAAGTCCACTCTGCGCCCGTTGACCGTCTCGGCCAGGTAGTGGCCATTGACGCGGCTGAACTTCTGGACCTCGTCCGAGCAGATGAACTCGACGCCCTGGGCCTCGCCCATCTGCCGGCACAGCGTCCCGCCCTCCTCGTCCAGCACGTAGCGCAGGAACCACGGGCCCCGCATGATCCACGTGGTTTTCGCCGTTTTGCGAAAGCTCACACCCTCGGCCAGCTCGTAGCCGATGAAGCTGCCGCCCATCACAAGCACGTGGCCGACGCCATCCGCCTTCTGGATGATCGCGTCGGTGTCGTCGATGGTCTGAAAACCCAGGCATTGCGAGACTTGGTCCGAACCAGGCCAAGGCGGCGGCTTGGGCCGGCCGCCCGTCGCGATCAGGAGCGCGTCGTACTCAAACGCATCGCCTCGGTTCGTGTGCACGACCTTTGCCTGCGAGTCGATCTCGGTGACCCACGTCTCGAAATGGATGTCGAGGTTCTGTCTCTGGTAGTCCTCGACCGTGCGCATGAACACCTTCTCGCGCCGCACCTGGCCGCGCAGGTAGCGCGGCAGCGCGACGCGGTTGTAGAGGGGGTGCCTCTCCGCCGCGATCATCACGATCGGGGCGTCCGCGTCCAGCTTGCGCAGCTCCTCCGCGCACGTTTGCCCGGCGATGCCGTTGCCGATGACGACGTAGCGGCGCGTCACTAAGGACTGGTCAGGTCGAGCCCGAAGATGTATGCGCTGTCGTCGGCATTCGCCAAATCGTATCCGGATGCGTTCATGTCGTCGCCCGCGGGGTGTCCGCGCGGCAGTGCGACGGTGACATGGTCGAGCCCGTCGGCGTCGGCCTCGTACCTGAGGGCGAGCAGCAGGTCGCGCAGCGCAGCGCCGCGGCCGGCGACGAAGCCCACGGCAAGGTTGCGGCCCCATGCATCGCGCAACCCGGCCACGGCCCGCCCGCCGACCGCGGCTCGCAGCATGCCGGACGAGGCGAGGGTGGCCAGCTCCGCCGCGCCCAGGTCGCGCGCGCCGTTGAAGTCGGCGGCGACGCCGTGATACAGCTCGAGGCCAGGGCTGGCCGAGAGGGCCGACCACAGCCGCTCCGCCTCTTTGGCGTCGGGGATCCGGGCGGGGTCGCCGCCCTCGACCCGGCCGGCCTTCCACCAGCGCACGTCGATCAGCCGTTTGAAACCGACCGACTCGAACAGGGGGACGGCGTCCGGGTTCCCGGTCGCCAGGCGCATCACTCGGAAACCCTGCTCGCGCGATTCGGCGATCGCGGATTCCAGCATGGAGCGGGCGATGCCGCGGCGGCGATGGCTCGTCGCCACCCTAAGCCCCTCGTACCAGACCAGCCCTTCGGCGTATGGCCTCATCCTCTGCACGCCGACGACGACACCGTCCACCTCGACCGCCTGAAAGGCGGCCGATGCGTCGCCGACCCAGTTGTCGAAGACGCGCGGAAGATAGTCGTGCCCGTCCCACACGTCGCGCGTGATCTCCGCGATCCGCTCCCGGTCGGCCGGTCGGACCGGCCTAAGCGTCAGGTCGCTCGCGGTTGCCAATGTGTGATCCCCGAAACCGAGAGCCCGCTGTCGTAGACGAGCTCGTCGCCATCACGCACGAGCATCTGCTTCAGCTGCTCGCGTGCGCCCGACTCGTCCCAGCCATCACCGAAGAGGGGTCGCGCGTCCGCGACCGCCTCGTCGAACGTCGCGTAACGGTTGACCACCGGGTAGCTGATGAAATTCACGTCGGGCCTGATCCCGAGCTGGATGAGCGCCATGAACAGGTCGCTGAAGCGCGGGATTCGCGGGAGCGGACCGCCGGCCATGCGGTCGCGCAGCTCGTTGGCCGGATGCGGCACCGGACCCTCACGCAACATGATGAAGACGCGCTCGCGCGCTGAGCGCTCCATCTTCTCGATGAACGGGACCACATCCGCGACCCCATAAAGGACGTGGGAGCAGATGACCAGGTCGGCGGGCGCGACCTCAGCGTCCTCCCACGCACTGGCGACCACCGTGAGGTTGTGGAGCGCCGGCATGTGGGCGCGCATTCCCTCGGACGGCTCGACCGCGGTGACCCACTCGAGCCGCCCGGCAAGCGGAGCCGCGTGACGGCCCGCTCCCGCCCCGACGTCGATCAAGGTCTTGCGGGCCGAGAGGTAGGGGGCCAGCACGGCGAGGAACTGATCCGCCCGGCCCGACGTCGACCGGGCGAACGTCGGCGCGCGATGATCCCAGTAACGCGGGTCGCTGTGGCCGTGCGCTGCGCCCTCTCGCTCGATCACAAGGCGACGCCACTGGTCGACCCAGTCGACCCCCGCCACGCGTTCCGCTGCGGCCTTCATCTCGGTGCTTACCCTACCAATCGCCCGGCCGCCGCAAGGCTGGGGACAACTGGTGGACAAACCCTGGAATGCCTGTCTAGATGCTGGGGTCTGGCTGTGCGAAGCCACCAGATATGGGGCCGCATACTATGCAGGCTGTGGAGTTCACACGCGACGAAGCGGCCCTCCTCGGCCGCTACTTCACCAACCTGGACCGGCCGGTCTTCGCGCTTCGCAACCTTCCCGAGGTGGTCAAGGGGGCCCTGTTCTCGCGGTACTCCCGGACCGAGAAGAGCCTGCGCCGCGTGCTCCTCGACGAGTTCATCAACGATCCCGAGTCCGGCTTCCAAGGCATCGCCGGCGGACCCGTGGCCGACGACATGGTGGCCGTGCGCCGGGCGGAGGAGTTCTACGAGCGCGTCCTCGTCGGCTACGGCGACGACTCGGTCGCTGAGCTGGCGGGCGCCCACGTGGCGGTGGAGCGTACATCCACTCTCGCCGCCAAGGCGTTGGAGGACAGCCGGATCGGGATCTCGCCGCTCGAAAAGTCGACGCGCTATGTCCGCTTCGACCGGCCGGGTGCCGACGGCCGCCGTCTCTACTACCGTGGGCCGGAGCTCCAGCACCCTGCCTACGAGCCGGCCGCCGACGCGCTGTTCGATGCCTACAGCTCGCTGCTCGAGCCGGTCACCGAGTCCATCCGCGGCCGCTTTCCAATCGAGGCGGGCGAGACGGAGAGGGCCTGGAAGTCGGCGACGCGGGCCAAGGCGTTCGACCTGCTGCGAGGCCTGCTGCCGGCGGGCACACTGACCAACCTTGGCCTCTTCGGCAACGGCCGTGCCTTCGAGTACCTGATCACCAAGATGGCGGCCCACGAGCTGCCTGAGTGCCAGGGCCTGGCGGTGGACCTGCATCGTGAGCTCGCCCAGGTCATCCCGGCCTTCGTGAAGCGCGCCCTGGATGACAAGTACGGCCGCCCGGCCGCCGAACGTATGGTGCGAGTGAAAACGGACCTGCAGAAGCTCGCACAGAGGGATGATCGGAGCCACGCGGGTCCGTACGTGAAGCTCGTGGGGCACGATCCCGACGCCGAGCGCAAGGTCGTCCAGGCGGCGTTGTTCCCCTACTCCGACCAGCCCCTAGAGGACCAGGACGCCGATCCCGACGCCGTGCTGAAGGCGATGCTCGAGGGTCGGGCAAACCGCCGCCAGCGCGTCCCACGGGCGCTCGAGCACGCCCAGTACAAGTTCGAGATCGTGGCCAACTTCGCCGCCTACCGCGACCTGCATCGCCACCGGATGCTCACTCAGGAGAGGCAGCTGCTCGGCACCTCCCTGGGTTACGACCTGCCCGCTGGGGTGGCCGAGCTGGGCATGGAATCGCGCTTCCGGGCGGCCGTGGAGGCGGCGGGCGCGGCGCACGCGGCCCTCGAGAAGGACCTCGGGCCCGCGCTGGCCCAGTACGCCGTCCCCCTCGCCTTCCGTGTGCGCTGGTACTTCCGCGTCAACCTGCGCGAGCTGTACCACCTGTGTGAGCTGCGGACGACCCCGCAGGGCCACCCGGACTACCGCTGGGTGGCGCAGGAGATGTTCCGGCTCGCGTCCGAGGTGCACCCGCGGCTGACCCGTTTCGCGAGCTTTGTGGACATGGGGCCCGGGGACGAGCTCGAGCGACGGAAGGCCGAGCGCAGGCTCGATGAGAAGCTCCAGACACTGGACCGGCCGGTGCAGTAGGATTCGGCACCCGAGGGGATTTTCGAGAGGTTAGGGAGGGGCGTGATGCCAGACAGCGAGTCACAGGCCGAGCGGGAGCGGCGCCAGGCACAGAGGCGATCGGCGATCGACCGCCGATTCGGCGAAAGGCGCCAGCCAGAGCGAGCAGTCGCGGGTCGGCGTGTGGTCTTCGCCAATGACCGGCGCATGGCTGAGCGCCGCGTGTCACAGAGCCTGTCGTTCCAGTCCGCCTGATCCCCCTCCACTAATCTGAGGCCGTGCGCGAGCCGGCCCTCATCGTTCACGGCGGAGCGGGACCCGTCCCGGAATCGGAGCGTGCCGAACGCCAGTCGGCGGTCGATCGAGCGCTCGAGGCCGGCTGGTCGCGCATCGCGGACGGCGCGCTGGCCGCCGCTGTGGCTGCGGTTCGCCACATGGAGGACGAGCCCCTTCTAAACGCCGGCCTGGGCGCCTGCGTCAACCGCGACGGCGACGTGGAGCTGGACGCCGGAGTGATGGAGGGCGCGGAGCTTCGCGCCGGCGGCGCGGCGTGCCTGCGCGACGTTCGTCACCCGATCGACCTGGCGGTGGCTGTGATGCGCGATGGACGCCACGTCCTGCTCGCCGCGGACGGAGCCTCTCGCTTCGCCCGCGAGCACGGCGTGGAGATGGCCGACCCGTCCATCTTCGTCAACGCCGCGCGGCACCGGCCGTCGGAGGCGGGCGTCGACACGGTCGGCGCGGTGGCGCGCGACGCGGAGGGCCGGCTGGCGGTGGCGGTGTCCACAGGCGGGATGCCGGGCAAGCTGCCCGGCCGGATCGGCGACTCGCCCATCCCTGGAGCCGGGTTCTATGCCGACGATCGCTTTGGCGCCGTGTGCGGCACGGGTCTCGGCGAGGCATTCATCAGGCTCGGCCTCGCGAGGCTGATGGTCGTGGAGCTCCAGCACGGCATGGAGCCGGCGGCGGTCGCGCAGGGCGCGGTCGATTACCTCACCAGCGCTTTGAAAGCCCCTGGCGGCGTGATCCTCATCCCCCGCACCGGCGAGCCGAGGGCGGCCTTCAACACGCCGGCCATGCCCTGGGCGATGAGGGCGTGATGGATTCCGGCAACAGCGGGGAGCTGATCGCGCTGGCGCTCAAGCGCGCCGGGACCAGCCACCTCTTCACCCTCAACGGCGGCCACATCTGGCCGATCCTGATGGGCGCGCGCGAGCACGACATCCGCATCGTCGACGTCCGCCACGAGCAGTCGGCGGCGTTCGCGGCCGAGGGCTGGGCAAAGGTGACGCGCGAGTGCGGGGTGGCCGCGGTGACGGCGGGGCCGGGCGTGACCAACTCGGCGTCGGCGCTGGCTCAGGCGCAGTCCGGCGACAGCCCGATGTTCGTCATCGGCGGCCGGGCGCCCGTCGCGCGGTGGGGCATGGGCTCGCTGCAGGAGATGGACCACGTCGCGGTCGTCCAGACCCTGACCAAGAAGGCGATGACTCTCCAGTCGGCCGAGGACGCCTATGCCTCCACGGCCGAGTGCATGCGCATCGCGCTCAGCCGGCGGACGGGCCCGGTGTTCATGGACGTGCCGATCGACGTCTTCTTCGGAGCCGCCGACGTGCCCGAGGCAACGGAGCACCTGACATCCGACCCTGGACCTCCGCCCGACCCCGACGCCGTCAATGAGGTGGCGCGCCTGATCCGCGAGGCCGAGCGGCCTGCCGTGATCGCGGGCGGCAACGTCTGGTGGTCTCGCGCCGAGGGCGAGCTGAGGCAGCTGGTCGAGGGGGCGCACCTTCCTCTTTGCGTCAACGGCATGGCCCGAGGCATGCTGCCTGCGGGCCATCCGCTGTTCTTCTCGCGGGCGCGTGGGCCGGCCCTTGGTGAGGCAGACCTGATCCTCGTCGTCGGCGTGGCGCTGGACTTTCGGCTCAACTTCGGCCAGCCGCCCGTGTTCGCCGAGAACGCGAGGCTCGTGTACGTCGACGTCGACGACCACCGCAAGCACCGCCCCAGCGAAGCCGCGATCTTCGGCGACCTGCGGGCGGCGCTCGGCATGCTCGCCTCGGCGGCCGCGGGAGCGCCCGAGAGGGTCGACTGGCTGGAGAAGCTGCGTCAAGCCGAGGCGGGCGCGCGCGGCCGCGACGCTGCGATGGTCGAGTCCGACTCGTCGCCTGTGCATCCGGCCAGGCTCATCGCGGAGGTGGGCCGGTTTGTCGATCCCGACGCCATCGTCGTGGGCGACGGGGGTGATTTCATCTCCTTCGCGGGCCGGTTGATCGAGCGGCCCAGGCCCGGCCTGTGGATCGACCCCGGCCCCTTTGGTTGCCTCGGATCGGGGCCTGCCTACGCGATGGCGGCCAAGCTGGCGCGGCCGGACCGCCAGGTTCTGCTGCTGTCAGGAGACGGAGCCTTCGGGTTCTCGGCGATGGAGTTCGACAGCCTGGTCCGGCACAAGGTGCCGGTCGTGTGCGTGGTCGGCAACAACGGGATCTGGGCCCTGGAGAAGCACCCGATGCAGTCCATGCTCGGCACGAGCATCGCCGCCGACCTCGCGCCCCGTACCCGCTACGACAAGGTGGTCGAGGCGCTAGGCGGCTACGGCGAGCTCGTGGAGCGGCCCGAAGACATCCGGCCGGCCCTGGACAGAGCCTTCAAGTCAGGCGTGCCGGCCTGCATCAACGTAATTTGCGACCCGGCGGCGGAATATCCGCGATCATCCGTATTGATGTGAGTACAGCCCAGCTGAAGCCGGCAGTCGAAGCCGACGAGTGGCGCACCGCCCAGGCGCAGTTCGACGAGGCGGCGGAGATCATCAAGCTCGAGCCCTGGCTGCGCGAGGTCCTGCGTGAGGTCCAGCGCGAGTTCGCCTGCTCGTTCCCGGTGAAGATGGACACGGGGCACACCCGGATGTTCACTGGCTACCGCGTGCAGCACAACATCAACCGCGGCCCGGCCAAGGGCGGCATTCGCTACCACCCCGATGTGTCGTTGAACGAGGTCAAGGCGCTCGCCATGTGGATGACATGGAAGTGCGCGGTGGTCAACATCCCGTTTGGCGGCGCGAAGGGCGGGATCATCGTCAATCCGAAAGAGCTCTCGCTCAACGAGCTGGAGCACATGACGCGGCGCTTCGCGACCGAGATCTCGATCCTCATCGGCCACGACCGCGACATCCCCGCACCCGACGTGAACACGGACGGCCAGACCATGGCGTGGATCATGGACACGCTCTCGATGCACCTCGGGTACTCGAGCCCCGCGTCGGTCACGGGCAAGCCCGTCGAGGTCGGCGGATCGCTCGGCCGCGTCGAGGCCACGGGACGCGGGGTGACGATCTGCTCTGTGGCGGCGCTCGAGCACCTGGGCCGCAACCCTCACCAGACCCGAGTCGCGGTTCAGGGCTTTGGCAACGTGGGCAGCATCAGCGCGCGCCTGCTGGAGGAGGCCGGCTGCACGATCGTGGCCGTATCCGAGGACTACGGCGGCATCTACAACCCGCTCGGCCTGTCGATCAAGCGCGTGCTCGAATACCGCGCCCGCGAGAAGACGCTCAACGGATTTCCCGGCGCCCAGCCGATCGGCAACCAGGAGGTCCTGACCGTGGACTGCGATCTGCTCGTCCCGGCGGCCATCGGCAACCAGCTCACCTCGCGTAACGCCCGCGACATCAAAGCGACGCTGATCGTCGAGGGCGCCAACGGGCCGACCACGCCGGAGGCGGATGCGATCTTCCGCGAGCGCGGCATCTTCCTCGTCCCCGACATCCTCGCGAACGCCGGCGGCGTGACCGTCTCTTACTTCGAGTGGGTGCAGGACCTCCAGTCGTTCTTCTGGTCCGAGCACGAGGTCAACCAGAAGCTGAAGGCGATCATGACCCGGGCCTTCGGCGAGGTGCTCAAGACCAAAGAGGAGAAGAAGCTCGACATGCGCATGGCCGCCTACGTGCAGGCGGTCTCGCGGGTCTCTGCGGCGACCCGCGAGCGCGGCCTCTATCCCTGAGGCGGTCTAGCGGTCGAGTGCCGGCTCCCGGATCATTCGCGGCTCCGCGCCGCCCGTCGAGTGCCGGCACTCGGATCGTAAGGGACTACTCCTTGTAGAACTCGTCGTCGGCTGCTTGGTCCTCGGCAAAACGCCAGAACTCCTTCGCCCTGCCGTCGGAGCCGGGATGGATGATGTCGACGAAGCGGCTGCTGTGGGTTCTGCCGTGTCGGGTGGCGGTCGAGGTTCCGATCACGACCGTGTGCTCGTCGGAGGCGAGGACGTCGTGGATGTCCGCCTCATACGTGCCCTCGGTCAGCTGCCCGAACTTCATGAAGAACTCGAGCACCGCCTCCTTGCCTCGGTACTCGCCCGACAGGGGGTTGTCGCCGCCGACGTGCCACAGGATGTCATCGGCGATGGTCTCCAGCGCGTCGTCGAGGTGCGCCTCGTTGAAAGCCGTATAGCCCTTGCGCGCCATCTCCACGTTGCGCTGTTCCATTGACGTCGTCGTCATCTCTCCACCTCCAGCTTGCCCCGGACTGACGCTCTCATTGTGTTCTAGATCTCCCGGGTGCGGAAGCTCCAGATGCTGAGCGCCAGCATCAAGGCGAACCAGACCACCACCCACGCAAGGAACGCGGGCGGGGGCGGGTCGACGGCGCTGAAGGGGTTCGCGCGCCCCAGCGTGCCCGCGAGCCTGAGCGAGGCGATCACGGCGTCTGGCTCCATCGCGTAGACGGCGCCGCGCCACAGGCCGTCGGTGGGCAGGATCAGCCTGCTGATCGTCCCGATGTTCTCCACCGCCTGGTTCTGCAGGCCGGTCCCGATGCCGCCGACGACGCCGCCGATCCAGCCCATCAGCCAGGCGACCAGCGCGATCACGCCGCCGGTGATCCCCGAGAGCCGGGTGGACAGCACCAGCCCAAGCGAGAGCAGGGCCAGGCCTTCGGCGCAGACGAATAGGGTGAGCTCGATCGGGTGGGGCGGAACGTAGCCGGTCGCCCAATCCACGGCGGCCATCTCCAGGAAGCCCGAGCCGCCGGCGTAGACGGCGACCAGGACCGCGAGGCCCAGCCACTTGCCGATCACCACCTCGCTGCGGCGCACAGGGCGGGCGAGCACCGACAGCAAAAGGCCACTTTCGACCTCACTTGAGATGAGCGGCCCGGCGACGACCGCCGCGCTGAGGGCGAGGACGCCGCTGTACATGAACGTGACGACGATCAGCAGCTGAGAGCTGATCAGCTGGACCTGGGTATGGTCGAGCGTGGCGCCGTTCCGGCCGGTGACGGTGGTGATCTTGTTGAAGCCCCAGGCCGAGAAGCCGACGACGATCAGGGTCAGGATCACCAGGGCGAGCAGCAGGCGGCGGCGCGAGGCCTCCTGCACCGTGAGCCGGGCGATGACCAGGACCGGCGGCATCAGTGGTCCTCGTGCAGGAGCTGCAGGAAGCGGTCCTCAAGGGTCTGGTGCCGGGGGGCCACCTCGTAGACGCGGCCGCCGAGGGCGACCATCTGCGCCACGAGCTCCGGCACGCGGTCGGGCGTCAGCTCGGTGAAGGTGAGCTGGTCGCCCTCATCGTCGACCGGCCCGAAGCCCGTGAGCTTCGCCTTCGCCGCCTGGTCCAGGTCCAGGACGCGGACCCGCACCGCCGAGCCGCTCAGCAGCTGGTTCATCGTGCCCGACGCGATCACGCGTCCGTGGTCGACGACCGCGACCCGGTCGCACACCTGCTCGACCTCGCTGAGCAGGTGCGAGTTGAGAAAGACCGCCGCGCCGCGGCTCGAGAGATCGCGAATGACCTGCCGCACGTCGTGGCGGCCGACGGGGTCCAGGGCGGACGTCGGCTCGTCCAGAAAGACCAGATCGGGCTGGCCCAGGAGTGCGGCGCCAAGGCCAAGGCGCTGCTGCATGCCTTTGGAGAACGTGCCGACCCGATCGTCGGCGCGCTCGTCGAGGCCGACGATCTCGAGGGCTCCATGGATCGCGTCCTTCCACTGCGATCGGGGCAGGGGCGCCAGCTCGCAGTGCACCGCCAGCACCTCGCGCGCGGTCAGCCAGCTCTGGTAGCGGAAGAGCTCGGGCAGGTAGCCGATCCGGCGCCGCGTCCCCAAATCGCCGATCCGCTGGCCGAGGACCCAGGCCTCGCCCGCCGTCGGAGCAAGCAGCCCGAGCAGCAGCTTCACGGCCGTGGTCTTGCCTGCGCCGTTGGGACCGAGGAAGCC
>Ga0066675_10001266_pt1 | contig 10730 bp, 15 predicted proteins | sample GraSoiAngelo_124_FD_62295 | JGI IMG/M metagenome (GOLD analysis project Ga0066675, IMG submission 62295) | Grasslands soil microbial communities from the Angelo Coastal Reserve, California, USA - 14_0927_05_20cm | ecosystem: Environmental > Terrestrial > Soil > Grasslands | place: USA... | reverse complement strand
GAGGTGTTTTTTTATGGCGACCGGAACAGTTAAGTGGTTCAACGACTCCAAGGGGTATGGGTTCATCTCCCCGGAGGACGAGGGCAAGGATTTGTTTGTCCACCACACGTCGATCGCGGGCGACGGCTTCAAGTCCCTGAGCGAGGGCGCGAAAGTCGAGTTCGACGCCGCCGAGGGCGAGAAGGGCCCCGAGGCGAAGAACGTCGTTCAGCTGAACGCGTAACAGGGATCAGGCGCGCGCCGGGAAGCCGGCGCGCGCCGTCTCACGACGTCGAAAGGACCGCCTATGCGCGGCAAGATGCTCTGGTTCAACGAGGTCAAGGACCTCGGATTCATCCTCACCGACGAGGGGGAGCGGCTCTCGGTCCTTGGCGACGGCTTCGCCGGAGGGAAACGGCCGGAAGGCCGCTGCGCCCATCTGGCCGTCAGCTTCGAGATCGCCGAGAACGGGGGCGACCGCCAGGCGGAGAACGTCGTCCTCGTGGACGAGGCAGCCCCGCGCCGGGCCCGAATGCGAGGTCGGGGTGGTCGCCGATGAGCTCCGCGAAGAAGCAGCAGACGATGGCGAAGCGGAACCGCGAACGGGCGGTCGAGGAAAAACGGACGCTCAAGCGGTTGAAGAAGCAGGCAGCGCGAGCGGAAAAAGCAGCCGGGGAGTTCGAGTCCAGCGACGGCGAGCCCAGCGAGGTTGGGCCCAGCGACGCCGAGCCCAGCGAGCCAGAGCCCAATGGCGAATAACGGCCCCGAGCAGAAGAACTACGCCGAGATCGAACGGCTCGAAACCCTGCTTCAGACGCTGAGAGAGAACCCGTCCACGGCTCGGGAGACCGAGGCGATCCGGGAGATCGGCCTCGAAATGGCCCTGGCCGTGCGCGAAGTCGGCGCGATGCTGATCAACGTCGGCTGGGAACAGTCGTACGCCTCAAAGCACGACTCGCAGCAGTCCGGCTAGACCGTCGCGAACCGCTTGGCGGCGCGCTCCCTGCGGCGCTCGGCCTCGACTTCCCGATCCTTTGGGGCAGCCGAGGTGACGAGCTGGTCGAGCAGGCGCTCCGTCGCCGAGGCGACATCGTCGACCGCGCGCGCGAACGCTTGCTCGTTCGCCTGAGAGGGCTTCGTGAAACCGCTGATCTTGCGGACGTACTGCAGCGCCGCGTCGCGAACCTCGTCGTCGGTCGCTGCAGGCTCGAAGTTGAAGAGCGTGTGGATGTTTCGGCACATGCCGGAAGCCTACGTGCGCGACTCGGCGACCCGCACCCGTTGGGCGAGCGCCTCCATCAGCGCCCACGCCATCTCAGGGTGGCTCTCCACGAGCGGCCGGAAGCTCCACACGGGCAGCTGATAGCCGTGCACCTCGGTATCGGCCTTCACGGTCGCCGTGCGCGCGGATTTGTCGATCAGGGCCATCTCTCCGAACGCGTCACCGGGGCCGAGCTTGCCGACCTCTCGTCCGTGAACCGTCACCGTCACGTCGCCGCTCTCGATCACGACGAACGTCCGGCCGGCCTCGCCCTCCACAGTGATTGTCTCGCCGGGCGCGTAGGTGCGCTCGATGAACTCGTCGGCCAGTCGCTGGAGGAAGGCGTCGTCGGCGTCCGCGAAGAGCGGAACGCGTCGGATCAGCTCGGTACTCGGTCCAGGCACCGCGCGGATCCTACAACTCGCCCGCCTTCGCGTACCGATACAAGAAGGGCCCCAACCCGCCCCGGTTGATCAGCATCATCAGCCCGAGGTGGTCTTCCAAGGCCCGGGCATTTTCGAGCCCCCCGGCCGACACGGGTTCGTAGCCGGCATCTCTGATCAGCTGCTCGGTCACCTCGCGGGCCTCGTCCTCGGCGGCGTACAGGTTGCTCGGCCGCACCCGCTGGTCGTCGATGGCGTCGTACTGATTGGCGAAGTTCGCGTTGAACGATTTCGCGACCGGGCCACCGACGATCGACTTGACCTCGTGGGCGAGCGACTCGAACTCCTCATTTCGGTCGCCGAAGGCGTTGGTCGCATCAATCACGACCTTGCCATCCAGCCCGCTGACCTTCCCGAGTGCGTCCGCGATCTGAGCTGACGGGACGGCGACGAGGACCGCGTCTGCCTCCGACGCGTCACCGCCCTCGTGGCCGAGTCGTGTGACGGTGTGCCCCGCCTTCTCCCACCGATCGGCGAGCCCGCCGCCGACGTTGCCCCTACCGATGACGGCGATCTTTACGTGACCTCCTCGTCTGCGTGCGGAAGAAGTTACTTGAGATCGCAGCGACTACTGGGGGGGATCCGCGTCGGCAGGAAACCGGGGATCCGCCTGGAACGGGGTCCGTCTCATGCGTCGTCGCGCCTGCACCCTGGCGCTGCTCGCCGCCACGTCGCTTGCCGCCGCTTCGCCGGCGCGGTCTGCTTCGCCGAGGGTGGCTGCGCTGCAGCTCGTGCTCTTCCAGCGCGGTTATTACGCAGGACCGTTCGACGGAATCGCGGGCCTGGAGACCCGGCGTGCGACCAGGCACTTCCAACGCCGCCACCACTTGGCGCCGGACGGGGTCGCCGGCCCTCGCACCCGGCGGAAGCTCGGACGCTGGGCCCGGCACGAGCTCGGTGACCGGCTGCTGCTCCGCGGCCGGCGCGGCTGGGACGTCGCCGAGTTGCAGTTTCTTGTGCGCCGGAGCGGCATCTTCGTCTCGATCGACGGCATCTTCGGACCGGTCACCCAGGCGGCCGTCTTTGGGATGCAGAAGGGCACAGGTCTGAAGGCGGACGGCGTCGTCGGCCCTCAGACGCTCGCCGTCCTGCGCCGAACACGCGGTCGGCTCTTCCGTTTGGGTGTTCAAGCCGACGTGCGCGGACAGATCGACCGCTGGTCCCGCCACTACGGCGTCGACAGCCGACTTGCATGTGCGCTCGCCTGGATGGAATCCGGCCACCAGCCAGGCGTGGTCTCGAGCACAGGCGCATGGGGCGTGTTCCAAATTCAGCCGGCAACGTGGCACTACGTCGAGCACGTTCTCGCCGATCGCCGCTACCCGCGGAACGTCGAGGGTCAGGTACGAGTCGGCTTGCTCTTCCTCCGTCATCTCCTGCAGAGCTTCGGCGACACTCGCAAGGCGCTCGCCGCCTGGTATACCGGCCCCGCGCGCGTGCGCAGATCTGGCGTCGGCGCCCGTGGACGCTGGTTCGCCGCGGACGTCCTCGCCATTCGCGCGCGCTGCTAAAACTCGCCGGCCGACCAGACTCGCTGGTGCAACCGGCTCGCGAGGGGATCGAAGACTCTGACGAACGCTTGCTTCGTCTTCGTTGCCGTCACGTCGGCGGCTCGCGCCGCCTTGAGGTCCGGACTGCGGTCGGGTGGGCCGCAGCGTTTGCGGCCGGCGAGCCAGTCGCTGTAGTGCCCATCCGCGGCGAACGAGGCGTGAACAGACTTCTGGAGCAGATCCGAGGCGTTCAACGCGTCCTCGGTGTTCGGGACCGAGAGCGCGGCGGCCTGCTGCAGCAGGCTTTGCCGGTTGCGCTGAACGCGATCCAACCGTGCGAGCGCCGTCTGCGGTGTCAGTTTGCAGCTGAAGGTGCCGCCGACTGCCGCCGCGACGGCCTGGCGGCCTTCTTGCGACTGGACGAGGAAGCCCTCCAGCTTGTCGACGAACGAGCGAAGCTCGGCGGTCCCGGACGTGTTCTTTCCGGATGATCCGCCGCCGGTCAGCGCGACCGCCGCAATCACGGCGGCGATCGCCGCAAGGGCGAGCGCAGCGAAGACGAGGAACTGCGGGCGCCGGGCGAGCGGGACCGGTGCGCCATCCTCGGCCGGCCTTGGCGCCGGTCGCGCGCGTTCGAGGGTCGGGTCGTGCTGGAGCATTCTCCGCTCGAGCTCCTGCAGCTCGAGGCTCGGCTCGATCCCGAGCTCGTCGCTGAGCGTCTCCCGCGTGCGGCGGTAGAGCTCCAGCGCATCGGCTTGGCGGCCGGAGCGGTAGAGCGCGAGCATCAGCTGCGCTCGCGGCCGCTCGCGGAGCGGCTCCCTCGCGACGAGATCCTCGAGCTCGGGCACGAGGCGGGCGTGCCGCCCGAGCGCCAGGTCGGCCTCGATCCGCTCCTCGATGGCGGCGAGCCGGGCATCCTCGAGCCTCGCACCCGCGTCTCGGGCGAACGGCTCGGCGCGGAACTCTGTGAACGGCGGCCCGCGCCAGAGCTCGAGTGCTTCGGCGAAGCGCTTCGCCGCGGCCTTCGAGTCGCGGGCACCGAGCAGCTCGCGCCCCTCTCGAACCAGGCGCTCGAACCGATCGAGGTCGAGCTCGCCCTCCTCAACCCGGACGGAGTAGCCCGGTGGCTGGGTGACCAGACGATCGGCGCCGAGCGACTTCCGCAGCTGCGAGACATAGCCCTGGAGCGCCTTCGTCGCCGTTTCCGGCGGCTCATCGCCCCAGAGGTCGTCGATAAGCCGGGCGACCGAGACAACCCGGTTACTGCTCAGTAAAAGCGTCGCGAGAAGAGCACGAGGCTTCGCGGCCGGCAGCGGGACGGGCCGTCCGTCGACGAGCACTTCAACGGGCCCGAGGACGCGAAATTCGACCAACCCAAGCGATGATCGCACCAGAGGCGTCACTTGTGATGCCGACTGGAGGTCGTGGCGGCTTTGCCGCCGCGACCGCTTACCACGCCTTTTGGGCGGCCGGGCTCGTGAACCACCTGTACGCGGCGGCCGTCATTTACTCGCGGTTGGATGCCGCTTTACCGCGGCGGTCGATGCTCCGGGCAATCAGACGAAAGGAGTCGTCATGAATGCACGGAGAGCAACAGTGTTGACGGTCGTCGGCCTGGCCCTCTTCCTCGCCGCGATCACGCTCGGGACGGCAGCGGCTTCGCCGATCAAATGGGTGTCGGTGCCGCTGGGGACGCATCAGTTCGGTCACCTCCGGTCGCCGGACGGAATCGTTGCCCAGGCCGGGCCGAACGAGGTCGGCTTCAAGAAGGGTGGGACCGGCTGCGGTTGCATGGACGGACCGGGTGGACCGGTGTCGTTCGACGTCGCACGCAACGGATCGATCTGGCTGTTCGACGTCCTCAATCACCGGCTGCTCGTCTGGCGGTCGGGCGCGCCTGCACATCCGGCCCGCACGGTTCGGCTCGGCTCGAACCTCGACGTTCGAGACTTCGCGCTCGGGCGAGACGGCACCATCTATCTCAACGCCGTCTATGCGGAACCTCCGGCCGGCGACAGCGGCGCGAACCTCTGGGCGCTGACGCCGAACGGGAAGTTGCGCTGGCGTGCGAAGGCCAAGTTGGGCAACGCTCTTCGTGTCGGCCCGAACGGCATCTTGTACTCGATCGGCGGCGCGAGGAACAACGGGGCCTGGACTCCGCTGACGACCTCGGCGGGCCGGCCGCTTTCGCTCGCGGCGCAGCGGCGGCAGACCGTGCGGTTTCAGCCGCTCGCCGGCGGCATGCACCTGATCGCCACCCAGCTGGGCGTCCATGAGGTGCACTTCGCCCTCGTCGACAGTGCCCGCAAGATCGTCCGCGCCTGGCGGGTTACCAGCCACACTCGGCTTGCGCTCGAGCCAAGTGCACTGACGCCCTCGTTCGTTGGCGGCGAGCTGTTCGTCCAGCTCGACGTCTCTCGGCAGACGGGGCCCCTTTCGGAGCACATGGTCCTGGGGCTCAGGCAGTCGGGCGCAATGCAAAGGCGATTCTCGCTCGATGCCAACGCCCTGTGTTGTTACGACGGGACGGGCGCGAGCACACCGCTACGCATCGCCTCTGACGGACGGCTCTACCAGCTCCGAACAAACCCGAAGACCGGCGCGAGCATCGCGCGATACTCGCTTCCGCGTTGAGGCGGCCGTGTGGGCGGCCCGCCAGTGGTCTGGCCGGTGACGTTGCCCGCTCCCTGGGTCGCGGGCCAGGGAGCAGGCGAACGGTGCCGGTCAGACCACTAACAGTCTTCGGGCGGCGGGCCGCCCTCGGCGCGTTCGAACTCGATCATCAGCCGGCGCAGGAGCGCGTTGAGCTGCTTCTTCTCGGCGACGCTCAGCGCGGAGGCGACAAGCGCCTCCTTCTGTCCCTGGACCCCGATCGCCTCCTCGTAGACCCGTTTCCCGTCGGCGGTCAGCTCGACCAGGATCCCGCGCCGGTCGTCCGGATCGGGCAGCCGGCGGAGTAGACCTGCTTCCTCCAGGCGGTCGAGCCGGTTTGTCATCGCGCCGCTCGAGAGCTCCATGATCCGGCCGAGCCTGCCGGGCGAGCTCCGGTAGACCTCCCCTTCTCGGGAGAGCAGGCCGAGAAGCTTGTACTCGACCCAGTCCAGTCTGAACTCGGCGAGGGTTTCGTCCATTGCGCGTCGGAAGCGCCGGTGCAGCCCCCCGATGCGGTCGACGATGCCCTCCACCTCCGGGTCGAGCATGGGCAGCCGTTCCCGGATCGACTCGAGAAACCTGTCGATGTGATCGCGTTCTTGGGTCTGAGCCTTGGTAGTCATGTCTCTATTCTTGACGTCAAACTTCTTGACGTCAAGTTATCTCTGGGCTAAAGTCTCGACATCAATTAGTTCGACATCAAGATACATGAAGGAGGCGGAATGCTCTACGACGTCCAGACGCGAACCTTGATTGCCCAGGAGCATGCAGAGCTCCTTCGGGCGCAGGCAGAGAGTCATCCGGGCAAGCAGCGCGCCCGCCGCTGGCTCTCCGAGCATCTGATCGCTGCGGGAATGAGATTGTCTCCGGAGTGCGCCCCGCGCCGCCGGCCGCTTCGCGCCGCCTAGCTTCGGCCGGACTCGAAGCGCTCGAGACCGTCGTCGGGAAGCGACTCCCAGGGCGCCAGCGACCGGACGTAGATGTGCCCGTCGGGCCGCTGGTCGAACGGCGTGTCGATAGCGCTCAGCCGCACGCTGGTGACCTCGGAGTTCGGCCAGCCGCTGCCGAACAGGTTCGAGCCGCACACGGAGCAGAAAGTCTTCGCCGAGCCCTCGTCCGGCTGATACGTCCGGACGAGGCCGTCACCGGCGAGCAGCCGAATCGACTCGGTCCGTACGCCACCGCTCGCCGTCCCCACTCCGCCTGAAATCTTCTTGCAGGTGGCGCAATGGCAGAAGGACATGCTCAGAAACTCGTCCGGAAGCTCGAATCGCACGCCGCCGCACTGACAGCTCCCCTGCAACGTCGCCATGGCCCGAGCCTACCCGGGTCGTCCTCCCAGCCAACCGCGGGACGCCCCGCCGGTTGACTTTTTCGCCGTTCGGTGAGCGCAATCGGTGGGATGGCGCGTCCCTGGCAAGCGGTTTCTGTGCTCGGGGCCCTGGCGCGCAACAGGAATCTCCGCCGGGTGGAGCTGGCCTGGGGCGCCTCGATCGCCGCGGAATGGACCCACTTCGTCGCGCTCGGCGTCTTCGCCTACTCAGCGGGCGGCGCGTCGGCGGTCGGCATCGCGGGGCTCGTCCGGATGCTGCCTGCGGCCCTTCTCGCGCCGTTCGCGTCCACCCTGGGCGACCGCTTCCGACGAGAGCGGTTCCTCGTCGCAGTCGCGTTTGCCGGGTCGGCTGCTCTCGGCGGCTCGGCCGCGGCCTTCTTCTTCAGCCGCAGCGAGCTGATCGTGTTCGCGCTCGCGGGCGTCGTCGGCGTCACGTCGACACTCTTCAGACCCGCTCTCCAGGCGACCCTGCCGTCGCTTGCCCGGACTCCGGAAGAGCTGATCGCCGCCAACGGTGCCACCTCGACACTCGAGAGTCTCGGCACGCTGCTCGGTCCGCTCGTGGCCGGTGTGCTCGTCTCGGTCGCCAACGCGGGAGTCGTCTTCCTCGTCGCCTCCGGAGCGCTGCTGGTCGCGGCAGGCTTGCTCCAGGGGGTACTCGTCGAAGGGCGCATCCAGGTGAGCGCCCCGGCCGGAACGCATCGGCCCCTCGAGCTCGTCGCCGCCGGCTTCCGGATCGTCGCCTCCGCACCGAAAACACGGCTGCTGGTCGTTCTGACCACGGCCCAGTCGTTCATCCGCGGCTGCCTGAACGTCCTGATCGTCGTCGGAGTCTTCCGGCTGCTCGGTTCGGGCGCCGGCGCCGTCGGCTACCTGACCGCCGCCGTCGGAGTCGGCGGACTGGTCGGGGCCTTCGGTGCGCTCTCCCTGAAGGGCAGGCGGCTTGCGGTGCCGTTCGGCGTCTCGCTCGTCTTCTGGGGCCTGCCAATCATCCTGGTCGCTGCCTGGCCTCATCTTGCGGCAGCCGTGGTCCTGCTGGCCGTCGTGGGCGCGGCCAACAGCGTTGAGGACGTGGCTGTCTTCACCTTGTTTCAACGAATCGTCCCCGACGTCGTCCTGACCCGCGTGCTCGGGATCGTCTGGGGGTTGGCGATGGGGGCGATCGCGATCGGCTCGGTCGCCGCGACCGGGATCGTCGCACTCGTCGGCTCGCGCGCGGCCTTCGTGGTCGTCGGCGCGATCCTGCCGCTGACGGTCTTGATCGTCTGGCGGCAGCTCGTCCGCATCGATCGCGAGGTGCTGCCACCTGTCGACGAGCTCGCGATCGTGGAGGGAGTGCCGATGTTCGCGCCGCTCTCGATCGCGGCGAAGGAGCACATGGCCTCCCGGCTCGTCGAGGTCCCTGTGACCGCGGGCGAGGTCGTGATCCGCACCGGTGAAACCGGTGACCGCTTCTACATGGTCGCCGACGGAACGCTCGAAGTGACCAACGGCGTTCGTGCCGAAGCTCGCCGCGGCGACTTCTTCGGGGAGCTCGCGCTGCTCCGCGACATACCCCGAACCGCGACGGTGATCGCATCGACGCGATCACGCCTCTATGCACTCGAACGGGACGACTTCCTCGCCGCCGTCACCGGGCACTCCGCCGTCCGCGCGGCCGGCGAGGCCCTGGTCGAGGAGCGTTTGCAGCCCAGCTGAGCTCAGATCAGAGAACGGATGGCGTCGAGGGTTCGCGGCCATTCATGGGCCTGCGGATCGATCGGCTCGAAGTGGCCGGCGCCCTCGAGCGGGACGAGCTCGGCCTTGCCTCCGGCGGCCTCGGCATAGCGCTCACTCATCGCGTAAGGGACGCTGGGGTCCTTCGTCCCGTGCACGAGGATCTGAGGGGCGCCGAGCGGAAGCAGCTCGCGGGGCGAGGCTTCCGCATAGAGATCGGGAACCTCGTCGGGCATCCCGCCCATGAACGTGGCAACCGAGCCGTCGGGGCCGACCCGCTCGGCCGATTCGCGCAGGTCCGAGACCGCCCCGAGCGCAACCACCGGGAGCTGCGCACGTTTGGCCGCCCAGAGCGCGAGCTGGCCTCCCGCCGAGTGGCCGACGAGAACGACGCGTTCGCGATCGAGCGGGTAGCGCTCGACGAGCTCGCCTACGAATCGCACCGCGGCCGACACGTCGATGCCGGCGCCGGGCCAGGTGCCGTCGACGTCGCCGCGGCATCGGTACTCCACGTTCCAGGTTGCGATACCGGCTTTGCCAAGCGCGACGCACATGTGGCCTGTGTGGATCAGGTTGTAGGTCGCCTCCCACCCGCCGCCGTGAACGACGACCGCGAGCGGCCAGAGGCGGTCGACGCCGGGCAGGCGCAGGTCGCCGAACTGCTTCGGCTCGGGCCCGTAGGCGAGCCGCGCGTCCGCGACGGGCGGGGGCGAGTCGAAGACGATGTCCGCGCTGTTTCGCCCCATCGCTACCAGAGGCCGGGGACCAGGCGCGCCGTGGTGCGCGCATAGTCACGGTAGGAGTCCCCGAGCGCGCGGGTCAGCTCCGCCTCCTCGACCCGGATCCGCGGGATGTAGCCGGCGGCCACGACCGCGACGAAGACGAGCGCGCCGACCCAGCTGCCGACCGCGAGCCCGAAGCCAAGGTAGGAGATCAGAGTCCCGGCGTAGGCCGGATGGCGGAGGAGCCGGTACGGCCCGCCGCGCCAGACGACGTGGTCCTTCTGGATCATCACGTCGCGCTGGAAGAAGCGGCCGAGGCTCCAGACGGCCCAGACGCGCAGCAGCACACCGAGCCACGCGATCGCGAGCCCGAGAACGAGCGTCGTCCACGTGTTCGCGCCGAACCTCAGCGACGGGACGTTGATCGCAATCAGCAAGCAGGCCGTCAGTCCGATCGCGGCGCTCCAGACCAGGATGCGCTTCGTCCCCCGGTCGGCCGACTCGCCCCCGCGGCTGCGTCCCAAGGTCGTTGCCGCGAAGCTCTCTCCAAGGCCACGCAGCCGCGGGCCCCGCTCCCCGCGGCGGGCCTGACCGAGGTAGGTTGCGATCGTTTCGGCCACGACGGCGCCGATGGCGGTCCCGTAGAGAAGCCAGCGCGCCGTGGTGTCGTCGGAGATCAGCAACGGCACGTAGCGATCATAGGATTCGCCGCGTGATTGATCCGCTCGAGCGCTGGCGTCGGTACGGGGAGAAGCCCGATTACGCCGGCCTGCTCACATTCGGAACGCTCCCGTACACGCAGGACCCGGCCGAGCTCGCGGGAGTCGACGTGGCAATCGTCGGCGCACCGACTGACGATCTCGTCTCCGACCGGCCGGGCGCGCGCTTCGGCCCGCGGGCGATTCGCGCCGCCAGCTGCCCGCCGGGGCGGCACCTGGAGGCAAAGGTCGACGCGATGGCCGAGCTCAAGCTCGTCGACTACGGCGACGCCCCGGTCGTCCCTGCCGACGCCGTCCGGACGCATGAGGCGATCGAGCGCACGGTCGGCGAGGTGGTCACCGCGGGTGCGATCCCGATCGTACTCGGCGGCGACCACTCGATCGCCGAGCCCGACATCCGCGCCTGCGCCGCCCG
>Ga0066675_10001264_pt1 | contig 10735 bp, 7 predicted proteins | sample GraSoiAngelo_124_FD_62295 | JGI IMG/M metagenome (GOLD analysis project Ga0066675, IMG submission 62295) | Grasslands soil microbial communities from the Angelo Coastal Reserve, California, USA - 14_0927_05_20cm | ecosystem: Environmental > Terrestrial > Soil > Grasslands | place: USA... | reverse complement strand
GATCTTCCGACAGCGGTGACCGCTGCTATTACGGCACTGGGCGTTGATCCGCAGACGGCGCGCGGGCTCCGCGAGGAAGCGCGGGCATTACTGCGGGCCGGCACCCCAGAGGACCAGGTGGCGCGACGGATCACCGATGGCGAGGAGGTGGAACTGTGATGCTGCCGCTGATCCTGGCCTATGGACCGGGCGACGATGGGGAGTGGCCCTATTGCCGGTCGCCGGAGTGTCTCAGTCAGCTATTCTTTTTCGATAGTGAACAGGATGGCTACTGTAGTCGCTGTACGGTCGCGCGCGCGCAGCGTCGCCCCGAGGGTGAGGGAATAGATGGCGAGTGAGTACGCCAGCACCAACGAGCGGACCGAGACCGCCCTCGACCCCAAGAACACCGTCCGCACCGAGCGCGCGATCGACAAGCAAGACCGCCGCGACCGAGCCGACGAGTCCCTGCTGGAGATGGACGAAGCCGAAGCCGCCCAGCAGATGCTGAAAGATTGGGACCGCTCCTGGAAAGACATTAAGGGCTTCATCGAACAATGGAAGGTGAACCGGGCACGGTCCGAAGGGTTCACCGGCGTCCAGTTGGTGAAGAAGCAGGACCAGCTCCAAGCCTACATCCCGCTCGGCGCGAAGAAAGGCGTGGCCGGGATGAACAAAGCCTCGCGGCTCTCGCGCCGCATCCGGGCAACCCTCTTTGCTGATCCTCCCAAACCGGAAGCGCTACCAGGGACCGATGAAGACGACGACCGGGACGCGGCAGAAGTCTCCACTCGCATTCTCGAAGATATTTGTTCCGAAGGGAACCTGGCTTACAATCTCCACGCCGGCGACGCCTTTGATTTGGGAGGCGATTACGGGAGTGGATTCATTCGTCTGTGGGTGGATGAAACCGGCGGGGGATGGCGACCGAGACAGCTACAAGCTAGTCCCCAAGCGCAAAGTGCGGATGATCCTTTTCCAATCGATCCCCAGACCGGGATCCCGCGCCCCTGCGACCCCATCAGCCGCTTCGTCACCGACGACGGTCAGTTCACCGAAGACCGCTCGAAAGCCGCGCGCGAATGGCTCCCGCGCCTCAAAGATGAAGTCCTGACCGGGAAACACGTCCGCTTCCTCCCGTCCCGCGTGCGCGATCTCTGGGAAGCTGACGGCGTGATGATCGGCGTCCCCACGACGCTCGGCGAGATGAAGACGCTGTTTCCGGACATTAAGAAGTGGTCGGAGGACCGCATCGCACGGATGGTCGAGGCGCGCCCCCAGCACTTCAAGGACATTCTTCCGCCCGGGAAGAAGGACACGCCCGCGACCGACGCGACGAAGGACGAGGCGCTGATGTTCGTTCTCACCCGCTACCACGTGCAGTCGAGCCTCTATCCGGAAGGCGCGTATCTGATCGCCGCGGGCGAGGACGAGTTGCTCCACCGGTCCACCTGGTTCGATGACGAGCATGGGGAGCCGATGGACATCCCCGTGACCCAGTTCAAGCAGCGCACGGACGAGGGGAATCCGTACGGCGAAGGGAACATGACGTCGCTCGGGCCCGGGAACGAGCTCCGCTCGGCGATGGTGGGGGCGATGCTCGAGCACCTCGACCGGTTTGCGAATCGGCACATCTTCGTCCCCATGACGTCGATGCTCCAACCCCAGCAACTCCTCGCGCCGACGGGCACGCCGATCCCGATCCTCCCGGGTGGGGAGCCGAAGTACGAGGAGATCCCCGACTTTCCCGTGATCGTGAAGGAGACGCTGCAGTTCTCGTCGCAGGACATGGATGATGAGGCCGACCTGCAGCAAGCCGGCCAAGGCCTGAACCCGACAGGCGTCAAGTCCGCCAAGCATCAGGAAACGATCCTGCAAACGGTCGCGCAGTCCATGTCCGACCTCCGCCAGAACACGGAGCGCGGGCTGATCCGTGGCTGGCGCATTATGCTGCAGTTGGTCCGCGCCTACTTCACGGTCCCGCAACAGATCTCGTGGTTCGGGGACGACGGCCGCTACAAGCAGCAGTCGTGGACCGGCGCGGATCTCGGCAGCACGAAGGATGTGCGGTTGGCGAAGGGCAGCTTCACGCAGTTGACCCCGCAGGCGAAGGCGCAGTTGGCGAACGTGTATCGGCAAGAGGGCTTGTTGAACCCGATGGAAGCCGAGCACGTAATCGAGGGCAATGTCGGCGGCGTGTTCGGTCTGCAGGACAATCCGCACCGGATGCGGGTGCGGCGGCAGATTGCGCAGTGGAAGGATGGACCGCCGGAAGGCGGGCGACCGCTTCCCTCACCGCAGGGGGTGATGCCACCTGCTCCCACTATCGGGGACTCAGGGCCCGGATTACCAGTGGGACCAGTAGCACCGGGGGCGCCCGTGGGGCCACCGGCTCCGCCCCCCAACCCCTACGCCCAACAGTTGGCGCAGATTTTCCAGCCCGTGCCCGCAGATGACGAGCCGGTGGTCGCCGCGCTCCGCACCTTTGAGCTCGGCCGCGCGCTCGCGTCCACCAAGTTCCAGCGCTGGCCTCCGGAGTGGGGACAAGGCCTCGCCCTGAGTTACCAGGCCGCGCGGAAGGCCGCGCAGATCCCCGACGCCAAGATGATTGAGGCTATGCAGAAAGAACTTGAGAAGGCGAAGGGCGAACTCAACGACGCGAAGATCAAGCTCAACGCCGCATCCGTGTCGTTCGCCGGGAAACTCGCTGATCTCGACGAGAATCAAACGCTCGCCATCATGGCGAAAGAGGGGATCCAACTGCCGCCCCGGGCGCCGATGCCGGTGGATCCCAAGCTCGATCCGCACGTGGAGCTCGAGCACAAGACGGCCATCGAGTCAGCGAAGATCGCCGCGGACCTGGACAAGCATAAGACGAGCACTGCTGCCGACATTGAGAAGGAGCGTATCCGGTCGGTGGCGAAAGAGCACCTCGCGGCGCGGGAGCATCAGCATCAGCTCGAGCTCGCGAAGATGACGAAGCCGGCAGAGAAGCCAGTAGAGAAGAAGGCGACGAAGCACAAAGTCATCCGCGACAAGGACGGCAAAATTGAAGGAATAGAGAGCGCGTAAATGGCGGACAGTCAGGCATTCACCTCGACGCCTGATTTAATCGCCGGCGCGCCCATCGCCGTCGTCGTCGTCACTAATGCTTCCAGTCAGATCGTCTCGCAGGAAATCGTCGTCATCGGGGACAAGACGGACGGCACGCTGCACGCAGGGGTGAGTGCGAGCGGGCTCGCCGTGCAAGTCGGCACCGTGACGGTGGCGCAAGGGCCGGTCGGGACCACCAACTGGGTTGTGAACGCTGCGCAGGGCGCGGTCGGGACGACTGCATGGCTGATCGCTGGGCCGGTGACAGTGACTGGAACAGCCAACGTCGTGCTGTCTACGGCGGCGGCGACGATCGGGGCGGTGACGATCGCAACGGGCGGGGCGGTGATCGGTGTGTTGGGTACTGGGGCAGCGACCCTCGGTGCTGTGCAGTTAGTCACGGGCGCGGCAGTGATTGGCGTGCTCGGCACGGGCGCCGCGACGCTAGGCGCGGTGTTGCTCGTGACGGGCGGGAACGTCATCGGCATCTTGGGAACTGCGACAGCGACCATCGGCCAAGTGTTCCTTGCGACGGCCGCGGCGACGATTGGGCAAGTTGTCCTCGCAACGGGTGGCAATGTCATCGGCATTCTGGGAACGGCTGCTGCGACGATCGGACAGGTCTTTCTCGCCACGGCGGCCGCCACCATTGGGCAGGTGGTGCTCGCCACCGGTGCCGCCGTCGTTGGATCTGTCACACAGGGCACGTCGCCCTGGACGGTGCAGGGCAATTCTCCCGCCGTCATCACCGGCACATTGTCCTCCGCAGCGGCCGTCATCACCGTCACCAACACCACTGGCCTCCCCCATGCGCTCCTGACCGTCCACGGCAGTTACACCGGCCTCACGTTTCAGGTTGAAGGGTCCGACGATGCCGGGACAACGTGGTACGGGCTCTGCGCCTACAACAACAAGAGCGAGTTGATCTCGACCGTTGCGAACGGGATCGTGCCTGGCAGTAACGCCACGCTCTCATACTCCATTGATACGCAGGGCTTCCAGTTGCTCCGGGTGCGGGCCACGGCGTGGAGCTCGGGGACGGCGAGTATCGGCGTTACGATGATCGACCAGGCGCCGGTCAAGTTTAGCACGGTGTCGCAAGGGGACAGTGGGTCGACGATTCAAGCGTGGCCCATGAAGGTCACGGACGGAACGAATACTGTCGCGGTGGATGGGTCGGTGGCAGGATTGGCGATCAGCATTGACGGGATCAACAACGTGACGCCGCTGGTGGCAACAGCGGGCATGATCAAGGTTGCGGTCTTGGGGAACACGGGGGTGGCGCTCGACTCCACGGCGGGGGTGCTGGACACCAATGTCGCGAAGGTTGGGGCGATCACCGTTACTGGGGTCGCGAAGGGCACGCAGGCCGTCAACGCCTTCCCAGTGCAGGACTTCAAGGACTCCGGCCGTACCAATGTCACGTTGTTCTACGTATCGCTGGCAGGCATCACGTCAGAAGCACTCGCGACGATGCAGATCAACAAGGCCGGTACAATCACGAGTGGGACGGCCTACACGGTGACGACCGCAAAGACCTTTCGTATTCAGTCCGTTACCATCGGCGGGGGCATCACCGGCGCGACGGAATGTAAGTCTCGCGTGACGGTGCACTCGGCGACCACGGTGACGGTGGCTTCTCCCACGGTCGCCATCCTTGAGACGGGGACACAGGTGGCCGGTACACCGCTGGCCAATACTGCGTTCATGCCAGTTAGTGTGTCCATCCCCGATGGAATGGAGATCGCTGGCGGGATCCAGGTTGGCGTCAGCCATCTGGAAACCGTGACGACCTGTATCGCGATGTTCTCGCTCATCGCGTTCGAGTATTAGGTGTGCTCCTCCTTCTTCGTGCTGCCCGCGCTGTTGCTCACGCCATCGTCGGCGCGATCTCCGTCGGTGGGGGCTCCCGCTCCACCCGCCAGTGGCCGTACTGGCGCCGCTGGCAAGCCGTCCGCATGCTCCAGGACGAGCCCCAGGATGAAGCCCCACGCACTCCGGAGCCGCCGCCGAGTCCCGCCCGAAAGATCGGGAAGCCCGGCCCCCCCCCAGCCCCACCATGGGAAGCCCAGCCGTGGCCGGAACCTATACCCATCGAGGAGCCGAAGCCTGAACCCGCGATCGCTGCGGCGATCGACGCCGTGCTTGATGCCGGTCCCAAGTTTCGGCGGCCCCGCAAGAGCAAGCGCTACTGGCGACCGGGGGTGGGCGTTATGCCCGTGACGAAGCCCCGCGTGATCCTGGTGACCCGCTACTGGGGTGGGCTCGGGCTCGCCATGCTGATGCAGCGCCAAGGCTCGGACGTGCTCTGCGCGTTCGACTACACCTCCGTCCCGGCCAAAGAACTGGATCAGACGAAGAAGATCGGCACGGGGCTCGTGCAGAAGATCCCATTCGACACGGCGATCTCTCGGTATTCCGGGACAGGGGCGCTCTGGGTCTTCGACGGCAACGATCTCCCCAAAGTTGCTGAGAGCCTCAAGCGCTCAGGCGAACTCGTGATCGGCACCTCGAAACTGTCCCAGCAGCTCGAAGATGATCGCGACTTCGCCGTCGGGTTCGCGGAGTCCGTCGGACTCAAGGTCCCCGAGAGCCAATATTTCAGCGACTACGACAAAGCGATCGAGTATCTCGAAGCGCGGCCCGACCGGGCGTTCGCGTTTAAGCCTGACAAGCAAGACCCGAACGCGACCTACGTGCCACTGGAAACCGACGACCTGGCGAAGGCGAACGACGAGTTGCGCGAGTACCTGCACAGTCTAACCGTCACGAAGAAACCCTCCTTCGTGATCCAGGAGGTGGTGCATGGAGTGGAAGCCAATTTCGAACTGTGGCTCCGAAACGGGCAACCCGTGGCGGCATTCGCCGATCTGGAGAGTAAGCGCAAGTTGGTCGATGACCTGGGGGAGAACGTGGGCTGCGCGGGGAACTACGTTTTTGGGCTCCCCCTGGATGCGCGTGGTGTTCGCACCACCGTCGCGCGCTATCTCGAGCGGGCCGAAGTGGGAGCATACACCGGCTCCGTTGATGTGAACGTGATGCTCGTCGATGGGGAGCCGTTGTTTCTGGAGAACTGTTGGCGCTTCGGCTACAACGCCTATCCTGTGATCTTCCAGGCGCTTGCGACCCGGCCGATGGAGGAGATCCTGCGCGACTGGGTGGCGGGCACGGGCAAGCTCCCGCCCTCGTTCAAGGATGGATACGGGGCCTCCCTGTCACTCGTGGTGGATCACCCGAAGGATGGGACGCCGATCATGATTCCGGAGAAGATCCACGAGTCCGTGTACCTCTACCGCGCTTATCACGACGTGGATCACGTCGCGATGGTCGAGCATTGGAACGAGGTGGCGTGCGTGACGGCGCATGGCGAGACGATGGAGGCCGCGGGCAAGCAGTGCCTCGAGCTCGCGGAGCAGGTGGCGTTCCCGGGCAAAGGTTACCGCACGGACTTGGCTGACCGCGACCTGGAGACGCTGCCGATCCCACGACACGAGGCATTGCAGAGCCTGGGTCTCGTCCCTGGCCAGCCCGACGATGAGGAGGCGATCACCGCCCTCCTCGGAGTGATCGAATGACGCTCCCCGTCAGCGCCACCATCCAGCTCGAGATGCCTAATCAAAACTTTCTGTTCGAGCACATCAAGGCGAACGCCAAGTACGGCACGGACGTGATCCGCCTCGCCGAAGCAAAAGGAAAACGAGTCATCATCTGCGGCTCCGGGCCCTCGCTCGCGCATGAGCACGAAACGCTCAAGCAGACGCTGGCACATCAGATCTGGGCGGCGAACTCCGCCCTCCCGTATCTCGTCAAGCACAAACTCCCCGTCACTCACGGCATCACCGTCGACATGTCCGTGGAAATGGTCGACGATCCGGCCGAGTGGCTGGAGACCTTCCCCGTCACCTATCTGTGCTCCTCCGGGGTGCATCCCCGGCTGATCCCGCATCTGAAGGCGCACAACCGCCGCGTCCGCATGTTCCACAGCTACCTCGGTATCAAGAATCCCGAAGGCTGGGTCGCTCCCGATACCTGGAAACCACCACAGGAGGTCCGCGCCGGCGTTCAGGTGGACCTCTTCCGTACCTACGAGATGTACTTGTACCAGCACATCTATCCCGGAACCGTCCAGGTCGGCTACGGTCTCAACACGGTCCCGCGGGCGATCTGTCTCGCCCTCTGGATGGAGTTCAAGGAGATTGTCGTGTTCGGGGCGGACTGCGCGTGCGCGCCGGATGCCGAACTCATGCCCACGGCGAACGATCCGAACTATCCCGCGTGGCTCGAGTCGTTGAAGCTCTACGCCGATGGCCGGTCGCCAGCCAAATACGGGCCCAATGCGGTGATGTCCCAGGGCATCATCGAGGGCCGGGTCTGGCACACGCGCCCCGATATGCTCATATCGGCGGGCCATATTGTGGACCTCGTGCACCGCTACCCCAACATCCGGCTCGTGGGCGACACGCTGCCCAACGCCATGCTCACGCTCCCAGACGGCACACGGGAGGACTTCTTCCAGAAGCTGCCGAAGCTCAATGGCAGCGGTGGGGTCGAGGGGTTCGGCCTGAATATTGACAAGCCACAGGAGGCGGCATCATGTTAGACGACAGAGATCCCGTCACGCAGGAAGAAGCGGATGCTGCGCTGACGGACCCAGCGGTTGAGCCGGAGCCTGCGGCGGAACCCGCAGCCGAGCCGGAAGGACAACCGCGCGACGAGCAGGGCCGGTTCACCGCCGAGCCTCCTAGTCCGGAGCCCGAACCCGCGGCAGCGGAAGCGGCGCCGGAAGTCGAGACTCCCCCTGAACCTACGGAAGCGCCGCCCGAAGCAGAGGCGGAGAGCTACCCGGGTTTCACGTACCGGGCAGACAACCAGGACTTCGAGATTCCTGGTTCGGCCGTAGGGGAGGATGGGGTCTTCATTCCCCAGGACCAACTCCCCGAACTCCAGAATCTTCTCTCCGCGGGGCGCGCTTCGTTCGGCAGCGTGCGTCAACGACTCTCCGACGCCGCGAGCCGCGAACAGCAAGCGATCGACCGGGCGACGGCCGCTGAAGCGAAGGCGGACCATCTGCTCGCCCAGTTCGATGCCCTGGTGGAGCAGAGCCAGAACGCCACCACGCTCGAGGAGTTGGCGAACTCGCCGCTCGGGCAGTGGCTCCTCGGCGTCAAGCAGAACTGGGCCATCCTGAAGGCAGAAGCGCGGGCCAAAGCGGTCGAGATGCAGGGCCAGCAGGCGACGAAAGAACTCGAACGCTACCGCAAAGAAGAACAGCGCGCTCGCATGCGGCCCCTGATGGACGAAACGCTGCGCACCAGCGTGTGGCAACAAGGCCGGGAAGCGGGCCTTGACGATCAGACGATCCAAGCGATTCACGACCGTCTGAAAAGCCCGCAGTACCAGTCGTACCTCTTCGTCGAGGCGCCCTACGACGACCCCGCAGCGGGGTTTCGCAAAGGCGAGCAAGTGATCGATCACGGGGTGGTGCACTCGGCCATCGAGCTAGCCACGATCAACCGGCCGCAGATGCAGAAGATTGCGCAGGCGCAAGCGGCCAATGCACGGGCCGCACCAGCGAAGAAGATCCCTCCCACCGTGGGTGCCAAAGGTCGGGCCCCAACCGCTGGCGGGATCCCGAAGTTCAAGAGCCGCGAAGAGGTGGACAAATGGTTCGTAGATGGAGGCTACGCGGATCTTGACGTGGAGCAGCCATGAAAAAGCCATGGCATCGGATTGCTGATCGGCCCTGTGAGCGCTGCGGAGAGAACTTTCATCCAACTGCCGAGCGGAACGTGTTTTAGGACGGTGTCTCAAAGGTCGAGAGCAGGTACATCATCTCAATGGGAACCCGTCCGACAATCGCAATGCGAACCTGCTCATTTGCACCGCTGGCTATCACGCGGCACTTCATAGCCGCATGGCGCACGCGTGGATGCGTGAGCACCTGAACGGGGCGTAAGTCCAATGGCCACAGCGACATACAATGTCACCACGTCATCAACAGATTTGGCCAATATCTGGAGAAAAATCCAGGCTGGCGTAGTTGTCGCGTTCCAGTTCGGTGTCGAGGAGTGGAACTGGCTGCAGAAGCTCAAGAAGTTCGACGTCGATTGGTCAGCGCGCGAGATCACGGTCGAGCTCGACGTGAACGATGACGTCGGCACGGCGATGATCCCGGAAGGTGGCTTCGAAGCCCGGCCGTCGTCTCCCACCACGGCCACGGCGACCCTGACGTGGGTGCTCGCCAATAAGCGCTTCACCATCTCCAAGACCGCGCAGTACATCCAGCAGAAGCAAGGCACGCGGGGCCAGCTCGAGAGTCAGTTGCGGTGGCAGTCGAAGAAGGCGATCGACGGGATCCGCCGCAAGATCGGCGACATGTTCTACGGGTTCTCCACGGGGACGGTCGCACTGGCCGGCCCAGCGGCCCAGTCGTCGGGGGACTGCCCGATCACGTCGCTCTATGGGATCTCCGGACTCGGCAGCTCGACGGCGAACCGCAAGGCGACGGATCTGTTCCGCGTAAATGACAATGTGTCGTTCCTCAACCCCTCCGGTCCCACGATCCGGGCCTCGCAGTTCAACGCGGTGTCCGCGGTGGCGGCCTCGCAGATCAGCTTCGCGACGGTACCAGGGACCATCACCACGGCTGACCTGGTGGTCTTCTCGAACAACCTCGAGAACACGACCTTGGCGAGCGGCACGGAGCGGAACCAGAATCTCGTCGGCCTGCTCGACGGCATGACCTCGGCGTCCGTGCACAGTCTGACGACGACGACCGCGCCCCGCTGGATCGCGGCCACGAACAACTCGGCGGGTGGACGATTCACCACCGTCAAGTATCAGGCGCTGAAGGACGCGATCTACAACAACGGGGGCGGCGAGCTCGACATGGTGATCTGGTCGAACGGGGTGAAGCGAGACGTCGTCTCGCAACTCACCGCCGGCCTCCGATTCACCGATGCCTTTGCGTTGGAACTCGACGGCAAGGCTGGCGCCAAGGGCGTGACGTTCAACACCTCACGTCGCGTTCCCGATGGCTATGTGTTCGGGCTCGTGAAGGAGAACTCGGTCAACAAGATGACGCTGCTCCCAGAGCCGGGACAACAGGTCTTCGACGACGGCTATAAGCTGCAGGATAACTCTGGGCTTGTGTTCTCCGTCGACTACCCGTGCGCGATGATTTGGACCTGTCGTGCCAATGCAGGTCAGTACAGTGGCCTGACGGAGAGCTGACCCATGGCCCTGACTAATACCGTCCGTCGGGGGACGTTCCTGCCCGACTCGACCGACGCCGAGAACTTCAAACTGACTCAGCTCTTGGCCGCCGGCTGGGTCATCAACTCCGCGTCGTTGGCCTCGAATGCGACCACGGTGTCGTACGGCTCGCATGCGATGATCGTGAACGGGGTGCTGCAGATTCTGGCGACCAACACGCTGGCGATCTCCGGTACGCTGACGGCGAGCACGACCGGAGCGTTTGTCTTCCTCCGGTCCGTCGGTGGCACGGCGTCGAACATTGTACTAGCGGGGGCCGCCAGCGTCGGCGCGATTGCGATGGGCACCATCCCCGCGTCGCAAATCGCGTTCGGCATGACCATCGTCGCGTGTACGGCGACGGCCTTCAACGGCGGGACCAATTCGCTGGCGGATAGTTCGTACACGG
>Ga0066675_10001260_pt1 | contig 10753 bp, 10 predicted proteins | sample GraSoiAngelo_124_FD_62295 | JGI IMG/M metagenome (GOLD analysis project Ga0066675, IMG submission 62295) | Grasslands soil microbial communities from the Angelo Coastal Reserve, California, USA - 14_0927_05_20cm | ecosystem: Environmental > Terrestrial > Soil > Grasslands | place: USA... | reverse complement strand
CCGTCGAGCCCATTGCGCTGAACGTTCGCGGTGGCGGCGGCGATGGCGTCGGGATCGGAGTCGATGGCGAGGACTTCGGGCACGCCGAGCCGCGCGGCGGCGATGGCGAGAATGCCGGAGCCCGTGCCGAGATCGATCGCGCGCGCCGGCCGGCGGCGCTCGACGATCGTTTCGAGCAGCTCGAGACAGCCGGCGGTGGTGGCGTGCTGGCCCGTGCCGAAGGCGCGGCCGGGCTCGAGCGTGAGCACCAGGCGCCCGTCGGCATCCGGCGGCGTCTCCCACGGCGGCGCCACGAGCAGCCGTCGGCCGATCGGGAGCGGTGCGAAGTGCGCGCGCCAGGCCTCAGCCCAATCGGTGTCGGCGACGGTGGTGACCGCGGGATGGCCCGCACGCGCAAAGCCCAGGGAGGCGAGCGCGCCGAGGTAGTCGTCGACGCTCCGCGCGACGGCCTCGCTGTCGGCGGCATCCGGAAAGAACGCGCGCAGCCGCGCGCCGTCGGCGGGCGTTTCCTCTTCCACGACGCCAACGGCGCCGAGCTCCCAGACGAAGTTGGTGAGGCCTTCAGAGGCGTCGGGCGGGACGGCGACCGTGAGTTCCCAGTAGCGGGAACTCATGGTCAGCCCAGCAGCTTCTTCATTCTTTCGATGAACGCGCTGGCGAGCGGACCGCGATGCTCCATGGAGGCCGCCTCGAACGCCTCGAGCGCCTCGCGCTGCTTGGCGCTGAGCTTGTGCGGCACCTCGAGCAGCAGGCGATAACACGCGTCCCCAGACCCGCGCTCGCGCAGGCGCGGCATGCCCTTGCCCCGAAGGCGAATCACCTGCTGCGGCTGACTGCCGGCGGGGATCTTCAGCTTCTCGGTGCCGTTCAGCACGGGAACCTCGATCTCCGTGCCGAGCGCCAACTGCGTAAACGACACCGGAAGGTCGCAGAGCAGATCGGTGCCGTGGCGCGTGAAGATCGCGTGGTCGCGGGTGCGCACGAGGACGTAGAGGTCGCCTGCGGGTCCACCGTTGACGCCGGCGCTGCCTTCGCCGGTCAGCCGTAGCTGCATCCCGTCGTCGATTCCCGGTGGAATCTTCACATTCAGCACGTGCTCGCCGCGCAAGCGGCCTTCGCCACGGCAGTCGCGACACGGGCTCTTGTTGATCTGCCCCTCGCCGGCACAGCGCGGACACGGCCGCGCCACCGTGAGGAAGCCGTGGCTCATGCGGACCTCGCCGCGGCCCTGGCACGTGTCGCAGACCGTCTTGTGCGTCCCGGGCTCGCTGCCGCTGCCCTTGCAGCTGTCGCAGCGCACGAGCCGCGGGATCTGGATCTTCGTGTCGAGGCCGGCCGCGGCGTCCTCGAGCGTGATCTTGAGCTCGTACTGCAGATCCTCGCCGCGCATCGCGCGCGAGCGGCCGCGGCGGCCACCGCCGGCGCCGGCGAAGAAGTTCTCGAAGATGTCCTCGAAGAGCGTGCCGAAGCCGCCCTCGAACCCGCTGCCGGCGGCGACCCCCGGTGCCGAGCCGAAGCGGTCGTAGTGCGCCCGCTTGTCGGGATCCGAGAGGACCCCGTAGGCCTCGTTGACTTCCTTGAAGCGCTCCTCGGCCTGCGAATCGCCGGGGTTCTTGTCCGGATGGAACTGCATCGCGAGCTGGCGGTACACCTTCTTCAGCTCGGCCTCGCTCGCGTCCTGCGCGACGCCGAGCACCTCGTAGTAGTCGCGGGACGCCACCTAGGCCGCGTCCTCGTCGGGCGCCGCCGCCACCGCGACCAGCGCCGGCCGCACCACGCGGCCCTGCAGCGCGTAGCCCGGCGCCGTTTCGCTCACCACGGTGTCGGGTGCCGCGTCCACACTGACCACGCGCGCGATGGCCTCGTGGCGCGTGGGATCGAACGGTTGTCCGACGGCCGAATAGCGGGTGACCCCTGCGCGCTCGAGCACGCGCAGGAGCTCGCGCTGGGTGAGCTCGACGCCGGCCAGCACGCTGTCGGCGCCGCCCGCGCTGCGCGCGGAGGCGAGCGCACGGTCGAAGTTGTCGAGGATGGGAATCAGCTCGCGCACGAGCGACTCGTTGGCGTAGCGCACGCGCTCGTCGGCGTCGCGCTGCGCGCGCCGACGAATGTTGTCGGCCTCGGCCATGGCGCGCAGCATGCGGTCCTTCTGCTCGGCGAGCTGACGCTCGAGGTCCGCGATGCGCGGATCGGGTCCGGCGTCGCCGGACACGGCACCATTGTCTGCAGGTTCGCGCGGTTCGTCCGTCATGGGGTTCTCAGGAAGGGAGATAGAGGTCCTGACGCACGCGCGAGAGCGCCTCCGTCACCTGCCGCGCCGTCGCGTTCACGATCGACATGACCTCCGGATAGGGCAGCCGCCGCGGTCCGACGACCCCGAGGATGCCCAGCACCTGGTCGCGATACATATAGGTGGACGTGATCAGCGTGCACTCGCGCATCGCGTCCACGGGGTTCTCTTCGCCGATGATCACGCGCACGCCGGCGTCGGCGGACAGTGACGTCATGAGATCGGCCAGCCGTTCCTTTTCCTCGAACGTGCGCAGCAGCGCGCGCGTCTGCTCGATATCCCAGAACTCGGGGTGGTCGAGGATGTTGATGGCGCCGCTGACGTAGAGCGTACGTCCGTGCAGCATCGCCACGATCTGCTCGGTCACGCCGCGCGCGCGTGTGTGCAGCGCGTCCAGCGGATCCGCGGGCGCGCCCTCCATCGCGACGATGTCCTCCACGCTCTGGTCGCGGTAGCGGCGCGTGAGCTGGCGGCCGATGGCGCGGACCTCTTCCGCGCCGAGCCGTGGATCGAGTGCGATCTCGCGCACGGTGATCCAGCCGGCGTCCGTTGTCACGACGGCGAGCGCGCGATCCTCCTCGAGCGGCATGAGATCGACGCGCGCGATCACCGTCTGCGCCAGCGGCGGCGCCAGGAGCAGGCCGGTCAGTCGCGTTGCGTGCGACAGGTGCGACGAGGTGCGCTCCATGAAGCCGTCGATACCCGAGCGCCGCGACGGCAGCGGGGCGCCCGGCTTGTCGCGGCTGGACGACGGCGGCGGGAACGAGTCCACGTAGAAGCGGTACGCCTTGTCGGTCGGGATCCGCCCGGCGCTCGTGTGCGGCTGGGCCAGATACCCCATCTCTTCGAGGTCGGCCATGACGTTGCGAATCGTCGCGGGCGACAGGTGCGGGAAGTGCCGCTTGGAAAGCGCCCGTGAGCCGACCGGCTCCGCCGAGTCGACGTACTCCCTGATCAGGGCGATCAGAACGTCACGCTGCCGCGGGTCCATTTCCCTTGAGTTTATAGCAGGTCGACGAATAGCGCGTCCGAGAGGATGAATCCCGACTCCGTCAGTCGCACGCGCGCGCCATCCGCCACGAGATGCCCGGCCCGCTCCCATTCGTCGATCCGGCGCGCCAGCGCGGGCTCGGACGCGGTGCGCTCGGCGAGCCACGCCGCGGGTACGCCGTCGCTCGTGCGAAGTCCCAGGATCAGCCGCTCGGCCAATCGCTGCCGCGGCGTGAGCCGCTCGGACGTCTCGACGGGCAGGGTGCCGGCGTCGACGGCGGCGCGCCAGCGCGTCAGCGGCTTGATGTTGCCGTAGCGGACGTCGCCGACGAAGCCGCAGGCGCCGGGCCCGGCCGCCAGATACTCGCCGGCGCGCCAGTAGCCGAGGTTGTGCCGCGCGCGGTGACCCGGCCTGGCGTAGTTGGAGATCTCGTAATGCTCGAAGCCACGCGCGGCGGCCGCCCGCGTGAGCGCCCAGTACTGCGCGACGACGTCGTCTTCCGCCGGCAGGTTCTCGACGCCACCGGCGCCCCACGGGCTGCCGCCGTCGAGCGTCAGCGCGTAGGCGGACACGTGATCCGGGTCCCAGGCGAGGACGCGCTCGACATCCGACGCCCACGCGTCGACGGCGAGGCCCGGCAGCCCGTACATGACGTCGACGCTGACGTCGTCGTAACCCGCCTCGCGCGCGGCGTCGAAAGCCGCGCGGGCGCCGCGCGCATCGTGCAGGCGGCCGAGCGTCTTCAGCACGGTGTCGTCGAGCGCCTGCACGCCCAGGCTCACGCGGGTCACGCCGGCCGCGCGGTAGCGCGCGAGCCGCTCGCGGGTCACGCTTTCCGGATTGCACTCGACGGTGACCTCCGCGCCGTCGGCCAGGCGCCAGCGCGCGCGCAGGTCGTCGAGAATGGCGGCCAGCGCCTCGGGCTCGAGCAGCGACGGCGTGCCGCCGCCGAGGAAGACCGTGGCGATCGTCACGTCGCCGGCCCATGACAACCCGCCGAGGACGTCGAGTTCACCGTGCAGCGCGCGCAGGTAGGGATCCATCTGCCCCGCCTCGAGCGGCGCCGTATTGAACGAGCAATAGTGGCACCGCTGCACGCAGAACGGAACATGCAGATAGAACCCAAGGACGGATGACCGCGGAGCGGAGCCGGAGACCATCTCAGACGGGCCACCCACGATCTGAGCCGGGCTCGCGGACCCCGCTACAACAAAGCCCGGCCTGGCGGACCCCGCTACAACAGACCCCGCTACAATCGTCCTTCCGCCACCCACTACGGGATATATCTCGCGAGTCTCCACCAGCGCAGCCAGTGCCGATCGCTGTCCCAGGACCAGTAGATCAGGAAGGCCTTGCCCTTGATCTTGTCCTTGCGGACGAACCCCCAGTAACGGCTGTCCTGAGAGTTGTTGCGGTTGTCGCCCATGACGAAGTAGGAGTCGGCCGGCACCATCGTCGCCTCGCAGCCGTACGCGTAGCCGCAGTAGGTCGTCTGGCGGTCGGCGAGCGCGCCCTCGACCTTGCGCACGTACGGCTCCACCAGCGCCTTGCCGTTGACCAACACCTGGTCGCCCCGCACCTGCACGGTGTCGCCCGGCGTGCCGATGATGCGCTTGATGAAGTCGCGCTTTTCGTCTTGGGGATACTTGAACACGATGATGTCGCCGCGGTGCGGCTGCCGCAGACCGGGCAGGCGATGGTCGGTCAGCGGCAGCTCGGGGCCGTACATGAACTTGTTGACCAGGATGTAGTCGCCGACCAGCAGCGTGTCCATCATCGAGCCCGACGGGATCGTGAAGGCCTGGATGATCAGCGTGCGGATCACCAGCGCGAGCAGGATGGCGATGAAGATCGCCTCCGCGTACTCGCGGACGACGGACTTGCGCTTGCGTGCCGGCGGTGCAGAGTCGACGGCGACGGCCTCGGGCTTCCGGATCTCGGTCTCGCGGACGTCCATCAGGTCTTGAGCACCGTCAGGAAGGCCTCCTGGGGGACTTCCACCCGGCCCACCTGCTTCATGCGTTTCTTGCCTTCCTTCTGCTTCTCGAGCAGCTTGCGCTTGCGCGTGATGTCGCCGCCGTAGCACTTGGCGGTGACGTTCTTGCCCATCGCCTTCACCGTCTCGCGCGCGATCACGCGGCTGCCGATGGCGGCCTGGATGGCCACCTCGTAGAGCTGCCGCGGGATCACGCCGCGGAGCTTCTCGACCAGCGCCTTGCCGCGCTCGTAGGCCTTGTCGCGGTGGACGATGGTCGACAGCGCGTCGACGGGGTCCCCGTTCAACAGGATATCGAGCTTGACGAGCTCGGAGGCGCGGAAGTCGGCGAAGTCGTAGTCGAACGACGCGTAGCCCTTGGAGATCGACTTCAGCTTGTCGTAGAAGTCCACCACGATCTCCGACAGCGGGAAGTCGAAGCGGATGTGCACGCGCTTGCCGATGTACTCCAGCGACTTGTGCTCGCCGCGCTTCTCCTGCGCGAGCTTGTAGATGGCGGTCATGAACTCGGTCGGCACGTAGACCGACGAATGCACGTACGGCTCTTCCATCTGCTCGATGCGATCGGGGGTCGGCAGCCTGGAGGGGTTGTCGATGTCGAGCACCTCGCCGGCGGTCGTGAGCACCCTGTACTGCACGGAGGGCGCGGTCACGATCAGCGAGAGGTTGAACTCGCGCTCCAGCCGCTCCTGCACGATCTCCATGTGCAGCATGCCGAGGAAGCCGCAACGGAAGCCGTAACCCAGCGCCAGCGACGTTTCCGGCTCGTAGCTGAAGGCCGGATCGTTGAGCCGGAGTTTTTCGAGGGCGTCGCGCAGCGCTTCGTAGTCCGTGTCCTCGATCGGGTAGAGGCCGGCGAAGACCATGGGCTTGGCGTCCCGGTAACCGGGGAACGGCTCGGCGGTCGGGCGCGCGGCTTCCGTGATGGTGTCGCCGACCTTGGCGTCGGCCACGCGTTTGATGGCGGCGGTGATGTAGCCGACCTGGCCCGCGGAGAGCTCCGCCACGGGCCGCATGTCGGGACTGAAAACGCCGACCTGCGCGACGTCGTACGTGCGCCCGTTCGACATCAATAGAATCTTCGTCCCCGGCCGCACGCGCCCGTCCTTGAGGCGCACGTAGATCACGACGCCCTGATACGAATCGTAGAACGAGTCGAAGACGAGCGCCTTGAGCGGCGCGTCGGCATCGCCGGACGGCGGCGGGATGCGCGCGACGATGGCCTCGAGCACCTCCGGCACCCCGGTGCCGTGCTTGGCCGAGATCGCCAACGCCTCGGTGCCGTCCAGGTCGAGCGTGTCGTGGATCTGCTCGCGGGTGCCGTCCACGTCCGCCGCCGGCAGATCGATCTTGTTGATGACCGGGATGATCGTCAGCCCGGCATCCGAAGCGAGGTAGAAGTTCGCCAGCGTCTGCGCCTCGATGCCCTGCGCGGCGTCCACGATCAGCACGGCGCCTTCACACGCCGCGAGCGCGCGCGACACCTCGTACGAGAAATCCACGTGGCCCGGCGTATCGATCAGATTGAGCGTGTATTCGCGGCCGTCCTTCGCGCGGTAGAGCAGGCGGACGGTGTGCGCCTTGATCGTGATGCCGCGCTCGCGCTCGAGATCCATCGAGTCGAGCACCTGGTCGACGGCTTTCTTCGCGTCCATGGTTCCCGTCAGCGCCAGCAGCCTGTCGGCCAGCGTCGATTTGCCGTGATCGATGTGGGCCACGATGGAGAAGTTGCGGTTTCTGGCGAGACTCACCGACTCAGTTTAACACGCTGCTCCGCGTCAACCGGCCGTCCCAAAAGGCGGAATGGCGCGCGGCGCTCAGCGGGGAAGCGCGGTGAGACGCGCGTGATCGGGGACGACGGCGCCGGACTCGAGGATGACGCCCGCCGCGAGCTCGACGTCGGCGCCGATGCGGACGTCGGCGCCGATCACGCAGTCGCGCAGCACCGAGCCCTCGCCCACCTCGACGCGCTCCCAGAGCACGCTGCCCTCGACGCGCGCGCCGGGCGCGATGCGCGCGTGGTCGCCGAGCACCGTGAGCGGTCCGACGCGCGCGCCGACCTGCACGGAGGCCTCTGCGCCGATCACGACCGGCGGCTCGAGCAGGGCGCCGGTGGCGACGAACGCGCTCGGGTCGATCCAGCAGCCGTCGCGCGCCTCGCCGGGAGGCGGCAACGGTGTCTTCACCTGGCCCGCGAGCAGATCCATCTGCGCCGCGCGGTACGCGATCGGACTGCCGATGTCGCGCCAGTACGCGTCGGCGGGCCAACCGTAGCAGGGCACACCGTCGGCGATGAGCGTGGGGAAGACGTCGCGCTCGACGGAGACCACCTGCCGCGCCGGGATGCGGGCAAGCAGCGCGGCGTCGATGAGGTAGACGCCGGCGTTGATCGTGTTCGTCGCAATCGCTTCCTCCGGACCCGGCTTTTCGCGAAAGCGCTGGAGGCGTCCGTCGGCGGCGGTCTCGACGAGGCCGTACTGGCGCGGGTCGGGGACCGGGCGCAGGAAGATCGTCGTCCGCGAGCCGCGCGCCTCGTGAAAGACGCGCATCGCCGACAGATCGGCGTCGGTCAGCACGTCCCCGTTCAGCACCCACACGGTGCCGCTCGTGAGGTCCGCGGCGTTGCGAATGCCGCCGCCCGTCCCGAGCGGTTCCGCCTCGATGACGTAGCGCAGCCGAACGCCGAGATGCTCGGCCTCGCCGAGCGCTATGCGCACGTCGTCGACGCGGTAGGAGCAGGCGAGGATCACGTCGGTGACGCCGTGCTGGCGCAGCAGCGCGAGCTGATAGGCAAGGAACGGCCGGTTGAGCAGCGGCACCACCGGCTTGGCGCGCGCGAGCGTGAGCGGCCGCAGGCGCGTGCCCTGGCCGCCCGCGAGGATGACCGCCTGGGTGGCGGTCCCGGCGCTTACGCGCCGGGCGCCCAGGGCTGCGCCTCGCTGATCAGCATCACCGGGATGCCGTCGCGGATCGGGTAGGCCTTGCGGCACGCCCGACAGATGATGCGCGTCTCCTCGAAAATCAGGTCGCCCTTGCACGCGGGACACACGAGGATGGCCTTGAGCTCCTCGTCGATCACCTCGGTCACCTCCCTCCCAGCGTCTTCTTGAACCACTCGATCGTGAGTTTCAGGCCCTCGTCGGTATCGACGCGCGGCTCCCAGCCCAGCAGCGTGCGCGCGCGTGTGATGTCGGGCTGCCGGACCTTGGGGTCGTCCATGGGCAGCGGCCGGAACACGATCTCGCTGCGCGAGCCGGTCAGGTGCAGTATCCGCTTGGCGAGCTCGAGCAGGGTCATCTCGTGAGGGTTGCCCATGTTGATCGGATCGCTCGCCCCCCGCTCCATCACCCGCCAGATGCCGTCGACGAGGTCGGTGATGTACATGAACGAGCGCGTCTGCGAGCCGTCGCCGAAGACGGTGAGCGGCTCGTTGCGCAGCGCCTGCGTCAAAAACGCCGGGATGGCGCGGCCGTCGTTGAGACGCATCCGTGTCCCGTACGAATTAAAAATGCGGAGGATCCGCGTGTCGACGCGGTGCACGCGGTGGTAGGCCATCGTCATCGCCTCGGCGAAGCGCTTGGCCTCGTCGTACACGCCACGGGGCCCGATGGGGTTGACGTTGCCCCAGTAGTCCTCGCGCTGCGGGTGCACGAGCGGGTCGCCGTAGACTTCGGACGTCGACGCCAGCAGCAAGCGCGCGTGCTTGGCGCGGCTGAGCCCCAGCGCGTTGTGCGTGCCGAGCGCGCCCACCTTCAGTGTCTGGATCGGGAGCTCGAGGTAGTCGAGCGGCGAGGCGGGGCTGGCGAAGTGCAGGATCCAGTCGAGCGGCCCCTCGACCTCGATGTGCTGCGTGACGTTGTGCTCGGCGAAGCTGAAGCCTCGGCTGCGACGTGCTTCGGCGAGATTGTCCGGCGAGCCGGTGATGAAGTTGTCCATGCCGATCACGTCACAGCCGTGCGCCAGCAGAAACTCGCACAGATGGGAGCCGATGAAGCCCGCGGCGCCCGTGACCAGTACCCGCATGCCCGCGGTCTAGGAGGGCGGCAGGATGGGCTTGCGGCCGATCGAGTGGTACTCGAAGCCGAGCCGGCGCATGCGCTCCGGCTCCCAGACGTTGCGTCCGTCGAACACCAGCGGGCGCCGCATCACTGCGCGCAGCCGCTCCAGGTTGAGGAACTTGAACTCGTTCCACTCGGTCACGACGGCCACGGCATCGGCGCCGGTGGCCGCGTCGTACGGCGAGTCGCGGTAGTCCACGGCCGCCGGCAGGAGGCGGCGCGCGTTGGCGGCGGCGACGGGATCGTAGGCGCGCACGCTCGCGCCGGCCGCCAGCAGTCCGCAGATCACGTCGATCGACTTGGCCTCGCGCATGTCGTCCGTGTTCGGCTTGAAGGCCAGGCCGAGCACGGCGATGACGCGGCCGTCCATGGGGTTCAGCGCCTTTTCGACCATCTCGACGAAGTGCGCGGCGCGATCGCGGTTGATGTCCATCACCGCGCGCAGCAGCGCGAAGTCGTAGCCGAGCGCGCCCGCGGTGGCCACGAGTGAGTCGGTGTCCTTGGGGAAGCACGAGCCGCCGAAGCCCAGCCCGGCGGACAAGAACGCGGAACCGATCCGCGCATCGAGCCCCATGCCCTTCATCACCTGCGTGACGTCGGCACCGGCGAGCTCGCAGATGTTGGCGATGGCGTTCATGAACGAGATCTTGGTCGACAGGAACGCGTTCGACGCGTACTTGATGATCTCCGCCGACGGGACGTCGACGATGATCATCGGCCGCTCCAGCGGCGCATACAGCTCCAGCAGCGACATGGCGACCTGCTGCGTGGGCGCGCCGATCACGATGCGATCGGGACGGAGCGTGTCCTCGATGGCGCAGCCCTCGCGCAGGAACTCGGGATTGGACACGACGTCGAAGGGCACGCGCGTCTTCTGATGACGCTCGATGACCTCGCGCACGAACTCGCCGGTGCCGACCGGCACCGTCGACTTGTTCACGACGACGGTGTAGCGCTCCATCGCCTCGCCGATCGCGCGCGCGACCTCGCCGACGGCGGTGAGGTCGGTCTGGCCATCGCTCTTGGGCGGCGTGCCGACGGTGATGAAGACGATGACGGAGCGGCGGACCGCGTCGGCGAGATCGGTCGAGAACGACAGGCGGCCGTCCGCCACGTTGCGCGCGACCATCTCTTCCAGGCCCGGCTCGTAGATCGGCATGCGGCCGGCACGCAGCTCGGTGATCTTGTCGTGCTGGTTGTCCACACAGATGACCTCGTTGCCGAGGTCGGCGAAGACGGCGCCCGTGACGAGGCCGACGTAGCCGGTTCCGACGACGCAGATGTTCATACGAGCCGGCGACCATCATAGCAGGCGCGCGGCGGCCCACGGGCAAAACTGCCAGCGCTTTGGAGAATTTACTCGACGTCGGGCCGGGCAGAGAGCGGGGTGAGCGGGTGCGGCTCAGGCCGCAAACGGA
>Ga0066675_10001248_pt1 | contig 10805 bp, 10 predicted proteins | sample GraSoiAngelo_124_FD_62295 | JGI IMG/M metagenome (GOLD analysis project Ga0066675, IMG submission 62295) | Grasslands soil microbial communities from the Angelo Coastal Reserve, California, USA - 14_0927_05_20cm | ecosystem: Environmental > Terrestrial > Soil > Grasslands | place: USA... | reverse complement strand
GAGCGCGTCGTCAATCGTGAACACGGCGGGCAGCGGCTCGATGTCAATCGTGACCCTGCGGCGCGCGTCTTCGGCGCGCGCGCGGTCCCGGTGCGCGATGAGCAGCACCGGTTCTTCCGGGTGATTGACGACGTCGGACGCGAGATACGGCTGATCGTCGAGGATCAACTTGACACGATTGACACCGGGAATGTCTGCCGCGGTGACGATCGTGAACTCGTCCCAGTCAACTGTCGGATGAAAGTGAATGCCCTTGATGATGCCGCGGGCAGTTGGACTGCGCACGGTGACGCCGTGCAGCAGGCCTGCCGGCGCAACATCGTCCACGTACAGCGCCTGCCCGGTGACCTTCGCGCGTCCCTCCTTGCGATGGACGGAACGGCCGATCTGGGGTGCCTCCATTGAAAGGGTGATTCTAGTCTTGTACGCTCCCTCGCGTGCAACCGCTGCCCCATCGTCGACAGCCCATCCACACAGTCTATGGCGGCGCGCATCTGTTCCGGGCGGACACGGCGGCGCGTCTCGGCGCGACGGCGCTTCGTGTGCTGCAGGAGTATGGCGGAGACTCGGACGCTCTCGGAGCAGCCGTGGGAATCGGGCGAGCCTCCTCTGCGATGATCTACCCCCGCATCGTCGAGAAGCTTCAGCGCGAAGCCGTGGAAGACCTCCGACTCGATTTCGAAGATGGCTATGGCAATCGACCCGACGCTGAAGAGGACGGCCATGCGGCTTCAGCGGCGCGCGAGGTCGCTGCAGGTTTGCGTGGAAACACACTGCCGCCATTCATCGGCATCCGAATCAAGTCTCTCAGCGAGGAACTGCGCGAGCGCGCGTTGAGGACCGCGCAGCTGTTCGTCGAAACGCTGCTGGACGAGACTGGCGGAAGGCTGCCCGCCAACTTCGTCGTGACGCTCCCGAAGATCACATCGCAGGCGCAGGTCACCTCACTGGTAAGGCTGTTCGCCACGATCGAATCGGAACGCCGTCTCCAGGCGGGCTCGCTTCGCATGGAACTGATGGTCGAGACGCCGCAGTCGATCCTCGACGAGCACGGCGCGGCGGCGCTGCCGGCCTTCGTCCGCGCCGGTGACGGCAGGATCGTAGCCGCGCACTTCGGCACGTACGATTACACTGCGGCGCTGGGCATTACCGCGGCGCACCAGCACATGCGACACCCGGTCTGCGATTTCGCGCGTCATGTGATGCAGGTTTCGTTGTCCGGCACGGGCGTGTGGCTGTCGGATGGCGCGACAAACGTTTTGCCTGTGCCGGTGCATCGTGCTGAGGCCGGCGCGACGCTCTCCTCGGCTCAGCAGGCGGAGAATCGCGCCGCCGTGCATCGCGCGTGGAAGCACCACTACGACGACATCCGTCATTCGCTGATGAACGGTTATTACCAGGGGTGGGATCTTCATCCGGCACAACTCGTCACACGTTACGCCGCGGTCTACGGATTCTTCCTCGAGAGCCTCGAGGCGGCGTCGGAGCGGCTGCGCAACTTCATCGCGAAGGCGGCGCAGGCCACGCTGGTGGGTGAGGTGTTCGACGATGCGGCGACGGGCCAGGGACTCCTGACTTTTTTCCTGAAGGCGCTGAACTGCGGCGCCGTGCGCGAACCGGACATCGAAGCGCTCACGGGCCTCACGGTCGAAGAGCTGGGCTCCGGATCGTTCGTGACGATCCTCAAGGGCCGGACTTGAAACGGGGACACTCACACTTCGTCCCATAGTCGGACAGCTGCGGCTCCGAAACGGTGACAGTCACAGTTCCGAGGCGCCGGAAACGGTGACAGTCACAGTTTCCGGTTTCAGGAAGTGTGACTGTCACCGTTTCTGGGTGACGAGTGGTCCGTTATGGGAAAAACTGTGAGTGTCCCCGTTCAGGCGCGCCGCAGAACCGCCGCCGCGGACCAGCCCGCGACGATCAGCACCGCCATCGTCGCCAGTCCATAGCGATTGCCGTACGTCGCCGTCGGGAAGTGATTGCTGATCATCAGGAACACCGTCGGCACCACGATGAACGTGTTGTGTATCGAGCGTTCCTTCGCGCCGGCGCCGAGCGCGGGATCGATCGGCTCACCACGCGCCGCCGCGGCAATCATGCGCCGCTGCGGCGGCAAAATGCGCATCCACACGTTTGACGCCATAATCGTGCCGAACAGCGCCCCTACATGGATGTAGGCTGCGCGTGCGCTCATCACCTGTCGAAGCCCCCACGCGAGCGCGACAATCAGCACCAGCGCGACGATGGCAAACGCCCATCCCGTCCGCACCAGCGGCGTCCGCACGAGAAGGTCGTAGACGATCCATCCCACGACGAGAGCGCTCAGGCCGATCGCCTTTGCAACGTGCTCCGAGACGGTCGGATTGCTCGCGTCAACGATCAGCCCTCCCGCATAGTAGACGACGAGCAGCAACGTGACGCCGCTGACCCACGTGACCATCGCTTCCCAGCGGAACCAGTGGACGTCGGACGGCGGCACGCCGAGCGTCTTCTGCTTCACAACTGTGTAGAAACCGCCGCTGTGAACCATCCATACATCGCCTCCGGTTCGCTGCGAGCGGCGGAGCTGCGCGTCGAGCCACGTAAAATAGTCGGTGGTCCCAACCCACAGAATCGCGGAGAAGACATGCGTCCAGCGCACGATGAGATTGATCCATTCCGAAGCGTTGAAGACCAACATCAGCTCCCGCGATAGGTAGAGTAGCTGTAGGGACTCACGAGCAGCGGCACGTGATGGTGCGTGTCGTCGCGGACAACGAACTCAATCGTCACGTCCGTGAAAAACGTCCCTATGCTGAGCGCGTTGAAATAGGCGTCAACGGAGAACGTGAGGCGATATGTGCCCGGTCCAGCCGCTCCGCCAGGCGCGATAAGTCCCTGAACCCGGCCATCAGCATCGGTCGTGAACGTCCCGAGCTCGGTCCAGGAATCACCCGGCTTGCGGTAACCGAGGCGCACTTTCATCCCCTTTGCCGGACGCCCGATCGACGTATCGAGTACGTGCGTGGAAAGCGTCACCCGAGCACCTTCTCGAAACGCAGCCGCGTGATCGTGCGTTGTTCGGCTGCTGCTGTCTTCAGTTCCATCGAGGGATGATTCCCGAGCCTGGCGCGCAAAGCGGCCAGCATATCGCGCGCGCTCCTGCCTGACGCGCAGACAATGAACACGTGTCCGAAGCGGCGCTCGTACTCGCGATTCGCTTCCGCCAGTGCCGCGACATCGGCAGCCGTGGCACCGTGAACGGCCGATTGCTCCCGCGCCGACCAACCGCTCGACACGTCTGACTGCGCGCGCTCGGCCGTCCGTTCTCCGATTCGCGGATGATGGCGGAACGCTTCGAGCCACTGTTCATCGCGCAAGGCATCCGCTGCGGCGTCGCTCGCGGCGAACAGCGCCGCTGGTGTGGCGAACGGCCGCGATGCCATCATTCGATCGATCCATGCGGGCGCCGAGAGGTAATTCGCCAGCGCGGCGCGCAATTCCGGTTCGTCCATGACGTTGAGCAGGCCCAACACCGCCCCCTGACGAGCCGTCGACGTCGGCACACCGCGGATGCGCATGCGGCTGATGCCGCCATCGGGAAAGATGTTCAATTTCACGTGCGTGGCCGTCACGCCAGGCGTCAGCACGGTATCGAAGGTGTGGTGAGCGTCCGGCCCGAGCTGCGTTCGCGCGAGCACCGTGTTCCAATGTGCCCTCACCGTCGTCGAGTCGGCGGACACGCCGCCGCGATCGTCCTTCATGATCGCCGCTTCGAGCGAGCAGCTCTCCGGATAATTGCCCTTGAAATGAGTCGTGGCGATCTCGACGCGACGGATGGTCCCCTCGATCCCGAGGTGCACGACGGACCAGTCGTGACCCGGACCGCGCCGGCGCTTCGTCTCCCATCCCTCGCCCATGTTCGCCGGGGGGTATGGCATCAACATATTGGCGGGCTCGCCGAAGAAACGGTCGCTCGTATCGACGAGGTGCGCGCCATTGAGGATGGCGGCGAGGTCGATCTCCGCAGCGTCCGCGAGCACGCGCGTCCAGTCGGGCATCGCCTCGCCGAGCACGCGCAGGCGCGCGACGCCGCCGTCGGGAAAGATGTTGAGGCGGACGTGCGTAAACCGTCGCGGATCACCGATGGTCAGCGGGTTTTCCGCGTCGCCGCGCAGTTCCGACTGGGGCAGGACGGAATGCCACCGGATGCTGCCGTCGGTCAGCGCCGTCAGGTCGGTCCCCTCCGGTATTCCACACGCATCAAGGGAACAATGTGATGGATAGTTGCCGCGGAAAAAGGCGGTGTCGACGACGAGAGATCGAATGATGCCAGGCTGACCAAGCTTCAGAATGCACCAGTCGTGGCCCGGCGTGCGGCGCCGGCGCGTTTCCCAGCCGTCCATCCATTTGCCGCGATCCGTGTACTTGTCAGGGATGAAAATCGCGGGCTCCGGCTTGATCAGGTTCTCCTTCGGAGCGAAGAACTCATCGTTCGCGGCAACGACCTCCGCGCCAAGCCGTACAGATGCCAGATCGATGAGATGTGTAAAGTGCTGCATCAGTCAGGTTCGCGCCAACAACTCGCCGGCTGGCGGAGTCGCCGGTCCCGCGGCGCCTTCACCATACACGAGACGGCCGCGAACGTATGTTTCGTACACCGCACCCTTCAGCAATAGACCCGCATAAGGCGTTCGCTTGTGCCGCTGCCGCAGTCGCAAGGGGTCAACGATGAATGTCGCATCCGGATTCCATACGACGAAGTCGGCATCGAATTCCTCCGCGATCGCTCCCTTCCGGTGCGCCAGACCAGCCAGCGCCGCGGGCGCGGCCGAGAGCCATCGCACGACGTCGGTGACCGCGTGTCCGTGTGCGGCAGCGCCCGTCCACACGGCGGCAAGGGAGAGCTCGAGCGACGCAATCCCTCCCCACGCCGCGAAGAAATCACCGTCCGGCTTCATCGACGGCGGGCACGGTGAATGATCGGTCGCAATCGAATCGATCGTGCCTGCCCTCAGGGCGCGCCAGAGCGCTTCGCCGTTCGCGCGGCCGCGAATCGGCGGCGCGCACTTGAACATCGTCTGACCATCCCGGATCTCCTCGGCGGAGAACGACAGGTAATGCGGGCAGGTCTCGACGGTCAGCGGCAGTCCGCGGGCGCGCGCGGCCTCGAGCATCGGCAGTGCCTCGGCTGCCGAAAGATGCACGATGTGAACGCGCGTGCCGAATTCGAGGCAAAGGCCGATGACCATCGCGATCGCATCGACTTCGGCCGCAGGCGGTCGCGAATCGAGCCACGATCGGTATCGTTCAGGATGCGATGCACTTGTGACCCGAGCAAGCGCCGCTGGCGATTCCGCGTGCACGAGAAGTGGAACCCCGCGCGATGCGAGGATTGCCATCGCGGCGCGCAGATCCTGTTCATCGACGGCCTGGAATTCGTCCACGCCCGAAGGCACAAGGAAACATTTGAAGCCGCAGACGCCCGCGTCGCATAACGCGTCGAGCTCACGCGTGTTGCCCGGGACTACCCCGCCCCAGAATCCCACGTCGACCCTCACACGTCCCCGCGCGGAGGCGCGCTTGATTTCCAGCGCCGCGGCGGTCGTCGTCGCGGGAATGCTGTTCAGCGGCATGTCGATGAGGGTCGTGATGCCGCCAGCGGCCGCCGCTGCCGTTGCGGTCGAGAATCCTTCCCATTCGGTTCGGCCAGGCTCGTTGACGTGCACGTGCGTGTCGACGAGCCCCGGCATCACGATGAAATCGCCCTTGTCGCGGGTGAGCGCCGAAGCCGGCAGCGGTTCGTCATACGCGGCTACCCGTCGAATGCGTCCGCCTTCGCAATGAATGGCGGCCGGCGACATGCCTCCGGGCAGAACCACGCGTGTCGACCGAATCACGAAATCCGGCATACCGCTATACTCTCGCGCATGGTGCGTCTCCTGCTGTTTCTCCTGGCGGGCGCGCTCGCGGCGCGGTCAGACGTGGCTCCACAGCCGGTTCCCGTCACGTACGAGGCCTTTGCGCTGCGCTTCGGCATACTACCTGCCTTCCCGGTTTCCGGCCTTGTCGCGGGCGCCGACCAGTCGCGGACCATCGATGTGCCGGTGATGGTGTGGCTGCTGAAGGGCAGCAACGGCCGCCGCGTCCTGATCGACTCGGGATTCTACCGGCAGAAATTCGTCGACCGGTGGAAGGTGCGCGAGTTCCGCACGCCGGCCGCCGCGTCAGAAGCCGCGGGCGTGAAGCCGGACGCCGTCACCGACGTCATCATTTCGCACGTGCATTGGGATCACGTCGACGGCGTCGATCTTTTCCCGAACGCAACCGTCTGGATTCAGCGCGACGAGTATCGCTATTACACCGGCGAGGCGTGGCATGCGCGCAACACGCATGGAGGCGTCGATGAAGAGGACATGCAGGCGCTGCTGAAGATCAACATGCAGGGGCGTGTGCGCTTCGTCGATGGCGACGACCAGGAGATCATTCCCGGCATCCGCTGCTATACGGGCGGCAAGCACACGTGGGCGTCGCAGTACGTCTCTGTAAAACTGACCGCGGGCACGGCGATCTTCGCGTCCGACAACGTCTATCTGTACGAGAATCTGGAGAAGCACGTCCCGATTGCGCAGACGCTCGATGCCGAGAGCAACCTCAAGGCGCAGGATCGCATCAAGGCACTCGCGTCCGATCCGCGGTTGATCGTACCCGGGCACGATCCGGCTGTGTTCACGCGCTTTCCCTCGACCGGAGACGGTCAGGTCGCAATCCGCTGACATGGCAGCCAATCACATCCTTCGCTGGGGACTGCTCGGCACTGCGCGGATCAACCGGGCGGTGATTCCCGTAATACGCGAGTCTTCGCGCAGCACGCTCGAGGCGGTTGCGAGTCGCACGATCGATCGTGCGCGCGAATATGCCTCGGAGTGGAACATTCCGAGGGCGATCGGATCCTATGAGGCGCTGCTCGACGATTCCACGATCGACGCCATCTACATCGCAATTCCGAACAGCCTGCACGCCGAATGGACGATCCGTGCGCTCGACGCGGGCAAGCACGTCCTCTGCGAGAAACCGCTCGCGCTCTCGGTCGAGCAGGTGGACGAGATCGCACGATCCGCGCGGCGTGCGGGACGTGTCGCGGCAGAGGCGTTCATGTATCGGCATCATCCGCTCACCCACGCGGTCCAGAAGATGATCCTCGATGGGACCATTGGACAGCTCCGGTTGATTCGCGGTGCATTCACGTTTCCGCTGACGCATCCGGCCGACGTCCGCTTCGATCCCGCTCTCGGCGGCGGATCGTTGTGGGATGTCGGCTGCTACCCGGTGAGCTACGCGTGTCTGCTCGCGGGCGATGGACCGTCGGACGTGTTCGGTTGGCAGGAGAAGAGCGAATCCGGCATTGATATCGCGTTCTCCGGCATGCTTCGATTTCCGGGCGGCGTCATGGCCCAGTTCGACTGCGGTTTCCGCGCGGCGTTTCGCGCCGAGATGGAGATCGTCGGCACAACCGGCGTGCTTCGGGTGGACCGCGCCTTCAAAGCCGGTGCTGACAGTCGCCTGCTGCTCACGAACGGAGACGTCACGGAAACCCTCCGTTTCGACCATGAGGGACCCTACGTCGGCGAGATCCAGGACATGACGGCTGCGGCGCTCGATGGCCGCGCTCCACGCGTGACCCTCGCGGAATCCCGGCGGACGGTTGAGGCGCTCACGCGGCTCTATGCGTCGGCCGCCACGTGAATGGAAATCTTTTTGCACAGGGATGCTGCGGAGGTCGTCGTGGCGGAGGTTTTAATCGAATTCATGGACCCGGTGGCCTCGCCCGAGGGAAACAATTACACCGCGCGGGCGTGCGGCGCTGAGATGCCGGACAGTGGATGGCAGGGGTGGATCGAGTTCCTGCCGCTCGGCATCGGCGAACCGATCCGCTCCGGACGCGAGACGACCCAGCCGAATCGGGTCGACACTTTGTATTGGGCGACAGGCCTTACGCCCATCTACCTCGAGGGGGCGCTTCGACGCGCGTTGAAGCCGCTCGTGCGTCCAATCGCGCGCGAGATAGGGCCGCCGCTCTTTGAGGGGCCCACCCCGAACATCACCGAGGTCGATCCGAATGCGGAAAGTATCCTGAATCCCTTCGCTGTGTATCGGCGAGGTGAGGTGATGCTCCGGAAGCAGTTGTCAGCGCTTTCCGGATGGCACCTCGTCAATATCATACGCAGCCACCGCCTGAGCACCGCGGATCAGACGGTCCTCGATGCGACGCCACCTGCCGCGCTCGTGGACCTCATCGTCAATGGCGTCAAGTCGGCCGAGGGTGGCACCATCAAGTAGCAGCGCATCCTTGTGCGCAGGGCCTCAGCCTCGCTGAGGACTACGCTGCTGAGTGGCAGCTGGAATTTTGAACTAGGCGTGAACCCCGAACCCCGGCCTACTGCGGAAGCTTTCTGAGATTCCACTCAAAGAAGGCCCACGTCCGATTCCACGAATCAATCTGCTCCGGCGTGTCTTCGCGCTGGAGCGTCTCGATGTTCACCCGGCGGCTGAACGTGTGACCGCCGCCCCCGTAGCCGACGGGCGGGTCCACGTAGACCTTCGTCTCGGCGAGATCCGGCTTGCGCGATCGCAACGCATCAATCATCTGCTGGTCCTCGACGAAATCGACGTCTGTGTCGTTCGTCGCGGCGTGGACCAGCAGCGGAACCTGCAGCTTGTCGACGCTGTAAAGCGGAGACCGCTGGATGTAGAGAGCAGGCTTTTCGAATGGCAGTCCTCCGATGCGCTTCTGCGTCGCAAAGCTGTGCTGGTACGATGGTCCTTTGTACGAAAGCCTGAACACCAGGTTGGTGACCGGCACGATCGCCGCCGCCGCCCTGAACGGCGTGCGATCGCGAAACACAGTGAACAACGTGATGTAGCCGCCGTGGCTCCAGCCCATGATGCCGAGGCGATCCGTGTCCACGTGCGGCAGCGTCTTCAAGTACTCCACGGCGCTCATCACATCGTCGACTTCGTAGCCGCCGTAATCGATTTCGTTGTGAAACGTCTCGCCGTAGCCGGTGCTGCCGCGGTAGTCGGGACAGATCACCACGTAGCCGCGGTCCACTGCTTCCTTGACGAAGGGCCAGAGTCGAAGATCCCAGTTGCCATGGACGCCGCCGTGCACCCATACGAGCGCAGCATGCCCTTTCGGGCCGCGCTTGTTCACCGGCTGGAAGAGGTACGCCGGAATATCGAGATCGCCAACGCTGCTGCGGTACTTGACCTTCTGGTAGTCGACCACGCCTTTGGTGATCTCCGCGTAGCGGCGATCGGCCTCCGCTTTCGCATCGAGGTCGCGCTGGAAGTTGTAACCGGTGGAGTGGTCCCTGGGGTCGACGCTGACGTAGAGGCGTCGCGCACGCTCCGAATCCATCGGCGGCTGCGGACGCACCTGTTGCGAGGGCTGCGCGCGATCCTGCACAGAAACCGGCGCCGCCGCGCCGATCACGGCGATGAACAAGAGGAAGAACGATCTCACCGTCATGGGACTCCTCTCGAAGCGCGGCCATCTCATCACCGCGGCCATCGCATCATCGCACGCGCCAGCGGACGCCGATGACGCTCACGACCCGATACGAGTATTCGTAGTGATTCTCGACGCGATGCACTCGCCCCGACACATCGAGCGATGCCGCAGGCGCGAGGAAAAACCGGCGCGACACACCGGCTTCGGCGTAGTCGCGCGTGCCACGATACCGCGACCCGTCGCGCCTGATCGAGAGGTAGTTGGGGTCCCCTTCGTCCTTGATGAAGTTGCGGCCGCGCCAGAAGATCACGTGCCCACGCCATCCGTTCCGCTCCGCGGCAGCCCGGCCGAAGAAGGCGACTCCGTCGCGGCTCAACGCGGGGCGGCTGCGATCCGGCACGTAGCGCGAGAGAAGACCGTACACGTCAACCGATGTACGCGTCGGTCCGATCGATTTCGACAGCGCCACGCCGGCAGCCGCGCCGGGACTATCAGCGACCGCGCCCTTCGAGAACAACTGCCCACCTTCGTGAACGACATGGACCTGGGCTGGGAAAGACAGCGCGCTCTTCGCGCGGACCTCCAGGTTCAGGCCACCATCGAATCGCTCCCGGTGTTCGGGCGTGTTCACACGCTGCCATTCGAGCCAGACGGAATGCCGCAGCAGGCCGCCGGCGACATCCCATTGCAGGCCCGCCTCGTACGGACGGTCGAACGTCAGCGTCTCACGCTGCAGCGGCGGCAGGAGCGCGTGCGGACCCATGCGGTCGGGCCCCGGCGGGATGTCGACGCGTTGCGCCGGCAGAGTGCCAAACACGAAGTCCGAGCGGCGTCCGTGGACGCGCAGCGAGATGACGGGGCGCACCTGTTCGAACGCCTTCTCGGAGCCGAACCGCTGGTTGCCGAACACACCCAGCGACAGCGTGACGCGCGGGCTGACCTCGAGGTCCGCGCCGATGCGAGCCGCGGCCCCGAGGATCGTCTCGCCCTCGCGAAAAGGGTTGCGGAATTCAGTGTTGTCACCGTACAAGAGGACATCCGCTCGAGGCGTCACGTGCTCCTGTGCGACCGCGGCACCACCGAGCGTCGCGGCACATGCGACGAGCGCGACCGACCGCCTTCCGAGATCCCGCATGCTGCATACGATATCCCAGCGAGCACTGGCCCTCTGCATAGTCCTGCTCATTGCTGCGCGCGCGCGCGCGCAGACGGCACCGCCTGCGGCAGAGGATCCCTTCGCGGCGCACCGCTGGCACGTCGAGGGCGCGGTGCACGCGGCATCAGAAGCATGGAACTACAACGGCTCCCA
>Ga0066675_10001246_pt1 | contig 10807 bp, 6 predicted proteins | sample GraSoiAngelo_124_FD_62295 | JGI IMG/M metagenome (GOLD analysis project Ga0066675, IMG submission 62295) | Grasslands soil microbial communities from the Angelo Coastal Reserve, California, USA - 14_0927_05_20cm | ecosystem: Environmental > Terrestrial > Soil > Grasslands | place: USA... | reverse complement strand
CGAGAAGTTTGGCGGTGTGCGGTATCGGGTTGGGGTTGTTGCCCAACAACACGCTGATCTGATTCTCCTTGAGTGCAATCTGGCGCTCCAGCTCCGAGATGCTTGCAGTTGCCGTAGCGAGGGCTGCAGCGGCCCGAGAAGTGTCTAACTTCGAAGCCACTCCCCCCTCGAGACGCTGGGTAAACAACTTTAGCGTCTGCGAGAACGAGTCCGTTGTGTCTTTTGCGATCTGGAGCTGAAGATCTAAATCGAGGAGCTCGAAGTAAGCTTGCGCGACATCGCTTACTAGAGTGAGCATTACGCCGCGGCGGGCTTCTTCTGTGGCGAGATACTGAGCGCGAGCCGCCTCGTTTTCACGCCGGAGCCGGCCCCAGACGTCCGCTTCCCAGGCAACGGTAGCCACTCCTGCAAAAGCTCCGCGTTCCTGGCCACTGTTGGGAGAAACCGTGCCCACAAACTCATTCTTTCCATCGCTGGCGGTTACGGAATAATTGACGAAAGGGAAGTATTGAGCCCGTGCTTGCGCCGCGATTTGGCGTGATTGTTCGACTCGGGTCACAGCAATCTGCAGGTCATAATTGTTGGCCAGCGCGGTTTGGACGAGATTTCTTAGCTTCTCGTCTTTGAAAACCTCCCACCAGGGTAGGTCTGCGACGGAAGCTTGTTGAGCTGAACCTCCCGCGTCGCGGTATTCAGTCGGAATGTTTACTTTGGGTCGTTGATAATTTGGACCAACCGCGCACCCAAACAACAGCAGCAAAACAGAGCCTATGGGGAACAAAAGAGAGAGTAAACCGGCTCTCTGCCAGCCGTTTTGGACGAGACCTGCTACTATGCGACTTGAAGGTCCTCTATGTTCCCTTGCGTCCATGCGCGTTGAAATCGCGTGTGTCATAGCTGTTGTCTTAGCTTCTTTTATCTGCATGGTTAGTCATCGCCAGCGATCGCAGCGTGTGCCCCCGTGGCGGGCACAGACACCTCGGCTGCTTCGTGTTTCGCACCGCCGATTCTTTCAATAACGTAGAACAGCGCTGGAATAATAAAAATTGCGATGGCGCTGGCAGCTGCAATTCCCCCGATGACGGCCGTGCCCATGACCTGACGAGAAACGGCACCCGAGCCAGACGCTGTCCAAAGTGGCACGCAGCCTAGAAGGAATGCTAACGAAGTCATCAAAATGGGACGCAGGCGCAACCTCGCGCCTTCCAGAGCAGCTTCAGCAAGCGGCTTGCCTTTCTTTTCGTGCTCCAATTTGGCGAACTCCACGATCAAGATCGCGTTTTTGGCAGCAAGGCCAATGAGCATGATCAAGCCGATCTGCGCGTAAACATTATTCTCAAAGGAGAAGCTCGTAAGTCGGCGAAGATACAGCGCAAAGAACGCTCCGAAAACAGCAATGGGAACGCTGATGAGGACACTAAACGGGAGAGTCCAGCTCTCATAGAGCGCCGCAAGAATCAGAAAACAGAAAAAAGTTGAGAAACCAAAGATTACGGAAGGCGGCACGCCCTGCCTAGCCTTTTGCTCTTGATAGGACATACCCAGGTAGTCAAAGCCCATGTCCGGGGGCATGGTCTGGGCAAAAACCTCTTCGAGCGTAGCCATGGCTTGGGCTGAACTATAGCCGGTAGCAGCGCTGGCGTTGATTTGTGCGCAACGATACAGGTTATAGCGCATAGTGAATTCAGGGCCTACACGGTGCTGAACAGAAGTGACTGCTGACAGCGGCACCATATTGCCGGCGCTATTGCGTACGTAAAACTGGCCCAGGTTTTCAGCACGCGTTCGGTAATCGCCTTCCGCTTGAATATAGACCTGCCACTGACGACCGAAGCGGTTGAAGTAATTAATAAGGGCGCCGCCCATGAAAGACTGAAGAGTCTTGTACACATCGCTCAGATTGACCCCCTGGGTCAGAACTTTGTCGCGCTCTACGTTGATATAAACTTGGGGAACAGCCGCCAACATGGTGGTAAAGACCGACGCCAGCTCCGGGCGTTTGCGGGCGGCTTGCATGAACGCAGTTGTATTGTCAGCCAAGAACTGGACATCATGCCCACCGCGATCTTCCAAGATAAACGTGGCGCCGCCAGAAGTTCCCACGCCGGGAATTGCCGGCGGAGAAAAAGCAATCGAAACGCCTGCCGGAAGCTGGCGCAGCTCTTCGTTGATGTGAACCCTGATGGTGTCGTAGGTTTCCTCCGGGGCTTTGCGCTGCCCCCATTCCTTGAGCGTCACCCAAAAGAAGGAACTAAAGGTATTCTGAACGCCGCTTATCATGTTGTAGCCGACAACGCTGGTCACGTGATCGACTCCTCTTGTTTTCATCAGAATATCCTCCACGGTCTTAGCCGTGAGGCTTGTGCGTTGCAACGATGAGGCATCGGGCAATTGCAGGGCCACGAACACATAGCCTTGGTCCTCGTCGGGTAGGAAACTGCTAGGCAGCCTCGTGCCGATTAGTCCAGCCAAGACGGTGAAGCCAACCAGGATGATTCCGGTGAACACCAACTTGCGGATCAGTACGCTACACCAATTGACGTAAACATCCGTGGCGCGGCCGAACCATTTGTTGAACCATGCGAAGAAATTTCCGAGTGGCCCACGTGCCTGCTTCTTGGGGCGAAGTAAAAGTGCGGAGAGGGCTGGACTCAAAGTTAGAGCATTGAACGCGGAGAGAAGCATGGACACCGCGATGGTCACGGCGAATTGCTGATACAAGCGACCGGTTATGCCTGGAATGAAAGCTGTGGGAACGAACACGGCAGCGAGAATCAAGGCGATGCCGATCACGGGTCCCGAGACTTCTTCCATGGCCTTGAAGGAGGCTTCCTTAGGAGAAAGTCCGTGTTCGATGTGGTGCTCGACCGCTTCGACCACGACGATGGCATCATCCACAACCAAGCCGATAGCAAGCACCAAGCCAAATAGCGAAAGCGTGTTGATGGAAAAACCGAGTACCGGAAAGACGGCAAAAGTGCCGATCAGCGACACTGGCACGGCCAGCAGAGGAATCAGCGTAGCCCGCCATCCTTGAAGGAAGATAAACACCACAAGAATGACGAGGATGATGGCTTCAATAAACGTGTGCTTAATCTCGACAATGCCCTCGGTCACCGGCAGAGTCGTATCGAGGGCCACAGCGTAGTCAAGACCGGGTGGAAAACGCTTCTTGGCCTCAGCCATTAGGGCTTTCGCACCCTTCGCGGCAGCGATGGCGTTCGACCCCGGAAGCTGGTAGATAGCAACCACCGCAGCAGGCTTGCCATCGAGTCGGCCCTGCAAGTTGTAGACCTGAGCCCCCAGTTGCACTCGAGCTACATCTTTCAGACGAACAATGGAACCGTCGACTTTCGCGCGAACTACGATCTGGCCGAACTCTTCTTCCGTCGCAAGACGGCCCTGGGAGCGAACGGTGTAGGTGTACTCCTGCCCTGGCGGTACAGGCTCGCTGCCGATTTGGCCCGCGGGATTGACATTGTTCTGCGTTTGAATCGCGTTGATGATTTCGGGGACGGTGATTTGAAGCTTGGCTAGCTGATCAGGCTTTACCCAAAAGCGCATCGCGTATTGGCCTGCGCCGAAAACCGAAACGCTGGCAATTCCCGGAACACGTGTAAGTTGGTCGTTCAAGTTGATGTAGGCATAATTCGCCAGGAATTCCGAATCATAAGTACCGTTCGGAGAGTAGAGGTCGAACAACATGAGAGGGGCAGCGGTAGATTTTTGGACCGTTACGCCGTAGCTGTTGACTTCGGCAGGCAACTGGGATGCCGCCTGGTTGGCGCGCATCTGAGAGAGAATCTGATCTGTATTGGGATCCGTTTTTACATCGAAGTTGACCGTCAGGGTTATTTGACCGTTGTTGGCGTTGTTGGAATACATGTAGTTCATGTTGTCCACACCGCTCATCTGCTGTTCGATAGGAGTGGCTACGGACTGCTCCACAGTCAAGGCATCCGCGCCCACATACGTCGTCTTCACTTGGACTTCCGGGGGGGTGATGTTAGGAAATTGCGCTGTGGGCAGGCTCAGCATTGCAACGATGCCCACGATGACCATTACGATGGAGATCACCATGGACACGATGGGGCGATTTATGAAGAATTTGTACACGATGTGGGCCTTAAGGTGTGTTGCTCGCAGTGTTCGACTTTTCCGTTGCGGTGGACTCTGGCTGAAAAGGTTTTGCCTGAACTTCCATTCCCTCGCGGACTTTTTGCACACCTTCCGCCACGATTCGGTCACCAGGCTTTAGGCCTTCGTCTACAATCCACATGGTGTCAACCTTAGGCCCCACTTTGATCGGACGAATGCTTACTTTGTTGTTGTCACCAATTACGGCAACGAGGTAACCGCCTTGCAATTCGTTCACAGCACGTTGAGGAACAAGCATAGCGTTCCTCTGAATTCTGACTACCGTGCTGATCTTGCCAAACCCGCCGGGACGCAGCAAGTTCCCGGGGTTTGGGAACTGCACTTTGACGAGAATTGCTCCCGTCCTCACGTCCACTTGGCGATCAAGGGCATAAAAGCGGCCTTTGTGCGGATAGATGGATCCGTCAGAGAGGCGCAATTGCCATTCGAGCTTGTTCAATATTGCGTGCTCGTCAGCGCCCAGAGCAGCGGCCTGCTTCATTGCATTCAGGTATTCTTGTTCGCTGGCTGTGAAATTCACCAGAATCGGATCGATGGTTGACACCGTCGTCAGTGGCTCACCGGGTGGGCTAACGAAGTCGCCGATCTGGGCTGTGGCAATTGCGGCAACTCCGTCAATTGGGGAAACAATTTTGGCGAAACTTAGATCCAGTTTGGCGGACTCCACCGCCGCGCGGGCAGACTCGATGGCCGCCTTTCCTTGTTCCACCTGAGCCTTAGAGGCAAGATTGCCCTGGACGGCATCGTCCAGTTCCTGCTGGCTGATGGCACTTTCTTTGGCAAGAGGCGTATAGCGGGCGACGTCTAGCTCCGTCTTCCCGAGCTGAGCTTGCGCCCGCTGAAGATTGGCCTTTGCTTGTTCCAAGTTTGCGGTGGCCTGGTCGAGTGTAGCCTGGAAGGGCCTTGGATCTATTTCGAAGAGGGCAGAGTCTTTGCGGACGAATGCACCGTTTGTATAGTTTTGCTGGATCAGAAGTCCCTTTACCTGTGCACGGATCTGAGCGTTGACGAAACCATCCAGCGTGGCCACCCATTCTTTGGTAACGGGCACGTCCTTCTGGACGACTTGAATAAACTCCACAGCTGGAGGAGCCGACGCTGCCTGCTTTTTCGTCTCACAACCAGCCAACCAGTTTGTGACGGCCCAAAGGGCCGCAGCGAATCGCAATAGCTTCGCCTTCATGACTCACGCTCCGCAAAGACGCGGTGCTCGGCCCGACAGCTCTTGGGCTAAAGACTCAGGCACAGGAAACCTCGTGCACGCTTGTGGGCGCACATAGGATTTCGAGGCGCTCACTGGTGGGGATGGTATTCACGCGCTCCTGATGCTGGAACTGTCAAAAGTAGCAGGGAGCACAAACGCAAGCTTTTCGAACATCGATACGAACGGCATTACAAGTCTGCTGCTAGCTTCCGGCCAATCTTATTGAAAGCATTTAAGTTAGATTTTATGAGGAATTCCTACCGTACAACTTGAATCGCCGCTGTCCTACAGTCACACCTAACGACTATTTGCCGATCTTTGCCCCAATCACTTCTCCGGAGACGACGATTTCGACCCGACGGTTCCTTTGCCGGCCTTCAGTGGTCAAGTTGTCAGCGACCGGAGCACTTTCACCAAATCCTCTGGCCGTTACGCTGGCCTCAGACAGTCCTTGTTGAATGAGATAGGCCGTTACGGTTTCCGCGCGCTTTTCGGACAGCCTCTGGTTTAGTTCATCGCTGCCTACATTATCTGTGTGTCCCTCAACAGCGAGTTCCAAACCAGGGTGGGCAAGGATAATGCCAGATAGTTTCGCCAGCTTCTCCCGAGCCTCTGGACGCAAGTCGTACTTTCCAAAATCAAAGAGTACGTCCCCTATGTTGACGACCAGCCCACGTGGCGTATCGCGTGTTTCAAGAATGCGATTGAACTGCTCGAGCAATTGAGTGCGCAAGTCAGCAGCAGCTTTTTGTGCTCGTTCGGCCTCCGCCCGGGCGGCCTCTTCCTTTGCCTTCAAAGCATCGGCTTCCGCTTTGGCTTTGGTCGCGGCGACGTCCGCTTCAGCTTTCATTTGGGCTTGCCTCGCGGCGGCCAGCTCCGCCTGGCGCTTGGCCTCTTCTGCAGCCGTTGCTTCTGCCTCAGACCTGGCCTTGGCGGCCGCAGCCTCTTTCTCTGCTGCGATACGCGCTTGATCCTGCCGCTGTATCGCAAGCGCGCGCGCGTCTTCGGCAAATTGCACGGTTTGCCGAGCAGAGGACATGATGTCCTTCTTGTCCGCCTTCGCGATGAGTGCATTCTCAGTCGCCTGAAGGGTGGAAATCGCTTTGTTAAGAATCTCAGGCGCATCCTTCTCCGCACCGCGCGACTTCGCAATTTCCACCGCGTTGCGCGCTTCATACACCTGGAGTGGCACACGCTCAAGATCAGGTGTCATGGCGAGTGGATTCCCAAGTTTCTCGTACTGAGCGCGCTTCATCAGCTTGAAATCATTGACAGGAAAGATCTGGCCCTTGGTGTCTTTCCGTGTGTCGTTCTCTAAAATGACCATTTCGCTGGGCATGCGCACAGCGAAATAAGGTTCGGCTGTAACAATCATCGAAAATGTTTGCGCTGGAGTCGTGGCGCTCAGTTTTCCGTCCCCATTCTTATTGATCAGGATTTCACCGGTATTTCCGGAGCGACCGTCAGGCGTAACTACCCAAAGCACGTAGGTCAGAAATTCCGCACCAAGTTTTGTTGGGGGTGCCAGGTCTTTAATCGACACCTCTATGTTTGTCTTTCCCTGTCTGGCCTCAACCTTTGCTTCACCAGCGGCCTGTGACATTAATTCTGTACCCTTTAGGTCGACTTTCGTGCTCCAGTCGCCAACCCGGTACCCGACTGCTTTGACCGATTTAATCGTCACGTTTGATTCGGGCGTGTCCTGTTGCGCTTGCGCCGAAGCCGTGCCCGCAACCACGCCTAGCGCCAAAAATGAAAGAGCGAGGACCCTGTAGACACGCATGGACATCTCCGTAAAGGAATGTTGGTGGGACCCACAAGGAGCTCACACTGGCAAAATTGACAGGCACCGGAATCGTAACGAGCCGATGATCTGCAGGCTGTTTGTTTTGACAGTTTTGTGGGATCCATCAAAGCCCGATCATTTAGCGCAAAAGGGGGGCGACCTTTCTCCGAACCGAAATAGACCAACCCCCTCATTGGGACGCCCCCTATTTCTACCGAAGGAGACCACAAGTGCCATTGCTCAGAATCCTTGTGGGCTTGCTTACCTTCTTATGCGTATTGTCCAGTTTGTCCGAGCGAAGGAACCACAAATAGCGGCCCTGAATTCTGTAAACACTGCGGCAAGAACGCAAGCAATCAGCTCTTTGAAATGACCTTGTCTTTTTTTAGCTGCTTCACGAGCGTGCCGGCATATTCTTTAGCCAGCTTCTCGAAATTTTTGGAATAAACAGTATCCGTTTCTCCGCTCCAGAGAAGTGTTTCGTCCGCGGTGCGGTAAAGATTGAACTCGGCGCTGACGATGGTGTTTTCCTTGAGGTAAGAACCTTTCGCGGAATATTGCTTGAAGGCCATGTCCCAATAAGGCCAGAAGCTTTGGTAGGCTGTCGGAGGCATATAGATGGCCTTCGTGCCGACCTCCTCGGTTTCTTTGCGAAACGCCTTTGGACGGATTACAAGAACGGCATCATAGTCCGCTTCCTTTATCCGTTGCTTGAGTTCTCCTTCCATCAACTCGTTGCGAGGAGGGAGAACCATGTGGCTCCTGACGCCCTCGATACCAGATTTCGCGAGCAGCCTTTCCATCTCATCCTCAAATTCCTGGCGTATTAGATAGTTTTCCATAACAGCGATGACAAGGATTTTCTTGAACTTCGGCATGGGCTCGCCAGCGTGAACCCAAGAGTGAATGATTTTCGTGCCGGCAAGCAGCGGAGTGACAATTACGGTCACAATAGTAAACGCAAAGAAGACGAGATGTATTCTGATACCGCGAGACCTTGAGCGAAGATGGACAGGCGCAGGTTTCGTCAAATTCATTGATACGTCAGTAGCCATTTCTTGACTCCATCGGACATCCAGGTTGTAGACGAGGCAGCAGCGCATGCATTTCAAGTGCAGGTTGGAGGAAGACTTATCGTCTGAAAGTTTTATTCCGTGTACTGCGTCAGCAGGACGCCCAAGACGATGAGTAATGCGGGCCAAACCTTCTTGAAAAGTTGTTGCCACTTCTGTGGTGTTTCGGCTAATCCGTTTGCCAGGGCGACTCCGAGTCCAGTTGCGGCAAACCAGCGATGTTGTTTCTGGATGTGTTCCATTGTTTCCATGGCGTGGGGGGCCTGCATGTCACCGCCGTGAACGTGAAACAGCAGCAGAGTTGCCCCGACGACTCCTACCGCCGGGAAGAACCAGGTTGCCCAGCGCGCACTCAGCTGACCGCGGGCTCTTTGGAGTTCAATGTATCCAATGGCTAGCAAAATAATGGCGAAGATCTTGTGCTGCAGATCCTCGCCGTTATGAGTAAGTGCATGCCATGGAGTTTGAGGGCCGAAGGGCCAGATCTCTGTATCACTAAAGACCAGAAGAAAAATGCCGACGACGAGGAAACACATGGGCCAGACGTAGCGCACCATGGGCCATCGCTTTGCAAGAGAGCGTTCGGAGAGGATAAAGATCCCTGCGACGATTACCAACAGTCCCGCCAAGCGATGATTAAACTCACTCTCTTTTTTGTCAGCAAGATGCTTGGCCGCCTGCGCCGGACCCTCAGAAGCGACTGGCGAGCTCATATTCATTCCTGGCATGCTGGCCATGTCATGCTCTTGTGACCAAGTCAAGGTCGAGAAAAGAAACACTAGAGAAATTGAGAACAAGGCTATCCCTGCGCGGGCATCCAACCCTAAGTGAGTAAATTCTTCCTGCTTGGGCAGCATCAAGTCTCCTCGTTGTTAGAGAACTACAATTTCAAAAAATCGCCACCATCGTGGTGCATCGAGCAAATTTGTAGCTCTTCACTGGGGGCCTGCACCTGTTAAAATTGACAGTCTTGCCTCACGAGGGAGTGCGCACGAGCGGAGAAACCCTTATTGATATTTACAGTGGGAGGATTGGACTAGTTCTTTCGCTGTTCCTGGACTTTGTCAGCCGGATTTGAAGGAGGCGAAGCAGAAGCGGCCGCCCGTCGGCGAAGGATCGGAAGAACTTCACGCACCCGTTCCATAAAGGAGCTCTCCGGGTCAAGTCTCGCGAAAAGCTCGAGTTCCGCAACCGCCTCACGGGGTCTATCAGAATTCGCGTAGATATCGGCTATAAGTAAATGGACCTTGGGTGGGACATTCGTGCTCCCACTGGCGGTCACCGCATACCGCAGCGCACTTTCCCACACACCTTGCTGCGCGTGACAACGAGCTAGTTCGAAAGGCCACCGCCAGTCCGTTGCATCCAGTTTTTCAGCCGTAAGAAGCAGCTCCTTTTCCTCAGCGTAGCGGTGCTGCCCAAACAGCAATAGAGCCAAAGGATAATACGGGGCAGTCATGTGGCCATTCAGCGCGATTGCCTTCCTCAAAGAGATTTCCGCGTCAGAAGCGGCACTCGTCTGCATTTGTGCGGTGCCCATCAGAAAATAAGCGTCCGCGTAGTTGGGGTACAGTGCAATGGCTCGCTGGAACGCTGCAATACTTCGTGCGACGTCTTTCTTCTCATTAAGGAGGCGGCTACCGCGTTCGAATTCTCTCCTGGCATTGTCTGGAGCCCTCAGAGTACCAGCAGCGACAATGCCGTTAGGTGCTCCGCTTTCCTCATGCCTGCGAGGAATGAGCGCAAGGTCCACACTTTGGAGCGTCCCATCGCTGTTGCGCAAATCAATCTGAGCCTCCCCTGGTTCGTAACCCCGGCATGAGGCGCGGACGGTAAAGGCGCCAACCGACAGACCCGAGAATTGAACACTGCCGTCTGAGCCTGTGAACTGCTCACCCACAACCCCATTGGGGAAACGAATGAGTTGTACTTGGACCTGTGCGAGTTGCTCTTCATTGACTCGATCGCGAACGCGGATCAGGACCCTCCCGATGTGGTCTGATACTGGGGTCGCAGACTGGCCGAAACCGAGCGGGCAAATGAAGATCAATGAGGCTGCGAGAGTCGCAACAAAGAGGTACCGAGAGAAAGTTTCCGTGGTTTTGCAATATGGCCGCAAGGCGGCCTCCGCTGAGTTGCGCGGATTCTAGCAAAACCTAACAAGCTGTGCCAAGGCATAAAGCGAAGTGCCGGGAGGCCCGAAGGTCTCCCGGCTGAGAGGGAATCAGATTCTGGTTTGAACTAGAAGATTAGCTTGAGTGCAAGCTGGACGTTCCTGCGTTCATCCGCATTGATCGGAGGCACGCCCTTTTGGGCGTGAACCGTGGTTGTCGAAGACAGGTCATTGTCGCTAAGCGTCAGCCACATGTTGGAGTGATTCAGCAAGTTAAAAAACTCGCCACGGAGCTGCAGACTGAGTCGCTCGTTGATTTTTGTGGTCTTATAAACACCGAGGTCGATGGTATAAGCGCCAGGACCATAGAAGTAGCCGCGCGTCAACATATTCCTCGGAAACGGACCGAAGTCGGAAATGCCGGCGATAGGATTGATATACGAGCTGTCAAAACCGGAGCTGAAGTTAAAGTA
>Ga0066675_10001242_pt1 | contig 10818 bp, 9 predicted proteins | sample GraSoiAngelo_124_FD_62295 | JGI IMG/M metagenome (GOLD analysis project Ga0066675, IMG submission 62295) | Grasslands soil microbial communities from the Angelo Coastal Reserve, California, USA - 14_0927_05_20cm | ecosystem: Environmental > Terrestrial > Soil > Grasslands | place: USA... | reverse complement strand
TGTTCCATAAATCGGAATCGCCGAAAGACGGCCTCACCCAGCCCCAGCGTGAGGCGATAGTCGACTTGCTAAACTATTGCATGTACGCCGACAATTTGATCTTCATCGCGGAGGACAGGTTGATTACGGATACGGTCGCGAAGTTCAATTGGGACCCGAAAGTGCCGTTCGATCAGTTCGATGTGAGATCGATTGATAATGCACGGAACGCGACAGAAAATCAGGGGTACAGAGATCGATTCCTGGCTTCGATAAGGGATAGGCTTGGTACCGCTGCAGTGAAGGGACAAGCATTGGACCTGTGCCAGGAGCTTTTTGTCGCCGATGGCGCGCTCTCTGACGAAGAAGACGCCGTGTTTCAAAATCTGAAGAAGCTGCTCGAATAGATTCCGAATGGTTATGCCGGCCGCCGAAGCCGGGCTTCAGCACGGGCCGCTGGTTATGCCGAGTTCCGAAAGAAGTTTACCCGCCGTGGCGGGCTCGAAACATTGTTCCACAAGATCGTCATGATCCGGAATAATCTGCGAGTTCTCGAACAGAAGGTAAACGCGACCGACAAACTAAGCGATGCGGACAAGTTCGACCTGCAGCAGTATATCACGCGCTGTTACGGATCGCTCACCACGTTCAACATCCTGTTCAAAAACAAGGACGACCAGTTCCGAACCAGCGCCTTGGGCGGCGCAGTGGGAGGCCGAATGCCTGAATGAGCTGTAGCGAAGGAAACATTTTCTCCCGCGGACTTGATGCTATACGTGATTCCCGTATAGCATCTCAGGATGGCTTTCGGGACACTCCCTGAACACGTTCGGCATCAGAGGTTCGCAGCCGGTGCGTTTCCACGAAGACTGCGAGCGTGGCGTGAGCGGAATGATCTCTCGCAAAGCGAGGCGGCGTTGAAATTACAGATCTCGAAGCGAACACTGCAAGAATGGGAGCAAGATCGAGCTGCGCCACGCGGCTTTGCGCGAACCGCAATTGAAAAAACCATTCGTGCCTAGCGCGCACACACGAGTTTGTTGGCGGATGATGCTATACGTGAATCACGTATAGCATCACGATAGCTGCGAATAGCGTTCTTGTGTAGCGGCGGTCTGTGGCCGTCGAAAGCGATGCAAAATCTTGCCTGTTCGCGGCGTTTCGTGCCAGGAAGTCGACATCGAAAACATCACTGCATGATGTTTCCCCAACTAGCCCAGTTCACTGATGTCGCGCTTCTTCTTTTGCGCGTCATGGTTGGACTTGTGTTTATCGCCAGTGGATGGAATCACCTTAAGGACCCTGAGGCGCGCAGCAAAGACATCGGAATGAGCAAAGGCTTCACCATTTTTCTAGGTGCGGCCGAAGTCGCCGGAAGTCTCGGCGTAATCTTTGGCGTCCTCACGCAACTCGCTGCGGCGGGTTTGATATTGCTAATGCTCGGCGCGATTCAGAAGAAGATTTTCGTTTGGCACACAGGCTTCTGGGGTGAATCAGGAACAAATGGATGGAGCTACGACACGATGCTTGTCGTAATGAATCTAGTGATCGTCACCACCGGCGGCGGTAACCTGTCTCTGATGAAGTGAGTCGAGTAGCTTCGAGCGACAATGCGATTTTGAGCGCGGCCAACTTGGCCAACCATGCTTCATTTGTCCGCAATGAATCTTCATCGTCGAATAAAACGGCGTTCTTCAGTTGGTTGGAAAGCTCACAGCACAGAAATTGAACGACATTTCAGGCAAGCGGGCGTGCTTTTGATTGACTAAAAAATGAAACGCGGCTGATCAACCAAACCCACGCAGTAGCGTTGCCACGGCACGGCGTAAATATCGGCTGAGAGAACTCGCCCTGTCGTCGTCCTGAACTCTTGGACAACTGAGACCAGGCGACGCGGCACGTAACCGATCTGTTCGCCTTGACGCGAGTAGATAGCGTAAGATCGTTCGCCCCGGAAGACGCCTTCCACAATCGCAACCGGATCACCGATCAGGAGCGTGTGGCGCAGTGGATGGAAACGCGTCCCGGCGACGTAGAAAGAAACTTCCGCGGCGTTTGCAGCGCGTGCCGCGCCTCGTTGAAAACCAATGGCCGGAAGCGCCAGGGCCAACCCCTTGATGAACGTACGGCGGCTCGGCGGCAGCTTATCCACCATGATATTTCCTCCCTTCTTCCAGATAGCTCAAGTCATCCGGGGAGGCAGTACTGTCGGGCTGCACCTTCACTGGGGAGACCGCGCCGGGAGTCCAGAGCTGCACGACAGGTGAAACCGTGCGGTTGGCTCGAATCGCCTTGCAGATGGACTTGGGGAGATACGCGGAAAAAACATACGCAATCCAGACCGCACGCCAGGCCTCATCCTCTTGACTCGAATAGCGCTTGAGCAATTCCACCGCCGAGTCCACCAGCCCTTTTCGTTCATGGATACCTTCGTCAAACTGCGAGAGTGGTGAATCGGGATAATTCATTTGCATCGCCACTTCATCATTCAAGCGCATCCGGCGGACGGCACCCAGCAAAAATCGACCGAGTGCTTCGTTCATCAACTCATCCGGCTGATTGATTACTTGGGCAACCAACTCGACCAGCCCTTCCGGTGCAATGATGTCACTTAAGATCGCGGCCGAAATATAGTTGTGTTCCTGGGTTCGGGCGTAACCTGCCTTGCTAATTGCATTGAGATACTCACTGCTGCTGCCGATCTTGACCTTTGGAATGCTAATCGCGAAGTTAGTCCTAGCCAATGCACGGTGGATGCGGGCGAACATGTCGCTCAAAGCTTCCTTCGAATCTCCAAAAATTCGGTAATCATCCACGAATCGGATAAAATCCGGCGCCTCTTTCCGAATGATTTCGTCCACCGTGCTCAGATAAAGATTACCGAGAAAAAACACGGAGTCGTTCACCAGCGGGAGGCCCTCCGCGTCTCCAGCAAATCCATCGATCAGCAGGCGGATAATCTTGATTTCGTCCCCGCCCGCAGAGACTTGGTCGAGAAAGTCGTAAAATTTGCCGCGCTCAATCCGCTGGTAGGCCGACTCAAGATCAAGCTGCAGCATAAAGCTGGATCGTTGTTTCAGACGACTTTCGGTCTTTTCCTGAAATTGTGTCCAGGAACGGATCTGACTTTCAACAAACAGCAGCCGGTCGGGATCTCGGTTGTAGCGATAGCTAAACACACGCTTGTCGTCGACGTGCTGCACCACCCGGCGGGCCAGCCCGGACACAGCCGCCTGCAGGACGATTTGGTCGGCAACTGAGGGAATCAGCCATCGCTTTTTCGATCCGCTCTTCTTGGGGACGAGGATGGCGAATGGCTTGTCCGGCTTCCGACCGTTCAGATATTCCTGGATTCGCTTTTGGATCCGACGACCCTGATCGGCGAAGTCGATCTCGACCCCATCACGCCAGAGCGGCAGACAATTACTGTAGGAAATCGAGTCGAGCACCAGTCGACTCGCGAGTTGGGTGGGGAACACGGACATTGACTCTAGTCAGTTTTCGAGGGCATTTCTCGATGAGTCGCCCGTTCGCCGCTCGTTCTCGGCGTCATCAATGCTGCGGGTTCTCGCGGGGGCTTGTCTCTGTTCCATCGGCGGTTCTTTTTGAAAATCCCGCGCCTTTGCAACGGCGTGTCAACGCCATCGTCAGCACCGTCGAGAACCTTCGAATCGTTTGAGTGCCGCGATCGGACAGATCCGGCGTTGGAGGGGCGACTCTTGGGCGACTTTGATTTCTTAGGATTGAAGACGTCTTTGATATCCCACCCCACGAATATGGGAAATCCGAGTGCCAGCACTACCCATAAAATCACCACGGCAATCTCAACCGGCTCCTCCGGATAGTTCTTGGTGAAACGGTCCACGAGTTCGGCGAGCCCCAAGGCCGCACCGATATAGGCAGCAAGGATCAACAGAAAGCTTTTCACCGTGTTCTGCACGCGTCGTGTGCAGGCCAACAAGCAAATTGTTGTCAACAGAAGCAGTATCCGGTATCGGCCGCGGTATAGGCTCGCTAGGAGGCCAGGATCAGCGCCCTCGCCCGCAGTCCACGCCAGATTCATCGCTGCCACCGCTTTCTCGATGACCGGTGTCGGCCAGTTGGAGTAGAGGGAAATGAATAGGTCGAAAGGCCGGTGAGGTCCTTTCAAAGCTTTGAATGCCGAGCGGAAAATCTGATCAAAACTTGGCGAGTTCTTCTCGTTCCATTGGTAACCAATGCACGGCAGCGCGAGCGCCTTCAGGCCTGCTCTATCCGCGTCTGCCACCACGCCAGTTAGCGCCGTTTCCAAGGCACTCGCGTTTTCTTTTGAACCCGGCCGGTCGAGAACGACCACGATCAGTCGATCGACCGGAAATCGCGCCCGCTCTGAGTCTGCAAGGTTCAGGTCGAGGCCAAGGACATCCCCGGCCGGTCGTTGCCCCATTCGCTCGATGAATTCCAGTACTTGCAGATGAGCACGTTCCGAAACCGATTGCAGCCGAGCACGAACAGTGCGGGAAAGCTCGCCTTCGAAGACACGCTCTCCATCCGCCCGCTCTGGATCAACGAAGACAGAGATGACAAGGCCGCCCCGATTCCGCTTCGATAGGTACGCCAGGCTGTCGTCCTCCTCCAGGCTCTCGAGTGCGACATTAAATGAGACAGAGTGAACCGTGCCTAGACGTAGGAGTTTATTTTCAAACAGCGTCGTCGCGTCTAGGGCGGGCAGGAGTTCTCGTCGTTCGAAAACCCTCGGGAACAGCGCGATATCCAAGCCCAGAATGACCAGCGGCAGGATCGAAAGCGAGAGCCAGAGCCCTCGATTGGAGACGTGGCCCGTGTTGCTTGCGGGGGACATCGGCTTAGACATGAGGCGACCGGAGGTCAGTGCTTCACTTCAATTACGCGTGGTGGCGAGCCGTAGTCAACGCGGTAGTCCCCCCGCTTGATTGAGCGCTCGGACGGCGTTTTCGATCACCATTGATGGCCAAATATCATAAAGGGAGACAAAGACCTTCATCGGTCGCCCTGAGCCATCCAACGCTTTGAACAACGGCTTGAACACATCCCCAAAGGCCAGCGAATGCTTTTCATCCCACCGATAGCCGATACAAGGCACCACGAGCCCGGCCAATCCTTCGCGCCTGGCATCCTCGACAACCGCGGCCACAGAGCGGTCAAGGAAGCCTGTAAATACAGCTTGGCTCGAATGGCCCTTCTCGAAGGTGACTACAATTACTCGATCGATCGGGAACTTAGCGCGGTCGGAGCCGGCTAAGCCCAGGTTGAAACCGACAACATCACCGGGCTTTTTCGTTCCGAGATGGTCCATCCATTTTTCGAGTCTTTCGGAAGCGCTGCGCGATGCCTTTTTCACTCGATTACAGATCGCCCATGCAAGTTCCCCCTTCCTTACGCGCCATTCCTCCTGTTGTTCTGATTCGATAAAGATTGAAACAACCAGTCCAATCGGCGCACTATCACCGAGGTAGCCGAGGCTTTCCTGCTCGGTCAGGTTTTCAATCGCTACACTTACTTCGTTCGAATGGATGGTGCCCATTTTTACTACGCGTTGCTCAACTAGGGTTGTCGCGTCAATGGGCGAGAGCTGACTGTGGTGCCCTGCGATTTGCGAGCGTACTGGCTGTTCCGCCCCCATTAAAGTCGACACCGCCAGGAAAAGAAAAGTTCCAAGGTGGATTGCGCAAGACCGGCTGTCGTTCAGCGGGCCGGTCTTGATGGGGACGTCTTCACGTGAAGTCGCGACGATCGGAAAAACTTGTTCTTGCACAAGTTTCACAGTACCGAATTCTCTACGGTCGCCGCTCAAGGGTCAACATTGTTTAGCACTCGTTGGGTTTCGCTGGCTAGTATTGGTCATTGTCAGTTTGCTGGTGACGAGGGCAGCTGGGGTCGCTTGAAAAAGATTTGACCCCAATTCGACCCACCTTGCGCCGCTTCAGCTCGGTTAAAAAAGTAGCCGGGTTCATGACAATGTCGGTGACGTTACAGCAACGCGCTTTTTCTGCACGAACAGGAATACTCATTGCGATGCGGCCCGCTGCGTGCAAGTGACGAACGACGCCTCTGCCACATCTAGTGCATGTGATGAAGAAGAACATGGAGGAAAATTACGGAGGACGTCCGTAAGTCTGCTGCAGAACAGAAAATTTCAGAGCAGTAGCGCTCCACATCTGGCTGCAGGAGAAAGCGCACGAGCTTGTCGAAAAAGGCGCTGCGGTTTACGCCCCCACCTGAGGGGGATGGCTTCTTCTCGCTAACGCGATATTCTCTTGCAAACGTGCCACTTGATCGCAGAAAGTGAATAACTTCGCCTGCTAGTAGATTATGATTCTAAGATCACTAAGCGAGAACGATCTACGGCTTCTCGGGTACTCCGAGATACAAGAAGAGACGGCGGCTGGCGAGTCGGAATTTGTTTCGGTGTATCGCGCCACCGCTGTCGCGGGACTTCGCCAAGTGCGGGCGCGGTTCATCCAAGCGCGGTCGAAGTGCACTGCCACCAGACTAATCACAGTTTTGCAGACGCAGCCGCGCGATGCGGACTTGTTCGTCATTGTGACGAAGGCCACGCGCGCACGGCCGGAAATCGTCTCAGCATGCAAGACAGCGAACGTGCCCTGTTTCGTGCGCGAGGAGCTTCTTTGGCAAAAGACATCAACTCTGTTCAGCGAATTCCTGCAGTCTATTCGCAATGACATCAATACTGAGCCATACTTCGTACAGCCTCGTAAACTCAATGACTCGCGAAGTGAGCTGGACCTGGAACTTGCGCGTTACTTAATTGGAGAAGACGCGCAAGCAAAGACCCCCGCATGCTTCTAACGACTCGCACTCCATACTGGCGTGCAGAAATTCAGAATCAGCCACCGAATGTCGACGTGGTTGACCTAGACTCGTTCAACACGCAGCAGGCGAAAGGGTATTTTGCAAAAGTATTTAGTAACGCACCAGCCAAGCAGGCTCGGGCGTTCACGTTCTATAGCGAGCTGATTAACAAGGTGCAGCCTCCAACGGTGGAGGGCTCACGCTCAGCCCGGCTACATTTTGCCAATCTTCCTCTGTGTGTGGGTATCGTGGCTCAGTGCGTTCAGCGCGAAACCACCGATGTTCCTTTCTCCATTGATCTAAGTCGCGGACTTTTATGGGGCGTTTTGCGGCAGTTGTGCGAGCGTGAAGAGGAGCGACAGCCGCTTAAGACCGGCGCTCGACAACAATTGGCGGCTTTCGAAGAGTTGACGGTCGATAGCCCCGATGCAACACCGGAGTTCGATTTCGATCTGCTTGGGGCGGCTAACTTCGTGCAGGAAGATCTCCCGAAGCTAATATCTCACCCTTTGTTGCGGTACGACGGTGAGAAGTTTCGGTTCGCCTATGATTTCCTCCCAAGCTTCTTCCGCGCTGTTTACCTGACAAAATTTTTTGAGGATACAAACCGACCTCTCGAGCCCGCCGCAATAGCGATTATGACGGCTGAAGCGAACGGTAAAGGGGTCTTGCTCGATCACCTCAGAGAACTCGTTCCCGATCCTGCACCTGCGGTCCTTCAGACGCTCGTCAGGCGTGTCCCCACGCACGCGCCGGACCTTCGAAGTTTTCTGTTTCACTTATTTCATGGTTACGCAGAGCGTGATTCTTCGATCACGAGTCGAGCTGACCGGACAAACTGGATTTTCAAGCTGCTGTGCCCTACGTCGTTCGCTGAAGGGCGGGTAATCGCTGGCGTTCATTTCCTTGGTAACATCGAACGGCTTGATTTATCCGATATGACCTTTCACCTATGCCAGTTCGTCGACGTATCGTTCACGGATTCAACAGCTGGTGCAGCGACGTGGTTTAAGAACTGCACCTTCTCGGGAGACCTCGAGTTCGTTAAGACCCACGGTTGGGAGCAAGTCCCACGTCCCGAAAATTGTACGTTTATTTCGCCTGCGAATCTAGCATGGGAGAAACACACCACAGGTCGAGTAGGGTCGATCGAGGAGAGTGTTAAGGATGCAGTAAGATTCGCCCTTGCGAAGTTCTGGAAGCACGGTCGTTGGAAGGCATCCATTCGACGGGACAATTGGAATACCGGCCCTCTGGCGCATTCCAAGCATCAGCGTGAGATTCTTGAAGCCATGCTTAGCACGTCACTATTATCAGTTCAGCACATCAGCGGTGTACCAGAAGGCGGCTACTTGTTCGATAAAAGTAGCGTCGGCGACCTGCAGCGTTTCATGGACTCTCGTCAAATGACCGGCAAAATAGCCGAAGCGTATCAGCACGTTCTCGACATTGCGCAGAGGTAGTGAAAAACGCTTGACTCTGCGGAAGCAGGATAACTGTCGTCACTGACTATGCACGCGCTCCCGCTTCGTCACTTGTCCGTCCGGGTTCCTTGGCACGACAACGGATGGAACGGAACCATCTGCAATAAGCCGACGGAGAATGTTGCCTGTATTTGTCTTGGAGCGATTCATGAGAACCGGGACGATAAATGGGAAGATCAGAACAAGGGTCAGCCGGTTGAAGCGGGGGCGAATGCGCGGAAACCTCCGTGTATTCGCGAGCGCGCGGCTTTCATGTGCTCGCGAAAATTGGACGATGAGCTGTTGCATAAATTACGTCATGACCCGCTTTATGCTCATTTCAGAAATGAGCCAACCGCGTTTGAAATGCCTGCTTATTCTGCTCCTGCAGTCCCGTTTCGGTGGGTTATGCGGCAGGAAGCTGCGCACCTCAGCGAACTTTGGAATTTCGACTATGACGTAGATAAAGAGCCGATGGATGATTGGAAGAAGAACAGCACTTGGGTTCTTCACCCCGATAACCAGAAAGCATGTCTTCATGCATTCTGGAGTGCTATTCGGCCAGAGCGCTCGCTTGTTCTGTTCTATGCGAAGCAGGTGCCGTTTGCGGAGACTGAAGAACGCATTCTAGTTGGAATCGGGCGCGTAAAATCGCCACTCGGTCCGCTGCGCGAGTATCGCAAGGGCGACGCAGAAGGATTCGGCGCCTGGGTTTGGGAGCGTTCAGTCATGCATTCGATACGACCGGATATGCAGGACGGATTCGTCTTACCGTATCACAAGCTTCTGCCACTGTTCGAAAAAGATCCAAGTATGGAGTTGACATCGTTTCTCGCGCTCGCTCCAAATGATACGCCGACACGCCGTGGTGAGTTTCCTACGTTGCAGAGCATGTCTCTGCCGAAGGAGCTATTCGGGCATTGCAAGCATGCCATGAGGCTATTTCTCGGTTGCGCGAGATTGTTCCTGGATCATGGGACTTAGCCAGCGCATGGATCAACGATCGCCTAACGGAGGTCAGAAAGCTGCGCGGAATGAGACCGGGACTTGGAGCAGCATTGACCGCATTCGGGATGCCGCTGGGCGTATTTGTCGCCGACGAGCTGGTGCGTGATCTACCTGACACAGTCGATCCTTGGCAACGCGTAGAGGAAGTTTTTGCCAATCCATCCAAGCTGCCGCGCAGTCTGCAGCATCAGATCAGTCCGATGCTTCGCGACAAGTGGAATATGTTGCGAAATAAACGGCAGAAGCGGATTGAATGGCTCCGAGCATTGTCGTGTTTCGAGATCTCTGCCGAACAGGCGAAGCTTCTTTACGACGAAGACCGTCGAGCTAAGGCCGGCATTCTCGATTCAGACGAAGCGTTCCTCTCAAATGTTTATCTCGCTTTCCATCACACACGTCTGACAGGCGATCCAATAAGCTTCTTCACGCCAGATATGGCAATGTTTTGGAAGGGGCCGGTTCATCCGTTGAGTGAAGCCTCGCGACCGAATGGCGTTGACGATCACCGCCGTGTCACGGCCCTTGCGACGCATGTTCTTACAACGGCACAAGAAGAGGGACATTCAGTGCTTCCGCGCACTCACGTGCTCGAACGCATCCGTGATCTAACGCTCGATCCGTCGTGTCCGATAGACCGCGATGCTCTGGAGGTCCTAGAAGAGTGTTCGGACGCTTTTGAATCGCTGCTGGCGACTCACGACTCAGAAGACGGTGAACGATTTTACCAGCTACCCGAGCGAGATGACCTATGTGCTCTGATTCGCGGACTGAAGCGGCGGATCATTAGGGGCAAAAGGTACAGCGTGCCAGTGGACTGGGCGAAACGATACGACGATGCCACGTCTGATGAGGAAAGTCGCAGTAAACAAAAGTATATGAGTTCTGCCGTTCTCGAAGGCGCGCGAACCGAGCGAATCTCCGCACTTCGTGAGCTCGCCGAATCTCCCGTTTCCGTTCTGGTAGGCGCTGCGGGCACTGGGAAAACCTAGCTGCTTGAGATTCTCTGCGGTGAAGAAGCTATTCGTGGCGACGGTATTCTTTTGCTCGCACCTACCGGAAAAGCGCGCGTGCAGTTGCAAAAGAGCGCGAATCGCAGCCTTCCAGCAGGGCGTTCGCTATCTGCTTTTAGGCTTGCTCAATTTCTGGTCGATAAAGGACGCTACGATCCAAATCCGATGCGCTATTGCCGAAACAAGTCGCTGCGTCCGACCGGCGGGTGGAAGACCGTTGTTATCGACGAAGCCTCGATGCTAACGGAGGACATGTTAGCCGCGGTCATGGATGCGGTAAGCGGATACGAACGGCTCATCTTAGTAGGTGATCCAGCACAATTGCCGCCGATTGGAGTCGGGCGACCGTTTATTGATCTCGTTGAGTTGTTGCGAGAGCAAGGAAGAGGGTACGCCCTATTAACCGTTCGTTTTCGGCAGGAAGTCGTTTCTAGAGATAAGGAAGCAGAAACACCACCTGACCTCTTCACCAGAACTAGAGAGTCGTTTACAGGAAATCCGTGTCGCTGGAATCGTCGAACGCGCGG
>Ga0066675_10001239_pt1 | contig 10827 bp, 10 predicted proteins | sample GraSoiAngelo_124_FD_62295 | JGI IMG/M metagenome (GOLD analysis project Ga0066675, IMG submission 62295) | Grasslands soil microbial communities from the Angelo Coastal Reserve, California, USA - 14_0927_05_20cm | ecosystem: Environmental > Terrestrial > Soil > Grasslands | place: USA... | reverse complement strand
GTTCGCCCGCGACTGGATGCTGGAGAACAAGGTCAACCAGACCTCGTTCAAGGCAACCCGCGCCAAGCTCGCCCAACACCCGATCGAGGAAGTCGGCGCCAAGCTCCGCGACATGATGCCGTGGATCAAGAAGGGCGCTTTGGTAGACAAGACCAAGAACTAGCTAGGCCGGTGGCTTCCTCCGGCGGGCAAAGAACCAAGCCCTGATTCAAAAGCGAGAGCGCCAGATGCGTTCTCGCTTTTTGTCGATATAAGTATTGCGACCTAATCCAATCTCTAAGCCGAAGCGAGCCGCTGGAAACCTCCACCATGGCCGCGGCCCGGAGCGGCGTCAATTTGCTGCGTTGCGTCGTGAGCCCGCGCGACCATCGCCCGCTGCAGATCCGACTTCATTCCCGCCGCACGCCGCTTCCTGCATCCCCTTCCCCCTGCTATCGTCCACGCCTCAAGAAAAAACATCGAGGAAATCGCCGTCACTCCTGGCCCGAGGGGGAAGCTCATGAAGCGCTGCGCGAAGCATTCCATCTGGACACGCTGCATCCGGCCGCATCTCACTCAAAAGCTTGGCCTTTCCGGGCTGATTCTTAGCCTCGCGCTCGCCGCAGTGCCGGCCGCCGCGCAGAAAAAATACAGCCCCGGCGTCACCGACACGGAGATCAAGATCGGCAACATCATGCCGTATTCGGGGCCGACCTCGGCCTATGGCATCATTGGCAAGACCATGAGCGCCTACTTCCGGATGATCAACGACAATGGCGGGGTCAACGGCCGCAAGATCAACTTCATCAGCTATGATGACGCCTACAGCCCGCCGAAAACCGTGGAGCAGGCGCGCAAGCTGGTCGAGAGCGACGAGGTCTTCCTGATTTTCGCCCCGCTCGGCACCGCGAGCAACGCCGCGATCCAGAAATACATGAACACCATGAAGGTGCCGCAGCTATTCGTCGCTACCGGCGCGTCGCGCTGGGGCGACCCTGAACATTTCCCCTGGACCATCGGCTGGCAGCCGAATTACCGGGCGGAAGCGCGCATCTATGCGACCTACATCCTGCAGCACTATCCGAACGCCAGGATCGGCCTGTTGTACCAGAACGACGATTTCGGCAAGGACTACGTTCTCGGATTGAGGGACGTGCTGCGCGACAAATATGACGGCATGGTCGTCACCAGCATCCCCTACGAGGTGGCGATGCCGACCATCGACTCCCAGGTGGTGGCGATCAAATCCGCCAATCCGGATATCTTTGTCAACATCGCCACCCCGAAATTCGCAGCGCAGGCGATCAAGAAGCTTGCCGAGCTCGACTGGCATCCGGTCCACATCATGAGCAACGTGTCGGCCTCGGTCGGCGCGGTGCTCAAGCCCGCGGGGCTCGATAACGCCAAAGGCATCCTCAGCGCCTACTACCAGATGGATGTCACCGATCCGCAGTGGGACAGCCATCCCGGCATGCAGAAATTCCGCGCCTTCATGGCGAAATATTATCCGGAAGCCGACAAGTCCGAGAGCGGGCCGCTCACCGGCTATAACCTGTCGACCGCGCTGGTCTACGTGCTTACGCGCTGCGGTGATGACCTCACCCGCGACAACGTGATGAAGGTGGTCGCGAACATGGATTTCGAAATCGACACCTACATCCCGGGCATCCACATCAAGACCTCGCCGACCGATTTCTATCCGATCGAACAGGTGCAGATGATGCGCTTCACCGGCGGGAGTTGGCAGTTGTTCGGCCCGATCATCGACGGGCACGCCGAGTAAGGAATTTTCTGAAAGATCGGAACATCGGCTTTAAGCCGGGCCGGCCACATTATCCCCGGGGAGGAAATTATGGATCGCACGCTCGAACGATCGACTATGCGCAAGGTCTATCTGCGGCTCTTGCCGTTTGCTGTCCTGTCTTACGTGCTCGCCTACATCGATCGGATCAATGTCAGCTTCGCCGGCCTCACCATGCGTGGCGACCTCGGCATGTCGGCCGGCACCTTCGGGTTCGCGGTCGGCCTGTTTTACTGGGGTTATTTCATTTTCGAGGTACCGAGCAACGTGATCCTGGAAAAGGTCGGCGCCAGAATATGGATCGCCCGCATCATGATCACCTGGGGAATCCTGGCGGGGCTGACCGCCGTGGTCACGGATTCGACGACTTTCGCGATCGTGCGTTTCCTGCTCGGCGTCGCCGAAGCCGGATTCTTTCCCGGCATCATTCTCTACTTCACCTATTGGTTCCCGAGCCATCATCACGCCCGCATCGTGTCGGGCTTCCTGGTCGGCCTGCCGGTGGCAGTGGCGATCGGCGCGCCGATCTCGACCGGGCTGCTCGGCCTCGATGGCCTGTTCGGTCTTAGGGGTTGGCAAGTCATGTACATCGCCGAGGCGATCCCAACCGTGGTGATCGGGGTGATCACATTCTTCGTGCTGACGGACAAGCCCGAGCAAGCAAAGTTCCTTAACCCGGAGGAGCGCGACTGGCTCGTCGCCAAGATCGCCACTGAGCGCCGCGCCACCGAGGCGGTGCGCAAATTCACGCTGTGGCAGGCACTCTACAATCCCAAGGTGCTGCTCTTGGCGTTGAACTATCTCGGCATCGTCACGGCTAGCCTCGGCATGCTGATTTTCATTCCGCAAATCATCAAGTCGCTGGGCAACTCCAGCAACATGATGGTCGGCTGGCTCACCATGATTCCGTATATTTGCGGCGCCATCGCCATGGTGGTGTGGGGGCGCATCTCCGATCGCATGAACGAGCGGCGCTGGAATCTGTTCATCGGCTGCGTGTTCTCGACCGTAGGCCTCGTCATCGCCGCCATGACGATGGGGACCTGGTGGGCGCTGGTCGGAATGTCGATCGCCGCGATGGGCTTTTATGGCTCCAAGGGCCCGTTTTTCGCCATGCCGCCGATGTTTCTCAGCGGCGCCGGGCTCGCCGCAGGGATTGCGTGGATCAATTCGATCGGCAATCTCGGTGGTTTCTTCGGGCCCTGGTATGTCGGCGTCATGAAAGACCTCACCGGCAGCTACGCCGGCGGACTTTATGGGCTCGCTTTGCTCGGTCTGGTCGCTGCACTCGTTTGCGCGCTGTTTCTGCACATTCCAAACCGCATACCTTCCTCGGTGATCGGCGCGCCTGCCGAATGAGGTTAATCGCTCCCTTACGCCCGTCCTTGGGTTAGAATTGCTTCAAACAGCCGATCCGGCTAGCGGAGTATCGCTGCCATGCTTTATGTCGACATCCCCAGTTTAGCTGATCTGAAGTCGCTGGCGGCCCACCGCGACGACATCTGTGTCTCCATTTATCTACCCACCACGCCAGTCAGTCGGGAGGCGGCGGGTGACCGGATCGAATTGAAGAATCTCGCAAAGGAGGCCTTGCGGCAGCTCGAAACGGCGAACGCCGACAAGCGGCGCGTCGCCGCGCTGATGGAGCATCTCGATGACCTGGTCGATGACGACGAGTTCTGGCGGTTCCAGGCCCGCAGTCTCGCAGTGTTGGCGACTCCGGACAACGCGCGGACGTTCCGCGTGCCAAATGCGCTGGTGCCAATTCTTGAAGTATCGGACCGATTTCACCTTAAGCCGCTGTTACGCGCCATCGCATTTCCCAATACCTGCTTTGTGTTGGCACTGGCGGAAAACGCGGTCCGTGTCGTTCAGGTCTCCGCCGACCTGCCGCCCGCGCTGGTAAGTGTCGATGGCCTGCCGAAGGACGCCGCCAGCGCAGTCGGGCGCTCCACCGTCAACGACCGCTCGCCGAGCGGCCGTCTTCAAGGATCGGAGGGACAGAAAGTTTTGTTACGCCAATTCGCGCGCAAGATCGATCAGGCGCTACGCGGGCTCTTGACCGGCAGCGACGTCCCGCTGGTGCTTGCTGCGAGCGAGCCACTTGCCTCGATCTATCGCTCGGTCAACACCTATGCTCATCTGGCGAAGGCGCGGATCGACGGCAGTCCGGTATACTTGACCGATGCCCAGCTCGCGGATCGGGCTCGCGCTTTCCTGGACGGACTAAATCGTGACGAGATTGCTCAATGGAGAGCCACGTTCGTGGCACGCGAGAACGAAGGTCGAGCTACGACTGACATCGCACAGGCCGCGCGAGCAGCAACCTATGGTGCGGTCGAGACGATGCTGGTTGATATCGACGAGGTCATCCCCGGTACGGTCGACGAGGCGAGTGGCACTGTCACCTTCTCGAAATCGGCAAACGCCGGGGATTACGGTGTGGTCGACGAAATCGCGGGCCGTGTTATCCGCTCGGGTGGCCGGATTCTCGGCGTGCGAAAGGCCGATATTCCGGGCGGCAAATCGCTCGCGGCCATCCTTCGCTATGCTATCTAGGCCAAACTAGGCGCGCCCCTCTGCGAATTGGGCAGATCTATGAATTGCTGCTGGCCGCGGATTGCGCTTCTCTCCCTTCGGGCTACAAGGGCTCCGTGCGCACAATAATGGGAGCCGACAATGCAATCCGTCGTCATCACCGGGGCGTCGACCGGCATCGGTTGGGCCACCGCAAAACTGCTGCTCGACAAGGGTTTTGGCGTCTTCGGCAGCGTCCGGAAGGAGGCCGATGCCATTCGCCTCAAGGGCGAATTCGGCGCCAATTTCGCGCCGCTCTTGTTCGACGTCACCGATGAGGCCGCGGTACTGTCTGCCGCGCGCGAGGTCCGCGCCGCGCTTGGCGGCCAAACGCTGGCGGGCCTCGTCAACAATGCCGGCATTGCGGTGCCCGGCCCGGTGCTCGAGCTGTCGGCCGACGAATTCCGCCGCCAGCTGGACGTCAATGTCGTCGGTCCGATCATCGCCACGCAAGCCTTTGGCCCGCTGCTCGGAGCCGATCCCTTGTTGAAGGGCCCGAAAGGCCGCATCGTGATGATCTCCTCGGTCGCCGGCAAGAACGGCAACCCCCTGACGCCGGCCTATTCCGCCTCCAAGCACGCGATCGAGGGACTTTCGGAGAGCCTGCGTCGCGAGATGATGCTGTTCGGCATCGACGTCATCATCGTGGCGCCAGGCGCGGTCAAGACGCCGATCTGGTCCAAGGCGGAGGAAGTCGACTTCTCTTCCTACAAAAATTCGCCGTTTTTCCCGGCGCTGGAACGGATCCGCAAATTCATGCTGCAGCTTGGCGAAAATGGACTGCCGCCGGAGACAATCGCCGAGCGGATTTTCGAGGCGCTGACATCGCGCAGTCCCAAGGTGCGCTACCAGATCACGCCGGATCCGATGCGGCACCTGATCACCGGCTTTCTGCCGAAGCGCACGGTCGACCGGATCATCGCAAAGCGCCTCGGCTTGGTGCCGCCGGTGTGACGGTAACCACGCTGATTTTACGATGGCGACAATCGCAAAGAGCCAGACGGAATTGACGCAGCTCGCGAACGAGGCGCTCCGAAGCCAGCCCGGTTGCGAGACGGCGCGCATTCCCGCAGTTTGCGCGTTGCCGGATGTCCGGGAAGGCCGGAACTGGGAAATCCCGAATGTGGTTCTTGGCGACAGTCTTATCAGTGACGTCGACCGGGCGGTCCTCGCCGTTCATCGCCAGCTTGGCCGACAATACCATCTGCCGATGGACGAGTGAGCGAGGCGAGGTCGCACGCTGGAAGGCCACGGTTACGGGCCGCTATCCCGCCTGCAGCGCGCGTTCCGTTGGCCTCGATGCCATCGCGACCATCCGCAAGATGAATACCGCCAGCAGCGGGATCAGGAACACAGCATAAAGCGGCATGTCCGGGATCCGCTTGCCGAAAGAGACCGTGAACTGCAGCAACAGATAGTAGCCGCCGATCAGGTGCAGGAGGCGCCAGGCGTGCGGGCCGATTGCGCCTGCCGTGCGATCGAACGACGTCGCGGTCGTGGCGATGACAAAGGCATAACCGATGCCGCCGAAGATGTAGGAGGCGATGTTGGTCGCGGCCGCGAAGCCCACGGGATCCAGACCAGCGAAGGTCACGATCGCGATGGCGTGCAGGCCATGCGAGGCTGCAAAGGCGACGCCGAGATAGCGGCGGTTGCGGCGTTGCCACCGCGTCCATGCATTGGGCCAAAGGCTTGCCAGCGCCGCGGCGCCGAATGCCAGGCAGAACAGGATAAGCGAGGTTCGCGCGGTGAAGCGGATCACCATGCGGATGCCCTCGACCTCGAACTGCCGCGTACCGGCGATCCAGATGCACGATGCGATCACGGTCAGCGTCAGCACGCCGAACAGCCGCCAGCCTTCGAACCAGTCCTGACGACGCAATGCCATCGTCCGCTCCTTTATCGCCCGCTCCCTCATGTAATCGCCAGTTACATGCGGTGAGAGCAACAGGTCAATTGGTGTAATCGGTGCTTACATTCACGAGTGGGTGATGCTACAGTTTACCTATGCCCGCGTTGCCGAGACCCAAACACCGGCCGTTGCGCCGCTCGCCGCCTAAGCCCTATCACCATGGCGACCTGCGGCGCGTCCTGGTCGACGCGGCGCTGCAATTGGCCGAGCGGCGCGGGGCCGCGGCGGTGAGCGTACGCGAGGCCGCCCGCCGCGCCGGCGTCTCGCCGGGCGCGCCGTTCCGGCATTTCGAAAGCCGGGATGCGCTGATGACGGCGGTCGCCGAGGAAGCCCAGCGCCGCTTCCGGGCCGAGATCGAAACCGCGCTTTCGGAAGTGCCGGCCGATCAGCCCTTGCGCCGCTTTCGCAACTTTGGCCTCGCTTATCTGCGCTGGGCGATCCGCAACCCCGCTTATTTCGAGATCATCTCGAGCGGCAGGTATTTCGATCACGACGGGGCAGGCGAACTGTCGCGCGACAACGCCGAATTGATCGCCATGTCGGAGCGGATGCTGGCGGAGGCTTTTGCGCAAGGAGCGTTGCGCACGGGCGAGCTGAAGCCCGTATTGATCGCCGGCCGCGCGCTGGTCTACGGCTTTGCGCGGATGAGCATCGATGGCCATTTTCCGCGCTGGGGCGTGGTGAAGGCCGAAACTGAGCGCACCGCCGAGGCGATCCTCGATCTGTTCATCGAGGGCATCGCGAAGCGGCCGCCGGCCGCTGCCGGATGAAGGCCCGGCAAATCCCAAAACCCGGCTTTATTTCAAAGCGGTTGGTCCGATCAGCCGCGCGTACTGGGCCTTGACGGTCCCGTAACACTCGCACGCGCTGTCCTGCAGCCCTTCGGTATTCAGTATTTGAATCCTTCCGCGAGAGTATTTGATCAATCCCGCTGCCTGCAACGTGTGGGCCACCACGGTTACGCTGGTCCTGCGCACGCCCAGCATTTCCGCGAGATACTCCTGGGTGAACGGCAGCGTGTCGCTGCCCGATAAGTCCCTTGCGCGAAGCAGCCAGCGCGAGAGCCTCGCGACCACCTGATGCGTCGCGAAACAGGCTGCCGACTGCTGGGCCTGGGCGTAAACGGTCTGCTCATGGCGGATCAGCAGGGCAAGCAATTGAGGGCTTTGCAGCGCGGTGGATTTCAGCGCCTCGGTATCGCACACGATAATCTCGCCGCCGAGTTGAACGATGCCGCGGCTCAGCGCCATCTTGCCGTCGAGCGCCGCGGACGCGCCCACCACGCCATCGACCCCGACCATCGCAGCTTCAACCATTTCTCCGGTCGAAAGGGTAACGACGAGGGAGACCACCGCGCTGGTTGGAAAGTAGACATGGCGGATTTGTTCGTCCGCCTCGAACAACACATGATGCTGGTCGAAGCGCGCCGGCTTCAAATGCGGTTCGAGATACTTCAGGTCGGACGGGAGAAGCAGGCTGAGCAAAAGGTTCTTCATCGCATGCACTCCCCTGTGACAGGCGGGAGCGCAAAGAACTCTCAGCTATCGGTGCCTAGGCTGGATAACCGATAATGCGTAAAGGCTACGCCAAGTACCCGACATAGCAAGAATTATTCCCCCTATGTCCGGTAGCGGACAGAGGAGGAAAAGGCCCGAGCCGATAGTTTCCTGAGGCTGGCGATCAATGTCCAGCCGCCGATTGGATGGCCTTTGGCTTTTTCAAATCACGACTTCGCAAAGTTGGGCTTTCGCGCACGAAGTTCGCTTGCCGCAAGGCAACCGGCTTCAGTGAGACTTCGAAGGGTGATGTCGCCGCGCTGAGCGCATTCAATGATCCTGCTGGCAAGATAGCGGCGGTTGGCGTGCTGCTCGGCCCCGATCGATAGCATCTTGCACGCCCGCTCGAGAGCAACCTCCATGTTGGCGATGGTCCGGGAATCGAACTCTTCCGCGATCATGGTCCTCCTCCATTTGCGCTAGACTAGCTGCGAAACTCAGGGCTTCGGAGGCCTTCCCGGCTTGGCGAAAAGCAGTCCGCGAAGGTCGGCTGCATTGCGCAGAATGCCGGCTTGCTTCATCGCCTCGATCCGCTCCGGACCGTGCGGCATCGCACGGGCCTTTTCGAGGGCTGCCAGCGCTTCGGCTTCCAGATCAAGCCTGGGCCGCGGGTTTTTAATCGGTCGAGCCATGGATAGGTGCTATTTCGTCGATACTGGATTATCCGTTTGCTGTCGCGGATCTGTTCCATTGCCGGCTTGCCGCACATGCGGCGGCCCCGTCTCGTGGGCGATCCAACCAATCACGTCAAGCGGATCGCTGTCCTCAATCCTGGTTTCGGTGTGGGCGCACTTTGGGCATTCGTAGCTGCGATATTCGAAACCCGCAGGCCCGGGCGTCACGTCAGCCGTCACCATCCGCATGTGGCAGTCGGGGCAGCGCGGACGGTGGATTGGCAATAGCTCTGGATCGGGTTTCGACGTCCTCGGCATGATGGAAAAACGTAATTCCGTCCTGAAACCCTTGTCTGTTCGGTGCCCGACCAAGAATTGAAAATATCGTTTACGGGTTCCACTTGAGGTCCCCGCGTGAGCAGGGGCGGCTGCCCAGTCAGCACTGGCGGTAAAAATAGCCTTCTAGATCAAAGGTCAAAGGGTCACTCCATTGCGCTGCAGTGACGGTTCCATTACATTTTTGTGACACGCCCGCGGGTTCCGGCCGCGGCGTCGGTCTCCTGGTCATCGCCAGCCAAGGCTTTAGGCAGCGCCGGGTTCTAGTTGCGTCCCCGCAGATGGCGTCCCCGCCCAATCCAGGCCCATTGGCCACCGCCGTCTCCGCGGGCGCCTCCCTTGGCATTTTCAGGCTATTGGCCGTCGCGGCGCCGCATGTGGCGGCGCTGGTCTTGATGCTGCAAACCGAGGCCGATTTCGGGTCGCGCCTCTGCTTTTTGCTTTCGTGGGGGATCCTGAACTTCTTCTGGATTGCGTTGTTGCGGCGTCCCGCCCTGTCGGGAGCGCTGTCGCTGACCTTGGTCGTGGTGCTCGTGCTGTTGTCGCGGCTCAAGCACGACGTCGTGCAAATGACCGCGAACTTCGTCGACCTGATGGTGATCGATCGTGACACCGCGGCATTCCTGTTTACGATCTTCCCCAATCTGCGCTGGTCGGTGATCTCGGCGGGTCTGGTAACGATCCCCTTGATGTATGCGCTGTGGTGGCTCGACCCGTTCCGCATCCGCCGCCTGCCGGCGTTGGCCTGCAAGCTCGCCTGCCTTGCGTCGCTGGTCGCATATTCCGTTGCGTGGCCGGATGAGGCCTGGCGCGGCTATTACGACGACGGCTATCTGTCGAAATTTTCCCGCTCCGCCGTCATTGCCGTGTCGGATTTCGTCCATTCCGGCTTCATGGAATCGGACGCCGTCGCGACCGAGCATCTCAATGTGCCGCTCGTGGATTCCTGCCAGCCCAAAGGCCCGCGGCCGAACATCATCATGGTCCATGATGAATCCAGTTTCGATATTCGTCAGGCCGAAGGGATCAAGGTGCCGGCTGGCTACGGCAGCCATTTCAAATCGTTCGACGGCAAGGAGCGTAGGTTCCTTGCCGAGAGCAATGGCGGTCCGAGCTGGTTCACCGAATACAATGTGCTCGCAGGACTCTCGTCGCGCTCGTTCGGCCGGTTCGCCTATTTCGTGACCCGCATCGCCTCCGGCCGGGTCGAGCGCGGACTGCCGCTGGCGCTGCGCCGCTGCGGCTATGACACGATCTCTCTGTATCCCGCCTTCGGGGCGTTCATGAGCGCGCGGGCCTTCCAGCTGACGACCGGCATTCAGCATTTCTACGACGCGCACGATCTCGGCGCCAAGGATGTCGAGCCCGACAGTTTCTTTTACGACAAGGCCTTGTCGCTGATGTCGCAGCAGCCCCCCAAGACGCCGCTGTTTGCGTTCGTCTATCTCGCCGCCAATCATTTTCCCTGGGAGACCAAGTTTCGCCCCGACCTGATGCCGTCCTGGCGCGGGCCCGGCAATGAACCGGTGATCGACGAATATCTGCGCCGGCAGGCGATCAGCGCCGACGATTACAAGACGTTTCTCGCCGCGTTGAAGAAGAAGTTTGCAGGCCAGCCGTTCCTGATCGTGCGTTACGGCGATCACCAGCCGGAATTCTCGCCGCATATTCTCGATCCCGCGCTCGACGAGGCCGGTATTGGCAGGAAGCTCGAGAATTACGATCCGCGCTATTACGCGACCTACTACGCGATCGATGCGGTCAACTTCGAACCGGTCGAGAGCCCGACTGAAATGGATACGATCGACGGACCCTATCTGCCGCTCGTCATCCAGGAGGCCGCAGGCATTCCGCTCGATCCGTCATTCGAAGAGCAGAAACAGATCATGTTGCGCTGCAAGGGCATGTTCTATGCGTGCCAGGCCGGCGCGGAAGCACGCCGCTTCAACCGCCTGCTGATCGACGCCGGCATCATTCACGGGTTATAACGGTTCCTGGTGTGGCAGTTCGGACATAGTCCTGGAAACAGACTGCCGCCTTGAGCGTGACACG
>Ga0066675_10001230_pt1 | contig 10833 bp, 6 predicted proteins | sample GraSoiAngelo_124_FD_62295 | JGI IMG/M metagenome (GOLD analysis project Ga0066675, IMG submission 62295) | Grasslands soil microbial communities from the Angelo Coastal Reserve, California, USA - 14_0927_05_20cm | ecosystem: Environmental > Terrestrial > Soil > Grasslands | place: USA... | reverse complement strand
GAGGCCGTGGACATGATGCGGCAGTACAACGTGTCGCAGCTCCCGGTCCTCGATACGGGAATCCTCGTTGGAAGCCTCCGGGAGGAAGTCTTGATGAAGGCACTCGTCCAGAACCCGAAGATGTACGATGACTTCGTCGCGAAGGTCATGGAGAAACCGTTCCCGATCGTCGAACCGGGGGCGGACCTGGAACAGGTGTACAAGCTCCTCCTGCGTGGCAGCCCCGCGGTGGTCGTGGGAAAGGAGAACCGATTGGAAGGCATCATCACGCGAATCGATGTGATCGAATACCTGGCTGGCCGGGCATAGCAAGGGTTTTACGTCGGCGGCACGACTCTGCCCGTGGCGATCGCGATGCGCTTTGCGACAAAGGCCATTCACTTCGGGCAGGAACCGGACCCGCGGACCGGCGCCGTGACGGCGCCCATCTACATGACCTCGACCTACTCGCGGAAGACGCAGGACGAATACGCCTATGCCCGCGGCGCGAACCCGACCCGCGACGCCCTCCAAAAGAACCTCGCCGCGCTGGAAGGAGGGGAGGCCGCGCTCTCCTTCTCGAGCGGCATGGGCGCGATCACGACGACCCTTACCCTCCTCCAGAAAGGGGACCATGTGATCGTCACCGACGATTGCTATGGCGGGGTGTATCGGATCTTCACGCGGATCATGAAGGGCTACGGGATCGATTCCACCTTCCTCGACCTTCGGGACCTCGTCGATGTCGAGGACGCCTTTCGTCCGGAGACGAAGATGCTCTGGATGGAATCGCCGACGAACCCGCTGATGAAGGTCGTAGACCTGCGGGAACTCGCGGTGATCTCGAAGGCCCACGAGGCCATCAGCGTGTGCGACAACACGTTCGCGTCTCCCGCCCTCCAGAACCCCTTGGGCCTCGGGGTGGATCTCGTGATCCACAGCACGACGAAATACCTGAACGGGCACGCGGACCTCCTCGGAGGGGCGATCGTGACGAACCGCGCCGACCTCCAGGAGAAGCTGAAGTTCTCCCAGAACGCCCTCGGGGCCGTCCCGAGTCCCTTCGACTGTTGGCTCACCCTCCGCGGCATCAAGACCCTTCCGCTCCGGATGGAGCGGCACTGCGACAATGCGGAGGCGCTCGCCCGATTCCTGAAGGATCACAAGGCCGTCTCGAACGTCCACTATCCCGGCCTTCCCGATGATCCGGGGCATCGGGTCGCGAAGAAGCAAATGCGCCGGTTCGGGGGCATGCTGAGTTTCGAACTGCGCGAAGCCGCGAAGATCGTCGATCGGCTGCGCCGGCTCGAGGTTATCCTGCCAGCAGAAAGCCTAGGAGGCGTCGAATCCCTGATCGAACATCCCGCGACGATGACCCACGCGAGCGTTCCCAAGGAGCAACGGGAGCGCCAGGGGATCACGGACGGCTTGATTCGTTTCTCTGTTGGCATCGAGGACGTCGAAGACTTGCAAGAGGACCTCGAACGGGCCCTCTCCTGAACGTCTACCACCGGGCGCGCCGAGGCGTCCAGGACGGAGATCGCGGGAGCAGCCGAGCCGCCTGCGCCGTGATCCCGGACGCGATCAGGACATAGCCTCCCAGCGCGGCAGCGGGCAGGAGACCGCGGCCCACACTCCAAGAGCGAGCGAACGCGGTGGTGCCGGGGTTCTGGAGGATGACCGCGGTCGTGGCCGCCGCGACCGCGAAGAGGACGAGTGCGCCGGCGGTTGCAATCTGACGAGATCTTGAGTCGAGGTAGTTCGCCACGCGGCCGAAGAGGATGCCGTGGAGCGCGAGGACCGGGATGAACATCCATCCCTGGTACGGAAGGGCCGTCAGGTACACGACCCAAATCCAGAGGTCGCTCGAGGCGACCGCGCGGTATTCGAACGGGAGGACCACGACGGCGGCGAGGATCAAGATCAACGTCAGGAGGAACGATCGCCAAGCGATGATGGAGTTCCCGTCGAGCGGCTGCCGGCCCCGCAAGTCCCGGAGGCCCGTCCATAGATTCGGCCACGCGGCGACGTGGACGAGGACCGCGACCCACGCCATCAGGAGGTCCAAGTAGATGGGCCCCGAGCCCGGCGTCGACACGATCCATCGGCCGAGTCCGAATGAGGTCCAAAGCAGCGCGGCGCTCGTACCCAACAGAAGAGCGGCCCGTCGGAGTTCTCGCGGCCACAGGCCTCGATGGTAGGCCGCCCGGGAGGGAGGGAAAAAGGCCGTCATAGATGGGACGGCATGGCCGTCCGTTCGTCCATAAGACTTTGGCAGCCGGCCAATCTCGACTTGACAAAGGCACGTCCCGCATCGGAGACGAATCTTTCTCGGTCCCGAACTTTAATACCCGAGGCCTTGATGCGGACGAGAAATGGCCATTCGCATTTACAACAGCCTCTCCCGGAAAAAGGAGGAGTTCGTCCCGCTGCACGGGAACCGGGTCTCCATGTTCGTATGTGGACTCACGCCGCAGGACCAGACGCACATGGGCCATGCGAAGACCTACGTCGCCTTCGACGTCGTCGCCCGATTCCTGCGGCACAAAGGCTACCACACGTTCTATCTTCAGAACGTGACAGACATCGAGGATCGCATCATCCAGAAGATGAAATCCACGGGCCGGGCGTGGAACGAAATCGTGTCGGGGTACTTCGCGGAATACCTGGAGGTCATGGAGAAACTCCACTGCACCTCGGTGGACGTGTACGCCTTCGCGACCGACTACATGGACGAGATCATTGAGCAGATCCAAGGGCTCATCCGCAAAGGACACGCCTACGTCGCGGAGGACCGGAGCGTCTACTTCGACACCACGACATTCGCCGGATGGGGCCGGTTGAGCGGCCAGAAGGTGGAGGAATTGCGGCCCGGCGCCCGGGTCGAGGTCGAGGAACGGAAGCGCCACCCGGCCGACTTCGTCCTGTGGAGGGCGCAAAAGCCCGGCGAACCCGCCTGGGACAGTCCCTGGGGAAAGGGCCGCCCGGGCTGGCACATCGAAGACACCGCGATCACGATCCGCCACTTCGGTCCGCAGTACGACCTGCACGGGGGTGCGACGGAACTCCTCTTCCCGCACCACGAAGCGGAAATCGCGCAGGCGGAGTCGTACACGGGCACCTCGCCGTTCGTCAAGTATTGGATGCACGGCGGCATGGTCATGGTCCGCGGGGAGGAGATGCACAAGTCCCTCGGGAACTTCTGGCCCGTCACGGCCGCCCTCCAGCGGTACGAACCGGAGGTGATTCGCTTCTTCCTGATCAACGTCCAGTACCGCGGTCCCATCGACTTTTCGCCGGAACTCCTCGACGAGGCGAAACGAGCGTACGACCGTCTCCGGGAAACGGTCCGGACGGTCGAGGCGGAACGGCGGCGGGCGCCGGAGTCGGGCCCGGGGGATCGAGACCTGAAGGTCGCAAGCGCCAAGGTCCTCACAGATTTCGATGCGGCGATGTCGGACGACTTCAACACGCGAGAGGCCCTCGCGGTCCTATTCGATTATGCGCGGGTCGTGAACAAGGCGATCGAGGTCGGGGCGGGACGGACCGCCCTTGAGGAGACCGCGCGGGTGTTCCAGACGATCGCCCGGGTCCTCGGCCTCTTCGAAGACCGCTCGGAGGGTTCGACCTTGGTGAACGGTCTCCTCGACCTCCTCGTCTCGCTCCGCGAAGACGCTCGGAAGCGAAAGGACTTCGCGGCGTCCGACCGGATCCGGGACGCGCTTGCGGCCCTCGGCGTGACCCTCGAGGACACGCGCGATGGGGTCCGTTGGAAGCGCAAGTAGATCGTCATGCGGGACCCAAGTTCCTCGTCTTGTCCGGACGCTCTCAGAGGCGAAAATGGGGGCGGAAATTCGCCATGCTACAGTATTTAAGCGATTGACCCTCGAAAACGACCCGCTCGAAGGGTCATTTTCTCCATAGAAACGGGGGTCCGAACGTTTATATGGACTGGTCGCTTACTTGGAATACCCCTGGGATGGGTTGCGAGAGGCTTCGAAAACGCCCTGAAAAGGTTGCGAGAATAGATGGCAGAAGGGACCGCATACGACGCTCAGCAAATTCAGGTTCTCGAGGGCCTGCAGGCGGTCCGCAAACGGCCCGCGATGTATGTCGGTTCCGTGGACAGCCGAGGGCTCCACCACTTGGTCCACGAAGTGGTCGACAACTCGATCGACGAGGCGATGGCGGGGTTCTGCAAAGAAATCCAAGTCACGCTGAACAAGGATGGCTCGGTGACGGTCGCGGACGACGGCCGAGGCATTCCGGTCGACCTTCACCCGAAGTACAAGGTCCCGGGCGTCGAGCTCGTCCTTTCCCGGATGCATACCGGGGGGAAGTTCGAGCACAAACTGTACCGGGTGTCCGGGGGCCTGCACGGCGTTGGATTGTCGGTCGTGAACGGTCTGAGCGAGTGGCTCGAAGTGCGCGTCCGGCGCAACCGCAAGGAATACCGGATGCGGTTTGAACGCGGGCAGAAGGCCTCGGACCTCGAGGTCGTCGGCAAGTCGGAAGCGACCGGGACGATCATCACCTTTCGGCCGGATCCCAAGGTGTTCGAGTCGATCGAGTTCGAGTACGACACGCTCGCCTCGCGGTTGCGGGAACTCGCCTTCCTGAACGCAGGGCTTCGGATCATCATCGTGGACAAGGTCCGAGACCGCGGTGACGTGTTCCAGTACCAGGGCGGGATCGCAGAATACGTGAAGTGGATCAACCGTGCGAAGACGCCGCTCCATGCGGACCCGATCCGCTTCTCGAAGGAATCGGACAGCACCCTCGTGGAGGTCGCCCTGCAATACCACGACGGTTACAATGAATCGATCTTCACGTTCGTGAACAACATCGACACGGTCGAGGGCGGAACCCATCTCGCGGGATTCAAGGCGGGGCTTGCCCGCGCGTTCATCAAGTACGCGAAGGACAACAAGTACGTGAAGCAGGGCGAGAGCCTAGAAGGGGACGACGCCCGCGAGGGCCTGACGGCCATCCTGAGCCTCAAGATCCCGGAACCTCAGTTCGAGGGACAGACGAAGATGAAGCTCGGAAACTCGGACGTGAAGGGAATTGTCGAGTCCATCGTGTACGAGAAACTGACGGACTTCTTCAATGAGACCCCGAAGGTGGCGGAGATCTGCATCGGCAAGGCGGTCCTCGCAGCCCAGGCGCGGGAGGCGGCGCGCAAGGCACGAGAACTGACACGACGGAAGGGCCTCTTGGACGGCTTCAATCTCCCCGGGAAGCTCGCGGACTGCCAGGAACGCGATCCTGCGAAGTCGGAGCTTTTTATCGTGGAAGGCCCGAGCGCGGGGGGTTCGGCGAAACAGGGCCGCCGACGGGAGTTTCAGGCAATCCTACCTCTCCGTGGGAAGATCCTGAACGTCGAGAAGGCGCGACTCGACCAGATGCTGAAGAATGAGGAAATCCGGACCCTGATTACCGCGATTGGTGCGAAAATCGGGGACGAGTTCGATCTGAGCAAGGTCCGGTACCACAAAATCCTGACTATGGCTGACGCCGATGTCGACGGTCAGCACATCACGACCCTCCTTCTGACCTTGTTCTTCCGTTACATGCGTCCCCTGATCGATGCTGGGTATGTGTACATCGCCCAGCCGCCCTTGTACAAGATCCGGAAGGGGAAGGAGACGCACTACGCCTACACGGAACGGCAGCGGGAGGAACTTGTGAAAAAGCTCTCCGACAAGGGCCTCGTGATCCAGCGGTACAAGGGCCTGGGAGAGATGAATGCGGAGGAGCTGTGGGAGACGACGATGGACCCCGATCGACGGTTCCTCAAGCAGGTCACAATCGACGATGCTGCCGGCGCAGACGCCCTCTTCTCGATCCTTATGGGCGAGGCCGTCGAACCTCGGCGGCAGTACATCCAGGAACACGCGAAAGAAGTGTTGAACCTGGACATCTAGGGTGACCGATGCCCCAAGAAGCGGGACAGGACCCACAGCATCGGACCCGGCCGCGCCCGATCGAGGAGGAGATGCATCGGTCCTACATCGACTACGCGATGTCCGTCATCGTCGGTCGCGCCCTCCCGGACGTGCGAGACGGACTGAAGCCCGTCCAGCGGCGGATTCTGCATACGATGAACGAGACGGGCGCGTCCTCGACGAGCCAGTTGCGCAAGGCCGCCCGGGTCGTCGGAGATTGCCTCGGCCGGTACCATCCCCATGGAGACACCGCGATCTACGACGCCCTCGCGCGGATGGTGCAGGATTTCTCCCTCCGGTACCCGCTCGTCCAGGGCCAAGGGAATTGGGGGAGCACGGAGGACGAGCCCGCCGCGATGCGGTACACGGAATGCCGCCTCTCGAAGGTCGCGGAGGAGATCCTGCAGGACCTCGAGAAGAACACGGTCGACTGGATGGACAACTTCGACGGGACGATGCGCGAGCCGATCGTGCTGCCCTCGAAGTTCCCAAACCTTCTCGTGAACGGGTCGAGCGGGATCGCCGTCGGAATGGCGACGAACGTCCCGCCACACAACCTCGGCGAGGTCGTCGATGCGCTAATTGTGCTCGTCGACAACCCGGCCGCAGAACTCACGGACCTGTACAATCCCGAAACGGGTCCGATCCGCGGCCCCGACTTCCCGACCGGCGGCATCCTGTACGGGGCTGAAGGGGTGACGGAGGCTTACAAGACCGGACGGGGCCTGATCCGGATTCGAGCGACCGCAAGTTTCGAAGAGGCGGGCCACGAGAAGGCCCGGATCGTAATCACCGAGATTCCGTATATGGTGAACAAAGCCTCGCTCGTCGAGTCGATCGCCCTCCTCGTGAAATCGAAGAAAATCGACGGCGTTGTGGACCTCCGAGACGAGAGCGATCGGGAGGGCATGCGGATCGTCTTGGAGCTGAAACGAGAGGCGGTCGAGGACGTCGTCCTGAATCAGCTCTACCATCACACGCAGATGGAGCAGACCTTCGGCGTGATCAACCTCGCCCTCATGGACGGAGAGCCAAAGGTCCTCTCCTTGAAACAGGTCCTCCAGTCACACATCGACCACCGTATCACGATCGTCCGGCGACGGACCGAGTTCGACCTCCAGAAGGCACGAGACCGGCTCCACATCGTGGAGGGCCTCATCACCGCGGTCGACCACCTGGACGAGGTGATCCGGCTCATCCGGCGGGCGCACGAAGCCTCGGACGCCGAATCGGGGCTCATGAGCCGATATCTCCTGTCGGAGGCCCAGGCGAAGGCAGTCCTCGCCATGACCCTGCGGCAGCTCACGGGTCTGGAAATCGAGAAGCTTCGGCACGAACAGGCCGACCTGAACCAGAAAATCGAGGACCTCGAGGCGATCCTGGCCTCCCGAGAGCGAATCTTGGACATCATCAAGACGGAGCTGCGGGAACTCAAGGACACGTACGGGGACGAGCGCCGCACGAAGGTGGAGCCGCAGGCGTACGACATGGAGATCGAGGACCTCATCCCGGAGGAAGACAACGTCGTCACGATCACGAACACGGGGTACGTCAAACGTCTCCCGGTAAGCGTCTACCGCAAACAGCGTCGAGGCGGCAAGGGCGTCACCGGGATGGAGACGAAGGACGAGGACTACGTCGTGGACCTGTTCATCGCGTCGACGCACGACTACATCCTGTTCTTCACCTCGCACGGCAAGGTGTTCAAGCTGAAGGCCTTCAAAGTCCCCTCCGCCGGGAGGTACGCGAAAGGGAGACCCGTCGTGAACCTCCTGGAGCGGCTCGACCCGGGTGAGAAGGTCGAGGCCATGATCCCGACGCGGGAATTCCCCAACGACAAGTTCCTTCTCTTCGTGACGAAACGGGGCCGGATCAAACGGACGAGTCTTGCGGAGTTCCAAAACATCCGGGTGAGCGGGATTCGAGCGATCAAGCTGAACGAAGGGGACGAACTGATCGACGTCCACATTGCGGAAGGGAAGGAAGAGGTTGTCCTCGCTTCGGCCGGAGGCTACGCGAACCGTTTCCCTATCCAACAAGTGCGTCCGATGGGGCGAACAGCGGCAGGGGTGGCCGGCATGCGCGTGGGTTCCGCGGACGAAGTCGTCTCCCTCGCCCTCTCGAAAAATCGAAAGGCGGAGTTGCTCACCGTCCTGTCGAGCGGGTACGGGAAGCGGACCACGATCGAGGAATACCGAAAGACCCGCCGGGGCTCGAAGGGGGTCCGCACGACGAGCGCGAAATACGCCCGGGGCCGTGTCGTTGCCGTCAAGGTCGTGGAGCCGGAGGAACACCTCCTAGCGACGACGAAGGCGGGGATCGTCATTCGATGCCCCGTGGCCGACATCAGCGTCAAAGGTCGCGCCACACGCGGCGTACGACTCCAGCGCCTCGAAGAAGGCGACGAGGTGGTCGCGGTGGCCCGGGTGCTCGAAGAGGAAGAACAGGATGAGGCCCTGGGCTCGGAGCCGGCGCCGAAGCCGGACACGCCCGCACCGAAACAGGGGATGGCGAGTGAAACCAAGGGTCCAAAGAGACCACCGCCCGCGGCACGCGTTCGCGCTCGAAGGAAGGCTCCCACGACCCCGGTGTCCGAGAAACCAAAGGGTAAGGCCCCTCCCGCCCGGCCACAGAAGGGGGACTGAAGGAACGCTGGGGCGAGTTGCCTAGGTTGGTAGCTGAACGTCAACGCCCAGCCCGGGTTTCGTCGGCGCGATCAGTTGTCCTTGCTCGAACCGAAGGCCGGACGTCGGATCGGAAGCGAACTTGAAGTGGGAGTCCAAGTCGAGCCAACGCACGTTCTTCTGCGTGAGGGCGAAGTGGAGGCCCGCGGCGATCGAGAGCTGGGGCTCGCCCATGCATCCCACCATCGTCGGATAGCCCGCGGATTCGCAAAGCGTGTTCACCTCCATCGTCTTGAGGAGGCCGCCATGCTTCATGAGCTTCAGGTTCACGGCCCGCGCGGCGTTGCTCCACCGCAACTTCTTCACATCATCGGGAGTCAGGACCATCTCGTCCGCCATGATCGGGATCGGCGAGGCTTCTGTCAGCGCGCGCATCCCCTCCCAGTCGTCCACACGGACCGGCTGCTCGAAAAGGGTCACGTTCTCCCCGCGAACGTGCTTCGCGAAGGCGAGCGCATCGTTCCACGAAAACCCTTGATTTCCGTCGACCCGCAGCTCGACTTGGGGACCGACCGCATCCCGAATCGCCTTCACACGCTTCGCGTCGCCCTTCCAGTCCCGACCCACCTTGATCTTGAGGGCCCGGAAGCCGACGTCGACCCAGCGCCGCGCCCGGTCCACGGCGTCCCGGGCTTCCATGATGCCGATCGTCATGTCGGTGGGCATCCGGTCGCGTCGTCCGCCAAGATAGGCGTACAGGGGCAGGCCGGCGGCCTGTGCCGCCAGGTCAAAGAGGGCCATCTCGACCCCCGCACGGGCGCTCGGTTGGTTCTGGGCAATCTTGTCCAATCGTTCCTGAAGTTGGTGCGGCTTCTCGAACTCCACCCCCGGGAGGGTGCGCGAGAACGTCTGGAACGTGTTCAGTACGGAGTGGACGTTCTCCCGTGTGACGTCCGTAGGAGCCGCACACCCGTGCCCGGTCCGCTTTCCGGAATGGAGGGCGAGGAAGACGACCTCGGAGATTTTCGAGGAACCGCGGGCAATCGTGAAGGCCTCTTTCCTCTGGAGCGTCAAGGGGAGGAATTCGATCAGGTCGATGCGCATCGCCGTCCGAAGGACGACACGCAATATGAAATTGCTCGCTATCCTCAGCCCTTGCGACGGTCCGACGAGCGGACGTGGGGGGCTCAGAGGGCCATGAGCATTCCCGCGGCGGTCTTCATCGCGCGCCTCGCGTCCTCGAGGCGAATCTGCTCGTTCGGGGCATGGGCCCGGCTCCCCTGGTATCCCACGCCGGGCGGGTGAGGCGCGGGCGTCCCCATACGTGTGAAGTACCACGTCGTCGAGGAACCGTAGGACCACGGGAAGACGTTCGGTTCGGTCCCGTACACCTCCCGAGTCGCCGCGAGGATCGCCTGGGGCAGCCGCTCTGAGATCGAGGAGGCCGCGGGCTCGAAGATGGAGTCTTTCCCGACCTCGACGTCGGGGAAGCCTTTCGCCCGAAGGTGGGCGACCAGCTTTTCGAAGATGTCGTCGGGCCGCTGGCCGGGCAACAGGCGGAAGTCGAGTTTCGCGTGGGCCACGGCCGGGTTCACCGTCTTGTGGCCTTGCCCGACATAGCCGCTCCAAATTCCGTCGATCGTGCACGTCGTCCCGTACGCGGCGCGTTTGAGACGCGCATACCGGGTCTTCCCCCCGAAAATCTCCCGGGCCCCGTACTCCTCCCGGTAGGTGAGGGGGTCCGAGGTGTTCTTCCGAAGGTACCGCAGCATCTCCGGGTCGGGAGGAGGGACCCCGTCGAGAAAGCGATCGATCAGGATTTTCCCGTTGTCCGCACGCAAGCAACGAAGGGCCGCGAGGAGACGCCAAGCGGCGTTCGGGATCACGGTGGCCAGGGACGAGTGCTGGTCCACATCCGCCGTCCGAACGTGAAGGTCGACGCTCAGGATGCCTTTCGAGCCAAGGCTGAGGGACGGTTTCCCGTCCCGCGTATGCGCGGCCGCCTCGATCGTCGCGCCGAGCCCTCGGAACAGCTCGGGATGCGCGTCCGCGAAGGAGAGCAGATGAGGACTCCCGCTCTCCTCCTCCCCGTCGACGAAGAACCGGACATTCACCGGGAGATGCCCGACGACGTCCCGGATCGCCTGGACGGCGAGCGCCTGCGCGACCGTGTTCCCCTTTGTGTCGGCCGTGCCGCGGCCATAGAGCGTTCCCTCCCGCACGACGGGGTCGAACGGACCCGAGGTCCACTCGTCGAGAGGATCCACGGGCTGGACGTCGTA
>Ga0066675_10001217_pt1 | contig 10886 bp, 9 predicted proteins | sample GraSoiAngelo_124_FD_62295 | JGI IMG/M metagenome (GOLD analysis project Ga0066675, IMG submission 62295) | Grasslands soil microbial communities from the Angelo Coastal Reserve, California, USA - 14_0927_05_20cm | ecosystem: Environmental > Terrestrial > Soil > Grasslands | place: USA... | reverse complement strand
GCGGCCAGCAGTCCGGTCTCGTACAGCTCCTCGCCGATGAACACCGCGCCGAGCATGAGAGGACCGGTCTGCGCCAGCAGGACGCCACCGGCGAAGGCGACCGCCGCCAGGGCGATGACTGAGCCGCGGATGCCGTGAATGACATCGAGCGGTCGCGCGTGGCGAAGGCCGCTCGTGAGCCGACGCGTGGCATACACGGCCGAGATCACGCCGATGAGAAGCAGCAGCCCGGCCACGATCTCGTTCACTGGTGAGCAATAGAGACTCGGCATCACCTATCCTCCGCGCCATCGCATTGCCGCCAGCTGAGATTGCGCGCGTGCGCGCGCACGCGCAATTACCGAGGAGGTAATCGCAGTAGCCTGCCGAAACCCGGCGTGGCTGGCGCGTGGGCTGCGTCTACCGGCGATGGCGGGGAGATCCCGATCAGCCGCTCTTCGCCAGCGCGGCCGAACGGCGTTTCAGCTCGTCGGGCGGCACGTCTTCCTTGTGAGTTCCGATGTGCCAGTGATGACCGAATGGGTCCTCGATCGTCCCCATCCGATCGCCGTAGAACTTGTCCTGGACGGGCTGCAGGAGCTTGGCTCCCTCGGCCACGGCGGCCTTCACCGTCGCGTCCACGTCGTTGACGTAGAGCATGATGCTCACGGCCGCGCCGCCGAACGCGCGAGGCGACCGCGCTCCCATCTCCGGGTGCTCGTCGGCCAGCATGATCATCGAGTCGCCGATGCTGATCTCGGCATGGCCGATCTTGCCGTCGGGGCCCGGCATGCGCATCCGCTCGGTCGCGCCGAAGACGCGTTTGTAGTAGTCGAGCGCCCGCGCGGCGCCGTCGATGATCATGTAGGGCGTAACGTTGTGATATCCGTCCGGAACCGGCTTCACGTTGCCGCCTTTGCTCATGTCGCACCTCCCGGAGTCATACTAGCCCTGGTGACAAGCCCAGTGACGCGTGGTATCTGGACCTCGTGATCATCCACCTGAACTTCTTGCCGAAGGCCGGAGAGACCGGAGCCGGCGACGTCCTCGGGGCGCTCTTCGCGCTCCTCGATCAGGGACGGCTCGACCCCGAGATGTTGCCCCACCTTCGATTGCACCTCGACTGGATTCAGTACAAAGCGAACTTCCGGGAGCCGGTCACCGTGCGCCTCGCCGCGGACGCTCGCGGCGAGCGGATGGCGCTCGCCGAGCTGGCCGTCGACTTGCGCCGGACGTCGCGAGACCGCGTGATCGATGACCTCGCCGGCGCCGTGGCGTCGGTCGGCGCCGCGGTCCCGGTCGGCGCGATCGCGCGCGACGCCGGCGACAGGATCGTCGTCGAAGACTGGGTGCCCCTCGGCGAAAGCTCGATCTGGCAGTTCAATCGATTGTTCTGGCAACGCCTCGCGGATTGGGAGCGTCAGTCCGGCCGTGGATTCGAGGCCGCGCTGCCGAGCGGCCGATCGGACGCCAACCACCCGGCTGCAGTCGCCGACGCGGTCGCCGACTTCTGGACCCTGCTGGTCGAGCTGGACAAGCGTGGCCAGCTGCCGGCCGAGATCTTCGCGCTCGAGATCGGCGTGGGCTCGGGCACGCGCGCCGGGCTCTGGCTCGATCGCTTCAAGGCGATCGACGAGGCGCGCGCCACCGGTTTCTATCCACGGCTTCGCTTCCTGCTCGCCGACTATTCGCTGCCGACGCTCGATCGGGCGATGAGCGCCGTGGAGACACATCGGGACGTCGTGAGCATGATCGCCACCGACGCGCTCAACCCGCTCCGCGCCCTGTCGTTCCTTCGCTACAAGATCCTCTACGTCCACCTGACGAACGTGTACGACAACTTGCCGGTGGACGAGCTCGTCCGTCGCGACGGCCAGCTCTATCTGGTGGAGACGCGCGCGTACCTGCCGGGGCCGGTCGCGCGGACGATCGCGGCCGCTCACGGAGTCGGCTCCGACCAGCTGCGCCCGACGATCGCCCGCCTGCTCGAGACCGGCCCCGACCTCTTCGGCGATCGCGAGCGCGGCGTGGCGTTCTGGCGGGCCGTCTGGGACGGGCTCTGCCTCGAGGAGCGCCTGCGCTACCTCGAGGGCACCGCGGATGTCCCGATGCCCCCGGGCCTTCACGGCGACGATCTCGACGAATTGCTCGCGAGCGCGCCCGCCGACATCCGCTTCCACATCTCGCGCGGCGCGGTGGAGAGCTTCGTGAACACCGTGCCGCTGCTGCATCCCCGGGGCTATCTTCAAGTTCAGGACATCTTCGTCGCCACGATGGACGAATACCGTCAAGGCTTCCGGGGGCCGGGCAAGCTCGACGGCTCGGTCGTGAACTGGGTCAACGGGGCCCTCCTGCGCGCCGTCGGCGCGCGGACGGGGTACGACGTCCACTTTTCGCCCTTTCGATATCGCGCGGGTTCGCGCACGAGCATTCTCTACACGACACTCCGCGAGTGAGGCAGACCATGGCAGGCCAATACCTTCCGACCGCCGTCGTCGGCAGCTACTCGATGCCGGCGTGGCTCGAGCGTGCGAAGAACGATTTCCTCAGGCGGCGGATCACCGCCCACGACCTCGACGAGATGCACGACGCGGCCGTGAAGGCGGCGATCAAGGATCAGGAGGCCGCCGGGCTCGACGTCGTGTCGGACGGCGAGCTCCGGCGCGACAACATGATCGACTACTTCGCGACGCGGCTCCCGGGTGTCGAGATCGATCGCGGCTCGAAGGCCTCCTACTACGACTTCTACGACAGCGTCGTGCGCAATCGCATGCCGATGGCCCCGCTCGGGCTCGTCGAACACTTTCGTTTTCTCCGCCGGTTCACGGACCGGCGGACGAAGGTTTCCGTCACCGGCCCCCACTCCCTGGTCAAGCGGATCCGTAACCAGTACTACCCGACGGAAGAGGCGTTCGCGGTCGAGATCGCGCGGATCATGAACCTCGAGCTGCGCGAGCTGGTCCGCGCCGGCGCCGAGCAGATCCAGATCGACGAGCCCTACTACTCCGGATTTCCCGAGGATCTGCCCTGGGGCGTACGCGCGATCAACACGCTCGTCGACGGAGTCGACGCGCGGCTGAGTCTCCACGTCTGCTACGGCAACCGCTACGGCAAGCCGTCGTGGGAGGGCAGCTATCGCTACTTGTTCCCGGCGATCCTCGAGGCGCGGATCCACCAGATCACGCTCGAGTTCGCGCGCCGGGGCAGCGAGGACCTCAGGCTCTTCAAGGAATTCGACGCGCCCTTCACCCTCGGGCTCGGCGTGATCGACGTGAAGGCTCACGACGTCGAGACGCCCGCGGTCGTGGCCGAGCGGATTCGCGAAGCCCTCGCGATCCTTCCGGCCGATCGGCTGTCCGTCAATCCGGATTGCGGTCTCCTCCATCTGCCCCGCGAGGTCGCCTTTGCCAAGCTCGGCGCCATGGCGGAAGGAGCGCAGCTCGTCCGGCGCGAGCTCCAGGGATGACCAATCCGCTGCGCGACGCGCTGGCGGCGGGGCGCTTTTGCTACGTCGTCGAGCTCGTCGCCTCGGCACTGACACGGGAGGCGCGGCTGCTCGAAGCGGCTTCGGGACTGGCGCGCATCCCGGCGGTCGTGGCCGGCAGCGTCACGAGCTACGCCGGCGGCGCGATGGGCCACGATCCGCTGCGGGTCGCCGCCGCGGCGCGCGCGCGGGGGCTGACGCCCAACATCCACCTGACGTGCGTGAGCCAGGACCGCCGCGGGCTTGCCAAGAGCCTGGACGACATGCACGCGCTGGCGCTCGAGAACGTCTTCGCGCTGACCGGCGACTATCCGGGTGCCGGCGATCAGCCGCCGGTCTTCGACCTCGATTCCGTCCAGCTCGTCCGCCTCATCGACGAGCGGCGCCGCGGAGGCATGCCCTTTCACGTCGCCGTGGCGGTCTCGCCCTTCAAGTACACCGAGGCGGACTGCGTCTATCAGTACGTCAAGCTCGAGAAGAAGATCGCGGCTGGAGCCGATGTCGCCGTCACCCAGGTCGGCTGGGACGCTCCGAAGTTCGCCGAGCTCAAGCGCTATCTCGACGAGCGCGGACTCCGCACGCCCCTTCTCGGCAACGTCTACGTCCTTGGGCCCAAGACGGCGGAGCGGATGGCGACGGGCCGGCCGCCGGGTTGCTGGGTCTCGCCCGAGCTTCTGGCCGCGGTGCAGGCGGAGAGCCACGCGAGTGACGGCGGCCGGCAGGCTCGGCTCGAGCGCGCAGCCCGGACCGTGGCGATACTTCGCGGTCTCGGCTACGCCGGAGCTTACGTCGGCGGCACCCACGACGCCGCGAACATCGCGTGGATCATCCGGCGGGCCGACGAGCTTGCGCCCCAGTGGGAAGCACTGGTCCCGGCGCTTGGCTACGGCGCGGACGGCGGCTTCTATCTCCCCGCGCGCACGCTCTCGAAGGGCGCGGCGGACGAGGCGAACGCGCGGTCTCGCGCCGATCGCGTGCCGCGCCTCCTCGACTGGCTCGGTCACGCGTTCCCGGTCAGTCGCGACACCTGGCTCCGTCGTGCGCTCACGCGTGTCGTCGAGTGGATCGATCGCAGGAAGCCCGCCGCCGCGCTCCTCGAGCGGGTCGAGCTCGCGATCAAGAAGCCGCTCTTCGGATGTCAGGCGTGTGGCAACTGCGTGTTGGGGCACCTCGAGTACGTGTGTCCGCAGACGTGCCCCAAGCAGCTGCGCAACGGGCCTTGCGGCGGAACGGACCAGGGCCGTTGCGAGGTCGTTCCCGACAAGCCGTGCATCTGGGTCGCCGTCTATGAGCGCGCCAGGGCATCGGGCGACCTCGAGGCGCTGAAGACCTACGTCCCGGCGCCCGACCGCCAGCTCAGCGGCACGAGCTCGTGGATCAACTACTTCCTCGATCGCGATAGCCGGCCAACGCCCGATCGACACTGAGCCCGTTCACCGCGCCGGAAGTTGCCCGCCGACCGCGCGGAGTTCTGGTAATCTCAGCCGAGCTCACACCGCCGAGGAGACCCAGATGAGACATCGATCGTTGGCTCTCGTCTCGACGCTGGCGCGCACCTGCCTGTCGTTCATGCCGGCCGCCGCGCAGGACAAGCTTCCCGCCACGATGAAGTGAGCCGTCGCCGCCGGGCTCGGACCGGCCGGTGGCTCAGAAGATTTCCGGGCACCAGGGCGCGGGATCGTGCCGCGTGAAGAGCGCGTCGGCGCGCGCGAGCCCCTCGGGGCGCAGCTCCGTGACTCGCAGGGCGCGTGCGAGCTGCGTCCAGGTGAAGCCGCCGAGGTACACCGCGGCGAGAGCCGTGACGTCGCCGGCGAGGTCGGCCGGATCGTTCGTCCGCTCGACGCCGCCGGCGCTCACTCGCCAACGGCCCTGGTTCCAGGGACAGAACGCGTCGCCGATCTCGATCACGACCGAGGCCGGCGCTGCGTACGCGCGGGCCGCCAGCGCAGCGCCGACGTCGACGAGCCGAACCCAGAGCGCATCTCGTACGCTCAACCGAAGACGGCGCGGTTCGGCGACGAGAAGAACCAGCGGATGGTCGACCGGCAACAACCACGACTTCACTCGTGCGGTCCAGTCGACGTCGAGCAGGAACCGCCAGATCGCACGCGTCGCCTCCGGCGAGTCGCCCATGGCCTCGATGACATCGAGCGAGCCGATCTGGACGCCACGGTCGATCGCCAGGTTGACCCGGTAGAGCGCGTACGCGGTCGAGCGGCCCCGGGCCTCGACGACCGCGCACCGAAGATCACCGCCACCGCGCCGGCGCCAGTCGGGATCGGCCAGCGCACGCGCCTGCCACCACGCGGAGGTCCGCGCGAACATACCGGGCGTGACGGCCGCCACGCGCTCCCATACCGGCGCCACGAGGGGCTCGGCTTCGCCGAGCGAGACGAGTCGCGTCTCCCCGAAGGGCTCGGCGCGAGCGTAGTAGGCCGACCGCTCGCGCGCGAAGTCGATCTCCGTCGCGAGCGACGCGAGACCATACCCGAAGCGCCCGTAGATGGTTTCCTCGGTGGCCCATAGATACGCGACGGGCTCGCCGTTCTGGCGGCAGGCGTCGAGCTGTGCGCGCATCATCGCTCGCAGCACACCGCGGCGCCGATGGCTCGGCAGAACGCCGACGACGGTCACGCCCGCCGCACGGACGCGTCCGCCGGGAACCGTGAGCTCGAACGGAAACGCGCCCGCCCCGCCTACGACGCGGTTGCCGTCCCAGGCGGCATGCATGCGTTCGGCAGGGAGGACGCGCGCGAGAGACGCGATCTGCTCCTCGGTCGGCCCCGAACGCCCGAAATAGTGCCAGATCGGGCTCACCGCCGCCCGCATCTCCTCCACCGACGCGCACACCCTCACCTTCCAGTCCACACACCTCTCCCCGCCAGGCGAACCCAGAGATGCCCGATCACCGCATCGGTCCTGCCTCGCTCCATGTCGCTCAGATTGCTGCGCGTCCTGCCCCCACGCACGGTCAAGCCGCGTCAACCTCACGCGCAGCCGGCCGAGTGGGGGCCGTGGGCGGGGTGGAGCTTGCCGCGACCTGTGTAGGCACGGTCGCCCGGAACAGTCAACCCATCAGCAGTACCTCGAGCGCACGAAGCACGCAGGTCGCGGCAAGCTCCCCCCCGCCCACGGCCCCCGCCCGGCCGCCTCCATGCGAAACCTAGGTGAGGCGCTTGCCGCGGGTCGCAGGGACGAGCTGCCCGTAGTGAACCCCTTTGACCGACAGCAGCTGATTGGCGATCGCCCGAATGCGCCGCGCCGAGCCCCGCAGCGCGATGACCTCGAGGCAGGAGTGCTCGTCGAGATGGACGTGCAGGCTCGCGGTGATCGAGCGAAAGCCGTGATGCTGGATGTCCGCGAGCTTGTCGGCAAGCGCGTGAGTCTCGTGGTCGTAGACGAGGGTCAGCACGCCGACCGTCTCGCCCGGGAGCGCCGCCCACTCCTCCTTGACGAGCTCGCCCCGGAGCAGGTCGCGCACGAACTCGCTGCGATTGCCGTAGCGACGCCCGGCGCGCAGGCGGTCCAGCGTCCGCATCAGCCGTGCCGGCAGTGAGACGGTGAAACGGACCGCCCGTTCTTCGCCCATGGCCGGGAAATGTACTGGAAGAGCCCGTGGTCGTGTGGTATTACCTTCGCACAAATGTTCATACGCCCTCGACCGGCGTTTCGTCCTCGCTGCCTGGCCGTCCTCGTCGTGCTGGTCGGCGGATCGATGACGCAGGCGGTATCGGCCCAGGAGCCTCCTCCCAAGACCCAGGACGCGCCGCCGCGTCCGGAGGAAGCGACGTTGCCCCCGGTCGTCGTGACGGCACCGCCGCCCGTCTCTGCCTCCTCGGAGGTCTTCATTCCCGGGCGCGACTTCGAGCTTCGTCCCCAGGGCCGGCCGGCCGACGTTCTGCGTCTCGTGCCCGGACTCGTGATCAGCCAGCATCAAGGCGGCGGCAAGGCGGAGCAGTACTTCCTGCGCGGGTTCGACGCCGACCACGGGACCGACGTGGCCCTCTTCATCGACGGCCTTCCGGTCAACCTCCGCAGCCACGCCCACGGCCAGGGTTACGCCGATCTTCACTTCTTGATTCCCGAGCTCGTCCAGCGTCTCGACGGCTTCAAGGGGCCGTACTTCGTCGAGTTCGGCGATTTCGCGACCGCCGGCGCCTTCAACTTCGTCATGCGCGACACCGTCGACGAGAACTACGCCGAAGCCGCCGGCGGCTCGTGGGCCACCCAGCGCTATCTGACGCTCTTCTCCCCGACGCGCGACGCCCTGAAGACGCTCGTCGCGATCGAGTACTACCGGAGCGACGGTCCGTTTACGCATCCCAACGGCTACGAGCGCTTCAACCTCTTCGCCAAAGCCAAGGCGACGTTGAGCGAAGGTATGGATCTCTCCGTGTGGGCCTCCCACTACCAGGCCGACTGGCACGGCTCAGGCGAGATCCCAGCTCGCGCGGTGCGGTCGGGATTCATCGGACGCTTCGACGCGATCGATGCAAACGAAGGTGGCAGCACGCAGCGCACCAACGTGAATCTCGATTGGCGCTGGCGGCCCGACGACAACCAGCTCGTCGCCGTGCACGCCTACGGGACGTACTACGTGCTCGATCTCTTCAACGACTTCACGTTCTTCCTGAACGATCCGCAGAACGGCGACGAGATCAACCAGCGCGACCGCCGGTACATGGCCGGCTTCGACGCGCTCTACCAGCATCAGAGCAAGCCGTTCGACATCAGCCTCACCAGCTCAGCCGGCTTCCAGTACCGCATCGACACACCGCGCGTCGTCCTCGCGACCTCCGTCCAGCGCCACCAGCTCGCCCGGACCGAGGACGTCTCGATCGTCGAGCAGTCGTACTCGCCGTTCGTGAAGTTCGACATCGTGCCGCTCTCCTGGCTGCGCTTCGTCACCGGCGCGCGGGGCGACATCGTCAGCTACCACGTGCACTCGCGGCTGAACACGACCACAGACGATCTGACCGGCAGCGTCACCCAGGCCCGACCCAACGTGAAGGCCAACCTCGTGCTCGGCCCCTGGTACCAGACGGAGCTCTTCGCGAACTTCGGGACCGGCTACCACAGCAACGACGCCCGCGCGGTGGTGGCCAATCGCACCGTGACGGCACTGCCGACGGCGCAGGGCTACGAGTTCGGCCTCCGGAGCAAGCTCATTCCGCGGACCGATCTCTCGCTGACCTACTGGGTGCTCGACCTCGCCAGCGAGCTCGTCTTCGTCGGCGACGCAGGCACCACCGAAGCCCGCGGGCCGAGCCATCGCGAGGGCATCGAGTTCGCGATGCGGGTCAAGATCCTGGAGTGGCTGACGTTCGCGGGCGACGTGACGGCGAGCCGGGCCGAATTCGACACCGGCGCCGCGGTGGCGCTGGCGCCGCGCCTGACGTCGCGCGCCGACCTGACGGCCCGCCTGCCGTGGGGGCTCTCGTCGAGCTTCGCAATGCGCTACCTCGGCGACCGGTACGCCGACGAGGATCGGCACCAGACCGCGCGGGGCTACCTGCTCTTCGATTTCACGGCGCGCTATCGCTACAAGTGGCTCGAGGCGTTCGTCAGCATCGAGAACCTCACGAACACGGAATACCGCGAAGCGCAATTCTTCTTCAACTCACGCCTGGCCGGCGAGCCCACGACGGGCGTGCCGGACATCCACTACACGCCGGGGAATCCGCGAACGGTGATGGGCGGTCTCGCGGTCCGGTTCTAGCGATCAGTCCCGGTCGCCGATTCGAAACTCGACCGGAACCAGCGCCCACATCGACACCGGCCCCGCGGAGCTCAGCGCCGGCTCGAAGCGCCAGCGGCGCACGGCGTCGGCGGCAGCCTGATCGAGGGATTGATGTCCGGCGGATCGCTCGACGTTGACGTCGCTGACGCGTCCGTCCGTCTCGATGTGGATGCGCAGCAGGGTCGTGCCCTGGATGCCGGCGCGCCGCGCCGACTCCGGGTAAACGGGACGCACCTGATAGCCTCCGCGCGGCCGAGCCGCCCGGACGATCGGACCGCCCGGAGCCGCATCCGGAGTGCGTGACGCGACGGCCGATTTCCCCGGGCCCTCCGTGCCGCGCTCCTGCGGCTCGCGCGAGGCCCTGGCGTCGATCGGCGCGCGGGGGTCCGGCGCGGCCGCACCCGACGACGCGGCGCTCCGGTCGGGCTCAGGGATGCTCGACGACGCTGTGACGCTCGGCGCCGGCGGGCTCGTCAGGCTCGGAGTGGGTGGCGGCTCCGGCGCCGTCACCTCGCGGGCCGGCGCCGCCGGTGGCGTCGGGGGAACCACGGGCTCGTCGAGCACGGGGACGGGTACCGGCTTTCGCGCCGCAACCGCCGGCGCCGGAAGAGGGCGCTGCCGCGAGACGACGGCCGGCGGAGCGGGAATGGCAGGCGGCAGAATGTCTGCCGGCTCGAGATCGAGCCACACGACGCGGGCCGACGGCGGCGCCGCCAGCCCGGCGGAGCCCGCGGCGACGACAATCATTCCCAACCCGAGATGGATCGCGATCGAACACGCCAGCGGTCGCACGGCCCGCATCAGCACGCTCGTCGGCGCGGCAACCCTGAATGACAGCGACGACATACCGTACAGTCTACTCATCTCCGCCAGTCGCGACGCTCGCGCGCCGTTCATCGCCGGCGTCATGGGGGCCAGCGGCGCGTCCGAGGTATGAACTCTCCACGCTTCGTCATACCGACACGGGACGGCGCACATGATACGGCTTCTTCGCGGCCTGCGCTCGACAAACGACCGGGCGGAGGTCTACGACGATGGAGTGAGCGTTGGCGAGTCGAGGCCGACCGGGCCGCCGCGCGGGCGGGGTTGGGCGGGGCTACTTGATCGCGACGGCCTTGACCTGACGGAAGTCGGTGAGCCCGCCGAGCGTCTTGAGGACACCATCCTGCACGAGCGTGGTCATCCCCTCGGCCCTGGCTCGCTCGAGCATCTCGGCCACACGCGCCTTCGTCTGGATGAGCCGCTTCATCTCGTCGGTCGCGAGGAAGAGCTCGTGGATGCCCAGGCGGCCGCGATAGCCGGTCTTGTTGCAGGACGCGCATCCCTTGCCGCGATAGAGCACGAACGATCCGTCGTATTTCTGGTTGAGGGTCGCGAAGGCCTCTTCACCGAACGCCTGCGCGAGCTCGTCGTATTCCGAGCGCTCGGGATGGTACTCCTGGCGGCAGTCCTTGCAGACGCGCTTGACGAGCCGCTGGCCGAGGATGCCGAGCAGCGCGTCGGCGAAGTTGAACGGATCGAGTCCCATGTCGAGCAGGCGCACGATGGTCTCGATCGCGCTGTTCGTGTGCAGCGTGCTCAACACGAGATGGCCGGTCAGCGACGCCTCGATGCCGGTCGACGCCGTCTCCTCGTCGCGCATCTCACCGACCATGATCACGTCGGGATCGGCGCGCAGGAACG
>Ga0066675_10001207_pt1 | contig 10920 bp, 8 predicted proteins | sample GraSoiAngelo_124_FD_62295 | JGI IMG/M metagenome (GOLD analysis project Ga0066675, IMG submission 62295) | Grasslands soil microbial communities from the Angelo Coastal Reserve, California, USA - 14_0927_05_20cm | ecosystem: Environmental > Terrestrial > Soil > Grasslands | place: USA... | reverse complement strand
CGCCCGCCTTAAGCGGGAAGACCGGGTCCCTGTCGCTCCAGCAGACGAGCGCGGGAACGTCCCACGCCCGCAGCGCCTCCATGACGCGCAGCATCGCCGCCGCGTTGGGGTCGTCCTGGGTCAGCGGGACCAGGAGCGGAAACGCCGCCACGCCGGCCTTCGCCTCGGGCCCGGGCCAGGGCGCCTCGTACGCGCGCAGGGTCTCGTCGTCCAGCTCCCTGGTCGTGGCCGACTGGATGATGCGGCCCACCGGCAGGTCACGGCCGACCCGCTCGGCGAAGTTCCGCCACTGCATGAAGCCGGGCGTCGGCCAGCCACTCGAGGCGAACAGGCCCGTGTTGAGCACCACCAGGCGCGCGAAGCGCTCCTGCGCTTCGGCCGCGACGCGCAGGCCGATGGGGCCGCCCCAGTCCTGCACGACGACGGTGATGCGCCGGAGGTCCATGCGTTCGACGAGCGCGCGAATCGAGGCCACGTGAAGGTCGTAGGTGTAGTCCTCGACCTGGAGCGGCTTGTCCGAGCGGCCGAAGCCGAGGTAATCCGGCGCGACGACGCGGAATCGCGCCGCCAGCGGCGAGATCATGCGCCGGTAGAGGTACGACCACGTGGGCTCGCCGTGGAGCAGCAGGATCGGATCGCCCGAGCCCTCGTCGAGGTAGTGCATCCGCATGCCCTCGAACTCGACGTAGTTCGGTGTGTACGCATAGCCCGGAAGGTCGGCAAACGCCGCCTCCGGCGTCCGGTAGACCTCCACCTAGTTCAGGGCGTTGGCGGTGGCCAGCAGCTGCGGTTCGGAGCCGAGGGCGATGATGAGATCGCCCTCCTCGAGCCGTAGGTCGCCGCCCGGGTTCACGTGCAGCGAGCCGTCCCGCCGGCGCACCGCCAGCAGCTTGGCGCGCGCCGGGTCGAGCAAGCCCGCATCCTGGATCGTCTTGCCGATGGCCTTGGTCTTGGGGCTGACCAGGACCTCCTCGAGGCCGATCTCGGACTCTCCGTGGTGCAGCGTGTCCAGCACATCGACCAGCCCGGGTCGAACGGCCAGCTCGGCCATCAGGTGGCCCGCCATGCGATACGGCGAGATGACACGGTCGGCGCCGGCCAGCTCCAGGCGGCGCACCGATTCGGGATGCCCGGCCCGCGCGAGGATGTAGAGGCCCGGGTTGAGGGTGCGCGCCGCCAGCGTGATGTACACGGCGCGCTCGTCTGAGTCCACGGCCGAGATCAAGCCTTTCGCGCGCTCGATGCCGGCGCTCGTGAGCATCTCCTCGCTCGCGGCGTCGCCCTCGACGTACAGCTTCTCCTCCTTGTGGAGGCGCTCGAGGGGCTCCTCGCTGCGCTCGATGATCACGTAGGGCACGTGGTGCTCCTCGAACTCGATGACGATCTCGGTCCCGATGCGGCCGTAACCGCAAACGATGAAGTGGTCGCGCAGATCCTTCAGCCGGCGCTCCATCTGGCGCTGTCTCCTGAAGATGCCGAAGCTGTTCTCGGCGAGCGTCTCGGCGAACACGCCGAATCCGAACAGCATGGTACCGACACCGAACACGATCAGGACGGACGTGAAGGCGCGGCCCGCCGTGGATTGCGGATGGAGCTCGCTGTAGCCGACGGTGCTGATCGTGATGATCGTCATGTAGAAGGAGTCGAACAGGCCCCAGCCGTCGATGAGCATGTAGCCCGCGATCCCGACGACGATGACGACAGCGAGCAGCGCCGCCGGGAGCCTGAAGCGCAGGAGCGGATGCGCGACGGCCCTCCTGCTGCGCGCGAGCGCGGAAAGGTCGGGCCTTACTGAATTCATGTCTTCTTCTGGCGGCGCTTCTCCATCCGCTCGACTGCGCGCCAGTGCGCTGGGGCGACCCACGTGCGGGTGAACGTCGCGATGGCTTCGGCCGCGAGCTCGGGGTTGCGGTGCGGCCGGACCGAGTCGACCGAGCGCTTGATGCCGGCCACGGCCACCGGGGGCGCCGAGGCGATCTGCCGGGCGGCCTCGCCGAGGCGCGCATCGAATTGCTCGCTGGCGACGACCTCCTCGACCAGGCCTGCCTCATGCGCCTCGGCGGCGGTCAGCACCCGACCGGTGAGGAGCATGTGCAGGGCCTTGCCGCGCCCGATCAGCGCGGCGAGCCTTTCCGACGCACCCCACGCCGGCATGAGCCCGAGCGAGACCTGCGTGAAACCGATTCGCGCGTGCTCGGCGGCGACGCGGAAGTCGCAGGCAAGAGCCAGTTCGGCGCCGCCCCCGAAGGCGTCGCCGTTGACGCCTGCGATCACCGGCACCTTCGACGCCGCGATCCGATCCAGCGTCGACCGCATGCGCCGAGCCATCGCGGCCGCGTCCTTGTCCGAGCGCATGCGTTCGAGCTCCTTGAGGTCGCCGCCGGCGCAGAAGGCCTTGTCGCCCTCGCCGCGGATGACGACCACCCGAGCGCGCTGCACCCGGGCGGCATCGAGCGCCTCGTCCAGCTCGGCCATCGTGCGCAGGGCCAGGGCGTTGCGTGCGCCGGGGCGATCGATCGAGATGACGGCGACGCCGCGGTTCAGGTCCAGCCGCAGGTCGCGCATACCCGAACCATATTGTGTTCTCGCGGCCGGATTCATTCCGGCCGCGACCCCGTAGCCGCCGAGGCCAAATCGTTGCCGCTCGAGATCTCTAGAACTGCCCTACAGCGGGAAAAGGAGCAGCGATCGGCGCAGCCGAGCGCGATGAGGGAAAACCGGCAGGTTGTCCCTCATTCTCTATCCGCCCCCGCCTGGTCCCTCCAGGCCGGGCTTGGTCATCTTGCCGAGGTCGAGCACCTTGTTGAGGGCGGACTCCGACACGCCCCGCCCGCGCGCGAGCTGGCGGATCGAGCGGCCGGTGCGGATGGACTCCTTGGCGATCTTCGCGGCCTCGTCGTACCCGATCACGGGGTTGAGGGCGGTGGCGAGCATCGGGCTGCGCTCGACGAGCTCGGGGCCGCGGTCGGTCGCCTGCAGACCCTCGACGCAGCGCTCCGAAAAGTTCTTCGCCGACGCCGCCAGCAGCGTGATCGACTCGAGGGTCGCCACGCCCGCGACAGGCATCATCACGTTGAGCTCGAACAGGCTGCCCGACTGCCCGCACGTCACCACGGTCAGGTCGTTGCCGTAGACGCGCGCGATGACCATGGTCAGCGATTCGATGATCACCGGGTTCACCTTGCCGGGCATGATGCTGGAGCCCGGCTGCGTCTCGGGCAGGCGTAGCTCTCCAAGTCCGGCGATCGGGCCCGTGCCCATCAGCCGGATGTCCGAGCCGATCTTCCACAGGCTCGTGGCGATGGTGCGCAGCGCGCCATGGGCCGCGACCACGACGTCGAGCGTGGCCTGCGCGTGGAAGTGGTTGGGGCTCTCCCGGATCGGCAGGCCCGTGGCCTTCGCCAGCCTGGCGGTCGCGATGCGTGCGTACTGCGGGTGGGTGTTGAGTCCGGTGCCGACCGCGGTGCCGCCGAGCGGCACGCGCGCCAGCTCGTCGATGGCGCCTCCCGCGCGGCGGATCGACTCCTCGACCTGTCCTGCATAGCCGCGGAACTCCTGACCGAGGCGGATCGGCGTGGCGTCCTGCAGGTGCGTGCGGCCGGTCTTGACGATCGGCCAGAGCTCGCGGCTCTTCGCCTCGAGCGATTTGCGCAGCAGGTCGAGCGCCGGGATGAGCTCCTCTTTGATCGCCAGCGCCGCGGCGATCTGGATCGCGGTGGGGATCACGTCGTTCGATGACTGGCCCAGGTTGACGTGGTCGTTGGGATGCACGATCTTCGAGCCCCTCGTCCCGCCCAGGATCTCGGTCGCGCGATTGGCGATGACCTCGTTGGCGTTGGTGTTGGTCGACGTGCCCGATCCGGTCTGGTAGACGTCGATCGGGAACTGGCCGTCGAGCTGGCCGTCGACCACCTCCTGGGCCGCGGCCGCGATCGCCCGTGCCCGGCGGCGGGCGAGCAGCCCGAGCTCGCGGTTGGTCTGCGCGGCCGCCCGCTTGACCAGGCCCAGGGCCCGGATGAAGCGGCGCGGGAAGGGCTGTCCGGAGATCGGGAAGTTGAGCACGGCGCGCTGCGTGGACGCGCCGTAGTACGCGTCGATTGGGACTTCCATCTCGCCCATCGAGTCGCGCTCCGTGCGGGTCGTCTTCTTGGCGGCCACGGAAGGAATTGTGTCATTCCGCACGTTTGGCGCCAGCCGGACCTTGCGCACACGTTTCACAGGCGCGTTTGGCGCCAAACGTGCGTATGGCCTACGTTCTGCGTCGTGCGCCTCGCCGCCGTGGACATCGGCAGCAACACCGTTCACGTCCTCGTAGCCGACGTCGTCCGCGGGCAGCTCGTCGATGTCGCCCACTACGTCGAGATGCCAGAGCTGGGCCCGCAGGTCGCCAGGACCGGTTCCATCGGCAGCCGGGCCAAGATGGCGATCAGGACCCTGCGCGGGGTGCTGGCCCAGGCCGCCACCCACCACTACGAGACCCTGGTCGCCGGCGCGACCGAGGCGGTGAGGCAGGCCACCGACGGCGAGCAGTTCGCTTGGCAGGCGAGCGAGGCGATCGGGGCGACGGTGCACGTCATCCCCGCCAGGCGTGAGGCCGAGCTGAGCTTCCTCGGCGCGGCCAGCCGCCACGCCGTCAAGCGGGAGTGGGTCATGGTGGACCTCGGCGGTGCCTCCACGGAGGTCTGCATCGGGCGCGGCCGGGTGCTGGTCCAATCGGCCACCCTGGAGATCGGCTCCGGGGTCTTGACGAGCAAGTTCCTCTCCGATCCGCCCCGGCCAGAGGAGCGGGCAAGGCTGCGCCGGGCCGCCCTGCGCGAGCTGCCAAAGGCGCCGGACGGGGACGTCGAGCGTTTGGTGGCGACCGGCGTGACGGCCTCCAACCTGCCGACCGTGCTGGCCAAGCGCAACCCCCCGTCGGTGCTCACGACCGCCGACCTGCTCCAATGCGAGAAGCGCCTGGACGAGGGCCGGGCGCAGGCGGTGGCAGCCGGGGTCGGGCTGCCCGTCAGCCGGGTCAAGGCCCTCAGGGGAGGCGTCGAGGAGCTCCTTCTGTTCCTCGACTGGTACGGGCTGGCGTTGCTCCATGTCAGCCACGAAGGGCTGCGCCACGGCATGCTGCTCGCGTACCTGGAACGCGGCGGCGACTGGTGGAGGTAGATCCGCCGACCCACTGGGTAGGATGAGTTGATGGACCAGGTGAGCGGCCGGCAATCGACGCTCAAGCGCGCGATCGCGCTCACCGCGGTCGTTCTCGTGGTCGAGGTCGCCGGCGGCCTGCTCTCGCACTCGCTCGCGCTGCTTTCGGACGCCGGCCACGTCCTCACGGACGTCTTTGCTCTCGGCCTGGCGTGGTTCGCGCTCGCGCAGTCGAGGCGGCCGGCCGACCGCCGCCGCAGCTATGGCTACCAGCGCGTCACCGTCCTGGCCGCTCTGGTGAACGCCGTGACCCTGATCGTCATCGTCCTGGCGATCGGGTTTGAGGCGGTCCGCAGGCTGATGGCACCGGAGCCTGTCCAGGGCGGAATCGTCATCGCCTCGGCCCTCGTCGGCATCGCCGTCAACGCCTACGTGATCTTCGGCCTTCGGGGCGAAGCCAGCCCTGGCGGTGGGAAGAGTCTCAACATGCGGGCCGCCTTCCTGCATGTGGCCGGCGACATCGGCGCTTCCGTCGGGGTCCTGGTCGCTGGCGCGGTGATCCTGCTCACGGGCTGGCTCTACATCGACCCCCTGCTCTCCCTGGCCATCGCCGTGCTCATCGCATACGGGGCCTGGGGCATCGTGCGCGAGACGGTGAACCTGCTGATGGAAGGGACGCCGCGCGAGGTCGACCTCGGCGATGTCACCCGCGAGATCTCCGCGACCGACCGTGTCACCGGGCTGCACGACCTGCACGTGTGGGCGCTTTCTTCAGAGGAGACCGCGCTCAGCGTCCACGTGGTCGTGGGCGAGTGCCCCCTCTCCGACGCCGAGCACCTGGTGCGCGACCTCGAGCAGCGCCTGTGCGGCCGGTTCGACATCGGGCACACGACCATCCAGGTCGAGAGCTGCCATCCGTGCGGCGAGATCGAGCACGGAGCCGGCGCGCACAACCACCCGCATGACCATTCGCACGAGCGCGTGCGAGTGATCAGCTCTTCAGCAGGCCCTCGCGCTGCAGGATCCGGCGGGCCAGGGCGATAGCCGCGGCGTAGGTCGAGTCCAGCCCGCGATAGCTGAGCCCACGCGCGCCGAGGGTGCGCGCCTGGGAATACGGGGTGTCAGATGCGTAGTGGACGATGCCGAGGTCGAATGACAGGCGGGCCATGTTGACGCTCTCGTTGAGGGGGTACCGGTCGGGCTGGCCGATCTCGTAGCAGGCGTCGAGGTACGGCCCGGCCTCCATCTCGACCACGGTGTAGTGGCCCTGGTAGTAGAACTCGAGGTAGTCCCGGTTCTGCAGGAACGTGCCGCGCACGGCCACCGCGCGCTGGTTGTCCACCGCCGAGCCGTAGACCAGGTGCGGCTGCACGTCCGTCGCGGCGAGGGCGTTGTCCAGCCAGTAGGTGTTTCCCGAATGCTCGTTGTAGACGGCGTTCGGGATCATCACGTCGCCTACGTCGGAGTTGAGCGTTGCGGCCTTGCCCATCACGTAGACGCCGGCCACCCATGAGCTGTTCTCGGCCACCTGCCTGAGGATGTGGTACGCGGCGAGCCCCAACGGATAGTCGACGTTGAGGATGCACGCGTCCGAGGCGCGCAGGCGCTCGGCGTCGATGGCGCCCACGCGCGGATCGATCGACGCCGGGTCGAGACTCGAGATCTTGAAGACCTGCGCGGCGCTGTCGACGCCGGTGCCGCGCGCGGGAATGTGGCAGATGCCTCGCGAGGCCTCGATCTCGATGCGCCGCCGGCGCAGGCGCTCGCGATCTGGGTGGAGGTCGAAGATCTGGCGCGCGCCGAAGTACAGCCAGTTCTGGCGTGACGCGCGGCTGTGACCGAGCTCGAGCTTGCGCCGCTCGTCCTCGAGGTCCGGATCGTTGTGGCGGATCCACTCGAGGATCTCGGGCTCGAAATCGCGAGCGGTGCCGCTGAGCACGTTGACCAGGCTGTGTGAGTTGGACGACACGAAGTAGACCGGCGCCTCGCGAACCCCCATCTCGTCCATCGCCGCGGCGATGGGCAGCCACCAGCGACTCGCGATGCGCGCATACCCGAGGTGGCTGCCCCCGATGAGGCGGAGGCCGATGTGGCACTCCTCCTTCTTGACCGCGGCGATCGTCGCCTCGAAGGTGTCGCCCCATGCCTCATGGAGCCGCTGCCAGTCCTCCTCGCTCGCTCCCGCGGCCTGTCTGGCGGACTCAGCGTTGAGCTCGACGTCCTGCAGCGAGGCGTGCAGCTTGTTCCACTCGATCTGGTACGCGACCAGCGACGGGATGAGGTCGTCGATGTCCGACATCGAAGCGATCAAGACGGCAAGGGTGTCGCCGTCGTGGTACCAGCGCCGCCGGCGGGCGGGAGCCTTGACCGGCTGCCACTCCATGATGTCCGCCCCGAGCACCGCCCGGAAACCCTGCGGGCTCTGTCCCATGACCACGTGCCGCGAGCGATCGATCGCGCGGGGCAGCCGGCGCACCGCATAAAGGAGCGCGCCCATGTCGCTCTGCGGCTGCCCGGCCAGCGGATGAAGGACCGAGCCCATGCGGATATGCGTCTGCACCAGGGAGTCGACCTTGATCTCGCCCGAGCTCTGGAGCATCGTCGTGTAGGTGCGGACGTAGAGCTCGACGGCATGCTTGCCGCCGCCCCAGCCAGTGGTCGGAGGCGACTCCATCAAGTCAGTCTAAAACCCGGCTCACCTCCCCACCCGCGGGCGTACTCAACGGACGGGTGGCGCGATTTACAGAAGGTTTACCGACGCTTGAAGCGCTCGGTGGGCACTCTCTCGTGTAATGCGTGTTGTGATCATGAACATCGCCACCCCCAGACGCCTTCGGCTTGCCGGGTTCGCCGCCGGCGCCGTCGCGCTCGCCGGCGCCGCCGTCTACATCACAGCCTCGGCGGCGGGCTACAACTTCAGCCTGAACCGCCCCTCGACTCCGTCCGTGCAAACCGCGCTCACCTCCGCCCCCGACTCCAATTCGGGCGCCGCTTCGGCCGGCTGCAGCGACTTCATCTCGCACTTCGCCTCCGACCTCGGAACGACCCAGGCCAAGGTCAACGACGCGTTCCAGCAGGCGGCGGCTCAGACTCTGGCCGACCAGGTCAAGAACGGCGAGCTGACGCAGGCGCAGGCCGACGCGATCAAAGGGAAGCTCGCGGGCAAACAGCCGTGCGCGCTGGCCGGCGGCCTGGGTTCAGGCGCAAGGCCAAACGCCGCGCAGTACACGCAGGCGCTGATGACCGCGGCCGCGTCCGCGCTCGGGATCACGCCGCAGCAGCTCCGGACCGATCTCGCCGGCGGCATGACGCTGTCTCAGATCGCCGCCGCGCAAAAGCCAGCCGTGACCGAGGACCAGTTCCGGGCGAAGCTGATCGCCAACATCAAGCCGCTGCTCGACAAGGCCGTCACCGACCAGAAGCTGACCAGCGCGCAGGAGCAGCAGATCCTGCAGCGCCTGCAGACCGGACCGATCCCGTTTTGGGACAAGCCGCTGAAGAAGGCAGCGGCGGCGGCCTGAACTTCTAAATACCCAGCTCGTCGGGCGGCGCCCCGAGGCGGCGCATCAGCTCCTCGATCAGCTGGCGCGTCTCGGGGTCTGACATCAGCTTCTGCTGCATCTCCTCGGCGGATCGCCTGATGTCCGGGTCGCTCATCAGGCGTTCGGACATCGCCTGGAAGCGGTTGGCCATGTCGTTCATCGAGGCCTCCTGGGCCACCTGCAGGAGGATCGGTTGGCTCGCGGCCGCGACCACGGCCTCGGCCTGAGCCCGCACCATTTCGACGCCCTTGCAGCCCAGGCACTCGCCCTTGAGGCCGCAATGGCAGATCTGCGGGCGCAAGCGGTCCAGGGCGACGTGCACCTCGGACATGTCGATCGGTCCCGCCATCGGGTTCTAAGACTACGCTGGGGCGAGAGCGGGGTCGCCCCCGGCAAATAGCTTGGATTTTCCAACGTAGCGCAGGCGATTTGTCGTCAAAAATTGCGCCAACCCATGGTGCCCCCACGTGAATTTCGGACGTAAGCTGCCTCCACGGGGTCCTGAAGGACCCGTTCAGTTCGGGAGGGGGCGGCGTGCTTGCGTTTCATGGCCATGGTGGCGCCTTTGGGGCGGCGGCTGCCGTCGCGCTCACAAGCGGCCTGCTCGTCGGCGTCGTGGTCCTCCAGCAGGCCACCCCGGTGCCCGCCTCGGCTCGCGTGACCGTCTTCGAGGGCAAGGCCGAGGCCGGCCAGGTCACCGGAGGCGCTTTCCACCAGGTCCGGTCGGGCGACTCGCTGGTCCAGGGCGACGTGCTGCGCACAGCCGGCACGACCAAGGCCTCGCTCACCTACCCGAACGCGTCCCAGGTTCGCCTCGACTCCAACACGGAGCTCCACCTCAACAGCGTGACCCGAGCGCTTGGTGGGGCCACGGCGATCGACGCTTTCCAGCCGCTTGGCAAGACCTGGAGCTCGCTCTCACAGCTGGCGGTGGGATCTTCCTACACGATCCACGCACCCAACAGCACCACCGCCGAGGTTCGGGGAACGGAGTTCGAGGTCATCGTCGAGGTCATCGGAGGCGTCACGGTGGTGCGCATCAACGTGTTCGCCGGCACCGTCGCCGTGACCTCGGACGGAGTCACCGTGGTGCTCACGGCCGGCGAGTCCACCACGATCACCTCGGGCGTGCCGCCCAGCCCGCCCCAGCCGATCTCGCAGGAGGACCGCCTCGACTCCTTTACCGTTTTCAATCAGACCCTCGACACCTCGCGCGGCGTTCCGGTCGCGGCCGCCGGCGATTTCTTCAGCCCGCCGCAGAGCACCGGCCTGCTCGACGGGCCAGCAGGTGACGGCAACAGCGACCTGCAGTTCACGCTGGGCTGGCCAGGGTCGCGGTTCGAGCTGGCCGTGTACGCGCCGGACGGCACCTTGAGCCAGCGCCTTCAGTCCGCGGCTCCGCCGGTCGCGATCACCGCCTTCCGGGCTGACGTGGGGGTATGGAGGTATCGGGTCACCGACGTCGAGTCCCGTCCGGGTGAGGCGTGGTGGGTGATCATCAGCCGGATCACGCCGTCCAGGCTCGCGCCGGGCGCGACCTCGCCACCGGGCGCGTCGCCGACAGCCCCGCCGCCGCCGCCGACCCCCAACCCCGTCGCGCTGTTGCAGCCGTCGGCGGTGCTTGCATCGCCGACGCCGTCCCCATCGCCGGCACAGAACGTGCCCCCGCTTCCGTCGCCGTCACCGGGGGTGACCCCGCCGCCGGACGTGACGCCACCGCCGGACGCAACACCGCCACCGGTCACGCCGCCCGCGGGGCCTCCCCCACCGCCGAGCCCATCGGCCGCATCGGTGCGCGCCGACGGATCGATCGCGGCCGGCGCGCCAGGAGCGGGCGCTGAGTGCGGCAGCGCCCCGGGCGCGAGCGTCCGGTTCAAGCTGCGCGCGTCAGCCGACGACACCGGGTCCGCCTCCCTCGACTTCAAGTCCGCCAGCTCGTGCACCCCCGGCGAGAGCGGGTCCCGGGTCTACGACATCACGAGCTCTGCCGTGCGGACGGTGCACGAGTCGTCGGCCGGCGGCGTCCGTACCGTCGTGATCACCTTCTCGAACCTCAACATCACGGACGAGACGACACCCGGGGCGCACGGCGCCATCGTCGTCGAGTGCAGCAGGTTCACCCTGCAGGTCGTGATCGTCACCGGGTCGGGTGGCGCGCACGCCGGCGAGGTCGGGTTCGAGCTGCGTGATGGTGACGGAAAGCTGGTGTGGGCGACGGGCCTGCGGCCGCTCGCGACGGGTT
>Ga0066675_10001205_pt1 | contig 10922 bp, 9 predicted proteins | sample GraSoiAngelo_124_FD_62295 | JGI IMG/M metagenome (GOLD analysis project Ga0066675, IMG submission 62295) | Grasslands soil microbial communities from the Angelo Coastal Reserve, California, USA - 14_0927_05_20cm | ecosystem: Environmental > Terrestrial > Soil > Grasslands | place: USA... | reverse complement strand
GGCGAGGAAGTTCTCCACTTCAGAGTAATGTCGAAGCGCATTTCGCCAGTTGCCGTACTCGCGCCGGTGCCCCTCGTCGGGGAAGACGACGGAGCGCACGTCTTTCCCGGCCCGATTGAGCGCGGCGATCATCTGCTCGGACTCCCGGACGTTGACGCGGATGTCCCTGGCGCCGTGGATGATGAGCAGGGGGCGCTTGACCTGGTCCGCCTTGAAGAGTGGCGACTTCGCCTCCAAGCGCCGGCGATCCTCGGGACGGCTCGGGTCGCCGACGTATTTGTGAAAGAGCGGCATGACCGACACCTTCCAGTACGGTGGCACCGTCTCGTAAAACGAGACCAGGTTCGAGATGCCCACGATGTCGACACCGCAGGCGAAGACATCGGGGGTGAACGTCATGCCGACGAGCGCGGCGTATCCGCCGTAGCTGCCACCGTAGATCGCCACCCGCGCCGGATCGGCGACGCCGCCGGCGACCGCCCATCTCACGGAGTCGATCAGGTCGTCATGCATCTTGCCCGCGTACTCGCCAACCGCCAGCTCGCGGAAGGCACGCCCGTAGCCGGTCGAGCCGCGGTAGTTCACCTGGAGGACAGCGTAGCCTCGGTTGGCCAGGAACTGAACGACGGGAGCGTAGCGCCAGTAGTCGCGGGCCCAGTGCCCGCCGTGGACGACGAGCACCATCGGTCCCGGGGCCCCGAAGCCCGGCGGGCGCGTGAGGTACCCGCGGAGGCGGACGCCGTCGCGGGCGCTCAGCGTTATCGGCTCGGTCGTGCCCAGCGCGTGAGCGAACTGGACCATCTGCGAACGACCGAGAAGGTGTGTCTCCCCTGTCCGCCGATCGACGAGATAATTCTCGTACCCCTTCTCGGTGAACACCTCGACAGTCACGAGGCGCTCACCGTCGTCGAAGCTCAGGATGCGGAGGCCCGTCGGCGAATGCCGCCGGAGAACCGCCAGGTCCGCCTCGAGCGCCGCGTCGAAGAAACGGATCGCCTGGCGGCCAGGATCCGTGACGACGGCGAGCGGTTCTCGTGTCCGCTCGCTCATGCCCACCCACTCGAGGTCGAGCTCGGGGTCGTCGTGCACGAGCGACTCTGCCCCGCTGGCGAGATCCACGCGGACCAGCGAGAGCCGGTCGCGCCCGCGGCTCGAGAGGAGCCAGAGCCCGCGGTCGTCGGGGGTGACGCCGAGCATCTGGAGGTTGAACTCCTCGAGGTCGAGGGGCTGCAGCACCGCCCAGCCGCTGTCACGGAGGACCTCGAGATGCCGCACGTCGGGGCCAACGTGGCGGATCCGGCCGCGCACGCGTCCCTCCGAATCCGTCAGCCACTCCGTGACATCGCCGGGATTTTCCGCGATCAACGCGTGCTCGCGTGTGGCGAGATTCACTCGGTAGAGATCGAACACGGCCCGGTCGCGCTTGTTCCACGCGATGACGATATGGTCGGGATCGGAGCGGATCACCCGGTCGATCCAGGCACGGCTACCGGGAAACGGGGTCAGATCAACGGGCGGGTCATCCGGGCGCTCGATCGACGCGAGGTACACGTGGTGGTTCTCGTCGCCGTTCTCGTCTTGAAGATACAAGGCGTGGCGGCTGTCGCGCGCCCACGTGAACCAGTAAATCGCCCGCCGCGAGTGGGTGTCGATGGGACGGGTATCGTTCCGGCCCAACGTGCGGACGTGAATGGTGCTGCGGCCGCCGTGGGAGGTGATCCACCCGAGTCGCGTGCCGTCTGGCGATACGCGGTAGCCCCAGTTGGCCTCGCGGCTGGCGAAGAAGTGGCTCAGCGCGATCAGCTCGGGGGGCGCGGCGCCGGCCGTGGTGTCGGCGGCAGGCGCCGGCGGAGCGGGCGGCGCCACGGCGCACCCCGACGCCAGGACGGCCGACAGCACGATCGCGGGAGCGGAGGCATGCCTGTTCACGTGCTCCTCCGCTGGACACCGTGGCCGAAGAAGCCGCCGGCGGGTCGGCCGTGGGCGTGCCAGTGGTCGGGGATGTTGCGCATGTGGTCGTCCACCCAGAACTCCCCGAACCGCGTCGTGGCGACCCTGGTCAGATGCTCGCGCATGTGCGCGACGTGCTGGTCGGGGGGCGTGGTCCCGTGATACCGCCAGACGACCATGGGAACCTCACAGATCTCACACTCCGCGATCCAGCAGATCTCGTCCTCGTAATGCCACGGGGTGATCCGCGCGGCGCGGCAGAGGTCGCAGCCGTCGACACGGGTGAACCCGGTGTTCATGCTCGTACCCTACCTCATTTCGTCGCGCTCGCTGTGCTCGCCTCGCGTCGCCACGACGCCGAGGCCCGCGACCATGAGCGCCGCGGCCAGGAGTCCGAAGACGCGCTCGTAGCCGCCGAGCGCCACCATGAGGAGCGCGGCGCCGACGGGCGCGAGGGCGCGCGCCCCGTTGGCGCCGAGCGCGATTGCCCCGCTGATCGAGCCGTAGTGGCGTGACCCGAAGATCTCCGCGATGATCGTCGCCCGCGCGAGCGTCGCCATGCCGTTGGCGGCGCCGAGCATGACCAGCATCGGCACGAGTGTCGGGAGGCGCGCCGCCAGCGCGAGCTGGGCGAGCGAGACCGCCTGGACGAAGAAGATCACGCCGGTGACGGCCCGGTGGCCGAAGCGCGCGGCGATCGGCGCAAAGACGAGCCGTGCGGGCAGCTGCATGGCGCCCATCCAGCCGATCATCGCGGCGGCCACGGTCGGGGAGTAGCCGCGATCGGTGAGATAGGGGATGAGATGGATGGTGACCGAGATCGTCGCAAAGTTTGCGACGAAGAACGCGACCGCCAGCACCCAGAAGACCGGCATCCGTACCGACGCGCCGAGCGTCAGGCCCGGCACCGGGACCTCCGCGCTGTCGGCGCCCGCGGGCGACGGGCGAAGCGGGGCCGGCCGGAGGATGAGCGCATGGAGCGGAATGGTGATCACGGCCAGGATGACGGCAAGAGCGAGCAGCGCGCCCCGCCAGCCGAGCCGTGTGACGAGCCATGCCTCGAGCGGCATGAAGATGGTGCTGGCGAGCGCGCCGGCCAGCGTGACGGTGAGGAGCGCCTTGTCCCTCCCGCGCGTCCTGAACCAGCCGACGACCGCGGCGAACGCGGGCTCGTAGAGCGTCGCGGCGAGGGCGAGCCCCGTCAGGCACCAGACCGCATAGAAAGCGGGAAGGCTCTCGACGCGCGACCAGACGAGGAGGAGCGCCGTCCCCAGACACGATCCCATCGTCATGAGCGCGCGAGCGCCATGGCGGTCGATCCAGCGCCCGACCGGCAGCGCGGCGAGCGCCGCCACGCCCATGCCGACCGAGAAGGCGCCGGTGATCTCGACACGCGACCAGCCGAGGTCGGCCTCCATGGGGCGGAGCAGGACCGGGAAGCCGTAGTAGAGGATGCCCCACGACACGACCTCGGTGATGGAGAGCGCCGCGACGACGACCCAGCCGTAGTAGAGGCGACCCGAATCGGTCACAGGCGCGTCACTCTATGCGCTCGGCGGACGTCCGTCAACTGGATAGGGTAATGTGATCAGCATGATCCTCGCCCGACGGCGGACCGGCCAGCGCGGGTTCGGCCTCATCGAGATCCTGCTCGTGCTGGTGGTCGTCGCGTTGGCCGGCTTCCTGCTCGTCCGCTACCTCGGCTCCACCGCGCGGACGGTCGAGATGATCCAGGAGGAGCGTCCGATCGCCCACGCGAGGCTCTCGGCAGACCAGGCCACCCTCGTCTCGGTCCAGGCCATGGTGCGTGCCCACCACGCGCAGAACGGTCAGTGGCCTGCCGACAAGGCCGCCGTGCTGACGCTCCTGCAGAGTCCGCCACGATTCCAGTGCGCCGGGAACGACTTCGAGTACGACCCGGCGAGCGGCGACCTCCGGCTTCTCATCGCCGACGCCGCCCGCTGCTGACCGAGGAGACGGGCGTGGTGGTCAAGGAGATCACACCGGCCGTGGCGGCTGGTCGAGACGGTGTGGTGATACCATCTAAGCGATGAGCGACGCGCCGAAGCCCTCCAACTTCATCCGTGACGCGGTCATCGAGGACCTCCAGACCCGGCGCTTCAAGGGTGTCGTCACGCGCTTTCCGCCCGAGCCGAACGGGTATCTCCACATCGGCCATGCCCAGGCGATCTCGATCGACTTCGGGGCCGCGCGCGAGTTCGGCGGGCGCTGCCACCTCCGGTTCGACGACACCAACCCCGCGAAGGAGAGCCAGGAGTACGTGGACGCGATCATGCGTGACGTGCGCTGGCTCGGCTTCGACTGGGGCGAGCACCTTTACCACGCGTCGGACTACTTCGAGCAGCTCTACGAATGGGCGGTGCAGCTCATCAAGATGGGCAAGGCCTACGTGGACGATCTCACGGCCGACCAGATGTCCGAATACCGCGGCACGCTCACCGAGCCGGGGCGCGAGAGCCCGTACCGCAATCGAAGCGTCGCGGAGAACCTGGGCCTCTTCGAGCGCATGCGCCACGGCGAGTTCGAGGACGGCTCGAAGACCCTGCGCGCCAAGATCGACATGTCGTCGGGCAACATCAATCTGCGCGACCCCGTCATGTACCGGATCCGCAAGGCCACCCATCAGCGCACGGGCGACACGTGGTGCATCTATCCGATGTACGACTGGGCCCACGGCCAGTCCGACTCGATCGAGGGCGTGACCCATTCCATCTGCACGCTCGAGTACGAGGACCACCGCCCGCTCTACGACTGGTACCTCGAGCAGCTCGCCATCCATCACCCGCGGCAGATCGAGTTCGCGCGTCTGAATCTCTCCCACACGGTCATGTCGAAGCGGAAGCTCCTCACGCTCGTAGAGGAGGGGCTGGTCTCCGGCTGGGACGACCCGCGCATGCCGACCCTCGCGGGCCTGCGCCGCCGCGGCTATACCCCGGAGGCCATCCGCGACTTTTGCGAGCGTGTCGGCGTCACCAAGGCCGCCAACCTCCGAGACATCGCCCTCCTCGAGCACTGTGTCCGCGAGGACCTGAACCGGCGCGCGCTCCGCCGCATGGCGGTCCTCCGGCCGCTCAGGCTCGTGATCGAGAACTATCCCGAGGAGCAGGTCGAGGAGCTCGACGCCGTCAACAACCCCGAGGACGCGCTGGCCGGTACGCGCAAGGTGCCCTTCTCCCGCGTCCTCTACATCGAGCAGGACGACTTCCGCGATCCCCCGCCGCCCAAGTACTTCCGGCTCTCGCCCGGCGCCGAGGTGCGCCTGCGCTACGCCTACGTCGTCAAGTGCACGGGCGTGGTGAAGGGGCTGGGCGGGGAGGTCACCGAGGTGCGCTGCACCTACGACCCCGCGAGCCGCGGCGGCGACTCGCGCGGGCGCAAGGTGAAGGGGACCATCCACTGGGTCTCGGCGTCCCACGCCGTCCCCGCCGAGGTGCGTCTGTATGACAATCTCTTCTCGGTCCCCAAGCCCGACGAGGTGGAAGATTTCAAGACGGTTCTGAACCCACGATCGCTCGAGACGCTGACCGGCTGCCGCGTCGAGCCGTCGCTGGCCGGCGCCGCGCCCGAGTCGCGCTACCAGTTCGAGCGCCAGGGCTACTTCTGCGTGGACGGGCCCGACTCGTTGCCCGCGGGCCTGGTCTTCAACCGCACGGTGGGCCTCCGCGACACCTGGGCAAAGATCGAGGCGGCCCGCGCCTGACCGACGTCGTCGCGTCTACGTCGTCACCCGTCGCGCCTCGTTCGCCGCCCGCCAGAGGTACCAGGCCGCCACCGAGCGGTACGGCTTCCAGCGCTCGCCGTACGCGCGGAGCGCCTTCGGCGTCGGCCGGGCGCGACGGCCGTAGGCGACGCGGAAGCCCTCGCGCACGCCGAAGTCGTCCACCGGCAGCACGTCGAGCCGCCCCAGCGTGAAGATGAGCAGCATCTCCACGGTCCACCGACCCACGCCGTAGATCTGCGTCAGCCGTGCGATGATCTCGTCGTCGCCGAGCCGCCGGCAGGCGCGCCGTGTCGGCACCACGCCTTTGACGGCGTGGCGCGCGATGTCCTTGAGCGCGCGGACCTTGGCGCGCGAGAAGCCGGCACGGCGGAGCGTGGTCGCCCGCGTCGCGAGCACGGCCGTCGGCGTGGGAAAGCGCCCGCTCGGGAAGAGGGCGACGAAGCGCTCGAGGATGGTCTGGGCGGCCCGCCCGTTGAGCTGCTGGTGGGCGATCGCGCGCGACAGGGCCTCGTACGGCGAGCGCGTCTCGGGCGCGAGGCCACACGGGCCGTGACGGCGGATGAGCGCGCGCATCACCGGGTCACGCGCGAGATGGAGCGAAGCCTTGGCCATCATCGAAGCACGGTGCGCTATGGTATCAGGGGGTGTCCGGCGTCGTCTCGATCGTATACTCAGGGCGAGGCATCGTGATGGCGATTCGGGTCGAGCGCGCGTGACCGACGAGCCCCGCGCGACGTTCTTCTCCCTCACCCCGAACCGGGTGCTCGAGGCGGTCGAGGTCGGGGGCCTCCGCTGCACCGGGCGCTGCCTGCCGTTGCGAGCGTTCGAGAACCGCGTGTACGAGGTGGAGCTCGAGGACGAGCGGCGCCTCATCGTGAAGTTCTACCGGCCCGGTCGCTGGTCGCGCGAGACGATCCTCGACGAGCACGGCTTCCTGGCCGACCTGGTGGCCGCCGAGGTGCCGGCGGTGGCGCCGCTCGACCTCGGCACCGGCGGGACGCTCGGCGAGATCGAGGGAATCCACTACGCCGCGTTTCCCAAGGTCCGCGGGCGCACGCTCGACGAGCTCGATGCGGAGCAACGTCGCCGGATCGGCCGGACCATCGGTCGCATGCACGCGGTGGGCGCCGCGCGCGATGCGCCCCAGCGGCCGCGGCTCGACGTGACGAGCCGCATCCGCGAGCCGGTCGAGACCTTGATCACGGGCAACTTCATCCCCGGGACCCTGGCGCCGCGCTATCGTGACGTCGCGCTCCGTATCGCGGACGCCGTCGCCGCGCCGCTCGCCGCCGCGCGCGCCCAGCGCATCCATGGCGACCTGCACTGGGGCAACATGCTCTGGACGTCCGAGGGCCCGATTCTCGTCGACTTCGACGACTGCCTCGTCGGCCCGCCCGTCCAGGATCTCTGGCTCCTCGCCCGCGGCGACTCCGCGGAGGCGCGCCGGGGGCGCGAGGACCTCCTCGAGGGGTACGAGCTCTTCCGCGAGTTCGACCGCTCGACCCTCGCCCTCTGCGAGCCGTTGAGGGCGCTGCGCATCGTCTACATGTCAGGCTGGATCGCACGGCGGTGGGACGATCCCGCGTTCCCCCCGTCCTTCCCGAACTTCCGGGACCATCGCTACTGGATGCAGGAGTACGAGGAGCTGGTGGCGATCAGCGAGGCGCTCGATCAACGGGCACGCTGGGATACGTGACGGTTTATGATGCTGACATGGAACGTATAGACGCTCGGCGGCACGGCCGGCGCGGGGTGGTCAAGACGAGTCCCGCCCCTCCGGCCGCCTCGGGCTCCGATCCCTTGATCGACGAGCCCGCCATCGAGCACGCGCCCGGGGTCCGAGACGAGCAGGTCGTCGAGCACGAGCCAGTGGTCCCGCTCGCCGAGCCAGAGCGCGAATTCGCGGCGCGCGTGCCGCCGCCGGTGCCGGAGCCGCCACGCCCGACGACCCGGCGCGCGGTCTTCTACGACGTGGAGAACGCGAGCCAGCCCGGCCATATCGCGCGGGTCATCGAGCACCTCGCCATCGACCGCCTGGGCCAGCGCACGGAGCTCGTGGCGGTCGGAAACTGGCGGGTGATCGGCGCCGACACGGCGCGCCTGCTCGCCCGGCATGGCGCCCAGCTCGTCCACAGCGCGCCCTCTACCGGCGTCAAGGACTGGAGCGACCTCCGCATCGCGGTGAGCGCGGGGGTGTGGTTGGCCGGCGCTCGGCCCGGCGACGTGCTGGAGATCGTGTCGGACGACCGCGCGTTCGACGCCGTGGGCGACGTGGCGGCGGCGCTCGGCATCGCGTTCCGCCGATTCTCCTATCGCACGCTCACCGGCGCGCCACAGGCGACGCCGCTCGAGCCCGACACGGCGGGGACGGCCCGACGCCGCGGGCGGCGAGGACGTCGCGGCCGACGCGCTCCCGCGGCTCTGGCCGAGCCGCGACGCGCCGAGCCGCGTCATCACGAGCCGGCGCACGCGGCCCACACCGGCGAGGCGCACACCGCGCCCCACGACGAGCTCGTCCAGGTCGTCCGTGAGCTGGCCCAGCACTCGCCGAATGGCGCCGTCCTGATCGACACTCTCGCCCGGGAGCTCAAGGCACGAGGCTTCAGCCGAACGCCTGGATCGCCCCGCCTCGTCACGCGGCTCCGCCGGATCAGGGAGCTCTCCGTGAGTCCGACGGGCATGATCACGCTGGTGGGGGAGGCGGCGCTCCCGGAGCCTGTTGCGGCGACGGTTGGGGAGGGAGGCGAACCCGAGCCGGGGAAGGAGCGGCGCCGGCGGCGGGGGCGGCGGGGAGGAAGGGGACGGCGCCGCCCGCCTGCGGCGGTCGCCTGAGCGGCGCGAGAGGTCCTAGAGCCGGCTCTGCGCCTTGCTGCGTGTCGAGGACGCCCAGACCGACAGCGACTCGAATACCTTGCCGGCGAGGCGGGAAAGGTCGGGATCGCGCGCGCCCATGATCAGCACGGTGTCGCCGGCGTGCGCCTCGCTCAGCACCCACTGGCGAACGGCGTCGTGGTCGCGGGCGTATCCGCAGTGCATGCGTTCGGGCAGGTCACCCGCCAGGAGGTGGCTCGAGATGTCCTTCGCCGCAGTGCCGCCCGCGTAGAAGACCTCCGCGTAGCAGAAGCGGTCTTGAGGCCGCAGGAGCCGCGGGAGTAAGTCCTTGAGGTCGGGACGCAGAAAGCGGGCCGGGCCGAACCCGTGGGGCTGAAAGACGACAACGACGCGCGGCGCGCTGGCCTGCGCCGTGGTGACGGCCGCGCGGATCTTCTCGCCATTGTGCGCGTAGTCGTCCACGACGCGGATGCCGCTCGCGGTCGTGCCCACCACCTCGAACCGGCGCGCGACGCCAGGAAAGCGTGCCAGGAGGGCCTCGATCTTGAACGGATCGACCCCCAGCTCGAGCCCGATCAGCGCGGCGGCGGCGGCGTTCTCGAGATTGTGCAGACCGGGCTGCGGGATGTCGATCACGATGCTGCGGCCCTCGACGCGCAGCACGCCTGTGGCGCGGCGGGGGCCTACGCTCGTGACCCACAGGCGCGTGTCGACGCCGGGCGAGACGCCGTACGTGGACGCCTTGAATCGGCGCCCGAGCGCGGCCGCCTCCGGACACGCCCCGTTGACGAGGAGCCGGCCGCAATTCTCGGCGAAGGCCGCGAACTGCGGGCGAAGCGCAGGGAGCTCGGCGTGGTCGCGGCTCACGTTGTGGACGAGACCGATCGCGGGTCGGTAGCCGGCGAGGGTGCCGTCGGACTCGCACGCCTCGGCGACGACGGGGCCCTCGGCGGGGCCGGCGATGAAGCAGCCGCCCGTGCCCTCGCCCACGAGCGCGGCGCCGCCCAGGACGGTGGCGGGCACGCCCCCCTCGCGCAGGAGCCAGGCGACCATGCCGAGGATGGTGCTCTTGCCGCTCGTCCCCGAGACGGCGATACCCGGACCGCCGGCATTGACGACCTCGGCGAGGAGCTGTGGGCGGGAGACGCAGTCGAGGCCGAGCGCGCGCGCCGCCCGCATCTCGGGCGTGTCGGCCTCGACCGCCGCGGAGTAAACGAAGCGGTCGATCGCTCGCGTGACGGCGGCTCCGTCGTGTGGCGCGAGCTGGATTCCCAACCCCTGGAGCCGGGCGGCGATCTCCCGGTTCTTCCCCTGGTCGAACGAGCGGTCGGAGCCCTGGACGTCGTGACCGCGCGCTCGCACCAGGGAGGCGAGCGGGTTCATCCCGGCACCCGCGACGCCGGAGAAGTGATACCGCATCGCAGTCAGCCTCTCACCCGTCTCGCAGAGCTCCGACGCTTCGCCCGCTTGCCCGGCCCACTCGTCAGTGAAGGTCGTTTCTGACCATCTTGACGCCGGGAATCTTGCTTATCACATCCGCGGCACGGTTCTTCACGCGAGAGTCCGGCACCTTCCCCATCAGGGTCACCACACCCGCGTCCGAGCGCACCTTGATGTCGGCTTCCTTGAGGGGCTGGTCCTTCTGGAACCGCTCCATGACGGCCTTCTCGATCTCGTCATCCCTGGCGTCCACCGCCTTACGACTCGAGTCGGGCACGATCTGCAGGGCATTCTTGACACCCTTCACGCCCTTGACCTTCCTCGTGACCTCTTCCGCGGCCGCTCGCTCCTTTTCGCTGCCTACCTTCCCGAGCAGCGTGACCACGCCATCCGTCGTGTCGACGGTGATGCGCCGCGCTTTCGTCCGGCCGTCGGCGATGAGCTTGGTCTTGGTCTTGGTCGTGATCCACGAGTCCTTCATGAAGCGGCCGCCACCGGACTCCTTGGCCTTGGGCTCGGTGGTCTTCGACTGCGACAGGGTCAGGCCCGGCGAGAGAACCAGAACGATCACACTGAGCAGGAGCAGGGGCCATTTCATAGTGTGCGCGCCTCCTTGACGCGTCATGGCTTGCTCAGAGCGGGCGCAAGCGGACCCGGAAGTCGACGTTGTCCCGTACCCACTTCCACAGGCGCGTCTGGTCGCCCGGATCGACCCCGGCGACGAGCTGAGCGCGCCAGCCCTTCATCACCTCGGACTCGGTCGTCCAGAGCTTGACCCGTTGCCGCGGGACTTGCTTCCGCCAGAGCTCTCCGACCTTGGGGTTCGGATAGATCAGCCGCACGGTCAGGTTCCGTGACAGGTACTCGAGCGGGCCGAGGTCGATCCGCTGGTACATCGCCGTCGAGCCGGGCTTGACGTTCGGGGTCGGCACGTCGGGAACGCCGTCGGTCACCAGCA
>Ga0066675_10001197_pt1 | contig 10948 bp, 9 predicted proteins | sample GraSoiAngelo_124_FD_62295 | JGI IMG/M metagenome (GOLD analysis project Ga0066675, IMG submission 62295) | Grasslands soil microbial communities from the Angelo Coastal Reserve, California, USA - 14_0927_05_20cm | ecosystem: Environmental > Terrestrial > Soil > Grasslands | place: USA... | reverse complement strand
ACCAGATCGTTTACACGTTCTTGGGTGGGCCGGCTGGCATCCAGGTAGGGAGCGCGCGCCACCTCGTTCACGGCAGAAGCGGTCCGAATTTGTGCCGCGGCGGGCCATCGACTCAATAGCAATGGCAGAGCAACAAGGCTATAACGCAGAAGCTGCTTGGACATGCGTGAGATTCTCTAACAAGCGGCGGGTTCCGTCCAGATCAAGCTGGCCGGCAGACAGGCCAGAGCCGGTAATACGAGCACTGCGAGAATGACAAGAACGCCGACAGCTGTCGGCCGCCTTGGTACTCGCTATGGCCGCGCTCCAGATGGCTAACAAGATTTTACGATTCCTGAGGTCATTACTCACAGATGGCGGACCGTCCCTCGGATCACGAATTCCGTGGGCAGGATTCGATGGCTGAAGGTCATTCGCGGATGATGCAGCCGTTCGAGCAGCATCTTCATACAGGTTTCGCCGATCTCTTCCTTGTGGACCCGCACGGTCGAAAGCGGCGGGTCCATCAGAACGGCCTCCTCACGGTCGTCGAAACCCACCAGGCTGATATCGTCCGGCACTTTCATGGCGTGCCGCTGCAGGGATCGCCAAAGCCCGTAAGCGATTTCGTCGTTGCCAGCAACGGCAGCAGTGGGTCGTGGCTGTCGGGACAGGATTCGCCCGATGCTCTTTTGACCGAAATCGACGAAGCTCTGAGGACTTCGGGCCGCGATCAAGACGGCTTTTAGTTTGTTTTCGCGCATTCCTTGCCGGTAACCTTCGAATCGCCGACGAAGCCAGGGGTAGGAGATATCTCCTGCGGCAAAGACAATCTGGCGGTGACCCTTGCCGATCAGATAACGCGTGGCATGGAGGGTCCCGTTGAAGTCATCGAAGCCTACTTGATCGAATTGCTGCTCGTCGCTCATTCCCACTACGTTGTTACTGAAGGCCACGAAGGGCATATGGATGGATTCGATCTTGCGGAGCAGATTCGGATAAATCGTCCCCGCCAGAATGAGTCCGTCAATCAAGCCATGCTCCTGAAGAACGGGAGGCAGGTCGATCCTGTCGGGAGGCGTTCTCGGGGAATAATGCAGCGCGGCAAACAGCACGTGCTGTTTCAAGCCGCTGGCATAAGATTCGACGCCTTGCAAGATGCGAGCATGAAAGGGATGGAGAAAATCGCGGTTGCTCAGCAGAAAGCAGACCATTTCTGCGCGCCGCTTGAGAATCCGGCGGGCCTGGGCATTGGGGCGGAACCCCAGACGCCGGATGGTCTCAAGTACCCGCTCACGCGTTTCCCGGCTCACCTGAGAGCTGGAATTGAGCACCCGGGAAATCGTTCCAACGCCCACGGCAGCGGCCTGCGCCACTTCGCGAATGGTCGTTTTTCTTGGAACTACTTCCATAACACTATGGTCTCTTGTCGCTTGGGCCTCTCGCCCGGTTCGGTGAGAAACCGGCAACCCTCATCCCTCTGCCAGTCTATCACACCAAAACAGCGATGGTATTCTCAGCCTTATGGCGGGATCCGCGCGCTTGTGCCAAGAAGTTGGAAAACCAGTCCAGCCGATTGGTTTGATGAGATTCTGACTTGACAGCGGGTTTTCGCTCGGTTAGGGTGTGGAACCGGTTCCAAGGTTTCTTGGGATCTCGTTGGATTGCGCGGGAGGTTCTTCGAATCTCGTGGGGTGTGAGGTCATGAAAAAACTGTCCAGTTGGTCTTTCCTTGGCTCGTCTCGCGGGGATAAGTCTTCGGCGATAACTGCCCAACGATCTGGCGGGCCTGCCCGAACCGCTCTGATCAAGCGGTGGCATTTCAGCATCGCCGTACTGCTTGCGACCATGCTCTTGGGATATTCGGCACCCCTCATGGGGCAAGCGGTGAATGCAACTTTGCTCGGCACGGTGACGGACTCGAGCGGGGCGGCGGTCGCCAGCGTGAAGGTAACCATCACGGAAACAAACACCGGGATTAGCCGTACCTCGCAAACGAACGATAGCGGCAACTATGTATTCCCGGACCTGCCGCCGGGCACGTACACGGTCACCGCGGAACAGCCTGGATTCAAACGGGCCTCGAGAGCCGGCTTTGAGGTGATCGTGAACACCACCGGGCGCGTCGACCTTGTCCTTCAGCCTGGAAGCGGCTCGGAAACCATCCTCGTGGAGGCGGAGACGCCCATCCTGCAGACCGAGCGAGCGGACACCGGGCGTAAGCTGGAAAGCGTGCTAACGGAGAACGTACCGCTCGGCACCAATCGTAATTTCCAAAATCTTCTAAACATTGTGCCCGGCACAACTCGCGCCACTTTCCAGCACTCGCAGTTCTTCAACGCAAGTAGCTCGCTGCAGACGGAAGTCAACGGCCAACTACGCGAGGGCAACAACTACCAGATCGAGGGCATCGACGACAACGAACGCACCGGTCTCCTGCAGATCCTGGTGCCGCCGCTCGAGGCCATCCAGACGGTGGACGCATCGACGAGCAATTTCGACGCAGAGCTGGGTCGTGCGAGTGGCGCCGTTGTTAACGTTATCTTGAAGGCCGGTACCAACAGCTATCATGGCGCCGCATACGAATTCGCCAGGAACAATTATTTCAACGCTCGCAACTATTTCGATCAATCGGTGGGACATCTCGCTTACAACTATTTGGGCGGCAATCTTGGCGGTCCGATCAAGAAGAATAAGCTCTTCTTCTTTGCCGATTATCTAAAAGTCTTTGATCACCAGGCAAATCCAAACAACATTACTGTCCCCACCATGGCCTTTCGCTCGGGTGATTTGAGCGCGGTTAAAAACTTGCAAGCTTGCAAAGTGGCCGCGACCGCTTGCAACATCTACAACCCCTTCAGCGGCAATCCCGACGGCACGGGCCGCCAGCAATTCATGGCCACGTCCGCTCCCGGCCAGGCCACGGTAGCCGGTCCTAATGGAATGGTGGATGCATTCAATTCTGCTTGCACCAATGCAGCCGGTTGCCCGAACATCATTCCTGCCGCCTTGATTGATCCCATCTCCGCTAAGCTCATGGCGTTCTTGCCGCCCATTCCAACTACTGCGCCCATCGCGAGCAACTATTTTGCGCTTCTGGGTTTCCACAAGGACACGGATTTCGTGGATGCCAAAGTAGACGCCAACCTGACCGATAAAAATCGCCTGAGCGCGCGATTCAGCTACCAGCGTCCATCCGTTTTCCAAGCGCCGATATTCGGTATCGCCGGCGGACCAGCGCAGAATAATTTTGAAGGGACCGGGCTTCAGAAGACCTATAGCACCGGTATCAACTACAACCGCTTTTTCTCGAATACGTTAGTTGCGGAGTTCCGCGTTGGTGCAGGGTGGTACCACAACGAAGCCCACAACAGCGATTTTGGGACGACTACTTCCCAAACGCTGGGCATTCCCGGCGTCAACCTCGATCAGATAACCAGTGGAATCGTGGGCGTTACGATTAACGGCGGGTTTTCCAATCCCTTGATTGGCTTCTCGGCCAGCCTGCCGTGGATCCGCTCAGAAACCAATATCGACTTTGCGAATACCTGGACCAAGATTCTCGGCAACCATACGGTTAAGTTTGGCGTCGACCTCCGCCGGGTTCGCGACGCTTTGCTCCAGGAACAGACGTTCAGCCCACGCGGTCTTTATACTTTCAACGATGGCCAGACGGCGCTCAACACCGGTGCTGGCGCAACGGTCACCAGCTTTGGAAACGACTTTGCCAGCTTTCTGCTCGACGTGCCGGGTCAGGTGGGACGCGATCTGGCGACCTTTTTCCCGAACTATCGGGCATGGCAATTCTTCAGCTTCGTGCAAGATGGGTGGCTGGTCACTCCAAAATTCTCGGCGAATATTGGACTTCGCTGGGAGTTTTATCCGCCCGCCACGCCAGCGGCCCAAGGTGGCTTTTCCAATTACAATCCCGCCAACAACACGCTGGTCGTCAGCGGCATAGGCGGCAATCCAGATGACTTGGGAATCACCACGCATTACAAATACTTCGCGCCGCGCCTGGGGCTGGCTTACCGTCTAAAGGAATCGACCGTTTTCCGCGCTGGATTCGGGATTAGCTATACGCCGTTTCCCGACAATAGCTACGCTTACAATTTCCCTGTGCGGGCCAATAACGTATTCAATCCAGCGGTTGCCAGCTTTGGGCCGGCGGTACTTCCCAGCGGACAAACCGCCACATTTGAGAATGGTTTCCCATCTCTGATTCTCCCTTCGGTTCCATCGAACGGGATCATTACCAATCCGACGGTGGGTTCCTCATACGATGTAGTTAATCCGAATTTCAAGAACCCCTATGTCGAATCGTGGAACGCCGCGATCCAGCAAGCTCTGCCTGGGCGGTTCGTTCTCGATGTAGCCTACGTGGGCAATCATGGCGTCGATTCCGTCGTCAATTACAACCTCAATGCTGCTACCGTAGTGGGCCTGGGGAACAAGGGACAGCCGGAGTTTAATACCTTCGGGCGAACGGCGGACACGGATCTCCGCTTCGCGGGATACTCATCCAATTACAACTCCCTACAGGTGAAGTTTGACCGGCGCTTCTCGGGCGGTTTATCGATCACTACGGCTTACACATTCGGCAAAGGCATGGGTTTTCAAACGGGCGACGATGGCGGCCTGGCGTTCTACATCAATCAGCGCCGCAACTACGCCCGGAACGACTTCGACCGCACGCATACCTTTGTGCAGAACATTGTGTACGATCTGCCGTTTGGAAAGGGCAAGCGCCTCGTGCCTTCTGGAGTTGGCGCCGCGATTCTGGGCGGCTGGCGCGTTTCCAGCTTTCTCACGCTGATGACCGGCCTTCCGCTTTATTTTAACGCTAGTGGCAACTCGCTTCGAGCGCCGGGCAACACCCAAACGCCGGATTTGGTTGCTCCTGTGCAAATCCTTCACGGCATCGGCATTGGCAATCCCTGGTTTACGGCATCGAGCTTCGCTGCCCCGGCGGCCAATACATTCGGCAATGTGGGGCGGAACTATCTTAGCGGGCCCCGTTTTTTCAACTTGGATGCTTCACTGTCTAAGTCGATCCGATTCACGGAGCGCTACAATCTGGATCTGCGGCTGGAGGCTTTTGGCGTGACCAATACGCCGCAGTTCTACTTCGCGTCTAACGGTGGCCGGGCAGCGGGGACAACGTTGGGCAGTAGCAGTTTCGGCCAGATCACCAGTGCCATCGGCGGCCGCCAACTTCAACTCGGCTTAAAGTTCAACTTCTGATTAGGCCCGCAGCGACGTTCGGAAGGTGCCGGCTGGAGGGCCCCAGTGGCCGTTGCGGGCGACATTCGACTAACGGTTCAGGGAATGTGGAATTGCTGGCAAAGTAAGATCCCCACATGAATGGCATCCAATAGGAGGAGCCCAACATGACGCTTCACGTTTCACGTCGTGCGTTTCTCAGTGGTCTGGGGGTGATGACCGCCCTTCCCGCAATCCCAGGCTATGCATCTTGGAATCCGCCGCTCTATCCGCCGATGGATTTGTCGTATTTTGATACGCCGATTTCGCCCGCGCCGGCTGACATTCTCTTCGGATACGCGTCCATCACTTGGGGCGGAAACGACCGGCGGGCGATCGAAGACATTCGCTCATTGGGCTTCCGCGGAATTCAATTGCGTGCCAATGTCCTCCAGGAATTTGGCGGCGCAGCGGAATTGCGGGACTTGCTCGACAAGCACCAACTGCAGATGATTGCGCTCTCCAGCGGGGGCGTGCGCATCGACGCGGCACTCCAAGCCGAAGAAATTGCCAAGCACACAGCTAATGCAAAATTTGTGCGCGATGTAGGAGGGCTGTATCTGCAAGTCACCGACGAACGTCCTAAAGACCGCGCCATCACCGCGGCGGACTATAAGCAACTGGGACGGCTGATTTCGGAAATTGGGAAACGTACCGCCGACCTGGGGGTCTCGCTCGGATATCACAACCACATGGGCTCGCTGGGAGAGCATCCCGAAGAAGTGGAGCAAATTCTCGAAGCCGCGGACCCGCGCTATGCCAAATTGGAGTTGGATGTGGCGCACTACTTCCAGGGGGGCGGCGATCCGGCCAAGGCCATTGAGAAATACAGTGACCGGCTGCTGTTCATGCATATAAAGGATGTCGAGCCGGCGCCCCCCAACGCGGCCGCCAAGCGTCCCTATCGTTTTGTCGAGCTCGGCCGGGGAAAGGTGGATCTCCCTGCCGTGTTCGAGGCACTGCGCAAGGTGAATTTCCGGGGCTGGGCTATCGTCGAGCTAGACGTCGTGCCCGACAAGACACGCACACCCAAAGAGTCGGGAGCCATTAGCAAGAAATATCTCGAAGAAAAGCTCGGGGTGACCGTATGACTTCGCCCTTCCGAGTCGCGGTAATCAATGACGAGATCAGCCAGGACTTCGGCCACGCCTGCGAGGTGGCCTCGCGGGAATTTGGCATGGAATGGATCGAGCTGCGCGGCATGTGGAACAAGAACCTGCTCAAGCTGGACGCCAAGGAAGTCGAAGAGGCGCGGCGCATATTGGAAAAAAACAAGTTGCGTGTGACCGATATCGCTAGCCCCCTTTTCAAGGTGGATTGGCCGGGCGCACCGAAGTCGAAGTACAGCCCTAAGCGCGATCAATTCAACGCAGACTTTACGTTTGAGCAGCAGGATGAAGTGCTGGAACGAAGTATCGAGCTGGCCAAGGCCTTCCACACCGATCGCGTCCGATTCTTCGATTTCTGGCGGCTCGAGGATCAGGCGCCGCATCGCACGGCCATAAATGAAAAGTTGCGGAACGCGGCGGAAGCAGCCGCCAAGAAGGATGTCATTCTAGTTCTCGAGAATGAACCTGCTTGTAATACGGCGACGGCGGCGGAAGCAGCCAAGGTCCTTGGCGGGGTTCCCTCGCCCAACCTCCTGCTCAACTGGGATCCCGGAAACGCAGCCACCCAGGGTGAGAAGCCTTACCCGGATGGATATGATCTTCTGCCGAAAGCGCGAATTGGCCACTGTCATTGCAAGGACGCGGTGAAAAAGCCCGACGGCAAGACGTATGGATGGGCCGCCATGGGACAGGGCATCATCGATTGGGCCGGCCAGTTTAGTGCGCTCAAACGGGACGGCTATCATTTCGCCGTGAGCCTGGAGACTCACTGGCGCGGAGCGGGCACCCCGGAAGAATCGACGCGGCAGAGTTGGACAGGGATGAAAAAAGAGCTGCAAGAGGCTGGAGCGATTTAGGCTGGAGGAGGCCGAAAATGGCGGACAACACCAGGCGTAATTTCATAAAACGGAGCGCCTTGGGTAGCGTGGCGATGCTCGTCTACCCACCTTCGCGAGTGCTCGGCGCAAATGACCGCGTGCGTGTGGGAATGATCGGTGTGGGTGGACGCGGGCAAGAATTGCTCAAACAGGTCCTGGGAGTTGCGAGCGCACAACTCGTCGCCATTGCCGACGTTTACACGGGCAGCCGCGAGGAAGCCAAACAGATGGCGCCCGGCATTCAGACCCTTGATGATCACCGCCGTCTGCTTGATAGGAAGGATATTGACGCCGTCATTGTAGCCAGCCCGCTACACATCCACTGCCGGCATTTTGTGGATACGCTGGCGGCCGGCAAAGACCTTTACTGCGAAAAAACTATGACTTGGTCCATTCCGGAAGCGGAGCAATGCCTGGCAGCTGCGAAGAGTTCCGACCGGGTCGTTCAAATCGGACTACAGCATGAGAGTTCTGGATCACTGGCGGACACCCGGAAGTGGATCAAGGACGGAATTGTAGGGCCAGTTGCCCAAGTGGAGTCTTGGATGAGCCGCAACACGCCCCACGGCAGAGGTCAGTGGGTGCGCAAGGTGCCCTCGAACTGCACGGCGCAAAATGTCAATTGGAAAGCTTTTCTGAACGGGCGCCCCGATCGCGAATTCGATCCATTCAAGTTTATCAACTGGAGGTTGTACTGGGAGTTTTCAGGCGGAAACGTGACCGAGAACATGGTGCACCAAATCGCTTGGATTATGACGGCCCTCGATCTGCCCGAACCCAGCGCAGCGTTTATGTCCGGGGGCGTGTTCTCCGAGAAAGACGGACGCGAAGTGCCGGACACGATTGTAGTTACGCTCGAATATCCCGCGGACACAGTTGTCACCTGGCAATCCACTTTCAGCAACAGCCACTACGGCTTGGGCGAGCGCCTGCTCGGAAGCGACGGCACCATCGAACATATGTCCGGGGTAACCGACATGGCGACCGGAAAGTCTGCAGAGGGCATTCGTTATTTTCCTGAGAAGGCCAACCGGCGTGAAGGGACTACGCTTTCCGGAGAAACTCCGAATCAAAATCATATGGCCAATTGGATCGATTGCGTGCGTACCCGTAAGATCCCGAATGCGTCAGTTGAGATTGGCTACCGCTCGGCGATGGCCGCGCACATGGCGAACATCTCTTATCGCCGCAAAGAGCGCGTCACCCTGGAAATGGCTAAGTCGCTTCCGCCGGAGTCCTCGGACGTATCGCTGGCCATCACATCTGCTCCTGAAGTTTAGCTGCGACGGCTTGGTTAGGGCTGGCTTCGCCAGCATCCCGAGCGCGAACGGATCACCAATCGGTACTTGAAAGCCGACGTGGGTACGCCGTTCAATGGAATGATAACCGCCCGCCCTACTTTAGGTCAGGGAATATGGCGTCACGCGTCTCGCCATCAATCCCTCACGCTACCCGATCCCACCACCTCAGCACCCGCAGCGCGCGCAGAGTATTCCAGCGGCTCGGCGCGCCGAGGCGTTCAAGCTCGAAATACGTCCTCCCTCTGTATGCGTGTTCGAGCGACCAGCGTCCGTCCTTCTGCTGGCTGCTATGGACGATGTCGATGGCCTCAGCTAGGCGCGGGTCGCCAGGCGCGTTGACGGCTTGGAAGTAATCGAGCGCGCGGAGGATGTCGTAGTGCCATCTGGGCGGAAATGAGAAACGCGTGAATACCGGCTTGATGATTTGGCCGGTACGATGGGAGCGAAAGAGCCGGTGTACCAAGAGGAATTCCCGGCCGCGGCGCTGCGCGGCCCGCACTTCCCGGACTTCGCGTCCACAGTGCAATTCGTAGAACCGCAGGGCCTCCAGTACGCTTATCGTCGTGTGCACCGAAGCATGAGTTGCGCCATTCGAGCGCTGGCAATTCCATCCGCCGTCGGGCATCTGTTGCTCTAGCAGGTGGTTAGCAATGGTGTCGAGACGGGAGTCTTCATACTCGAAGTACGAGAGGACGGATAGGGCCATCCCCGTGACGCACGTCTCGCTCCGACCTGTCCATTTTGCCCAGAGGCCATAGTTGATACCGCCATCCTGCTGGAGCCCGCCATCGAGAAGGAGCTTACAGGCCCTTCGCGCCTGCCGGGTGCGGGGTAGTAAACCGAAGTCACGGAGCATCAGCATCGTATAGGTGGTCGAGATCCACTTTGGCGAGTACAGCCCGCCGTCCGACGCTTGCCCACCAGCCCATGTGCCCTCCGGGTCCTGCTTAGCAAGTAGACGGGCCCCCCAGCCATCGTGCGCAACCCTTCGCCGCTCTCGGTCGACGGTGCGTTCTGCCGTCTCCACCAAATCCCGCAGGACCTGCCAACGAATGGCCGGGTCTCCATCCAGGAGCCATCGGATCACCCTATCCGCCCGCGGTCCCGAACTCACTCCTGAGGCGCTCATAGACTTTCGAACTTGGCTAAAACTAGACTGGGCTCGCTCCATGAGACCTCTAACCTGCACCCGTCATCAGTGCCGCTTGACCTGGATGGTAAGTCGAATGGTTCGCCAGATGTTCAATCAGATGCATCAATGTGATTTGTGTTTTGCGAAAAGGAACCATTTTTTTGCAAGGATTCGTTGGTCACGCGATTCCCGAACTCTGTCAAGAAGGCGGACGGACCCTTCGTCCGGGAGAATCTTACCTTTCCCCGGCGAGGCAGCAAAATCCGACTGATCGTCCCGGGGACCCCGTGGCGAGAAGTCCGGCACTTTAGTCTTTGCCTGAGCCAGTCGTCGAACATGGCGTTAATTTCGCGGTAACCTACGGCTTCGTTCGCGAATTCAAACGTGCCGCGCTCGCGCATCTCGCGGGCGGCGCGCAGGAAGGCTCCGAAGGCGGCACGCGCTAGGGACGTCGGCGCCGGCCTCCTGGTAGGCTTGCAAACGCTTGATCGTGTCGTTCAAGTCAGGCCTTCCGACGACGAAGTTTTCCGCACGCGCGGTCAAGGTAAAGCGAAACGGAAGGTGGCGCACCGCTTCCGCGGCCGCGAGGATTCGCTCGGCATGCCCAAGCTCATACACCGTACAATTCGCGCGCCCGGACACGTCTTCAATCGAGCCGCCAACAAGCCCGGCCTGCGCGGCGAGCTTGATGGTCTCCGCTACGATCTGAGGGGTGTCTCCGAAGCCATTCTCGAGAGCGGCGCTGACAGGCAGGTCGGTCGCCGAGACCATGGCGGCCACGTGGGCCATGGTTTCGTCACGACCAACGGTGCTGTCGGGTTGCCCGACGGAGAAGGCATAACCAGCACTGGTGGTGGCTAGCGCGTCAAAACCCAGACGAGCCAGCAGCCGCGCCGATCCGCCTTTAGGCGTATTCGGTACGCCTCATATGAAGTCAGGCTGTCGAATGCGATCAACCCCCATGCAACATCATTTGTTCCTTCAAGGGGTAGAAAATACCCGACCAGATGTCCGCCGCATCGAGGAACGATGCGGCCCCAATTCTCGGCGTACTTCTTGAACGCATCTCGCTGTAATGGATCGATCTGGTAGCGTATGACGCACATGATCGTCATTGGTATCCCCTTCATGGCCGGTCTGGCCGGTGTATCGCAGCCGGCGGTCGGCGCCGCGACCGTTGCCAAGATGCCGCCGATAGCTTCGCGGCGGCTGATAGGCGCAGTTGTGGGCTTTGTTGGTTGCATACGCGGCAGCATGCCAGTTGCCTGACATGAACGCTTCGTCTAC
>Ga0066675_10001194_pt1 | contig 10963 bp, 6 predicted proteins | sample GraSoiAngelo_124_FD_62295 | JGI IMG/M metagenome (GOLD analysis project Ga0066675, IMG submission 62295) | Grasslands soil microbial communities from the Angelo Coastal Reserve, California, USA - 14_0927_05_20cm | ecosystem: Environmental > Terrestrial > Soil > Grasslands | place: USA... | reverse complement strand
GCGTCGATGTCAAACGTGACTTCGATCTGCGGCGTCCCGCGCGGAGCCGGGGGAATCCCGTCCAGCTTAAATTTGCCAAGCGAACGGTTGTCAGTGGCGAACTTGCGCTCCCCCTGCATGACGTGGATCTCCACGCCCGGCTGGTTGTCCGCCGCCGTCGAGTAGGTTTCCACCTTGCGCGTGGGGATGGTGGTGTTGCGCGGGATCTGCACGGTCATCACGCCTCCGAGCGTCTCCACACCCAAGGAAAGCGGCGTGACGTCCAGCAGCAGGATGTCCTTTACGTCCCCGGCAAGCACTGCGCCCTGGATCGCCGCACCCACGGCCACCACTTCGTCGGGGTTCACGCCCTTGTGAGGCTCTTTCCCGCCAAAGAAGTTGCGAACCAGTTGCTGCACCTTGGGGATGCGCGTCGAGCCGCCCACCAAAACCACTTCCTGGATGTCGTTTGGCGACATTTTGGCGTCTTCCAGCGCCTGCTTTACCGGTTTCATCGAGCGCTCAAGCAGCTCGTTCATCATCTGTTCGAGCCGCGTGCGCGTGAGTTTCTCCTCCATGTGAATTGGCCCGCTGGCCCCCGCGGTGATGAACGGCAGGTTGATCTCCGTCTCCATCATCTGGGAAAGCTCGATCTTGGCTTTTTCCGCCGCGTCCTTCAGCCTTTGCAGCGCCATCTTGTCCTTGCTTAGGTCGATGTTGTTCTTCTTCTTGAACTCGTCAATCAGCGAGTCCACAATGCGCTGGTCGACGTCATCGCCGCCTAGGTGGGTGTCGCCGTTGGTGGACTTCACTTCCACCACGCCCGCGCCGACTTCCAGCACGGAAATGTCGAAGGTGCCGCCGCCCAAGTCATACACCGCAATGGTCTCGTCGCTCTTCTTATCCAAACCGTATGCCAGCGCCGCCGCGGTCGGCTCATTGATGATGCGCACCACTTCCAGACCGGCGATTTCGCCGGCCTGCTTGGTGGCTTGCCTCTGCGCGTCGTTAAAATACGCCGGGACGGTGATCACCGCCTTGGCCACCTTCTCGCCGAGAAAATCTTCCGCCGCGGACTTCAGCTTGCCGAGGATCATGGCGGAAACCTCCGGCGGACTGTAAGCCTTGCCCGAAATCTCCACTCGCGCGTCCTGATGCGGTCCGGCAACCACCTTGTAGGGCACGCGACGCGTCTCTTCGCCAACTTCATCGTAGCGCCGGCCCATGAACCGCTTGATGGAGTACACCGTGTTTTCTGGATTGGTCACCGCTTGGCGCTTCGCCACTTGCCCGACCAGCCGCTCACCGGTTTTGGTGATGGCCACCACGGACGGCGTCGTCCGCGCACCCTCCTGGTTGGGGATGACCACTGGCTCGCCGCCCTGCATCACCGCCACGACCGAGTTGGTTGTTCCCAGGTCAATTCCAATAATCTTGCTCATTGCTACCATTCCTCCTGAAGCTTCTTGCCATTTGGCTTCGCCCGTATCTCTTTGAGAGCAAGGCGAATCCAGCTCGGTTCTCGCGTCCCAAGCCCAGCTCGAGTCGCAGTATACATCTTGAGTGTATGCTTGTCAAGTTTTACTGAGACAGATATAACATATGTATAATCAGCTAGTTACAGCAACTGTTGGGTATTTTTTGGCTGTGTTCCAACTCTTCCAGAGCAACTCCTGTAGAACGGAATTCACACCAATATAGAGACAGACAGGTGGGGAGTTATGGTTCCGCCAGACGCCACCTCGCACAACTCTTACGGTTTCGAGCGCAACCAACCTACCAGGGTCCCGGTAGGTCTTGTTCGGTCGGCGGATGAAGTTCGGTTGACGACCACTGCTACAATCCCGCCGTTTCGAGGTAGAATTCTCTTACTTACCCGCAGGGGCAAATCGCTCAAGCTATTTCGGAGGATCGTGTGAAACATCGGGGCATTCTGGCTGGAGCAGTTCTTCTCAGCGTAGTGGTGGCTTTCGCGGTGCTATCTACAGAAGCCGCTTCGCAATACTCTCCTGATATTCCCGACGTGGATCCGCACAAAGCCTTTGGCTCGAAGAACGCTCCCGTGACCATGGAGGTCTTCAGCGATTTTCAGTGTCCAGCTTGCAAGACCCTGTTCACCACCACGAATCGCCGGCTGATGGAAGATTACGTGAGCAGCGGCAAGGTCTACCTGATCCATCGGGATTTCCCGCTCCCCATGCACGCGCACTCGCGTGTAGCCGCGCGCTACGCTCGCGCCGCCGCGCAGCTCGGCAAGGGTGAGTCCGTGGAGCAAGCCCTGTTCCAGAATCAGGAAAAGTGGGAACAGAACGGCGACGTGGACGGCACGGTGGCCGCCGTGCTCTCCGCCGCGGAAATGACCAAGGTTCGCGCGCTTGTCAAAGGCAACTCGCTCGACACCGCCATTGACAAAGACTACGCGCTCGGCCAGACCTATCGCGTCAACCAAACCCCCACCACCGTAATTCATTGCAAGGGCCAGATCTATCCCTTTCCCGGGGTCATGACCTACGACATTCTCAAACAGTTTCTCGAGCAGCTGCTCGCACAGAAATGAAGGAATCATTTTTCACTGCGGTAAAACAGCAGAGCTCCTTGCTGCTGAGCTCAAAAACGAAGAACCGAAAAATGATGCCCTCCAGCCCACTCAATCTGCGCCGCGCCATCATCTGGATCGGCCGCCTGGTCCTGGCCGGTATCTTCATCTATGCCGGCTACGCCAAACTGACCATGGGAATGCGTCCGCGTCCGCCGTTGGGAGTGGCCCTTTCGTTTTTTGCATTGCAGGTGGATTCCTATCGGATTCTCCCCTCCTGGGGCGTCAAGTGGGTCGCCCACACACTGCCCTTCGCGGAAATCGGCCTCGGTCTTCTGCTGCTCATCGGCTGGCGATTCCGCATTTGGGCCACGCTCGTCACCTTGATCATGCTGGGATTCTTTGCCGCCGTGGTACGCTCATACGCCCTTGGCATGCAGATCAATTGCGGCTGCTTCGCCACTCCCGAGCCGCTCACCATCAAGACGGTCATGCGTGACGGCGCACTGGTGGCTCTGGCGCTGCTCATGACCATTTTCGCCTTCATCGAAGCGCGCCGGCCGCACCCTTGGACGGCCCCGGAAAAAGCTTGAGCCGCACTTGCTCCGATGAAAACCCTCGCTGAATACCTCGAACTAGCCGCCGCCGCCCACGGACACCTCTGCGCCGGCCAGGTCCTGGGCGTGCGCCTGGCCATGCTCGGCCTCCGCGAACTCGGCATCGACGACCCCGTCGCCGAGCGCAAACGCCTGGTTACTTACGTGGAGATCGACCGTTGCGTCACCGATGCCGTCGCGCTGGTCGCCAACTGCCGCCTCGGCAAGCGCGCCCTGAAATTTCGCGACTGGGGCAAAGTCGCCGCCACCTTCGTGGACCTCCAGACCGGCCGCGCCGTGCGCGTGGCCGCCAAGGAATCTTCCAAGCAAGCCGCCCGCGAAATGTTTCCCGAACTCGTCACCGGAGTCGGCCAGCAAAAAGCCTACGCGCAGCTCTCCGACGATATTCTCTTCGACAAACAATGGGTGACGGTGCAAGTCCAACCTGAAGACCTGCCTGGTTTCCAAGGCCCTCGCGTGGTCTGCGCCCAATGCGGCGAAGGCATTAACTTCAAACGCGAGGTGGTGAGAGACGGCCGCGCCCTGTGCCGCTCCTGCGCCGGCGATTCCTATTACACCCCATGAGGAAAGGAGTGAAAAGGCCTCCGATGCGGCCGTGATATTACTGGCATCCTTTTCGCCTGGCTGGGCCGCCCGTTCGGGGAAGCGCCATTTTCGAAAGCAGCTGCTGCGCCGGACCTCTTGCAGTTCGGGGCTCGGACTGCGACCGCGCTGCTTCAGAGCATCTCGCTTTAGAAAACGGGTGAAGTAGGCTGCTACATTACGATCTCGGGTGGATCAACTGGTTTTTCTTGCGCAACCTGCTCGTCGTCAGCACCCTTTGCAACTTGGATTATGCGCTAGAATTTTCACCTGATGCTGAGCCTGCCACCGATCACGCTGCGCTTGCGCGGCTGGAAACTGATTGACCGCGTAGCGCTGGCATTCTTGTTGCTTTGCTCGATTGCGCTCGGGGCGGGCTGCGGCTTACTGTTTGTTTACGCCAGCGACCTGCCGGAAATTCGCGCGCTGGAAACCTATCGTCCCGACGTGGTCACCGAAGTTTACGCCGATGATGGCCAGCTCGCTGGCAGCTTCGCGCTGCAGCGCCGCATCCTGATGACCCACGAGCAATGTCCCAAAGTGCTGTACAGCGCGGTCACCGCCATCGAGGACCAGCACTTCGAAGAACACTGGGGGATCGATTTCCCGCGCATGGCCAGCGCCGCCTTCCGCAACCTGGTCAAGCGCCGCATCACTGGCGGGGCCAGCACCATCACCATGCAGCTCGCTGGAAATCTTTTCCTCGACCGCAGCGACCGCAGCTTCCGCCGCAAAATGCAGGAAATTCTTCTCGCCCTGCAGATCGAGCGCCGTTACACCAAGCCGCAAATCTTTACCATGTACGCCAATCAGGTGTATCTCGCTCACGGTAACTACGGTTTTGCCGCCGCCGCGCAGTTTTATTTCGGCAAGCCGGTCACCGACCTGAACCTTCAGGAGGCCGCGCTTCTCGCCGGCATGGTCAACGGGCCGAAATTTTCACCGCTCACGAATCCCGAACTTGCACTCAACCGCCGCAATCTCGTGCTCCGTCGCATGGAAGAAGAAGGGAAGATCACCCCCGCGGAAGACACTGCTACCAAGAAATCGCCGCTCGGTCTGCACGTTCAGTATCCGCGCAACGACCTCGCTCCGTACTTCTTCGAGGAGATTCGTAAGTACCTTGAATCCACGTATGGGACCGAAGCGGTCCACGAGCGCGGGCTGCGCGTCTACACTACCCTGAACATACGCATGCAGCGCATCGCCAACCAGTCGCTCCGCGACGGTCTGCACAGCTACGAACGCCGCCACGGTTGGAGAGGCAATCTTCCCAACGTCCTCGGCGACAATCTCGGCAAGCTGGAGACCTACGAAGACGACGATTGGCGCCACGCGATCGAGAAGGGAAGCTACCTGAGCGGACTCGTCCTCGCGGTGAGCGAAAGAGACGCGCTCATCAAAATCGGGCCTTACCGCGGAATTCTTTCTCCCAACGATTTCGCCTGGACCGGCCGCAAGAAACCTGCCGAACTCCTGAAAGTGGGTGACCTCGCCCAATTCTCCGTTCAGGAATTGCGGGACAATACCGTGCGTGTTCAGCTCGAACAGCAGCCCGGGCCGCAGGGCGCGCTCCTGGCCATCGACAATTCCACCGGGGAAATCAAAGCCATGATTGGCGGTTACAGTTTTGAAGATTCCAAATTCAACCGCGCCACGCAGGCTTTCCGCCAGGTCGGCAGCTCTTTCAAGGTTTACGTTTACGCTGACGCGCTGGAACGAGGCTCGACGCCCTTTGACACCATCGTCGATTTGCCGTTTACCACCATCAGCGGCGGCCAAACCTACTCGCCGCGTAACTACGATGAGAAATTTGAAGGGACCATCACCCTTCGCCGCGCCCTGGCGGGCTCACGCAACGTTCCGGCCGTAAAACTGGCGGAAAAAGTCGGCATCAACACCGTCGTGGACATGGCCAAGCGTTTCGGCATCACCACCCCGCTTCCGCCCTATCTGCCGCTGGCCCTCGGCGCCGCAGACATGAAGCTTCTCGAACACGTCTCGGCCTTCACCGTTTTCCCCAACGACGGCATCCGCATCGATTCACACATGATTCGCCGGGTCACCAGTTACGAAGGCGCGCTGCTCGAAGAAGCACATCCTGAAGTGCATGACGTGCTATCTCCGGAAGTGGCACGCACCATGACCGCCATGCTCGAAGAAGTCATTCAATTCGGCACCGGTATCCAAGCCAAAGCACTGGGACGCCCGGCGGCCGGGAAGACCGGAACGACGCAGGATTACACCGATGCCTGGTTTGTGGGCTACACGCCGCAGCTCACCGCCGGCGTGTGGGTGGGCTTCGACGACAAGCAGATTTCACTCGGAAAAAAAGAAACCGGCGCGCGCGCCGCCTTGCCCATCTGGCTCGAATTCATGCAAGGCGCGACGGCCGGGACGCCGGTGATGGATTTCACAAATGTCGTTCCCCTCGAGGAGCAGGTCGGCGAGCATCACGTGCACGTGGATACCCCAGATACCGCCCCCACCGAAGACGAGCCCGCCGCCCCCAAAGAAAAACCGCCGGCGCCACCGCCGCCGGCAAAAACTGCGGGGGCAGATACGGCCGGCGTTTCTCCGCACCTTCTGCGGCTCAGAAACAACTCTGAGCAGGGACTCAGCTGCCGGTCATGCGGCCGTTCAAATTGGTACACACCCAGCCCACATCTTCTCGGAGGTCTACCGCCTTTTTCGAAAGGGATCCCATCCAGCGGGAGTGAATTGACTCTCCCGACCGTTCTCTTCGAGCAGCAGCACGTCTCGCTCGCGGGTGATTTTTCCAATCGCGGTCAGACCCACACCCTGAAACGACTTGGGCAGGAGCTTGGTCTTCTGCGGTGGCACGGTGAACAGCAATTCGTAGTCATCCCCGCCATGCAAGGCCAGCTGCACGGGGTGGTGTCCGTGCTGGAGAGCCAGATCCGCTGTTCGCACCTGGGGAATCTTTAGCTTTTCCAGCCGCGCACCGACCGCGCTAGCAGCGCACAGCCTCAGGAGATCGCTCGAAAGTCCGTCGGAGAGGTCCATCATCGCGCTCGCTAAGCCCTTTTTGGCCAACCATTGGCCCAGCGCGAGACGCGGCTGCGGATAAAGGTGCTTTCGTGTCAGTGGGTCCTGCTGGCTGGCTGCCCCTTCGCTTCGTCGCACGATCTGTAGACCCAATTCGGCTTCCCCCAGCCGCCCACTGACATAAAGGAGGTCGCCTGCTCGCGCTCCCGAACGCAGCAAAGCGCGCCCGGCAGGCACTTCACCAACGGCGGTTATATTGATAAGAATTTCGTCTCGCCGTGTTGTGTCTCCGCCCGCTAGCGCACACTGAAGCTGGCTGGAAGCGCGCCCTAAGCCGCCGAGGAATCGATCCAGCCACCGGCCGGTGCGCGTCTCGGGCAGTGCCAGGCCAAGCAGGAAGCAGCGGGGCGCGCCCCCCATCGCCGCTATATCACTGACCGCTCTGGCCAGGCACTTCCAACCCACGGCATCCGGCGGATGCTTCTTTGGCAAGAAGTGTGTCCCTTCGAGGAACCAGTCGCATGTGAGGATGACCTCGTGGCCGGGCTTCGGACGAAAGAGTGCCGCGTCATCGCCGATTCCCAGAGAGACGGATCGCCCAGCTCCACGGCTCCGCGATGATCGGGAGCTGTTCCAAATCTTCCCGAGGAGGGCATCCTCGTTCTGGTGTTTCCGCGGCATCGGTTCCCTTCTGTCGCCAGAGCGACCATTTGCGGGCGATAGTATAGCCTCGGATGCTCCGCCGGTCTTTTGCAACTCATGCATTCGAAGACGGAAATCTCGCACTCTACCTGTCCTTTGGTGCAGGGGGCAGGTTCTAACCGCCTGGCCTTCAAAGTACAAAATACAGGGTTGACGTTCAACTCTACAGAATTTAGTATGTGCAAGGTCGCGGACCAAGGCTCACGGTTCAGATTTTGGTTGAAGTTCAGTTCCAGCGGGTAGCCGGGTAAATCGCCCGCAAACGTCAAAAGTGAAGGCCTGAGGGGCCCGGTATTCATGAGAGGTAAGAGCTACACATTTTTTATCGCGTCCACTCCGGGCAAGCTCCGGAAAGTCATCGTGCCCGCTTATGTGCTGCACGGTATCGCCGTACTGGCGCTCATCGGGGCCATCAGCGTGACGGTGGCGGTCGGCTCCTATTCGCGAATGCTTTGGAAAGTCGGCAACTACAACGCCCTTCGCCACGATCAGGAAACCCTCAAGAAGCAGTATCGGCAACTTCAGGGCACCGTCAACGACACCAACCAGCGCCTTGATTCTCTGCAGTCCCTGGCGACAGAAGTGGCCATGACCTACGGGGTGCTGCGCTATCATCCGGCGGCTTTCGATCAGAGCGACAGTCCCGTAGATGCCCAGGATGCTTTCGACCGCTCCATCGAGCAGTACACTTTCTTAAAGCGCAATGCCGCGGTGATCGCCATCTCCAGCAGCGGGCTCCACTTGCTCTCCCCGACGTATTTTGCCGACTCCACGTATACGCCTTCGATTTGGCCGGTCCTCGGCCACATTACCGATAGCTTCGGGGAGCGCTTGGATCCGTTCAGTGGTGAAGGCGCATTTCACACCGGCGTGGATGTGGCTTCAGATTACGGCGCTCCGGTTCACGCCACTGCGGATGGCATCATCGCCATCGCGGAGAATCATGCGGGCTACGGCCGGCTGGTGGTTATTGATCATGGTTTCGGAATCACCACCTGGTACGCGCACCTTTCGGCGTTCTCTGCCGTGGCCGGCGCGCGCGTCAAGCGCGGCGAGGTGGTTGGCTACACCGGCATCAGCGGCCGTTCAACTGGTCCGCACGTGCACTACGAAGTGCGCATGAACAACGCGCCCATCAATCCTTGGCGCTATATGAAATCCACTCCTGCGGGTGACTGATTCTTGATTCAAATTCTGCCGGGTGGCATAGCGGCGGGCCGGGGCCCGCCAATTCTTTTGGCGCGCGCGTTTCCCGTCGGCGGGGGTCGTCCCGCGCGAATTTTCCCCGCGGTTTTGTGCGGCCTTTGCTGGCTTTACCTGCGCGCGGCTTGTTTGGTGCGGAGTCCGGCATGACCGGGTGCAGCCCGGCGGGCGGTCTCCAGAAGCTGCGGCGTGATTTCGAATACCACACGGACCGATTTGCTGTCTCCGCGGTCGATTTTGGAGACGTCCGCAGTCTGCAGAAGTTGCAGGTAAGCCTCGCGCGCCGCCGGGTCCAATTGTTGCCTGGTCTGGGCATCATTGAGTCCCAACTGTGCCAGTATGACGACGCCATTCAGCAGGTCCACGAGTTGCCGCGCCGTCGCTTCCGTCGATTCTCCTTCGGCCACCACGCGTAGCCGATCATTTTCCGGTTTTCCCGCCAGGGTGATCCACTGCAATTGATCGAGCAATGTGGAGAGCTGTGGGGAGCGGAGACCGCTGGGAGCCTGGGCGGCGAGCGCGGTACCGATGGCGGCGTCTTGCCGAATCACGGCAAATACTGGCGAGCCCGCCAGACGTTCGAACCGCGTGCGCCAGTCCGCAGCGTCCTCAGCCCTTTTTTTTGCGTCGCTGAGGAGGGCCAGGTGTTGATCATCGGTGACCGCGACTCGATCACTCCTCAAAAACGTAAGAGAGATTTTCCTTGCCGTTCCACTGACCGGCACGGAAAAAATCTCGCGTCCGTCCGTTCTTACCGACGAACCGGTCTTCAATGCATAGGCGGAGATTTTTTGCCGGTCGAATTTTCCATCAAGAATGGAAAACCACGGGGAGCCTGGTCCACCTTTGACGACCGCCATGGTGATGCGCTGGAGGTCGCGCTCGTAATTGAATCCGGTTTCTTTGACAAACTGCGCGTAATCCGCGTCCACTGGCGGTTTCGGCGCCCACGCGTAAAGCTTGGCGATAAATGGCGCTTGGCGGAGTTCGTCGAAATCCGCAAAAACAACCGCGCTGGCGTCCGTGGGCATGAGCGCCAGTGCCTCCTCGCGCGCAGCGCCGTCGGCTAGGCCCCGTTTCCGATATCCGAAAAAGGCGACTGCGCCCAGAACGATGAAAACGGCCGCCAGGCCGATCCAGGTCCGTTTGCTCATGGTCTCCCTACTGTTCGCCCGCCGAGTGCTGTGTATGGGATTGTCCCACCCGAAAGGGGGTTCGCGGCATCAAAATCTGAGGACGAAAATGCGCTTCAGAGGGCGCCGTTTCGGTGCTTCCATGGGGGCCGTTTCGGCTGACCGCTTTTATGTGGTAAACGATAGATGACAGACAGGATAACGGGTGTCCAGGTGGACAAGGGCCTGCGCCGTTTTCCACAAGGCTGGCCCTCCACGTGCTCCAATTCGCTGGCGACCCCTTGCAATTCTTATTCCTGTTCTGCTATTCTTACTCGGTTTGAGCGGCGCTGGCGTAGCTCAGCTGGTAGAGCATCTGATTTGTAATCAGAGGGTCGGGGGTTCAATTCCCTCCGCCAGCTCCATCAGCAATTCTTTCCTGGGAGCGAGGGCGGAGCGAATCCTGAGGGAAAAAACGAACGGGCTGGTGTCTTTTGACACGAGTCCTTTTTGTGTTTTTCCTTAGCATGCAGGCAAGTTGTTGAAGATAAGATCGGGACCCGTTGTTTCTGTTCGAAAAAGTTTTCACGGGACGGGTGGGTGAGTGGCTAAAACCAGCAGACTGTAAATCTGCCGCTCCTTGCGGGCTACGAAGGTTCGAATCCTTCCCCGTCCACCACGCTCTCGTTGTGGGGTTAGAGAAAACTGCAGGGCAATCGCATCCAGCGATGTTCGAAGGCGGTCCGATTCGGGGCAGCAGCGCGAATGTGCGTCGCCAAGGACGAATTTTGAAGGGGACATGGGTTCGGCCTGGGTAGCTCAGTTGGTAGAGCGCGTCCTTGGTAAGGACGAGGTCACCGGTTCAATCCCGGTCCCAGGCTCCAGGAATTTCGTGGGGCGCGGCGGCAGAGAAAAAGTTGGGAGCAACACCGGGCGGGGGTAACTCAACGGTAGAGTCTCACTCTTCCAAGGTGATGGTTGCGGGTTCAAATCCCGTCCCCCGCTCCAGATTTTGAGCTGCAGCGCGGTTGATGGTGAGCGACCAGCGCGGTGATCCCCGACTCGGGCGGGATCACCAAGATGAGAGGTTAAGGAACATGGCAAAGGAGAAATTCGAGCGCAACAAGCCGCACGTGAACATCGGGACCATCGGTCACATTGATCATGGCAAAACGACGTTGACGGCGGCGATCACCAAGGTGCTCTCAAAGCACAACCCCAAG
>Ga0066675_10001190_pt1 | contig 10974 bp, 7 predicted proteins | sample GraSoiAngelo_124_FD_62295 | JGI IMG/M metagenome (GOLD analysis project Ga0066675, IMG submission 62295) | Grasslands soil microbial communities from the Angelo Coastal Reserve, California, USA - 14_0927_05_20cm | ecosystem: Environmental > Terrestrial > Soil > Grasslands | place: USA... | reverse complement strand
CGGTCTCTCCCATCAACAATCAGCAGCCGGACGGGTCACTCGTGTTGACCGCCACGAAAGCCAGGGGCAAGTTCGCCGACATTCCCGTCTCGTACGAGTTCGAAGTATTCAACGCGTCGAACCAGCGCGTTTACACCTCCGGGGTCACCGGCGGCGCAGCCAGCGGATCGGACAACGTGTCGCACACGGTGGGCGGCTCGCTCGAATTCGATCAGCCCCACACGTGGCGCGCGCGCGGAGTGTTCCAGGGCGCGGTGGGCCCGTGGTCCTCGACGGCCGCGTTCCGCACGCCATCCGGCGGTTATATTCGCGGCGCGGAGATTTTCGATCCGCTCAGCAACGGCCGCACCGTCGGCACCCCCGTCGGGCCCACGCAGTTCGTGAGCGGCCGGGGCATCGAACTGATGGCCCACGAAGCGCGCGTCACCTATGTGATGCCGGAGACGCTCGTCGAGGGGGAACTGTCGGTGATGGTGACGGGCATCGACGAAGGGTCCCCGGGCGACAAGTCGAAGATCTTCACGATGCAGGAAGGCTTCGGCGATCCGACGACGAACGATTATCGCTTCACGGTTGAAAAGCGCGGACGCAGCTATGTCGTACCCGGCGCGGTCACATGGCGCATGATCACCGGCAACGCCAGCGACCAGGGAAGCATCAACGACGGCTTCCGCACGGGCGTCTCGTTCAGCGACGAGCGCTGGTATTTCTGGAAGGCGTCGTGGCGCAACGGCTTTGCGTCGGTCGAAGTCCGCGAGGACGGCCCGAACGGCCGCGTGATCTACTCGTCATCGAAAACGACGAATGGACACCCGTATCGGCCGGCGCCGCACGTCGTGCACCTCGGCCAGCCACCGGGCCGCGGCGGCCCGGAGGACGCGAGCATCCCGGGCGCGATCTACAAGAACGTGTGGGTTTCAGCCCGTCCACGCCCGAACTTCCCTGGAGAGTAGGTGGCACTTCCGCCTGACCAGCCTCCGCCGAGGCTACGGCGGTCCGCCGAAGCGCTTCGCGCGAAGGCGGAAGGCGGAAGCCACGAGATCTGCGAACGGGGCAGGAAACGCTTTGTTTCCCGCCCCTTTGGCTTGTACAATCCACCTTACGTGTCCACCAGCACATTTCGGCTGCAGTACCTCGCGAAGGCGGCTGCGGGTGTCCCCCGCGACCTCGTCAATACTTTCATCAGCGCGAAGATCCATCCGATCCGTCCCACGGTGCTCATCTACAACTGCACGTGGGTGTGCGACGCGAAATGCACGATGTGCAGCAACTGGAAATGGGGCGATCGCAAGTCGGACATGACGCTCTCGCAGCTCGAGCCGGTCATCAGCGACCCGTTCTGGGGCGCCGTCGAGAACCTGAACATCTCGGGCGGAGAACCCACCACGCGGCTCGACCTGCCGCGCATGGTGGAGATGTTCCAGCGGCACCTGCCCCGGCTCCGCAAGATTGGCATCAACACGACAGGGCTGACGCCCGCCCGCGCGATCCCGATGCTGACCCGCATCGTGAAGTTCTGCGCGGAAGAGGATCTGCTGCTCAGCATCCGCGTGTCGCTCGACGGCATCGGCGACGTCCACAACCAGGTGCGCGCCGTGAAGCACGGCTTCGACAAGGCGACCAGGACGATCGACGCGATGCAGGCGCTCGCGAAGGAGTACGAGAACTTCCAGTTCGGGATCGCGTCGACGATCTTCGCGACCAACATGGAGGACTCGGAGAACATCCTTGCCTGGGCCCGCACGAAGGGACTCGACGTCGTCTTCAACATGCTCCGCTTCACCGACGCGATGCTCCACAACCAGGATCTCAAGGAGACGATCGGGTTTCGCGCGCGCGAAGAAGAGTTCATGCGCAAGTTCTTCATCGATCGCGTGAAGGAAGAGTCGGTGCTGAGCGGCCAGTCGTTTATGTACCTGCACTATGCGGACATGATCGCGAACGGCTATCACCGGACGATGCCGTGCCCGTTCCAGAGCCAGGGGCTGCTGCTCAACCCGAACGGGGATCTGCACTATTGCGAGAACTCCGAAAAGCTCGGCAACGTGCTCGATGATTCCGCGGAGTCGCTGTACTTCAAGGCGGAAAACCTGATGCACCGTCAGCACCTGAAGGACGCGGTGTGCCCGACGTGCCTCAGCCCCTGCCAGGTGAACGTCGGCGCGATGAAGCAGTTCGTTCCTTACGCGAAGTTCCTGAAACGCGCCTACCAGGTGAAGCGCGATCCGGAGCGGCACGTCGACACGATGCCGGGACCGGTTGGCACGAGCAGGTAGCGCGGCCCGCCGAAGCCTCGGCGAAGGCGGGCCGGCGTCAAGGACCGTCAGCGTTCCCCGCCTCTTTCGCATCATCGTTGCCGTCGGCCTGACGGCGTTCCTGTTCTACAAATCACATCCCACTGACGTCGTGCGCGCGGCGGCCGGCGCCGACCTGCGATGGATCGGCCTGGCAATCGCGCTCGTGCTGATCGATCGCACGCTGATGGCGCTGCGATGGATCGATCTGCTCAGCGCGCTGACGCCCGGCTCACGGCCGCGGTTTTCAATCGTTCTGAGGATCTTCTTCGTCAGTTCCTTCGTCAGCAACTTCGTTCCGAGCGTCGCGGCCGACATGTATCGCGCGTATGCGCTCTCGCGATACGACGTGCACCTGGCGGAATCCACGGCATCCGTCCTGATGGACCGGATGCTCGGCGTCTTGTCACTGGTGATCGTGGGGCTTGTGGCCCTGCCGTTCGCGCGGGAGATCGCGTCGGATCGCGGGCTGATCGCAGGGCTCGGCATGGCGTTTCTCGCCTGCGCGATGGCCGGCGTCGTCGTCTTCAGCGAGCGCGCCGCTCGGGTCGTCGTGGCGCTTGCGTCGAGCGTCCCCTCGAACCGGCTGCACCGCGTGACCGCATCGCTGACCGATGCCGTCCGCCGTTACGCGCGCCATCATCGCGAGATGACACGCGTGCTCGTCATGTCCGTGCTCGTCCAGGCCATTCGGGTCGTTCAGGCGTGGTGCCTGGGACAGGCCCTCGGGATCGATCTTCCGCTCGTGATGTACCTCGCGCTCGTGCCGGCGATCGTGCTGGTCATGCAGCTGCCGATCACGGTGAACGGGCTCGGGACGACGCAGTGGGCGTTCGAGGCGCTCTTCGTCCCGAGAGGGGCCGCGCCCGCGCCGGTGTTCGCGTTATCGATATTGTTTCTCGCTCTCGGCGTGATCGGCAGTCTGCCGGGGGGCCTGCTCTACGCGTTCGGCGAGCCAGTGCCCGCGAAAACCCACAGCATCTCATGAAGCGATTCGTGTGGTCGATCGCCTCCGTGCTGGCGGCGGCGCTGGTCCTCGTCATCGTGCTGGCATCAGGAATCGGCGGACTCCTGTATGGCGTGCTGTATGCCGTCACGCTGGTGCCGGGTTTGCCCGTCGGGTTCGCGTTGTTCGGCCGACGCCACGGCGCGGGTTGGATTGCGGGCGCCGCGCTCGGGTACTTCATCACCACTCTTGCTCTCTGGCTCGCGATCGCGCTGAGTCTGCCATCCATTGTCACCTTCATTGGCGGATGGGTGCTTGCGCTTGTGCTGACGTGGGTGAGCACGCGTGGCGTCGTCACGCCTCTGGTCCCGTTGCCCGCGTGGACCGAGCGGGACACGGCGGCCTGGTTGACGGTGCTCCTGCTCGTACCGGGAATCGCCGGGCCGCCATTCATCAGGCTCGGGGCGCGTGACGCGAACGGGAACCGGTATTACCGTGCGTACTTCACGGCGGATTTCGTGTGGCACATGGCGGTCACGAGCGAGCTGAAGAAATTTGCGATGCCTCCGCGCAACATGTACATGCCGCACCGGCCGCTACACTACTACTGGGCTTACTACATCGCCCCGGCTGCGATTGCCGGCACCGGACCTGGCCAGCTCGCGAACGTCGAAGCGGACCTGAAGGTGAATGCGATCGGCACGGCGCTGCTCCTGGTCTCGACGCTGTTTCTCGCCGCGTGGACTGCGGTGCCACATGCGTTCGCCGCCGCCGCGGGCGTGACGCTCGCGACGGTAGCGTCCAGCGCTGAGGGAACGGTCGCGTTACTGCGCCTGGTGGAGCGCGGTGCGCCCCTCGGCGCCGTCCGGGACCTCAACATCGACGCGATCAGCAACTGGTGGTTCGGCGGACTGCGCATCGACGGCATTCCACGCTGCTTCTGGTGGGTGCCGCAGCATTCGATGTCGTACATCCTGGGCCTCGTCGCGCTTGCAGTTGTCAATGCGTCCGGCAGCGGCGGGGGCGCGGCCGCTTACTGGATAGCCGGAGCAGCGCTGGCCGGGTCTGCAGCCTTCAATCCTTTCGTCGGCGCAATCTTCGCAGCCGTCTGTTGCGTCGCGCTCGCGCTGGATGCGCTGATTTCGCCCGACCCGCTCAGGCGACTGGCCCGGTCGGCCGCGGTCGGCCTGCCGATTCTTGTCGCGCTCGTCTGGTGCCTGGGCAATCAGATGGTCGGTCGCGCGCCCGGCATGCTGGAACTTGGTCTGCTGGGCGGAGCACGGAGTGCGCCGGTTGCAAACCTTTCGCTCTCGTTGGGTCCAGCGCTCGTGCCCGCTCTCGCGGGAATGCTCGCAGCGCGATCGATCGGCCGTTTCCGGGCGATTATCGCGCCGGTCCTGATGATGATCGGTGCGCTCATCGTGATGCACTTCGTGCGACTGCGCGTCGATGAATCGTGGGTGGCGTTTCGCGCGGGTCAGATGATTCTCGCCGTGACTCCCTGCCTCTCGGCCGCCGCGTTCGCGGCGGCACCGCATTGGCGGCGGGTGGCCGGGGCGCTATCGATCGCCGCTCTGATCGTCGGACTGCCCACAACGATCATCGACGTCTATAACGCACAGGACATTGCGAATCTCGCGGCCGGTCCCGGATTCCCGTGGACTCAGGTGCTGGATCGGGCACACGACGATGCCGTCGAGTGGCTGCGGCAGACGACCCCGCCCACCGCTACGGTGCAGCTCGATGCGCTCGCCCGCGGCCGCACGACGTGGAGCCTCATCCCCAGCTTCGCCGAACGTCGCATGAGCGCCGGCCTTCCACGCACGCTGGTGGACGATCCGGAGTACCACGCACGGTCCGAGCGCGTGCGCGTGATGTATGCCACCCTCGACGCGCGTGAAGCGTGGACGATCGCCCGGTTTCTCAGAGTGAACTACATCTGGGTCGACGAAGTGGAGCGTGCGGCGTATCCGGCAGGCGTGAAGAAGTTCGATCAGGCGCCGCAGTACTTCGCCCCGGCGTATCGCAACGAGGAAGTCGTCATCTATCGCGTGCAGTGATCGAGCGGCCTCGTAGGCGGCGCGCGCTTCTTCCAGTTCTCCGGCGGCGATGCGCGGCGATTTCTGCGTCCAGCACTGGTTGACCGCCACCAGACACCATTCGTCGCTCGCGCGTGACGCCCGAACGCAGGCAAATTCGCCCCGACGACGACCGTGGCGCGCACCGATCCCGCCTGCGCGACACGCACTTCCCCTCCTGAACGGCGGTCGACACGCGGAAGTCCATCAGCTCCGGCCGTCGGACACATGCCGGCTTTCTCCATTCGATCCGCCTTCGTTCACTTGCCACGTACGATTCACGCAGAGGCGCATGAGGCGCAGAGAAATAGACGGCAAGAAAACGCGGTCACACTGATTACGGCAGTCGTGGCGTCACACCGCGCGCGGAGAAGACAAATAAGGAAACGGCTGCGTACGCGCCTTCGTCGCCGCGCTTCGCGCGGCAGGAGGTCACCGGCAGCCTTCTCTCCGTGCTCTGCGCCTCTGCGCCTTCGCGTGAGATCGTCTTCTCCGCGCGAACGGCGTCACGACTCTCCAATGATCTTGCGATACACCTGTCGCGCCTCGCCTCCCGCCCTGGACTCCGGACCCCGGACCTCCGACCTCGGACCTCGGACCTCCGACCTCAGCGATCATCCCTTGCGATATTTCCAGAATGTCCGCGCGCCGATGAACCAGTCGCGGGCACCGATCTTCTTTCCCTCTTTGCGGCTTCTCGGGTAATAGCGAATCGGGACTTCGAGAATCCGCCGCCTTCGCGCGAGCATACGGGCGGTAATCTCGTGGTCGAGCTCGAAGCCGCTCGTCTCGAGCGGCAGTCCGGCGACCTCTGCGCGGCGAAACAGCTTCAACGCAGTCACGGTGTCCGTCAGATAGCGGCCGGTCAGGACCCACGCGACGAGACTCAGACTGCGGCCGCCAAGATACGCAGCGAGCGACTGGTTGGGATAGCGTCCGCGCCCCAGATAGCGGCTGCCGTAGACAATGTCGGAGCGGCCGTCGAGCAGCGCGCGCAGCATCGGCACGTAATCCTGCGGGTCGTACTCGAGATCGGCATCCTGGATAATCAAGAGATCCCCGGTGGCGGCCGCGATACCGGCCCGCACGGCGCGGCCCTTTCCGCTGTTGCGCTCCATTCGCAGCAGGCGCACGCCCGGGATTGCCTCCACGATGGCGGCGGTCCGATCCCGCGAACAGTCGTCCACGACCACGATCTCTCGGTCGACGTCCAGCACTCGGAGATCGACGGCCCGGATCCGCTCCAGGAGCGTCCCGATGAACCGTTCCTCGTTATACGCGGGAATCACGATCGATAAGATCTTCATCGACGGCTGCGGAGCCACGCTTCCACCTGCTGCAGATCCTCCGGCGTGTTGATGCCGAGAGCTTCCATCGGATCCGTGCAGGGGAAGGTCACGACCGGTTTTCGTCCGGCAAGCCACGGGATGAACGGCAGGAAATTGCGTTCTCCTGTGCCGCGCCCCGGCATCACGTCGCGTGCATATGTCTGCAGGTCCTGGTCGAACGCCTCACGCGACAGAGCAAACAGCCCCATGTCGCTCTCCCCTTCCGCCGGCATGGCGTCTCCCTCCCGCCGGTGCAGCACGTTGACGATTCGTTCGTGCGTGTCACGCGCGAAATGGATGTACGGCTCGGCCTGTCGGACCGTCGGAAACGCGAGCGCCGGCGGGAGCCCGACCGAAGTTGCGTCCGCGAGCCGCTGAACGGTCGCTGGAAGCACGCCCACCTGGTCGCACCAGGTAATCCAAATCGACTCAGGCCGCAGGCGCTCGACGGCGGAGGCTGCGAGCAGAATCGCATCGAGCATGCCTGTCGGCTCCCGTTGCTGCACCACCTCGGCGTACCCCGCTTCGTCCGCCCATTGCTCGATGAGCGGCGCGAACGACGGATGCGCGACGACGACCGTGTAGGCGACGAACGGCTCGTACAACGTGGCGAGGTGATCGAGCATCGGGCGGCCGTCGACGGTCACGAGCGCTTTCGGCACGGATGTTTTCAGGCGAGTGCCCAACCCTGCTGCAGGAACGATCAGGATGCGCGACATGGCTGGCCGTTCGGCGCCCCGACGACACGTCGACGCGGTAGGTGCACTACCCGGCGATCGCGTTCGCAATCCCGCTCGCACAGTCGAAGCTCAAACCCGTGAAGCGCCAGCAGTCTGGCCACGTGACTGTCGCACCATTTGCGCCGAGCGCGATCGCTGTCGATCTGCAAAGCGAGGCTTTCGCAGCCCGACGCAGGGACGAAAATCGCGCGGAACTGCGATATACTGCGTGTCTTCGAGCTGACATTGCCTTCTCGATTTTCGCGGTCCTCGGCTCTCGTCCTGACTCTGGCGTTCATCGCCGTAGCATTTTGCGCCTCGACGGCGTTCTCAGCAGAACGGCGCTGCGGCATCGACCGCGAAGTGACCGCTGATTTCGATGGCGACGGCATTCTTGATTTCGCGACTCTCCGCGACGACCGCATCGCTCTGAGTTTATCGGAGCAACGAACCACCGTTCACCTACGCGCGCTCTCCGACACGATCGGTCTCGCCGCGACCGATATCGATCGAGATGGCGATACGGATCTTGTCTCGCTCGGCGCACGAGGCAGCATCCGCGGCTGGAACAATCAAGGCTCCGGCTCATTTGCGCAATGGACAATTGGACCCCCCTCAAGGCTGCCATGGCCGACATGGGCGGGCACCGCTGCCTGGTCTTTGACGGCGCCAGTAGTTCCTTCGGTTCTCTCGGGACGGTCTTCGTCCGACGCATGGCTCGCGCTGCCGGTCGCCTCCCTTACACGTCGAGGACCGGCAATCGATATCGGGCTCGACTCTGATCGAGCTCCAGGTGATCTCGGCTTCGCCGACCACTCCCCTCGCGCTCCGCCGCAGACCTTCACGTCGTAGCCCACCCGTAACAGACCGTCGTTAGCGAACCATCGCCGCCCATTCGGAATGGGAACGGTGTGTTCGGTATTGGCGGCATCGAGGAGGCACATGAAGGTTCTATTCATCCAGAACAACGGAATCCAGGAGTCGATCGGCGTCGCGAATCTGTCAGGCATCCTCAAGGCAAACGGTCATGACGCCGACCTCCTGCTGGTATCGCACACACCTGATCTGATCGGCGCGATTCGGAAGTACGACCCTGGTCTGATTGCGTTCTCGGCGCTCACCGGCGTCCATCATTCGCTCGAGCAGCTCGCCGCGCGCATCAAACGCGACCTGAACGTCCCAATTATCGTCGGTGGCCCGCACCCGACCTACTCGCCCGAGATGATTCTCAACCCGGCGATCGACATCATCTGCCGCGGTGAGGGAGAGCTCGCGATGCTGGAGCTCGCTGACGCGCTCCAGCGGGACGCCGACATCACGAAGATCCGAAATCTGCAGGTGAAAACCCGCGACGGCGTGGTCCACAAGAACGACGTCCGGCCCGCGGTGCCGCTCGACGAGCTGCCGCCGCCCGACCGCGAGCTTTATTACAAGTACCCGTTCCTGCGCGACATGCCGATGAAGCGCTTCATTGCGAGCATGGGCTGCCCTTACCCGTGCACGTTCTGTCACGAGCCGGTGATCCGCGCCATGTATCGCGCGGAGACGAAGTCCGATTATCTGCGCCGGAAAACCGTCACGCGCGCGGTCGCCGAGATCAAATACATCAAAGATCGCTTCCCGCTGAATCATGTCCATTTCTCGGACGATCTGTTTTTTATCCGCAACAGCTACAAGTGGCTCGAGGAGTTCGCGGATGTGTACCCGAAGGAAGTCGGGATTCCGTGGAACTGCAACATCCGGTACGACTCCGTGAATCAGCACGCCGCCGACCTGCTGGAGAAGGCCGGCTGCTACGGCGCGGCCGTCGGCCTCGAATCCGGCAACCAGCAGATTCGCGAGGTCGTGATCCGCAAACGCTCCAAGAACGAGCACATCGTGGAAGGCGCCCGCCTGCTGCGGGACAAAGGAATCAAGGTCCTCACGACGAACATGATCGGCCTGCCGGGCGAGACGCTGGACAATGCGTTCGAGACCGTCGAGCTGAACATGGTCCTGAAGTCCGATTACGTCCGCGCGAACACGTTCCTGCTGTTCCCGGGCTTGCCGCTCGTCGAGTACTCACGGCAGAACGGGTACGTCGACGCGGACTTCGACATCGATAAGCAAATCGCCGAATCACAGGAAATTACGCTGAAGACGCCGTACGCGCGCGAGTTCCGGAACATCGCGTCGCTATTCTGGCTGATGGTGAAATTCCCGCCATCGTGGATCCCGTTCTTCAAGAAGCTCGTGAAAGTGCCGGACAACATCCTGTTCCGCATCATCGGCTCGTTCAACATGTGCCAGGAGCTGCTGTTCTACCGGGTCCGGCCCGTCCCGGCGCTGCGGTACTTTCACAATACGGTTCTCATGACCGGCAAGTCCGGCCTGACGATGACGATGAGAACCATTCCGTCGGTCTTGCGGCGGAAGAGGAAGGCGCCGGCCGAGACGCTCGGCGACAAGGAGATTTACGAAGCCGGCCGCGGCTACTTCTGATGTTCACCATGGAGGAATCGGCGCTGCTCGGCCGCATGCTGCGCGTGGTCGGCTTGGCGCTCCTGCTCGTGATCCTCGGCGGCAGCTGCTACGCCGGCGCGCACTGGCTGCATCGCCATCGTGGGATGGTCGCGGCTCCGCGCTCCTCGAACGCTTCAGCGTATACTGGGTCGGCATGACGGGAAGACGTTCTCTTTCTGTTGTCGTCTTCTCGGGCGGCCGCGGCTCGTCGGTGCTCTCGAAAGAGCTCATCACCAATCCGGACATCGCCGTCACCCTTGCGATCAACGGCTACGACGATGGGTTCTCGACCGGCGAAGTGCGACGGTTCCTGGGAGATAGTCTCGGGCCGTCGGACTTTCGGAAGAACGCGTCGCGCCTCGCGGCGGAATTGAAGACCTGCGCGCCGGATCTGATCGAGCTGCTGGATTCGCGCCTGCCTGCGGACATTGCGGCGTCCGCCGCGGTCGAACATCTCACGAAGATGATCTCCGGGACGCTGCACGATCGGCGACTGATCGATTGGGTCTCGGCGTTCCTCTACGAGTACAGCCGCAAGGCCGCTCCCTTTGCATTCGGGGACTGCAGCATCGGCAACCTCGTGTTCGCCGGGGCCTACCTGCGTGCGCAGCGCGATTTCAACCGCGCGATTTACGACTACTGCGCGCTCCTGCAGCTCCCTGCGGGGCTCATCGAAAACGTGACCGACGGCACGAACGCGTTCCTCGTGGCCCTCGATCCGGAGGGACGCCTCCTCGCCAGCGAAGCGGACATCGTGGACGCGAACCGGCAGAACCGCATCAAGGACATTTACCTGCTGGAGCGCCGTCCGACCGAGGAAGACACGGGCGCGCTTGCATCGATGCGAACCGTGGACGCCGGACAATGGCTCGAAGCGCATCAGCAGCGCGTACGGCTGAATCCCCGGCTCGTCGATCGCCTCGGGAGCGCCGACCTGATCGTGTATTCACCAGGGACGCAGCATTCGTCGCTCTTTCCGTCGTACCTGACGGACGGCCTCAGCGACGCGATCGCGCGCAATCTGTCGGCCCTGAAGCTGCTCATCACGAATATTCAGAGCGATGCGGAACTGACGGGCGCGACGGCGGTCGATATCGTCGAACGCGC
>Ga0066675_10001184_pt1 | contig 10998 bp, 13 predicted proteins | sample GraSoiAngelo_124_FD_62295 | JGI IMG/M metagenome (GOLD analysis project Ga0066675, IMG submission 62295) | Grasslands soil microbial communities from the Angelo Coastal Reserve, California, USA - 14_0927_05_20cm | ecosystem: Environmental > Terrestrial > Soil > Grasslands | place: USA... | reverse complement strand
TCGCCGGCCGAAATTTTTAAAAGGTCGCCGCATCCCCGGTTCCGAGATTCGGGACGTGATGTGGTTCAATCCCGGCGGTAACCTGATGAGCGAGGAAGAATGGGCATCGCCGTTTGTTCGCTGCCTCGGCATGCTGCTAAGCGGCGATACGAGCGACGTTGTCACTTTTGAAGGCGAGCCTGTCCGTGACGACACGTTTCTGCTGCTGATCAATGCTCATTACGAGCCGATAGCTTTTGTGCTGCCTGGCCAGGAGAATCTTGAGTGGCAATTGATTCTCGACACAACAAACCCAAGCGGATTTTTGGCGGAGCCAAGAAAATTCGCATCGGGCGACGATGTCGATCTCGGTGGGCGCGCCTCTTGTTTGCTTCAACTGGTAAGCGGCACACAAGCTCAGGCGCGCGAGGAATCATGGAAAAAGCGACGTGTCGAATTTCCTCCAGTGAGCGCAGAGGAAGAACGCGCGGCGAAAGGGTAGCGCGCGCGTCACGCGTGCTGGTAAAGCCTGCCCTGACCGAAGCCGAAGGGGCGTCGCGCCGAAACGAACTTTTTCCTTGCTGCCTAATATCTTTGCGCGCTCTTGTTTTTAAGCGCTGTGATCAGAGAAGTCCGCGAACCCGAGACGGCTTCGCCAACACGCGAGACGCGTGCGCTCCCCGGAATAGAAATTCATCCAACGCAATCTTGTCGCGAGAAACGAATTAGTTTATAGAGATACGAAGCGCGTTTTATCGTGCGCAGCCAGTTTTTTTGGTCAGTGATCGTCATGACAGCGAGTTCTCTTATTATCGTCACTGATCGGGGCAGTTTAAAAGCATATCGGGTGGACCAGACGCCAACGCGCGGACCGAGCCTGCAATTGGTGCAGGCATTCAACATCACCGACGCGCATGGAAGACTGATGGATAAAGTGAGCGATCAGGCGGGCCGCTTTCCGGTCAGCGACGGTGCTGGCGCCCACCATGGAGCGGCTTCGATTGCCGAGCGGACACAGTTGGCAACAGAAACGGATCGCCGCATTCAAAGAGAGCTTGCCGATCAAATTACGAAAATCGTCTCGCGCAATGGAAAGGAAGGCTGGTCCTTTGCCGCGCCGGCTGAAATTCACTCGGCAGTTGTTGAGCTTTTGCCGCCCGCGGTACGCGACCGGATCGTCGAACACGTGAAATCGGATTTGGTAAAGGTGGAACCGGCGAAACTCATTTCGCGGTTTCGCTCGTTGCAGCAAATTTGAGCCGCTCGTGCACGCAACAAGTGTCATCCCGAACGGAGTGAGGGACCTCACACCGGATAATTGGTTACGCAGTGTATCTGGAGTACTGCTCGCTTCGAGGGGGAGGTCCTTCGCTTCGCTCAGCATGACGCGCTTTTTTTGTTCGCTCTGGCAACGCGAGCGGCTTAAATTTTATCTAATTAATCATGCAACTGCCTGTTAAAATCTCGTACCGGGGTCTGGAAAAATCTGACCAGATCGACAATCTCGTTTTGGAATATGCAGCGCGACTTGAAAAATTTTGCGACCACATCAACCGCTGCAACGTGGCCATCGAGCAAACCAACCACACGCATCACAAAGGAAATCCGTATCGCTGCCGCATCGATGTGACTGTGGCGCGAGGCCACGAGCTGGTTGCTGATGAAAGGCAGATGGACAACGGCACGCACCAGCCGCTCAACAAAGTGATCCATGACGCGTTCAAAACGATGGAGCGCGAGTTGCGCCGGGTCGTGGACAAGCAAAGGCGTGATGTGAAAACGCACGCCGACACTCGATCGCCGAAATGAGTGACGCAGGCAATCTTGCCTGCGAGGACCGACCAACCCGGCAGACAAGATTGTCTGCCTCACTGAGACAGGCAAGATTCTGCCTATGGCCGACCAAGCGCTCGGCTATTTGATTCGGCAGTTGGAAGCGGCGTGGAAGCGCGTGTGTCAATAGCGAGGACTGACCCCATTAAGAACGGTTAGGCCGCCGTTCCAAGGTCGTAGAACTGTGTCATATCGAGCGCAAAGTGAACCATCCAGAACCACCATACGTCTTGCAATCGTTGTAGCAGCGCCAGCCCCAATACGCCTAGTCCGACGTCCCCGATCAAGCGCCACAAGTCGCTGGTGTTCCCCCCTCTCGCGAGCAGTCCAGGAACATGGGCAGCAGCAAAGAGCAGGGCCACCAGAAGAAGAGTCCAACGTAACCCAAGCACATTCCGGAAGCGTACAAAGAGGATCGCGATACTGAGGTCCTCCAACAGCACTTGAACCAGGTAGGAGACGTGCGAGGGCGCATAGACATGGGCGACTAACTGCGGCAACACCCCGAGGCCGAACCTTGCGACTGCATAGACGATGAGCGCCAGAAGAGCGAGTCCCAGTCCGATGCCGACCCGGAGCACGATGTCCCGTCTCGGTAGCCATGCAGTTTCCGGCCCCTGGCGGCGTAGCACGAGGAGCAGCGGGAAGGGAGCGTAGATCACAATCTGGTTGATAGCGTCCAGCGCCGGGCGATGCTGGCTGGTCGCCGGAAAGAGCCGGCCGCGCGAGTAGAGCACCCCCAGGCTGAGTACCGCAGCGGTCGCGACCAGGGCCCACGCAACTTCGCGCCACGGGTGTGGAAATGCGGGAGCGGCCCCCGATGGCCAGAGGCGCGGCGCCCGCCACGAGATGCCGAGCGCCGCGAGGAGAGCGACGGAGTAGGCGAGGAACAAGGCCGAATACTGACTAGCCGACATGGCAACTCAAGTGAAATGCACTGGCAGCGATCTAACGAGAACGAGTTCGGCCACCGCTTGCGGCAGCGGGCTTTGCTTTCACTTCTTCCTTCATAATTTTTCCTTCAGCCTTTCAGTATGGCGGCCGCCAGTTGGCTGGAGCGATTGGTTAGGCGCCTTCATGTAGAGCGATGCGAAAGCGCAACCCAGGCTTGCTACCGAACTGCGGAGGCTTCGTGAAGCGCTCGACGAGAACGCCGCCGTTAGCGGCAATGACGCGTTGGGACGCAATGTTGTCTGGATCGGTGGTGATTTCGACGTATGGCAGACCAACGGCTCTGACCTCGGCGAGCATCAGGCGGAGACCGCACTTTGCATAGCCCAGCCCCTGCTTCCAAGGGACGACCGCATAGCCAATGTGACCGAGACAGTGCGAGGGAAGTTCGGTAGTGCCCGGCTGCCACCGAAACCCGATGCTTCCGCAAAACTCGCCGTCCCACAGCCAGCGCTTGAAACTAGGAAGACGCTGGACAACTGAACCGTCCGGGAGAGTCACGGGCGGTCCCTTCGCCTTGCGATCCTCCATGCTGTCCAAAAACGCGACTGCATCGGCCTCTATGCGTGCCAGCTCCTCGCGCGTGGCTTCCTCGCCGCGCTCGTTGTCGGCAGACCAGCCGCGTTCGAGCGCGGCGACATAGCCGGAAAGGTGTTCAGGGCCAGGGCGGACAAGCTGCATCGTGGGTCGGCGCCTAACGTTTGAGGTAACCGGCCGTCGGAGCACGAAGCGCGGAGGCGGCCCGGTTGACCGAGAGGTTAGACCTCAATGGTTCGTCGATGGCTCTGTGAGCCACTTTTCATTGCGTTCAATTGCGGCAGAAATCATGGCCAGATATTTTGGGCCGCTGACATATTGTTTGGCATAACGACGCCCCAAGATGCGATCAATGCGAAAGATCGACTGCAAGGCATCGCCACGAAAGTAATCTAGCTCCGATTCGTCATTCATGATCTTCTCAAGCGTCGAAAGCGCGCGGCGGTCACGAACAAAACCAAGCGCAGCTAGTGCGTAACGGCGATACATCATGTCTTTGTGGGTGACGGCATCACAAATAGCCTCAGTCATCTTTGGACCCGCAGCCACGAGAGGAGCCGGTATCTCTGGCTCGTGCGGAATATCTGTGTAGAAGGCGTCCCAGACACGGGAAAACGCTTTCCCTCCGGGGCGGTACTTAACATCGTTCCCAAGTGAGGTGCCCGCAAATGTAAGCAGCAGGACGGTGATAAGTGAGGCCAAGAGCGCGCGCATTTGAGGTCTAACGATTTGTTAGGGACATATTTCCTTGGGAAGACCAAGCTTTTGGCAGTCTGCCGGAAGAAAAGCTGTCCCAAAAGAAACTCCAATCCATTGTCGACCAACCTTTTTCATAAACACCATCACATGATCCCTGTCTGCATTGGTTGGGCCCGCAGTTGCTCTCGCAAAGTTTCCAACGATACGAAGATGCTCTATGTGCACTTTCACATGCGCTTGTGAACGCACATATTCCTTGATTGCCTGCTCAACTAAACTCGCTTCGTTTGGTTGTTCTGCCAGAGCAAAAGCTGGCAATAACAATGCGGCCAGGCGAGATAAGTATTTTCGATTCATAGCCCACCTCCTAACGAGAGCAAGCTGAGCGACGGCGGACGAAGCCGCGCGTTGCTCGGAGTGATAGTGTCGAAATCATCCCCAAAGTCGAGCGTACCGCGGTCCGCCGTTCGCTCCATCGGATGGTTAGATGTTTAGTGGTGAATCTCATCCTGACTCACATGATGTGTCGGGATTACTGACTCCTTCCGGTTTCCTGTAGCAGCTTCACCAACTCATCTTTCCACAGTGCTGCGACGGTATGGCTGCCGTGGCCGCGCGTTTTCTCGCTGAACGGGATCACTATGGCGCGTCCGTGCGGGACGCGTTTGATTTCGCTCTCCAGAATCCCAAGCTCGGGCGGGTTGATCAGGTCGTCGGTAGAATTGATCGCCAGAAGCGGCGCGCGAATTTTTTCCAGGTTTGGTCCGGGATCGTAATCGTGTGATGCTTCGACCGCGTAGAGCACATCATTTGCATCAGCCGTTTTCACGTAATCGTTGACGAACTTGTCGAGGATCTCATCTGTCTTTGCGAGCGTAGGCGCATCCTTCTGGCGCAACACCGGATTACTGCTCATGAACCAGAGCATCTCGGCGGCGGTGCGCAGACTCGGCGGCTGCGTTTTGTATTCGCCACCGTTCCATGCCGAGTCGTTGCGGATGGCGTCGATAATCACGCGACGCCATGCGCGGTTGCGTCCGGAGATCTGGATCGGCAAACTTGCCAGCGGCATCAGCGCGTCCATGAAATCGGGATGCAGCTCGCCCCAGAGCCAGGTGTGCATCCCGCCCATCGAAGTTCCCATCACCAGTCGAGCACGGTTGACGCCGAGCCCTTCGGTGAGCAGGCGATACTGCGCTTCCACCATGTCGAGGTAGCCGTAGTGTGGAAATTTCGCGTGCAGCCCGTCGCTCGGCTTGCTCGATTTGCCGTGGCCGATGCCATCCGGCAGGATGATGAAAGACTTGGTCGCATCGAGCGGGTGACCTTTCGCGAATAACTGATCCGCAAACTCAGGCCGCGGGACGAACTGCGCGCCACTGCCAGTTGTCCCATGCATGATGAGAACCGCGTTGGTCGTTTTGCCCTGCGCATCTTTTTCCGGCTTTCCGATGGTGCGATAATGAAGACGCAACTCCGGCAACGTTTCGCCGGAAGTGAATTTGAAGTCGCGAATCGTGTAATCACCTTCAGTCGGCGCGGGATAATCGGCGGCCGACGCAAAACCCGCGGCTAAGATGGACAAGGAAAGTGCAAGAATTCGCAGTATTGGATTCATGCTAGAGGGCCCTCTCATAAAGCTAGTGTCATGTTGAGCAAAGCGAAACATCTCAGTCCATTCCGCTGGGGAGATTAGGTCAGAAATAATCCGAGATTCTTCGCTTCGCTCAGAATGACATTTGTAAAAAGGATTCTAATGATTCCGTTGCCGTTCGGCTCGGATTCGTTTGAGCAGCTCGGTGTGGGTTCGTTCAAGGTCGTTAGCAAATTTCAATCGCGCGTCCAGGGCTTCTGGATAAATGTTGAATCGTTTTCGCAATTTCCTCGTGGCCGGATCGTAAAAGAAGGAAATGTCCTGGTCGAGATTCGGCACGATCAGTTCGTCACTTAATTTTTGATAGCGCGCCATGCGGCTCAGTCCCCAGCGGATAACCGATTCGTCGTTGCGCAGCGCGGTGAGCGTCTCCAAGTCGAGAAGCTGGATGCCGCCGGCTTGCAGCATCGTGGCGAAGTCGCCGGGACTGTAGTCGGTCGTAAAAACAAACGGATGCAGCGGCGGCATCTCACCGGCGTCGAGGGCGCGCCGAAACTCCGCGGCATCGCGTTGTTGTTCCGCGCGGTTAGTTTTGTTGCTCTCGATTCCGTCGCGCAGCGTTCGCTCGATCGACGCAAGGATTCGGTCGTGCCGTTCTGCATCCTGCTGACGTTGCTGATAATTGTTGAGCCAAAACGCAGCGTAAACGCCGACGAATACCAAAACTAATTCGGCAATCCAGCCGCCGAAGTGCGAGAAACGTGAGCGTTTTTCAGTTGTTTGACTCATGATTCACGGAAACAATTGAATCAATGAGACAATCATGGTCAGTCAACAATTTGACCGATTTCGCCGTGCGATCGATCCAAAGGGCGCAGGCGGATGATTCGCCGTTTTATCATTTGAGATTCGATCGCGTGTTTCCGGATGATTTCTACGCGGCGATGTTGGAAGCAATGCCCGTGGGGGACGGCGGCTACCGGGCCCTGTCTGGCAAAGCTAAAGTAAGGAATGTCACACCCGAGGGAAAGCCGACCCGCACCAAGATCGATCTTTTCCCGGAATACATCCGCCACTTGCCGCCGAAAAAACGCGAGGTCTGGGACCTCGCGGGCCGAATCCTCCGCTCCAAAGAGCTGGGAAAAGCTTTCGTAGAGCGACTCGCGCCCGGCTTAAAACGCCGGTTCGGAGCCGATTTTGCGAAGGTGCGAATGTATCCAGTGCCAATCCTGACTCGCGACACTGCCGGATACTTCATTACCGCACATTCAGACACACTCTGGAAGGGCATCACCGTCCAGTTCTACCTGCCGCCCGACAATGCGACGCAGCAGATCGGCACGATTTTTCACGAGGCATTACCGAATGGCAAGAAGCCGAAAAACGCGCAGATGCTATTCTCGCCAAATTCAGGCTACGCGTTTGCCGTTGCCGATAATACCTGGCATTCGGTCGGTCTGGTTGGGCCTGAGGTAAAGACGCGCGACAGTATTCTGCTCACTTACTTTGTCGATGCCGGACCGTGGAGATTTTTGCGCAATCGCGGACGACGGCTGCAAAATGTTTTGCTCAATGAGTTGCGCAATTTGAAGCGCAATTAACGCGACCGCGGGCGACTCCGCCTGATGCGGACAAGCTCAGCTCTTTCCGCAGTTACTTGGGGAGCTTTGATGCGATCACGTCGATCTTTTCGATCGAAGGTGATTTCGCCAGAAGATCGGCTGCTTTCTCCATCAAGGCTTGCGCTACCTTGCCATTGAGATGCGCATCTCGCCCGGAGTCGTCCGCGAACGTGTCGAAAATTCCGTACCTGGACGGCCCGATTTTAATTGCAAACCACGACACTGTTTTCGGCTCGGCCTCCACTAATCCCTGTCCAGCCTGTAAGAACTTCTCCACTTCCGCTTCCTTGCCCGGCTTCGCCTCCAGCACTACCCACAATGCCTTTTCATTCATGATTCATCCTCCTTGTAAACCTTGCATCGCATATTCCGCTCAACGAGGCAACGATTGTTCCATGTTCGCCAGCGCATACGCAGCGACTGCGACGACAGCGGAATTTTCCGCCAATTCTTTCGGGACGATCTTGTCCAGCGTATCAGCGGCCGTGTGGTGAAAATTGAAATAGAAACGGCTGTCTTGAATCGGACTAAAACAGGGCACGCCGGCTTTCTCGAACGGCCCGATGTCAGCGCCACAGTGTTCGACAAGATTCAGGACGCCCGCGCCCGAGTCCTGCAAAATTGCCGCCACCGGCGCGAGCATCTGTTTCACTTCTGGTTTTCCCTTGATGTTGACGCCCAGTGGGTGACCGGCGCCGTTATCTGTTTCCATGGCCGCAAAATGATCCTCTCTTCCATGATCTTTTGCGTACTGTTTTGAGCCGCGCGATCCATTCTCTTCGTTCATCCACGCGATCACGCGAATCGTGCGCTTCGGTTTGAGATGAAGCTTTTCGATCAGATTCGCGGCTTCCATGGAAACCGCGACGCCTGCGCCATCATCGATCGCGCCAGTGCCCAAGTCCCACGAGTCCAGGTGACCTGAAACGATGACCACTTGTTCGGGATGTTCGCTGCCTTTGATGTCACCGATGACGTTGTAACTCTCGACGTCCGGCAATTGCTGCGGTGTAAGAACCAATCTCATTTTCACCGGTCCTTGTCGGACCAGATCCGCAATCAAGTCTGCATCCTCCGCCGTGACTGCGGCGGCTGGAATTTTCGGTGCGTCATTTGCGTAATCTGTCTGTCCAGTATGTGGAAGCCGATAATCGGCGCCGCCTACCGACCGAATCAAGCACGCGACAGCGCCCAGTCGCGCCGCTGCACTCGGGCCGTCGCTGCGATAAACAACCGCTTCGCCATACGCTTCGCCCGCACGACCTTCCGCGGCCATTTGTTTGTCGAAGGGATAATTGAAGAGCACAATCTTGCCTCCGACTTTGTAGCGGCCCAACGACTTCAGTTCATCAAAATTTTTTACCGCGACGACTTCGGACGTGAGACCCTCCGGCGAAGTGGCCACGCTTGCCCCTAGCGCGCACAAAACAATTTTTTGCGTCGTGTTCTCCGCCTGTCCTGGAAATTGAACGAGCGCTGCCGTTTCCTCGCCGCGCACCCAATGCGGCACCATGACTTTTTCCAACTGCACTTCACAGCCGATCGCTTTCAATTCGTTCGCGACATATTCGACCGCCTTCGCCGCTTGTGCCGAACCGCTCAATCGCGGCCCGATGTTATTCGCGAGATGCGCGACCTGCCGGTAAGCGTAGTCGCTGTTCAGAGCTGCCTGCTGCAATCGTTTCAGTTCTCCGAGCGTTTGCGGTGAAAAAACAACCGGCGTGGCGGTCGGCGTCGGCGTAGCAGTTGATCCCGATGACGCCGGCTGTTGTCCAAAAGATCGAGTCATCCACAATAAAAAAAAGAGCGTAACAGCAGCAGTTGAGCCTAGACGCATAGCCAGAGATTCCTCGACTTTGCTCGGAATGACAACAAGGGCGAAGTGCCGATCACGAATCACGGATCACGGATCACGGATCACTATTCTTTATTCCAGCCGGCCTTCATCGAAATCAATGAAGTCAGGAATAGTGCAAATATCGTCGCGATCGGCGATTCCTTGCTCTCGCTTTCGTTGCTCCAATCGCGGTGTCACTGAATCACGCCACCCGAGTTTGGAAGCGAATCCGTTCCAGACAAATAGATCGCCCTCGTTGAGGCGACGTCCTTTTTCGAAACACCATGCGAGAATTTCTTCATCCGTTCCGCCTTGTTTCACGCGCTCAACCAAGTCGCGATAATGCACGCGCAAAAAATTGCAGCACACCCCATCTGCCGCTTTCATCGCGCCAAGATTCTCGTGATAGTCCTCATGCAGTTCACCACGCGCATGTAGCCGAATCTTGTCCAGCATCCGCGGGAAATACATCATACCTTTGGTCATCTCTTTTGGGCTTTTCGGATAAGTCGGCATAGCTAAATGAATCGCATCAGTCGCGGCGGCGCAATATCCGATCAGTTGGTGTCGCCGTTGGTCAACGTTAAAATCCGCTGCCGTTTGGCGCCGTAATCGAGAGAATGAAACCGCCGGATTTCATCGAGTCGACGCACGCCGTTCAGAGTGTCTAGATAACGCGTGTAGCTTGCGGCGAGCCGGCTTGTCTCGAGATAACGGCCCCGCAGATTTGCGTCGCGAAATGCCTCCGGGCATTGCCGCGCGAAAAGATGAAACCGCAGCCAGCGCCGGTCAGTTCGCGAAACGCGCTGGGATTTCCGGAAAAAAGCGACAAACAGGAGGAGAACAAGATAGGTATCCACCTGCGCCTGGAGCTCAAGGTTGCGCGCGAAATCTTCGGAAGCAATCTCGCGAATTCCATTTTTGAACTGAAGCGCAGCATGCAGCGCGTGATTAAGTTCTTCGACGAACATGATCAGCGACCGGATATTGCGATCGCCCAAACCCGCGCGCGGATCGTGTTGCTCAAGCTGTTCAATTAGCCAGCGCGAATAGTAAATGCCGACATAAAGCTGGTCGCCCGCGCGGCGCAGGAACGTGCGCGCGAGATCGCTCAATTCGCGCGCGGATTTCCCAGCGAGCATCGACAATTGCGCGCAACGCGTCCGATCAATCAGACAATCTTCCAGATTGATCCCCACCTGCGCGTACGTTCGCTCGAATAATTTTTGGATTTGGCTGAAGAGCGTCTCGTTCACAAGCAAAGCGACGGGCGTGCGTCATCATCGAGATTGAGTAATTGATCGGAAAGCTGATTCAGCGCGAGGCGCACGTCGCGAAATCGATCGGCCAAGCCTTCGAAAACATCATCGAGTTCGCAGCGGCGCGCGACGGCGTGCGAGGCAACAAGTTGATAGTTCGTCCGGCCGACCTGCTCATAAAACTCGATGTCCGGTCCGCCACGCAGACTGCGCTGTCCCGCGACTGCGGGATGAAAAATGCCGCTGATGAAAAGCGAGTAATTACCAACGTGCGCCCGAAGCAAGAACGCCTGCTCGGGCGTTGCGCGGCTCAACGCAATCAGGATGTCGGAAATGTATTGTTCGGCGAGACGATGAGTTTCATCGGAGATCTGCAACCGGCTCGCGTGCGAAAAGGTTTCGAGCAACGACGCGACGTAATCGCAAAGTTTGCGGTCGCCGATCCCGCCCTGCTGCAACACGTGCCGAGCCAGCACGTAAAAATAAAACTGCGACGAAATCCGCAGATGACCGCAGTGATTCAAGATTGCGTCCACCAACCGCGGATGGTCGAGAATGGAATCGCGTGTTTCGACATCGCTCAAAAGATCGACGAGCGAGACCTGGTCCGTTTGCGAGCGCGCAAGCGTGCGCACGATGAAGTCGAAATCGGCGGCGGTAAACCGCGCCCGACAATTCGCTCTGATC
>Ga0066675_10001178_pt1 | contig 11033 bp, 8 predicted proteins | sample GraSoiAngelo_124_FD_62295 | JGI IMG/M metagenome (GOLD analysis project Ga0066675, IMG submission 62295) | Grasslands soil microbial communities from the Angelo Coastal Reserve, California, USA - 14_0927_05_20cm | ecosystem: Environmental > Terrestrial > Soil > Grasslands | place: USA... | reverse complement strand
GTTTGCGATAACACCATTTGCGCGAGCAACAAACCGCATCCGCTCGCGAGGCAGATGGGAAATAGATCACGGTATTGCTGGTATTTTTTGACGCTCACCGTCGATTTCTCCAGTTTGTCGATGTCACTGTAAATTTGTTCGAGCGATTGGGTATCTGTCGCTCGGAAGAATTTCCCGTCAGCAATTTTTGTGACCTCCCTCAGACCCGTCTCGTTGAATTCCACACGCTGGTTTTCGTAAAGAATATTGCCAAGCGCGTCGGTAAGCGGCCCGCGAGAAGTGTAGATCGGCGCTGGTGCGATTCCATTGATTCCAGCGCCAATCGCATAGAAATGAATCTTCAACGCCTTTACTGCCTCGGCGGCGGTGTTTGGCGGAATTTTCCCGGCATTATTTTCACCATCGGTCAACAGCACCATTACGTGGCTCTTTGAACGTTTGTCATTCAGTCGATTAGCCGCCGCAGCCATAGCCGATCCAATCGCCGTGCCATCCTCAACGAGTCCAATGCGCACTCGCTCCAGGTTCTCCAAAAGCCAATCGTGGTCCAAAGTCATTGGACTAACAACGTATGGCCGGCCTGCGAATGCGATGATCCCGATACGATCGTTCGGGCGTCCCTCGATGAATTTGCGGGTCACTTCCCGAATCGCATCCACCCGCGTCGCCTCCTGCCCGCCAATTGTAAAATCTTTCGTAAGCATTGATCCGGAGACATCGAGCACAAGCATGATATCAATCCCACTCGCTTCGATCTGAGTGAGGCTCTTTCCGAGCTGCGGACGCGCGAGCGCCACGACGAACATCGCCAATGTTGCCAGCATTAGTGTTCGTAAAATTTTGCCCGCGCGTGCTGCGCTTCTTTTCCCGATTGCGCGAAGACTTGCTGTCGATGAATACGTCAACGCAGCCGCCGGTCCGCGTTTCCCGCGAAGCCACGCAAGCAATGGGATCGCCAGCAACAACAGAAGCAGCCACGGGCGCGCAAACGTCAACGCGCTGTCGGGCCACCAATCAAATAGTCGCAAGTTGACCTCCCTGCACAAAACGAATCGCTTCGTCGAGTAATAACTGGCTGTCCGCAGAGGTAGCTTCGTAGCGTGCGAACTTGATCAGATCGCATCGGCTCAAAAAGTCCTCCAGCAGCGACTTTTCGTCGGTGGAAAACGGCGAAGCTTTGGCCAGCGCGGTCAAAAATTCGATGGAAGTTTGTCGCGTTGCCGGCAACCCGTACTGGCGCGTGACGTACCTTCGCAGAATGTCAGACACACGGATGCTGAACTCATAAGCACTGACCGTCTCAATTTCGTGCCTGATTCGTTCGATCTCTTCGAGTGCGATGTCACGGGGTAACTTTGGCGGCAATGGCAGTTTGCGTCTCCGTGCGAACCACCAAATCACGACGCCGAGGAGCGACAACGCAACAAATGTAGTCGCAAAAATCAGCCAAGGCGAAATGAGCGAGTAATCAACAGGCGGAACGATGTCGTGAAATTCTTCGACGGCGAGCGCTGATAGTGACAAGATCGACATACTTTGCCTACCTAGTGGCAAGCCGGCGTTCGCGCTGTTTAAAAAACGCGCGAAGCGGCGGCAAATAATCCTTTCCAGTTTGCAACGCGATCGCATCGATGTGGTTGCGGCGAAAAACGCGGGAAAGTTCTGAGTTGCGTGCTTCGATTAGGTCGGTTAAGCGCGCGCGCGTTGTGCGGTCAGCAGTGTTGATCTCAATCTGATCGCCACTTTCGGCATCTTCCAACGTAATGAGACCGACGTTCGGCAGCGATCGTTCTCGTTCGTCGTGGATATGGATGGCCACGAAATCATGTCGTCGCCCGCTCACGGCGAGCGCCTGCGAAAAATCAGGCGCTTGAAAATCAGAAATGAAAAAGACGACCGCCCGGCGCGTGACAATGTTGTTCAAGTAATCGAGTGCCAATGCCGGCTCGGTGCCGCGTCCTTGCGGTTTAAAAAACAGAATCTCGCGAATGAGGCGCAGAGTGTGCGATCGGCCTTTTTTAGGTGGAATAAAAAGTTCGACGCGATCGGTGAAAAGTACCAGCCCGACCTTGTCGTTGTTACGAATAGCGCTGAAAGCGAGTAAACAGGCGACTTCGGCCGCCAGTTCGCGCTTCGATTGCGTGGTGCTGCCAAAATTTCCGGATGCACTAACATCCACAACAAGCATCACGGTGAGTTCTCGCTCTTCAGTGAATTTTTTCACGAACGCATTGCCCATGCGCGCGGTCACGTTCCAGTCGATTGCCCGAATTTCATCACCAGGTTGATATTCGCGCACGTCTTCAAAATTCATCCCGCGTCCTTTGAAGACGCTGTGGTAATCGCCGGCGAACGCGGTTTCAACAAGACCACGCGTCTTGATCTCGAGCGTTCGAATTTTCTTGAGAATCTCAGCAGTTCTCTCTGCCTGCTCGTCGTCCCGAGCGAAGCGGAGCGAAGTCGAGGGACCCTGTTGCATTACCGAGGAGTTCTGGCGAGCCGCAAAGCGTACATCTCGGCAAACAAGTCGCGCCATTCAGGATTGCTTCGAGCGATGAGTTCTTCCTTTTTCGTGCGGCTCCAGCGTTCGAGTTGTTTTTCTCTCGCTATTGCGCTTGTAGGACCTGAACCCGCTTCGAAATGAATGAGCTTGTGGGTGTCGTACCGCCGAGCAAACGCGCTTCCGCGCCCGAGCGAGTGTTCGTTGGCGCGCCGCTCGAGACTGCTCGTGACACCAATGTATAAGACAGTGTGGCGGTCTGCGTTCGTCAAAATGTCAACGGAGTAATTCCGATGTCGCATTGGTAAATCTTGGATTGTGCTACGGGATTCCTCGACTTTGCTCGGAATGACGACAAGGCGCTCACGGTACAGGCAAGCCGGTAAAAATCCGCTCGATGATCGTTTCGCTTGTGACTGCTTCAGCTTCGGCTTCGTAGCTGACGATGATGCGATGCCGCAACACGTCGGGACCGATGCTTTTCACGTCTTGCGGGGTGACATAACCGCGACCATTTAGGAATGCATGTGCGCGTGCGCCAAGCGCCAGATAAATCGTCGCGCGAGGCGAAGCGCCATAACGGATGAGACCCTCAAGCCGCAAATTGTATGCCGCTGGCTCGCGCGTGGCCCAAACGACATCGACAATGTAGTCCTTCACCCGGTCATCGATGTAGATGTTGTTAACCACGTCACGCGCCGCGATGATTTGTTTTGGATCGATCACGGGAGCGACTCGTAAATCCGGCGCCGAAGTCGCCATCAAATCGAGAATCCTTCGTTCCTCGTGCTTTTGTGGATAGCCAATATTTAATTTGAACATGAAACGGTCGAGCTGGGCCTCCGGCAACTGGTAGGTGCCTTCCTGCTCAATCGGATTTTCGGTCGCCAGAACCAGGAACGGATCAGAGAGAGCATATGTCTTTTCGCCGATCGTGACCTGCCGTTCCTGCATCGCCTCCAGCAGCGCGCTCTGAACTTTTGCGGGAGCGCGATTGATTTCATCGGCCAGGATTAAATTGGAAAAAATCGGACCAAGTTTCGTCGTAAATTCCCCAGTGCGCGGATTATAAATGAGCGTCCCGATCAAATCTGCGGGCAACAGGTCGGGCGTGAATTGCAACCTTTGAAAACCGGTCTGAATACAGGCGGCCATTGTTTTGACCGTGAGCGTTTTGGCCAGACCAGGAACGCCCTCAAGCAAGAGATGACCATTGGCGAGCAGCCCGAGCAGAAGGCGATCGACCAAATATTTCTGACCGACGATAACGTGAGCGACTTGTTGGCGAACGGCCGGAATCCATTGGCCAAGTTCTCGTACCTCCTGCGTAATCTCCTGCGTCGACTTCATACGGTGTGATTTTGAGACATGTGCCAGCGGGGAAATGTTCGATCAAGGCGGTGGTACGCCACCTGGCTTCCGGGCACGCAACCTCAGGATAATCGGCAACCCAGGATACGATTCGACTTGGCGAATGCGACCTTCAAGATAACGGCGATATACCTCGTTCAACAAGCGCGGCTCGTTGACGAAAAGAACGAATTCCGGCGCATGCAAACCCAGGTTTTCTTTTCCTCTCGCTTGCGCGGCGTAAAAAAGTTTTAGGCGGCGGCTTTTGGTCATAGGCGGCGGATTCGTTTCGAATGCCTGTCGTAGCAATCGGTTCAACTTTCCGGTGCCGATGCGCTCCTGCGCCGCGTGCCGGATCTTTTCAATCAATGAAAATAGCTTCTCGATATTTTCGGTCCTGAGCGCGGATGCGACCAACACCGGCGCGTATTCCAGAAAGAAAATTCTCGCGCGCGTTTCACCGACAAGCTGCAGTATCGTCTGCTTTTGATTCCGTTTCGGGCGGATCAAATCCCATTTATTTAAAACGATAATGGCGGCTTTACTCTCCTTTTGAATCAATCCTGCGATTCGTTTGTCCTGAGCTGTCACGCCAATGGTGAGATCGATAACCAGAATACAGAGATCAGCGCGGCGGGTGCTTCGCTCCGCACGCATGACGCTGAAAACTTCAACCGAACTGGAACGTTTGCCGCGTCTGCGGATTCCCGCGGTATCGATGAACAGAAACTCTTGGCCGTCTCGTCGATAAGCAATGTCGATAGCGTCACGCGTCGTTCCCGGCAGCTCGCTGACGATTGCCCGCTCGCTCTGCACAATCGAATTAATCAGCGAAGATTTACCGACGTTGGGACGGCCGATGATCGCGATGGCCAGTGGAGGTTTGATGTCTGATTCTTGGTGTTTGATGTCGCCCGCATCAGCAGGCGCGGGTAGACGCGGTTCGATTTCGCCTAACAAATCCGAAATCCCGCGATCATGTTCGGCGCTGATCGCAACACTCGGTTCGAAGCCTAACGAATCGAAATCTGCGGCCAGCGGCTCGTGTTTCTCCTCGTCGACTTTGTTAATTACAAGCAGGATAGACTTCCGTGATTTGCGCAGCACACGTGCAAGCTCTCGATCAATTGGCGACAAACCTTCTTTGGCATCGACAACGAAGAGTAGAAGATCGCTCTCGCGCAGCGCTTCCTCTGCAGCGCGACGCACTTTCGCGCTCAGCTCAGCTTTTCCTACGCCAAAAATCCCGCCAGTGTCCCATACCGTGAACGGGCACGCGCCAAGCGTGCAAGTTGCCGAAATACGGTCGCGCGTGATTCCCGGCTGATCATGAACGATAGCAACCTTATGGCCAATTAGGCGATTGAATAACGCCGATTTCCCTACGTTCGGCCGGCCAACGATCGCGACATTCGGCATTTTGCTCGTGCCATTCACCGCCGGAAACCACACTAAGGTTTGGTCGCGTGTGCGTGGCCCGCAGCCTGCAATTGCCGAACGCCGTCTGCCATGTAGACGATTCCTGATATTAAAGTGAAAAAGCCGGCTCCGATTACAACGTAGAGCAGGGGAAGGAAGCGCAGCTGCAGCATCACCCAACCAATTGCAACCATCTGTAAAACGGTCGCGACTTTACCGGTCCAGTTTGGTTTCACATGTACTTTGCCGTTTAGCAAATACAAGACCGCTGTGCCGACGAAGAGAATAGCGTCCCGCGAAATCACGAGAACAGGAAACCAGATTGGAAATTTCCCGTAATCAGGGTCTCCCTCGCTCCAGTTACTGATGCTTAAAGTGATGATGCCACTCAGGAGCAATCCTTTGTCGGCAATCGGGTCGAGGATGACTCCTAACGAACTTCGCTGATTGTAGCGACGTGCAACGTACCCGTCCACGCCGTCACTCAATGATGCGATCAAAAAAATAGCGATGGCAGTGAAGCGTTCCCACTCCAGAGGCGCGCCGTGTTGAATGCTTTGGCCGTAATAAATCGCCATCGTGACGAAAGCTGGAATCATTAGAATCCGAACAACGGTGATTTTGTTGGCCGTGGTCATGACGCGTAGGCTCGGATAATTGTAGGGCGTTTTCACGAAACGCCAATTCCCTTACTCAGCGTCAGATACAGACATCCTACAATGGACCTGCGCTGTTTCCGCGCCGCGAACCCAGCTTGGCGCAAATGAGAACTACGCCGCCGCCGACGCCTTATGTCGCCCTTCGCCGAATTCTTCGATCATCTTCCTGTTGAAGACTGGAATATCGTCGGGTTTACGGCTGGAAACTAGTCCGTTATCGACGACCACCTCTTCGTCCACCCAACGCGCGTCGGCATTGCGCATATCGACTTGGATTGCCGGCCACGATGTCATTTTTCTGCCACGAACAAGATCTGCGCTGATCAGGACCTGCGGGCCATGGCAGATCACCGCTACCGGTTTGTGCTCACGGAAAAAGTGCCGCGCAAATTCCAACGCGCTCTGATCTAAACGAAGTGCATCCGGATTCAGCAACCCGCCCGGGATCATCAGCGCATCAAATTGCTCGGGACGCGCATCTTTCACCGTAAGATCGACATCAAACTTGTCGCCTTTGTCTGCGTGATGCATCCCTTGAATTTTGCCTGGCTTCAACGAAACAATCTTTGTTTCCGCTCCGGCTTCATCAAGCGCCTCACGAGGCTTGGTCATTTCCACCTGTTCAAAGCCATCTGCCACAAGGATGGCCACTTTCTTCCCATCGAGTTTTCGTGCCATAAGATTTCCCCCTTGATGTTGATTGATTCGGCCGCGGAAAATCGACCGTACTTACGTTACGAAGCACCCGTGCTGATTGGACGTAGTCTCCAAGATCTTCGTTCGCACGCGGCAATGCTGCTCAGAATGCAGATACTGATAAAGCACTCTGAAAACTATTGTTTTCACGTGATAATCGACTCCATTCGCGAATTTAATCGCGCCACGCCTTTCGTGCCCTATGAAGTTCACATGACGAGTGGCGAGACCTACCGGAGTACCGCACCCGGATTCCACCTCCATCTCTCCCAGGGGCTCGTACGTGATCATAATTGATGCCGAAGAAAGGCCACACCATCTAAGGGCTTTGTTGATTGACAGCGCCTCTCCGCTGAACAACCAGAGGCGGCGCAAGAACCGGAGATGCTCTCAGAGATAGTTTAATGCGAGACAGAGCTCATTTTTGAATTCGGGATTTTAAATGCTTCGATTTGCTTTTTGATTTCGTTAGCAAAAGCCGCTGCGCCGGCACCGTTTACGACCCGGTGATCGAATGTAAGCGACAGAGTGATGACCTCTGCACTTTCGTTTTCATTTTTGTTGGGAATCAGTTCCCGGTGCGCGGTCCCAACAAACAGCGTGCCGACTGATGGCGGCACGACAATCGGCGCACCTGCTTTCACTCCGAAAGCGCCGAGACTTGTGACCACCACCGGCGCATTCATGGCGTCCACACGGCCACCACGCGTAGCGACAACGGTCTGGTTGTAAACCTTCACGAATTCTGGCCAACTTTTTTTATTTGCATTTGTGATCACAGCAGTCGCGAGCCGATCGCCTTCTAAAGTGACGGCGATGCCTAAGTCGAAATCGTCATTCTGCACGATCTGATCGTCCTCAAGAATCAACCGGCGGAATGGCGCGTGTTTTTCCATCGCGCGCACGACCGACCACGCGATCATCACAGAAGGAGAGGCGGCATTTTTGGGGTCTTTTTTCTTGGCTGCCTCGCGGGCTTCTCGAATTGCCTCCCAGCGTGCATCGATCTGTAGATTGGCAGGAATAACATGGCTCAGTTTGCGGGTGATGGTAGCTGAAAGCGCCGGCTCGATTCCGCTGTAGCGGCGCCTGTCCTCGGGCGCGCCCTCTGGTTGTTTGCGGCTGGGGACAGCTGCCTCTACAGCAGGCGACACTTCGGCCACTGCTTGAAACTGATCGGCTAGCGATGCTTCGTCGGTAAAAAGTGTGCCAAGTTCCTGACCAATCTCGACCGTGTCACCGACTTTCGTCTTCCATTCGCCCATCACCCCAGCAAACGATGATTGGATCGGATAAACGGCCTTGTCAGTTTCGACTTCACACAGCTCATCATCCAGTGCGATCCGATCGCCCGGTTTTTTCAAAAGCGAAACGATTTTTGCATTGCGAATCCCTTCGCCCATGATGGGCACCATGATCCTTCGGACGCGGCGTTTACTGGTGTCGATTTTAGGCGCGCCGGGGTGCCGGCGTTTGTCGCCAGGCGCAGCCTCCGCCTCTGCGGTCACTGCGGCGTCCGCCTCTACAACTGCGTGTTCCTGTCCCGTTGCCACCGAACGCCGGATCGCAGTGACGATGCGCTCCACATCCGGCAGAGCGGCATATTCGTAGATCGGATTGTAACCGATCATGACGTTGGCTTTGCTGACGAGAATCGGTGGACTGATGATCTCATTCCAGAGCTCAGGCGTACCTATGATGTGAGAAATAATCATTTGCCCAACGCTGCAGTTCTCGGTGTCTTCTTGGACAACAACCAGTCGGCGAGTTTTCCGCACTGATTGTTCGATTGCGGTTTTGTCCCACGGAACGATCGATCGCAAATCGATTAGTTCGATGCTTAGCTCATTACCGATTTTTGCCATCGCTTCGAGGGATTTCTCGATCGTGTTTCCCCACGCGACGAGCGTCACGTCCGAACCGCTGGTGCATTGACGCGCCCGTCCGAGGGGAACGGCCTGGACCGGCTCCGCGTATTCGTGTTCAGCCCAAAGCAAATGTTTTGGAATTAAGAAAATTACCGGGTCCTCGCCGTGCATTGCCGTCCAAAGCAATCCGGCAGCGTCTGCCGGCGTGCTTGGAATGACCACGTTTAGACCCGGATAATGTGCGAACGCCGATTCATTTGCTTGACTGTGCCATAAACTTCCGCCGGGTAGGTAAGCGCCATACGGCGCATAAATCACGGCCGGACATTTCCAGTTGCCGAACGATCGCCAACGTAGGTTGGAGATGTTGGTGACAAGTTGATTAAACCCCGGATAGATAAAATCGATGAATTGCACCTCGAAAACGGGTCGTTTCCCGTAAGCCGCCAGACCGCACGCAACCCCGAGAATGGTTGATTCAGCGAGCGGCGAATTAAAAACCTGCTTTGGAAATTCTGTTGAAAGTTTCTGCGTAAGACGAAATACGCCGCCCTTCGGATCTTCAATGTCTTCCCCGAAGAGGATCCGTCGCGGATCTTCCTCCAGACCAGCGCGCAAGGTCTTATTTACTGTGTCGCCGATCCGATATTTTCCGGGCGGCAGAATTTGCTTGTCGACCTTTGGCGGCGGTTTGCTGACATTTGCGAGAAGCTCGTTAGGCGATGGGTCCTCAGCTTTTTCGGCCTCGGAATATTCCCGGCGAATGCGCTCCTTGATTTCGTTATCGAGCTTTGCGAACTCCTCGGCAGTAATGATGCCTTCCTCGATGAGCTGATCCTTCCAGTATTTGAGCGGATCAAATTTCTCGAGACTGTGCAGTTCCTCCTCACTGCGATAAAGTTTTTGATCATCGGAACTCGTGTGACTAGAGAGCCGCTCCATGTTGATCCAGAAAAAGAACGGCCCGCCACCGGCTCGAATCTTTTCAAACGCTTCTGCTGCAGCGTTATAAATCTGCTGCACGTTTGGCCCGTCAATTCGCCGCCAGTTGTCAGGCTCAAGAACATCCAACGCGAGTGGATTGGTTTTACGCGTCGGCATGCTGATGCCGTAAGCGTTGTCTTCGACGATAAAGAGCATGGGCAGCCTCTTTTCTCTGGCAAAACAGATTGCTTCGAAAAAATCGCCCTGGCGAGTCGCGGCGTCGCCTACCGTTGTGACAACAAGATGTTTTTTGCTGTCGAGTTGGATGCCCCAGGCAATGCCGCAGGCGGGAAGGAGCTGCGAACCAGTCGGCGTAGGCACGCTCCAGATGTGCAGGTCCGCGTTGCTATAGTGCGACGGCATTTGGCGGCCGGCGCTGCCGGTGTTGCGTTTCGCAAAGTACTCGAGACCGAGTTGACGCGTCGTCATCCCCCGTCCAAGCACGAGTCCGCGGTCGCGATAATACGCAACGATGTAGTCGTCCGGCTCCATTTGGATCGAGACCGCCGCGAGCGCTTCGTGTCCCATTCCTGAAACGTGAAAATGTCCCTTGCCCTGACGAATTAAATTTTGTTCGCGCAAGTCGGCGTGACGGCTCTCCAAGATGATAGTTAAGAGCCGCAGTTTATCTTTTTTACTGAGGGCAGGCATACGGTTATTGATGTTACACGGCAGGCGCAGATCGACAATCGCCTGCATTTCCTTCCAATAGAAATATCGGATGGGCTCGACAACATCAAAATCGCAGCGGGGCAGGGGAGTAATCGAATGCTATCGCGCATTTCTGCTGCTCTCTGCCTCGGCGCCGGTTATTTCGCTGGGCGAGGGGAATACGCCGCTGATTTATTGCCCGCAGTTAACCAAACGCATCGGCCGCGACTGCGAAGTTTTCGTGAAAAACGAAGGGATGAATCCTACCGGCTCGTTCAAGGACCGCGGCATGACGATGGCTGTGTCGAAAGCGCTTGAGCGTGGCGCGAGTGCGCTCATCTGTGCGTCGACCGGGAACACTTCTGCTTCGGCGGCGGCGTATGCAGCACGGACAGGAATTCCCTGCATTGTGATTTTACCTGCAGAAAAAATCGCGACCGGCAAATTGGTACAAGCGTTTGCCTATGGAGCAAAGATTGTTGCGATCGATGGCAATTTTGACGACGCGCTGCGAATTGTGCGCGACCTGGGCGAAAGCGGCGATTTCGTGATTGTAAATTCAATCAATCCAGATCGGATCGCAGGACAAAAGACCGCAGCGTATGAGATTGTGGATGAAGTGAGTGATGCACCTGATTTTCAGTTGTTGCCAGTCGGCAATGCAGGAAACATCACTGCTTACTGGGCAGGATATCGGGAGTATCATGCACACAAAAAATCGACAAAATTACCGGCAATGATTGGTTTCCAAGCCGCTGGCGCTGCGCCGATTTTTTACAATCGCATCATTGAAAAGCCTGAGACAATCGCGTCGGCAATTCGGATCGGAAATCCGGCAAGCTGGAAACAAGCGTGCGCTGCAATCGCTGAATCGCGTGGAGCGATCGAGGTAATAAGTGACGAAGA
>Ga0066675_10001170_pt1 | contig 11059 bp, 6 predicted proteins | sample GraSoiAngelo_124_FD_62295 | JGI IMG/M metagenome (GOLD analysis project Ga0066675, IMG submission 62295) | Grasslands soil microbial communities from the Angelo Coastal Reserve, California, USA - 14_0927_05_20cm | ecosystem: Environmental > Terrestrial > Soil > Grasslands | place: USA... | reverse complement strand
CTTGCCCTCCCTGGTTTAGAGGTGATAGCCAACAACCCTAGGCAGGATTTCGACCAACCAGGCGGTCAAGACGGTCTGCTGTTGACGCTTACGATCCAACAGGTACGTTCGTACTATAGGCCTACAACGCCCAAGGCTGCCAAAATGCATGAGAACGGTCCTCTCAGTTGGATCAGAGCCGCGGTAGCCAAGTGGCAAGGCAAGGGTCTGCAAAACCTCAACGGCGGTTCGAATCCGTCCCCGCGGCTCCAAATTTTGTGGCTACTGGAATCAAATTTTAGACTAAAACTGGGTTTGAATAAGCCGCATGCCGCGATACGTAATTGAGACAACAATCAAAGGTAAATGGGGCAGGGTCCCCGCATTCGACTACAAAGGGAAGAACATAATCGTCAAAGGAACCTGGTTGCGGCGGGCACAGCTCCTTGACGAAGAGTGGTTGGACACAGAACTTGAGGACCCCGAACTCTGCGCCAAACTATTGAAAAGCCAAAGGCGAGGAGGGTTGCACGCCGACATTTTGACCTTTGCGCAAAAACCTCCCGTCAGTACTCCGAAGTACGACTATTACGCTGAATGGGACAGCATCGCAGCTGTCAAAACAACTAACTTTAGAGAGTGGTGGGAGCGGCTGCCACGGGCAAGCCGTAAGAATGTGAGAAGATCCCAAAAACGCGGTGTTAGGGTCTTTGTTAAGCCGCTGGATGATCAGTTGATTCATGGAATTATGGGCGTAAGCAATGAGTCCCCAGTTCGACAGGGGAAGCCCAACAGGCATTATGGGAAGACGTTTGAGGAGGTCAAGAAGGACCACTCGTCCTTTCTTGATCATTGTAACTACATTTGCGCATACGTGGGTGAGGACTTGATCGGTTTTATTTGGTTAATCTACAGAGGAGAGATCGGTTCGATCCTGCAAATACTTACTAAAGAGAGCCAGCAAGACAAGCGGCCTGCCAATGCGCTGATCGCAAAGGCCGTGGAACTGTGTGCGTCAAAGGGACTCTTGTACTTGACCTTCGGTATGTTCAATTACGGAAACAAGAAACACAATTCGTTGAGGGAATTCAAGGAACGAAATGGATTTAGCGAGGTCTTGGTTCCGAGGTTTTACGTCCCGCTGACACCGTGGGGGAAGTTTTGCATTAGAGCAAAACTTCATCGAGGTCTGATCGGGATTCTCCCTCACAAGGCGATCATGGCAGGCGTACGTATCCGTTCCATGTTTTACAATTTGTTGCACTCCAAAGCCGTTTTAGCTCAACGATAAGCGGCCCCAGTCGTATTCGGAAGAAATAGGCTCCAACCTAATAGAGTGGCCTTCTGTCACGCTTCGGAAAGACAGTCAGGCTACCGTCGAGTATTGACGCGCCACTGGACCAGGCGACGGTGCAGGGCGTGTACGCCAGGGCATTCTTTGGCGCTCTCTGTATAGGGTAGTAACTGGGAAAGGCGGCTGCCGGAGGATTGTGAGGGCCCTCGCGGTGGCCACGCGTGTAAGCGACCGGGGCAGAAGAATAGCCTGCCCAATCTCCAAACTATATTACCACAGCATAATAATATGTTAAGGTAAATCTAAGTAGATTGTTTGGGGCAAGATAGCGGGACCGAAGAAAACCACCAAAAGCAACGAGAGAACAAGGAGCAGGCAGTACGTTCACTTCTCCCAATGTTGGGAGTTGAATTGTTTGGCATCGAATATGGCGGGATCCAGCTTGGGATTCGTCTGAATTTCAGAATATTCCTCGCTGAACACATTCTTGCCAGCGACAAAGAACTCGACGCGCGCAGCCACCCAGCCAACCGGAAGCTGGCGGTAATCGGCAAACCGTGAGTCGGCCGTTTTTGCCGCGTCCCGCCGGTCCGGCGCAATCATGCGGACAAACAGGAGGCGCTTTTTCTCCACCCAGAATTGCTTCGACTTCAGGTCACCCTTATCCGCGCCAACGACGTATACGGACTCCCCATCCCAAGAGTCCTCGCGGAGCTTGGTCAAGTCGAACCCTTGGCCTTTTATCTGGTCGACTGTGGCTTGTGTCGGCTGGCGAAACACGTCAAAGCCCAGGACTAAGAGCATGTGCACGAAGGGATGTGGGTCCGACGCCTTGCCATTCTGGAACGAAGTCAGGGCGCCGTTCGCTACCAGCATGCCATTGCCGTCAGCAGGTGGGCCAATGTCGATACGTAGGTTTCCGGGCAGTAGCATCGCCTCGTGCCAGATTTCACTCTTATCTGTGCCGTCGTCGTTGTGCGTCGTGCTTTTTTGTGTGAAGGTCAGGGTCTCGTACCAATTGTTTTGGTAACGACCATGCATCGCGCGCAAGAGCGTCTCGCCATCGCGAATTTCCTGAGCAGGGATTCCCGCAGCCAGAAGTGCGCAAACCGCAGCTAGAATCAGAACTGCTCTCCGCCTCACTCGAATTTGCATGTCACCGCTTATGCTTTTCTTGTCTATTTTGTAAAACCACTCAAGCCTCGTCATTCTAAGGGGAACCTGGTTCAGCAGCCACATACTACTCCACGACGCTCCAAGATGTACTCAATTCGTATCAAGCAGGTAAGTTTTGTAAAGGCGAAGCCACTTCCCGCTGGGCATGCCAGAAGAGTCACCCCAAGCAGTTCTGGAAGAGTTGGAAAACTTTCTGAGTTAGACCGAGAGCCGAGGTCAGATTGTCTGGTCAGGCCGCTAATTAAGGCACTTACCGGACGAACGGCTCTCCGCTACAATGTAGACGCATCGCAGATCACAGCTGGCGCCTGCGGAGCTATCGGCCAAGAGAAAAGAACGCAAGACCAAATCCGTAATCGGCAAAAACAATGCAACCTAAGAGGCTGAATGCGCGATACGGGTGTGGCAGCTTTTAGCCAGCATGAGCTAGCTTACTTGGCGGACTTCTCGCTCAAGAGCAGATTGCTCCATGTAGATTAGAGGCTGACAGAAGCAGGTGCGCTGCCGTGCCGGAACCGTGCATTTGGGAGCGAGGTTGAGGCCATTGGAGATAGCTCTGAACGAGAAGCAGATTCCCCAGTTTGTTGAAAAGAATAGAAACCAAAGCAGGAAATTGAGTGTCCGATTGCCGCTGATCGCCGAACTCATGCAGCAATTCCGTTCCCCGGCGAAGGATGAAACCAAATCAACCCAGATGGCGTTACAATAGCGGTCATGCTGGCTACCCTGCCCGCTCGCCATAAATTCTGGACGCAACAAGGAGGTCCTGTGCAAGCCACACTCCTCGATCGCCGCAGTTTTCTCCGCGTATCCGCTGTTGCCGGCGGAGGGATGCTCGTCGCTCTCCATTTCGATCCTGTCGCGGAAGTCTTTGCGCAAGCGCCGCAAGCCCCGCCCACCGCTTTCCAGCCGACGGCGTTTCTGCGCGTTGCCGCTGATGGCATCGTGACCATTATGAGCAAGAATCCCGAGGTCGGCCAGGGCGTCAAGACTCATCTGCCCATGCTAATCGCCGATGAACTCGACGTCGACTGGAAAGACGTCCGCATCGAGCAAGCCGATCTCGACGAAACCAAATTCGGCCCGCAGCGCGCCGGTGGCAGCACGTCCACTCCCACCAATTGGGATCCGCTGCGTCGTGTCGGCGCCGCGTGCCGCCAGATGTTTGTTACCGCCGCTGCGCAAACCTGGTCCCTCCCGGAATCCGAATGCCAGACGTCCTCAGGCCGCGTCATCCATCAACCGTCGAAACGCGTTCTTACCTATGGTGCGCTCGCGGAAAGAGCAGCCGCGTTACCCGCGCCCGATCTCAAGTCCGTGAAGCTCAAGGATCCTAAGGATTACAAGATCATCGGCCACTCCACGCACAGCGTTGACAACCCCTCCATCGTCACCGGCAAAAATCTTTACAGCATTGACTTCAAAGTTCCGGGAATGTTGTACGCCGTCTATGACAAGTGTCCCGTCTATGCGGGGCAGTGTGTTGGCGCCAACCTCGACGAGATCAGGGCCATGCCAGGCGTGCGCCATGCTTTTGAGGTGGAGGGCACGCAGGATCTGCTTGGCCTGCATTGGGGCATCGCCGTAGTCGCCGACACTTGGTGGCAGGCCAACGCTGCCCGCAAAAAGTTGCAGGCAAAATGGAACGAAGGCGCAACTTCTCAGCAGAGCAGTGAAGGTTTCGCCCGCCGCGCGGAGGAACTTTCCAAGCAGCCGCCGGCCATCACTCTTCGCAAGGATGGAGACGCCGACAAAGCCTTCCAGTCCGCAGCAAAGACCGTTGAGGCCGCTTATTCGTATCCGTTCCTCGCGCATGCTCCGATGGAGCCTGAAAACTGCCTTGCCCATTATCACGACGGCAAGCTCGAATTTTGGTCGCCCAGCCAGACGCCGGAAAATGGCCGCCTGCTCGTGTCCAAAGTTCTGAATATTCCCCACGACGACATCATTGTTCACTTGAAGCGAGCGGGCGGCGGATTCGGCCGCCGACTCACCAACGACTATATGCTCGAAGCCGGTGCCATCGCCAAACGCGTGGGCGTCCCCGTCAAGCTTCTTTGGACCCGCGAAGACGATTTTCACCACGATCACTATCGCCCCGCTGGCTATCATTTCCTCAAGGGAGGTCTAGATTCCTCCGGCAAGCTGGTAGCCTGGCGAAATCATTTCGTCAGCTTCGGCGAAGGTGATAAGTTCGCTCCCTCTGCGGGCATTGCTGGTAATCAATTCCCAGGCACGTTTCTCCAGGACTTTTTCTTCGGCGCGTCGCTCATGCCGCTTGGCATTCCCACTTATGCGTTGCGCGCGCCTGGTACAAATGCCTACTCATGGGTCTTTCAATCCTTCACTGACGAACTCGCGCATGCCGCCGGAAAAGATCCCGTCCAATTCAGGCTGGATCTTCTCAGTGCTCCGCGCGTGCCCAGCGCATCGCCCTCTTCCAATCCTGGCGATGTCGATCTCGACGCTTCTCGCATGCAAGGCGTCTTGAAACTCGTCGCGGAGAAATCCGACTGGGGCAAGCGCACTCTTCCAAAGGGCGGCGCCATGGGCGTCGCCTTCCAATTTGCGCATCGCGGTTATTTTGCGGAGGTTGTCGAGCTTCGTGTAGACGCCAACAAGAAAATCAAGGTCAACAAAATCTGGGTCGCCGGCGACGTGGGCAGCCAGATCATCAATCCGATCAATGCGGAAAATCAGGTTCGCGGAGCGGTTATCGAAGGGCTAAGTTCCGTTATGTCCTACGAAATCACCATCGACGGTGGCCGCGCTGTCCAGAGCAATTTCCACGAATATCCCCCGGTGCGCATGAACCAGGTGCCGGCGGAAATCGAAGTTCATTTCCTCAAGACGGAAAATTCACCGACGGGCCTCGGCGAGCCGGCGCTTCCGCCAGTTCTCCCGGCTCTATGCAACGCCATCTTCGCCGCCACTGGTGAGCGCATTCGGTCGCTACCGCTTTTGAAGCACGGCTACTCCTGGGCCTAGCCCGGCCATCGCGGAACTTATTCGTACCGCAAAGCGACGAGCGGGTCCACGCTTGCTGCTCGCCGCGCCGGCAGCCAGCAGGCCACGATCCCGGTGATCAACAGCAGTGCGGGCACGCACACCAGCGTCCATGGATCGTACGCCGACACGCCCCACAACTGCGTCGCGATGACTCGCCCAATCGCCAGGCTTACGATCAATCCAATGGCCACGCCGATTCCCACCAGGCGCAATCCCATTCGAATGACCATTCCCTGAACGTCCGAACCTTCCGCCCCCAGGGCCATTCGTATTCCAATCTCATGGGTTCTTCGCGCCGTGGTGTACGCCAGCACGCTGTAGACGCCGATTGTCACAAGAAGCAGTCCGATCGAGCCAAAAATGGTCATCAGAAAAAATCCAAACCGCGGCCCCGCGTAGGAAAACTGGCTGATATAACCCTCAAGTGTTCCTGTAAACGCCAGCGCCACGTTGCGATCGGTGGCCCAAATTTCATGCTCCACCGCGTTCATCATGGCCATCGGTTCTTTCGCTGTCCGCACCAGGATTCCTCGGAACGCCGAACCCGTAACCGTAAAAGGCACCCAAATCTCCGGCTCGGGCGGATCCTGCAGTCCCCGGTTCTTTGCGTCGGCCACCAGCCCGATGATTTCAAAAATGGGCTCTTTTACCGCGTCGTCAAAGTCCGCTAGCTGCGCGATTTTCACTTGTCTCCCGATCGGATTCTCGGTTCCCAAGTACTTCTTCACAAATGTCTGGTTCACCACCGCTAGCTTGCGTGCCCCGGTCACTTCCGCTTCCGTGAAACTTCTTCCGTCCACGAACTGGATTTTCAGCACCGGGAAATATCCCTCGCTGACCAGTTGAAACATCGCATTCCACTTTTCAGCGTGCGTTTTTCCGGGAATCTCGATATCGCTCGGGATTCCGCCATAGGGAGGCAGCGTGCTCGTTTCCGTCGCTTCGAGGACGCCTGGCAGCGCTTTCAGCCTTTGGAGGAGCGGCCGGTAGAATCCCGCTACCTGGTCTGCCGTTTTGTAACGGTCCACGGGCAATGGAAGCCTCGCCACGAATATATGATCCGGTTGCAACCCCAGCTTCACATCTCGAAGTGCCACAAAGCTTCTCATCAACAATCCCGCCGCCACCAGCAGCATCAAGGAAAGCCCTACTTCCAGCACCACCACCGCATCACGCAATCGTCCGTGACGGAATCCGCCACTCACGCCTTTTCCGCTGTCTCGCAGAGGATCGTTAATGTCCTTTCGCGCCGCTTTCAGCGCTGGAACCAGCCCAAACACCAGCGCGGTCAGCATCGCTACGCCCAACGTGAACGCCAGCACCGGAGTGTTTAGCTGAATTACCGACTCGGCTGGGATAATCTCCTGAGGCATCAGCGCCACCAGAGACTTCAGCCCACCCCACGCCAGCAAAGTGCCCACGGCTGCTCCACCTGTCGCGAGAAGCAGGCTCTCGACTAATAGCTGCCGCACCAGTCTCCACCGGTTCGCTCCGAGAGCCGAGCGGATCGCAAACTCTTTTTCCCGCGTGGTCGCTCTCGCCAACAGAAGGTTCGCCACATTTCCGCAACCGATCAGTAGCAGCAACCCCACCGCGGCCAGCACAATGAAAAGCGTCGTCTTGAACCTCCCGACCACCATATTCGTCAATGAATCCAACTGCACCGTAAAATGCTTCGGGTATTCTGTCGGGTAAATCGTGGCCAGCCGCTTTGCGATCACCGTAAAGTCGGCTTCCGCCTCTTTCACGGTGACTCCCTGCTTCAAGTGTCCCAACATCCACCAGTGCTGCTGAAACGCCCCCGCAATCACTTTCCCTGTCGGCGCCCGGCTTGGCTTCGCCGGAATCCACAAGTCCGCATTCCCCCACCCAAATCGCGGCGGCATAATCCCAATCAGCGTTCTCTGTACGCCGTTAAGAACAAACGTCTTGTTCACGATTCCCGGATCGGCGCCAAAGCTCTTCACCCATGTCTTGTACCGCAGCACAAACACCGGCGGGGCTCCCGGCTCGTACTCCGCCGGCTGCATCACCCGCCCATACAGCGCCGGCATGCCCAAAAACTCAAACGTCCCTGGCGTCACGAAGTTCCCGTCGAACCGCTGCGTTCCCTCTCCAGACCGGTACAGCACGTCCGTCTGGTCATTCGCTATCGCCCGGTCGAACACATGATTCTGCTGCATATAATCCAAAAGCTCCGGGCCGATGAACGCGGGCCGCCCCCCGGGCTCGCTCCGTTCAGTGTCATGGATGAACACGGAATAGAACCGCTGCGCATCCGGGTAGGGAAACGGCTCCATTAAGATGTTGTCAATCACGCTGAATATCGCCGTCGACGCCCCAATCCCCAGCGCCAGCGTGATCACCGCCACTGCCGCAAATCCCGGCGTTTTCCGAAGGTTCCTTAACGCGTACCGGACATCCTGCCCCAGCGTTTCCATGGTCGCCCCCCAGTTCCGTCGGTGTCCCTTCGTCACTTTCAAGTTACGCACTCTCGCGTAGATTAGTTCGACGGCGTTTCAGCTAAAAAGTTGCCAGACCGTCAGAAATAATATGTTCCTGGCCTATCCGTCCTCGCGGGAACTTGTAACCCTTGCCACAAGCGCAGATTCGGAGCAAAATTTTTCCGATGGGGAAGTGATGGCGATGCTGACCGAATTGGAAGTCAACGGCAAGCGCTATCCGGTCAACTACCCTCCGGATACTCCGCTGCTGTACGTTCTGCGTGATGAACTCGGCTTGACCGGCAGCAAGTACGGCTGCGGGGAAGGGCAGTGCGGCGCTTGCGCCGTACTGATTGGCGGAGCGCCGCGACGCTCTTGCCAGATCCCCGTGAGCGCGGCCGCGGGAAAACCCGTGGTGACCATCGAAGGCCTGGAAAAAGACGGGCGGCTGCATCCTGTTCAGCAGGCGTTTCTCGATGCCGGTGCTTTTCAGTGTGCCTACTGCACTTCAGGCATGATCATGAGCAGTGTAGGCTTACTGCAAACGAATCCGAATCCCAGTCAGGCGGACATTGTTCAATTTTTGCAAGGCAATGTGTGCCGCTGCGGGACGCACCCGCGCATCATCGATGCGGTCCGTCAGGCAGCCAAAATGATGCGGGAGCAAGGGCGATGAATAACGTCGAAGGAAAACTCTTCATCGAGCCGGAGCGCTACGAATTTACCGCGGCCTCATTCCATCAATTCGAACTGGCGCGCCGCGATTTTTTCAGAATTCTTGGCGCGGGAATCGCCGTCTTCGCAATTGCGAAAGATGCGATGGTGGCGCAGGAGACAGCGCCGGGGCACCGGAGCTTTCACAACGAAGAGCTGCCAAAGGACATTAGCGCATGGCTGCACGTCGGCGAAGACGGCAGCGTAACCGGATTCACCGGCAAAGCTGAAATTGGGCAGAACATTCGCACGGAACTTGCGCAGACCATTGCGGACGAATTGCGCGTGCCGTTTGAGAGCGTTCGCATGGTGATGGCAGACACGGCTCTGACCCCTTTTGACGCGGGAACTTTTGGCAGCAGGACGACTCCTACCATGACGCCGCAGTTGCGGCGCGTGGCGGCTGCGGCCAGGGATATTCTGGTAGAGGCCGCAGCGAAGGAGTGGAGCATCCAGGCGGCCGGATTGGTTGCCGTCGACGCGAGAGTCACTGACCCCGCATCGGGCCGCTCGCTTAAGTATGCGGAGCTTGCGCGCGGCAAGGCGCTCGCGCAGAACCTCCCTGCGGAAGATCCCATCACGCCTGCGACCGAATGGACAGTTGCGGGGAAAGCGATTCCGAAAGTAGACGGCCGCGCGTTCGTTACCGGCCGCCACCAGTACACGACGGATTTGCGGCCCGCAAGCACGCTTTATGGGAAAGTACTGCGGCCGCCTTCCTTTGGTGCAACACTTACTTCCTTCCGGCAGGAAGAAACCAAGACGATGCCTGGAGTTTTCGTGGTGCGAGACGGGGACTTCGTCGGCACGGCAGCACCCACGGAGCGCGAGGCCCAGGCAGCACTGGACGCCGTGAAAGCGGAATGGAAAGAGGTTCCGCAGATTTCCAGTAAAGAACTCTTTGCCTACCTTAAGCAAAACGCCGCAGCGAAAACCGAGGATCGTTTTCACAAGCAGAAAGGTTCGATTGAAGAGGGGCTGGCGAACGCCGCGCATCGGCTCGACGCCACGTACACCATCGCGTACATCGCGCACGCTCCGCTGGAGCCGCGCGCGGCCGTGGCTCAGTGGGCCGACGACAAACTTACGGTCTGGACTGGCACGCAGCGGCCGTTCGCAAACCGCGACGAACTTGCTGCGGTATTTCACCTGCCAGAGAGCAGTGTGCGCGTGATTGTGCCCGACACCGGCTCGGCATATGGAGGGAAGCACACTAGCGATGCGGCAATTGAAGCCGCTCGACTGGCGCGCGCGGCGGGGCGTCCGGTTAAAGTTGTTTGGACGCGCGAGGAAGAGTTCACTTGGGCGTATTTCCGCCCGGCGGGCGTTATCGAGATCAAGAGCGGCATCGCTGGTGATGGCGCGCTAACGGCATGGGAATTTCACAACTATCATTCCGGGGCGTCCGGGATCGAGACTCCTTACGTCGTTGCGAACCAGCGAACGGAATATCATCAAGTGCCGCTGATTTTGCGCAGCGGCTCCTATCGCGGGCTTGCGGCCACTGCGAATCACTTCGCACGCGAAACGCACATGGATTCGCTGGCGAGCGCGGCCAAGATGGATTCTCTCGATTTCCGTATGAAAAATCTTGCCGACACGCGAATGCGCGCGGTGCTGGAGGCGGCAGCTAAATCTTTTGGCTGGCCGCGCAAGAAAACGCAAGAAGGACAAGGATTTGGAATCGCGTGCGGCGCAGAAAAGGGCAGTTACGTCGCAACCTGCGCCGAAGTTTCTGTGGATCGCGGCTCTGGCGCTGTTCGTGTGATGCGGCTTGTCGAGGCGTTCGAATGTGGCGCCATCGTCAACCCCGATGGTCTGCAAAATCAAGTCGTCGGGGCGATGATTCAGGGCTTGGGCGGCGCGCTCTTCGAAGCCATCGAGTTTGAAGACGGGCGCATCAAGAATCCCCGTTTCTCGAGCTATCGCGTGCCGCGCTTCCGCGACGTGCCGGAAATCGAAGCCGTATTGCTCGATCGGAAAGACATTCTTTCGGCGGGCGCGGGCGAGACACCGATCATGGCGGTCGCGCCTGCGATCGGTAACGCCATTTTTGACGCCACCGGCGTTCGCCTCAACAACTTGCCAATGGTTCCCAATGGCCTTCGGCTCGCGTAAAATCCAGTCTTGGTTGGAGTAGTCTAATTGAGACTACTACTAGTCCATCTAGTCGTGTTGCGACTAGTTTTTCAGACCGTTTTGTCCTTGGCGAAGCACAGCGATTCCATGTTGCACTCGATGCATTTCGGTTTGCGAGCGTAGCAAACCCGGCGTCCATGCCAGATCAGTTGGTGGGAAAACTGGATCCATTTCTCTTGCGGGATAATCTTCATCAAGTCTTGCTCGACCTTCTTGGGGTCTTCGTTCCGCGACAGGTCCAGCCGCTTTGAGAGACGTAGCACGTGCGTATCCACGACTACGCCGCTGGGAATTCCATACGCGG
>Ga0066675_10001169_pt1 | contig 11064 bp, 10 predicted proteins | sample GraSoiAngelo_124_FD_62295 | JGI IMG/M metagenome (GOLD analysis project Ga0066675, IMG submission 62295) | Grasslands soil microbial communities from the Angelo Coastal Reserve, California, USA - 14_0927_05_20cm | ecosystem: Environmental > Terrestrial > Soil > Grasslands | place: USA... | reverse complement strand
TCCAGCCCGTGCCCCTCGATGCGGAATCCCTGGACGATCCCGGTGCCACCCGAGTTGAGGACATATGCCAAGTCATCATGGACCCCGACGCTGGCCGGGAACTGGCCGCCTGACCGGAGCACGTCTTCGAGCTCGAGTCGGTCTCCCTTGACGCGGAACGCGGAGACCGTGTCGCTGCCGGCATTCACGGCGACCAGCAGCTTGTGCCTCGAGTCGTACACGAGCGAGCCCTGTGAGGCGAGACGGTCCGACTCCGTCCCGGGAAGCGCCGCGCCACCGTTGCCGCCTGTGGCATAGGTACCGGCGGGACTCAGCGTCCCGTCGGCCGCTTCGTCGTAGACGACGACCTGGTTGCCGGCGGGCTGATTCGTCTGGACGAAGACGACGCCTTTCCCGCCATGCCCGTTGTCGGCGTTTGCCGCCTGCGCTCCGACCGGTGCAGCGGCGAGGGCCGAGAGTAACGCAATGAGCACCGAGCGATGCTTCATCTGATCCTCCTCTCGTTGGGACGGCCACGAGGGCCGTTTTCTGACCCGCGCCACGCTAGGCCGGAGAGGTCTGAAGCGCCCTTACGATTTGCGAAACTCGGCAAGCGGATTTAAGGAACTCGTAACCTCATGGAGCCTCGCTATACGAGCCTGAACGGCAAGACTGTCGGGATGACGACCGTGCTTGTGGTCGACGATGAGCCGATGGTCCGGGACGTCCTTACTCGCTACCTCGAGCGCGACGGGCATCGCGTCGTCACGGCCGCCGACGGTGACGCGGCGCGGGGAATGATCGAGCGTGAGGCGCCGAGCCTCGTCCTCCTCGACGTGATGCTGCCCGGAGCGACGGACGGGCTGGCGCTGTGCCGCTGGATCCGGTCGACCTCGGAGCTGCCGGTGATCCTCGTGACCGCGCGAGTCGACGAGACGGATCGGATCGTCGGGCTCGAGCTCGGCGCCGACGACTACGTGACGAAGCCCTTCTCGCCGCGAGAGCTCGCCACGCGCGTGAAGACCGTGCTGCGGCGAGCCGGCTCGAGCCCCCCGCCGCGCGAGCGGATCTCGGTCGGCCGGCTGGCGGTCGATGCCGCTAAGCGCGAGGCGCGTCGCGACGGCGAGCTCGTCAACCTGACCGTCAAGGAGTTCGACCTGCTCTGGTTCCTGGCTTCGAACCCGAACCGCGTCTTCTCTCGCGACCAATTGATGACCCGCGTCTGGGGCTACGCCTCGGCGCTCGACACCGGGACCGTCACCGTTCACGTCCGGCGCCTGCGCGAGAAGCTCGAGGACGACGCCTCTGCTCCCGCGCTGCTCGAAACCGTCTGGGGCGCCGGCTACCGCCTGCGGGCATGAACACCGTCGCGCTCGTCCTAGCGCTTGCCGTCCTCGTGACCGGCATCGCCGCGGCCGCGATCGTCCGGCTGCTGCCGACGCTGCGATCCCAGCTCGTCGCGCTCGCGCTGCTTTCCGTTTGTCTGCCGCTCGGAGTCGTGCTCGCGTCGGGGCTCGTGATGTTCGGCATGCACGACGACGCGAAGATCGTCTCGGTCGCGGTCGTCTCGACGCTCTGCGCGCTCTGCGGCGCGTTGGTGCTTGGCCGCCGCATCCTCCAGCCTCTCGTGCGCCTCCGCGCGACGTCCGCGCAACTGGCCGCCGGGGATCTGAGCGCCCGCGCGCCGGAGTCAGGCCCTCGCGAGCTGCTCGAGCTGGGCGGCTCATTCAACGAGATGGCGGCGAGCATCGAGCGGCTTTTCGACGTGCGGCGTGAGCTCGTCGCCTGGGCGAGCCACGACCTTCGCACCCCACTCGCGTCATTGCGCGCCATGGTCGAGGCGCTCGAAGACGGGCTGGCGACGCCTGCCGAGTACCTGCCGGCGATCCGCGGCCAGACCGAGATCCTCTCGCGCCTCGTCGAGGACCTGTTCGAGCTGGCGATGATCGACGCGGGCGCCCTGACGCTCGAGCTCCAGGACTCTTCGCTCGGGCCGCTCGTCTCGGACTGCCTCAGGGCGGTCGAGGCAGAGGCGAGAGCGAACAACGTCCGGCTCGAATCGCGTGTCGACCCTGCCGATCCCGCCGTCCGGGTCGCACCCGACAAGATCGAGCGCGTGCTCTTGAACCTACTTGGGAACGCCGTTCGTCATGCCCGTCCGAACGGGACGGTTGCGGTCGTCGTGGAGCCGGACACCGACCACGTGCTTATCGCAGTCGAAGACACCGGCGACGGCGTGGCCCCGGAGACGCGGCAACGCATGTTCGACCGCTTCTGGCGTGAGGACGATTCCCGGGCCCGGTCGAGCGGCGGCGCGGGCCTCGGCCTTGCGATCTCACAGGGCCTCGTCCAGGCGCACGGAGGCAAAATCTGGGCCGAGAACCGCACCGGCGGCGGCGCACGCGTCGCCTTCACGCTCCCGCTCGCGACAGATGGGTCGCTCAGCCGGGCTCGCGCGACTGACCCCGCTTGACGCGCAGAACCGCGGGTCGCAGAATCGTCTCCCACGGTCAGGAGGGGGACAATGCGGGTTAACCGGCGGCAGATCGCAACGTTCGTGCTGGGCCTTTGTGCAGCGGCGCTCTTTACCGCCACCCCGGCGTTCTCTGCGGGGCCGCCGTACAACGTCGGTCCGGTGAACGACGTCAGCGCGTCGTGCTCGGGCCAGAACGCCGAGGTCGAGCAAGCGGTCGACGCAAAGCTCGGCTACGTCTACGAGACCTGGATGGGCTGCAAAGGGATCGCCTTCGCCCGTTCAACCGACGGCGGCGACACATTCGACACACCGATCACCGTTCCCGGCTCGGTCGGCTCGAACTACAACTCGTGGGACCCCGCCGTCGCCGTCGCGCCCGACGGCACCGTCTACGCCGCGTTCATGCTCGGCCACTCCTCGCAGTGGTATCCCGTCGTCGCTGCCTCGTTCGACAACGGTAAGACATTTTCGCAAGTGACACAGCTCGTGCCTCCGGACGAGCAGAACTGGGGCGACCGCGTCTTCATCGCGGTCGGTCCTGACGGGGCCGTCTACGTGACGTGGGACTACGGCCCCAGCCGTAAGACGGTGACTTATCTCTGCGATCCCTCGGGGAGTTGCGGCTTTTCGACCGGCCAGCTCAACGTCGTGATGCAGAAGTCGACCGACCGCGGCAAGACCTTCGGGCCGATGACCTACGTCAGCCCGGGCTTCCCCGCAAGCGGCGGCGACAGCGCGCCGATGGTGATCGAGCCGAACGGCCGGATCGACGTGCTCTACCAGGGCTACCACATCACCGACACGACGACCTACGCCATGGATCCGGGCTACGAGTACTTCACGGCCTCGACGGACGGCGGCGCGACCTGGTCGACGCCGGTCCAGCTCGGCCCGAACAACGGCACGATGTCGCTCGCCGAGTGGTGGATCGACGGCGACATCGCCATGGACGCCGGCGGCAACCTCTACGCGGTCTGGGACACGCAGGGAGCGAACAACGACATCGGCTGGCTCTCGTACTCGACCGACCACGGCGCGCATTGGTCGGATCCGATCCAGGTGCCGCCGGACCAGCTGAACGTCCCGCACGTGATGGAGGTGTCAGGCGGCGGGTCCGGGGTCGCGTACGTCAGCTTCTTCTCCGGCGCCGACCCGCGCGGCTATGCGGAGTACCTCCGTACGTTCTCGACCACGCGCGGCTGGCTCGGCGCGCCCGTCCAGGTGTCGCCGGAGTTCGGCGACACGTCGGTGTGGCCGGGAGACACGTTCGGCATCTCGACCCTCTCGCCGGGCCACGTCGTCCTCAGCTGGGGAAGCGCGACGCCCTCGAGCGGCAAGAAGTCCGACATCTTCGCGGCGAACGTGGCGGTGTCGGCGCACTGAACCGCGGACCCCAAGCGCTCCACTGCCGAGCCGAAGACCTGGGCGCACTCGGGCAGAAGGATTAGCTGCTTTCTCCCCTGCGGTTGACCCCGCGAGGGTCGAGATGCTCGACCACGTCTCCGCCGAGGCCGAACTTCTCGACGACCTGGAAGCGTCCCGGCTCCTCCATGACCACCCGCTCGGTCTCGGGATCCGCGTGGCCCGGTCTGACGACAAGACGAGTCGGCACCCTCCGAATAAACTCGCACTCGCCGAGCGTGAGTGAGACAACCTCCTCGCAGGACGGATCGGAGCATTCACAGACAAAATCGATCTCGGCTCCATCACTGCTTTCGAGTCGCCGCTCGTTGACGTCCCGGCGCAGAGCCTGATTTAGCGCCGCTTGCCGCGCGCGCTCCTGCTCGTCCTCGTCTGCTTCCAACGATCTCTACTCCCGTGCGAGTGGAACCAAGCCGGCGAAATCGCTACACGTCGAAACCCGGCCGCACGGCCGAACATGCGTGGATCGTCGCTCCGCGCAAGGCTACGCCTTCCACGGGCCCGAGACAAGCGACCGCATCCGAGGGCCAGAAACGCGATCCAGAGGCGCGCGTGAGGGCGGTGAGCTTACGCGAGCGACTCGCCCAGAATGTCCAAGCCCCGCTCCAGCTCCTCGTCGGTCGCCGTGAGCGGAGGCAGCAGCCGGATCACGTTGCCGTAGAGGCCGCACGAGAGAAGCAGGAGGCCGTTCTCGCGCGCCTTCGTCGTTACCGCCTTCGTCTCCTCGCCCGACTTCTCGACGAACTCGATCGCGAGCATCGGCCCGAGGCCCCTGACCTCCCCGATCGCGCGGTGCTCCTCGGCGATCCGCTCGAGGCGGCCGCGGACGAGGCGGCCGATCGTCTCTGCGCGCTCCCGGAAGCCGGGCTCGGCCAGAGCGTCGAGCACGACGCAGGCCGCGGCGCAGGAGACGGGATTGCCCCCAAACGTGCCTCCCAGCCCGCCGGGGTGGACCGAGTCCATTAGGTCGGAGCGCCCCGTGACGGCGGCGAGCGGCAACCCGCCGCCGAGGGTCTTGCCGGAGACGATCAGGTCAGGCTCGGCGTTCAGGTGCTCGATTGCCCAGGGCGGCCCCGTCCGTCCGCAGCCCGACTGCACCTCGTCCGCGACGTAGAGGATCCCGTGCCGTTCGCAGATCAGCTTCAGCGCCTGGACGAAATCGGCGGGCATCGGGATGAAGCCGCCTTCGCCCTGGACGGTCTCGAGCACGACGCAGGCGACCGACTGCGGATCGACGTCTTGCGCGAAGAGCAGCTCGAGGCCGGCGATTGCATCCGAGGTGGCGACGCCGCGGTACGCGTACGGTGCGGGCGCGCGGTAGACGTCGGCAGCGAGCGGTCCGAAACCTTTCTTGTAGACGAGCTTCGAGGTCATGGCCATGGTCAGGCTCGTCCGGCCGTGGAAGGCGCGGTCGAAAACGACGACGCCTGGCCGGCCCGTCGCCGTGCGCGCGATCTTGACCGCGTTCTCGACCGCCTCCGCGCCGGAATTGACCAGCAAGGACTTCGTCTCCGTGTGACCCGGCCAGAGCTCATCGAGCCGCCTGCAGACCTCCACGTACGGCTCGTAGAGCCCGACCATGAAGCACTGGTGCAGGTAACGGTCGACCTGCTCGTGGACCGCCTGGGCGACCGCTTCCGGGTTGTGGCCGAGGTTCTGGCAGGCGATCCCGCCCGCGAAGTCGAGGTACTCCCGTCCGTCGGCGTCCCAGATCGTCGACCCTTCCGCACGGCTGACGGTCATGTCTGTCGTCGCCACGCCTCGCGTTACGTACCGCTCGCGGGCGGCGCGGACGGCCGCCGCGTCCTGGAGTTGTTTCGTCGCCATCGGTGCAACCTTAGAAGACGCGGAGCGATCGAGCGCGATCCTGCGCTAGACGGCCGAGTCGAGGATCTCCGCGCGCTCCGACTCGGGCGGCGTCCCGTAGGCGTAGAGGACGAGCTCCTCGTCGCCGTGGTTCACCGTCTGCAGGGGCGTGCCCGGCTCGACGTGGATGAGGCCGCCCGAGGACACGTCTTGGCGCTCCGGCGGGTCGCCAAGATACATCGACAACGTGCCGGCGAGGACGACGAACGTCTCCTCCTGATGAGCGTGCCTGTGGCGACGCCCCTTCGCGCCGGGCTCGTAGCGCCAGACGTTCGCGCGGGTATGCGCAAAGCCGGCCAGCTCGCTCAGCTCGGCAACGTGGCGCGCCGGCTCGTTGGGCTCGTGCGGGCGCGTGATCCACTCGAGGTCGGCGGGGCGGAGCACGCGAAAGCCCACGCCGGCAGCCTACTGGGGACTACTTCGGGACGACCAGCGAGCCGGAACTCAAGCGGCCTGCCCGCTCGGGTGCGGGTAACGCTGAGCGATGTGCGCCACCACCTCTCCCGAGGGCCCGCACCTCTCGATCACCTGAAAGCGGCCCGGTTCCTCCATCAGGACGCGCTCCCTTTCGTCGTCCGTGTGGCCGACTCTGACCACGAGCCGATTCGGCACCCTCCGAATGAACTCGCACTCGTCGAGCGTGATCGAAACAAGCTCCGCGCACACCGGATCCAAGCATTCGCAGAGGAAATCCAGCCGAGACCCGTCGATACCGTCGACTCGCCGCTTGTCGACCTCCCGGCGCAGAGCCTCGCTCAACGCGGCTTGGCGTTCCCGATCCTCGTCTGCTGCCACAACTGCTCGCCCCCCCCCGCGCCCATAGAACATCAGGCCGGCGAATCGTCGCTACACGGTCAAAGCCGGCCGCACGGCCGAACATGGCGGAGATCGTCGGTCCTGCCTACAGAGGGTACGCCCCTGGCCCGTCGCGAACAAGGGCGATGATTTCTACTGCAAACGAAAGTCTGATCACCGACCAACGAAACAGGAGGCGGAGATGGGAAAGCTGGTCGTAACCGAGTTCATCACGCTCGACGGCGTGATCGAGGATCCAGGCGGAGGCGAGGCCGACAAGTTCGACCGCGGCGGCTGGGCCTTTCAGTTCGAGCGCGGAGAGCAAGGCGACAAGTTCAAGCTCGACGAGACCCTGGAAGCGGAGGCGCTGCTCCTCGGTCGCGTCACGTACGAGGGCTTCGCGGCTGCGTGGCCGTCGATGACCGACGAAGTCGGCTTCGCCGACAAGATGAACACGATGCCGAAGTACGTCCTCTCGTCGACGCTGCAAGACCTCACGTGGAGCAACTCGACGCGGCTCGAGGGCGACGTGGCCGACGAAGTCGCGAAGCTCAAAGAGCAGGTCGCCGGCGAGATTCTCGTCGCCGGCAGCGCGATGCTCGTCCAGATGCTGATCGACCACGACCTCGTCGACGAGCTGCGGCTGATGGTGTTTCCGACCGTCCTCGGGAAGGGCAAGCGGCTCTTCGGCGACTCCGCCTCGGCGAAGGCGTTCCGGCTCGCCGAGTCGCGGCCGGTCGGCGAAGACGGTGTCGTCATCCTCATCTACGAGCCCTCTAAGTCGTAGGACGGGTGCGGTAGCGGAGGTAAACCGTGCCGTTTTCGAAACGGCGTTCCTCCAGCAGTTCGAGTTCGGCACGGACATCGTCGGGGAGCGCCCGCTTCCCACCTCCCACGACGATCGGCGTCAGGAATAGCTGGTATTCGTCGACCAACCCGGCCCTGATCGCCTGGGCGGCGAGATCCGGACCGCCCACGGTGAGGTCGCGTTCCGCTGACGACTTCAGCTCCCGGATCGCCGCAGCGTCGAAGCCTCGCTCGATCCGGGTCCTGGCGCTGGACGCCTCCTCCAGCGTCTTCGAGAACACGATCTTGTCGGCCGCCTGCCAGATCTCCGCGAAGTCCCGAGCGACGGGCGGCTGGTCGGGAAGAGTGTTCCCGGTCTCCCAGAAGACCATCACCTCGTACATCCGGCGCCCGTAGAGGTAGGTGCCGATCGGCCGCTCGAGGTCGTTGACGAAGCGGTGCACCTCCTCGTCCGGCGCGGCCCAGTCGAAGTTGCCCTTCTCGTCCGCGACATAGCCGTCGAGCGAGGTGATCGCCGAATAGATCAGCTTGGCCATTGGTGAGCCTCCTGTGGTCGCCGACGGACGGACGACAACTTTGTATCTGCTTCTAAAGGTTTTCCCTCTCGAGGACGATGTTTTCGGTCATGACTGCTGCGCGTGCGTCCGTTGGCGGCCGGACCGAGTTTGGCTCTTCCTCGCGATGGATCGATCGTTGGCTTGCTGCCTGCCGCGACCTCGCCGAGCTCGAGCGCTCGAATCCGATGACGGACGCGGTAGTCGAAGAGATCGACGGTCGAATGATCCGCATCGGCGACCAATGGCTCGCCGACTTCGCCTCCTGTAATTACCTCGGCTTCGATCTCGACCGCGAGATCATTGACTCCGTGGCCCCGGCTCTCGACCGTTGGGGCACCCATCCCAGCTGGTCGCGCCTGCTCGGCAGCCCGGTCCTCTACGAGCAGATCGAAGAGCGCCTGACCGAGCTGGTCGGAGCAGAGGACGTACTCGTGTTGCCGACGATCACGTTGATCCACATGTCGGTGATTCCCGTGCTCGCCGGCGACGGGACGATCTACGTCGACAGGCGCGCGCACAAGACGATCTACGAGGGCGCTCAGTTCGCAGCCGCTCACGGCGCGACGGTGAAGCGCTTCCGCCACGACGACCTGGACGATCTCGAGCGGCTCCTGAAAGAGAACGGGAAGGGGCCGCGGTTGATCTGCGTCGACGGCGTCAACAGCATGACCGGAAACGCAGCCGACATCGAAGCAATGGCCCGCCTCGCTCGAGCCCACGACGCTCTGCTCTACGTCGACGACGCGCACGGCTTCGGGGTCATCGGTGAGCGGAGCCCGACCGAGCTCAGCCCCTACGGGTTGCGCGGAAACGGTGTCGTCAAGCACGTCGGCGAGTCCTACGACCACGTCCTCTTCGTGGCGGGGCTCTCGAAGGCGTACTCCTCCCTCGCAGCCTTCCTCGCCTGCCCGACCGAGCTCAAGCGCCTGCTCAAGACGGCGGCGCCGCCTTATCTGTACTCCGGGCCTTCTCCGATTGCCTCGCTTGCGACGACGCTCGCAGGCCTGCACGTGAACGACCAGCGCGGGGACGCGATCCGCGCCGACCTGTGGCAAAAGACTGCGACCGTGCTCGAGTGCCTCGACCGGCTCGGCGCCCATACCCCGAACAACTCCGGTTTTCCGATCATCGAGGTCCCACTCGGACACGGCGAAGACATCGACGCGGTCGGCAGATTCCTCTTCGAGAACGGCATCTACGTCACCCTCGCCGCCTATCCACTCGTTCCGAGAAGCGAGGTCGGCTTCCGGATTCAGATCACGGCGGCGAACACCGACGCCGAGATCGAGCGTCTCGTCGACGTGCTCGGCACGCTCGCGAACAGGTTCGATCTCCAACCATCGACGCGGGCGGAGCGCGCAGCGTGAGCTTTCGCGAGACCTGCGGCAACTGGCGCAACCACGCCTGGGCGTGGTACCTCGGCGTCACCGGCGTCCTGACTGCCGCCTACCTCTTCTTTCCGCCTTTGGCCGGAAACGGGCCGCTGATCAACTTCCTCGGCCTCACTGGTGTCGTCGCCATCGTCGCCGGCATCCGGATCAACAAGCCAAAGGCGCGCGCAGCGTGGTGGTTGTTCGTCCTCGGTCAGTTCCTCTTCTTCAGCGGCGACCTTTACACCTACAGCTATCCGAAGCTCTTCCACGCCGACGTCGGCTTCCCATCGCTCGGCGACGGGCTTTACCTGACGGTCTACCCGGCCTTGCTGGCCGGCATGCTTCTCCTTGTCAAGCGGCGGAACCCGCGGCGGGATCCCGCGGCCCTGATCGACGCCGCGATCTTGACAATCGGCGTCGGTCTCCTCTCATGGGTCTTCCTGATCTCGCCGAACATCCACCTCTCGGGCCTTTCCTGGCTGGCCAAGAGCATCTCGATCGCCTACCCGCTCGGCGACGTGCTTCTGCTCGCGGCAGCGATTCGCCTGGCGGTCGATGCAGGCAAGCGCGCACCGGCCTTCTATCTGCTCGCCGGCAGCATCGTCTGCCTGCTCGCGACCGACTCCGGCTACAACCTCGCCCTGCTGAACGGCACTTACAGCAACCAGCTCGTCTACGACGCCGGCTGGATCCTCTACTACCTCTTCTGGGGCGCGGCGGCGCTGCACCCCTCGATGCGCGCGCTGGAAGAACCGGCCACCGACCTTCGCACCCGGCTGACCCCGCTGCGCCTCTCGCTTCTCGGCGGCGCGTGCCTGATCGCTCCCGGAATTCGGTTCGCGCAGGAGCTCGGCAACCCGGACGTCCTGGTGCTGATCATCGCGTCCGCTTTCCTCTTCCTGCTCGTGGTGGCGAGGATGGCCGGGCTCGTCCGCCAGGAGGGTCGAGTTGTCTCGCGCGAGCGCGCCCTGAGAGGCGCCGGAATCGATCTCGTCGCCGCGGCCAGCCACGATCAGGTCTGCGAGGCTGCAATCGCCGGTGTGCGCCGTCTTCTTGGCAACGATCAGTCTGTCCGGCTCGCACTCGTCGGAAACGACGACGCCGAGGTGGTCGCATCGTCCGACGGCGGCGGCTGGCAGCTCGACGATTCGACGGCCGACTGGCTGTCTCAGACCCAGGTCGGGTCACTTCGCACTTCCTACGACGCCGTGCCCGCCTTCGTTCGAGGCGAGCTGAGGCTGTTCGCCGGCGAAACCGTCCTCGTCATTCCTCTCTCGATCCGCTCCGAAGTGCAACCGATGCTCGTCGTCTGCTCGCCCACGAGCGTTCAACCGGCGCTCGTCGACTCGCTCGAGGCGCTGGGTGCGCAGATCTCACTCGCCCTCGACGGCGCGTCGCTCGCCGCGGATTTGCACCGCCGCCAGAGCGAGGCTCGGTTCCGCTCGCTCGTCGCGCACTCGAGCGACTTGATCACCGTTCTCGACACCGAGGGTGTCGTGACGTATCAGAGCCCCTCGATCCAACGCGTGCTCGGCTACAGCATCGTCGACGTCGAAGGAAGCCGTTTCGACCGGATCCTGAGCGAGACCGACCGGCCTCGGCTGCGGCAGTTGCTCGACGGCAACGGATCCAGCGGACCCGACGGCCACACCTTCGAATGCTCGCTCGAGCATCTCGACGGGACGAGCTTGAAGTTCGAGGTGCAGCACACGGATCTACGTCACGACGAGCATGTCAGGGGCATCGTCCTCAACAGCCGTGACGTGAGCGAGCGGAAAGCGTTCGAGGA
>Ga0066675_10001155_pt1 | contig 11104 bp, 8 predicted proteins | sample GraSoiAngelo_124_FD_62295 | JGI IMG/M metagenome (GOLD analysis project Ga0066675, IMG submission 62295) | Grasslands soil microbial communities from the Angelo Coastal Reserve, California, USA - 14_0927_05_20cm | ecosystem: Environmental > Terrestrial > Soil > Grasslands | place: USA... | reverse complement strand
AAGCGCGAGGAAGGCAAGTACAACACCGACCAGCTCATCGGCGAGTCCGACTCGACGCGGCGCCTGCGCGACATCATCGGGCAGCTCGCGCGCAGCGAGGCGCACACGATTCTGATCCATGGCGAGAGCGGAACGGGCAAGGAGCTCGTGGCCAAGGGCCTGCACTACGAGAGCGCGCGACGGAACTTTCCGTTCATGGAGGTCAACTGCGCGGCCATCACCGAAACGCTGTTCGAGAGCGAGCTGTTCGGCCACGAAAAGGGCGCCTTCACCGACGCGCGCGCGACGAAGAAGGGACTCATGGAGCTGGCCGACCGCGGCACGCTCTTCCTCGACGAGGTCGGCGAAATGGCGCCCAACAGCCAGGCCAAGCTGCTGCGCTGCCTCCAGGAGCGCATGTTCAAGCGCGTCGGTGGCACGCGTGACATCAAAGTCGATGTGCGCGTCATCGCCGCCACCAACCGTTCACTCGAGACCATGGTCAAAGAAGGCAAGTTCCGCGAAGACCTGTTCTATCGGCTCAACGTCATCCCGATCACGATCCCGCCCCTGCGCGAGCGCACCGAGGACATCCTGCCGCTGGCGCGGCATTTCCTGTCCGAGGCGAACCGCACGTTCCACAAGATGATCGGCCGGTTCGCGCCCGAGACGGAGGTACTGCTCCTCGGATACGCCTGGCCGGGCAACGTCCGCGAGCTCAAAAACCTCGTCGAGCGCATGGTGATTCTGTCCACAAGCGAGTCGATCGACGCCCACCACCTTCCGCCGCAGTTCTCACAGCTCATCGAGGGCCGGCCGACCGAGGATGCCGTGCCCACCGCGCGCACGCTGGCGGCCATCGAGCGGTCGTACATCCTGAAGGTCATGCAGCAGGTGAAGGGCAACAAGAGCGAGGCCGCGAAGATCCTCGGCATCACCCGGCAAACCCTCCGAAAGAAGCTGAGCGAAGCGTAGTTCCGAGCGTCTGCGGCCCTGGTCACCTCCTGACCACAGCGCCGCTTGCCATCGGGTCCGGGCGGTTAGGAATCAGCCGGATTCGGGCTTTTCGCCATGCGATCTGATCGCGTTTATGTAGTCGATTCAGAGTCTTAGGTCTCGATTCCGGCTTTGGTACCCCCTTTGCTCCCTTTTCCCCGCGACATGAGCAAATCCGGCGCGAGGAGCGGGCGATGAGATTGGAGGTCAAGAAGCTGGACGTTGTGAATCTCGACCAGCTGCAGTCGCTGGTGGTCGAGCACATCGACGGCATCGAGACGGGTCTCACCATGCTTGACTCGCGATTGCTGCTGGGCCACGCCACCGTCGACATCGTCGCCGTCGACTCGCAGGGCGCGCTCGTCCTCGTGACGGCCGGTTTCACCGCCGACGAGGAGATGCTGATGAAGGCGGTCGAAGCGTACTCCTGGTGCCTTGAGTACCCCGAGGCGATCTGCCGTCTCTATCCTTCGGTCGACGTCTCCGCCGCGCGGCCGCCGCGGCTGATGTTCGTGGTGGAGCGGATGCCCGACGCGTTCCACCGCAAGATCAAGCAGCTCGGCTTCTGCGAAGTCGACTGCGTGGAGTTCCGGCATCTCGATGTCAGCGGCACGCAGGTCGCGTACTTCGACACGATCGCGCGGCTGCGACGCGGCGCGAGCGTGGCCGAGTTCCAGCCGGCGCCCATTGCGCGTCGCGTGTCGGAGCCCTCGCGGCGCGACTCGGGCGCGCGTCCGCTGGAGCACGGGGACAAGGTCGTCCCGCTGGTGAGCGCGCCGAACAGCGCGCGCGCGACGAGCGTGCGTTTGCAGAAGATGCTCAATACCAGCGGCCACACGAACGGCGGCGCGCCGGTCATCGACATCGCCAGTCGGACCGCCGCGGCACGGATCGAAACGCCCGCGGCGACCGCGCCTCGCGCTGAGGTGGTTCGTATCGACAAACCGCCTCGCGTCGAGAAGCCGAGCAAGCGCATCGAAGCGCCCGCGGCCGTGATCGAGGTGCCGCGCGATGAGATCGTCACGCCGGCCGCCGAGCCCGTCCTCGAGAGCGCGGAAGCGGTCGCCCCGCGAATCGAGCATCCCGCACCCGAGATACAGGCGCCGGTCGTCGCCGCGCCCGTCGGCCGCGTGTCGCTGCGCGAGGCGATTCAGGTTCCGGCTCCGGTGGCCACCGCGGCGCCCGTGCAAGAGCAGACCGAGCCGCGCGTGTCCTTCGCCGAGATCGCCAAGGAACTGCTGGGAGGCGCGGCCGCAAATGGCCGGACGGCGGGCGAGGCGATCACCCGCGCAACGCTCGAGGAGGCGGCCGCCGCGGCGGCCGAGAGCGTGACCAAAACGAACGGCACGGTTGCCGTCGAGGCGCCCGTTGCGCCGAAGCCGGTGTTCACGGCGCCGAAGTCGATCACGCTCGCACCCAGGCCGATCGCGCCGGCGGCGCAGCCGATTGCGCCCGCGCCGAAGCCGATCGCGCCTGCGCCCAAGCCGATTGCGCCGGCGCCCAAGCCGATGGCCCAGGGGCTGAAGCCGATCGCGCCCGCGCCCACGCCGACGGCACCTGCGCCGAAGCTTGGCGTTCCCGCGCAGAAGCCCGCGGCCGCCGCAGCGGTCGCCGCGGCGAAGCCGGCCGCCGCCGCGGCGACCGACGCGAAGCCCGGCGCGGCCGAGACAGCGGCGCAGAACCTGCCGCAGGAGTTCGAGGGTCTCAAATTCCCGAACGATGGCGTACTCACGCGCCAGTGGATGGAGTTCCTGAATCAGATGGCTTCGGGCAAATGAGCCAGGGAAGGACGCCATGACTTCGGCCACCGCGCTTCGCGTGCTCGCCGTCGACGACAACTCCTCGCTCCTGCGCTTCCTCGTCTCCGCGTTCACCGCGAGCGGCTGCGCGGTCACGGCGGCGCCGACCGCCGAGGAGGCCCTCGACCGGATCGACGCCGACACGTTCGACCTCGTCGTATCCGACATCAAGATGCCCGGGCTGAGCGGCCTGGACCTGCTGCGCGCCGTGAAAGGCAAGCAGCCCGCGACGCCGGTCGTGCTGATCACCGGAGCGCCATCGGTCAACTCCGCGGTCTTCGGCCTGCGCCACGGCGCCTACGACTATCTGCCGAAGCCATTCTCGATCAAGGAAGTCCAGGGGCTCGTCGAGCGCGTGCGTGCCGATCGCGCGAAGTGGAACGGGCAGACGCCGCTGCCGTCGGGGCTGGCCGAGGAGCTGCACCGCCGCGAAGCGGGGGTCGAGATGCTGCTGCGTCTCGGCGATCTCGCGCTGCAGGGCCTGGAGCCGCAGGCGTTCCTCGAGCAGACGCTGCGCCTGGCCAGCGACAGCCTGAGAAACGACGGTGGGCTTTTGCTGCTGCGCGACGAGCAGGGGCATTTCACCTCCGCACAGACCGGCGCGCCGGCGGTCGTCAGCGAGCTGCTCGGCCTGCTGCAGCTGGCGTTCGATCGCGTGGTTGCCACCGGTGGGCGTGAAGTCCTCGCCCTCACGCGGCCGGGGCACCGGCTGGACGTGGTGGCCGCCGCGATTCCCGGGGTCGATCGCTGCATCGGCGTCGTCTGCCTCGCCCGCCTGGCGGTGAACGGCGGCTTCCTGCCCGACGAGCGCGACATGCTGCTGGGCTTCGCACAAACGACCTCGGTCGCCCTCCAGAAGCTGGTCTTGCGCGAGAACCTCGAGCGCCATCTCGTCGACACGATCACGGCCTTCGTCAACGCCATCGAGTCGAAGGATCCGTACCTCAAGGGCCACTCCGCGCGCGTCGCCCTCTACGCGGCGGAGATCGCGTCGGTGATGGGCCTGGACGACGAGACGATCCAGGTCGTAAGCCGCGGCGCGATGCTACACGATTTGGGTAAACTCTCGATCATGGACACGATCCTCCGGAAGCCGGACCGCCTGACCGCCGAGGAGTTCGCCATCATCAAGGCGCACCCCGTCGTCGGCGAGCGCATTCTCAAGCCGCTCCGCTTCCTGCACCGCGAAGCGTGCTGCGTGCGCAGCCATCACGAGCGATTCGACGGCTCGGGCTATCCGGACGGGCTCAAGGGCGAGGACATCCCGCTGCTGGCGCGCATCGTGACGGTGGCCGACGTGTTCGACGCGGTGACGTCGAACCGCCCGTATCGCACTGCGCTGCCGGTCGAGGCCGCACGCGAGGAGATTGCGCGCGGCCGGGGAACCCACTTCGACCCGCAGGTGGCGGACGCCTTCGCGAGCATCCCGCTCGAGCGCCTGGTGGAGATCACCCGGCACTACGAGTCGCTCGTCAGCGCACCCCTGCGGATCGGTGAGGGGGAGCTGGCGCGCGCAAGTTGAACCAGCCCAGACTCAGGATCCTGATCGTCGACGATGCGGGGCCGGTGGTGGTCCTCTGCGTAAACGTGCTGCAGGCTCTCGGGTACGCCGTGAAGGGCGCGAACCGCGGCGAGACCGCGGTGGAGCTTCTGCGCAAGGAGCGATTCGACCTCATGGTCCTCGATTACAAGATGCCGGGCATGACGGGATTCGACGTCTATCACCAGGCCAAGACGCTGCACCCCGAGCTCGCCGTGGTGCTGGTGACGGGACACGGCTCGCCGGAGGTCGTCACCGAGGCCAACCGTCTCGGCTTCGACTCGATTCTCCTGAAACCGTTCACCTCCGAAGAGCTGCGTGGAACCGTCGAGAAGGTCCTTACGGACCGCAAGCAGGACTCACGCTGATGCCGTCGGTGGGCGCGGAGACCGGCGGCCGGGCGGCGGCGGAGGGCGTGATGGGCGCGGTGGTGCGGGCCCTGCAGTGGGGCCTCGATCGGATGCTGTCCGTGGGATACGGGGTTGTTTACGACGCGATCTTCGAGCGCTTCCGGCCGTATCAGGACCTGCAGGGCGAAGTCCTCGAGCTCGTCGAGAAGAGCGCGCCGGATGCGCCGCGTCGCGACGTGCAGGTCCTCGACGTGGGCTGCGGCCCGGGCAACTTCACGTTCGTGCTCGCCGAGGCCGGCTTCTCGACGATCGGCCTCGAGGCCTACGGCGCGCTCGTCGAGCTCGCGCGCGAGAAACGCCGCGCCAAACGGCTCGCGAATCTCGCATTCCGCCACGGCGAGCTCTCCGCGGGCTCGGGCGGCCGTGACGCCTCGTTCGATGTGGTGGTCAACATCCATGGGATCTACGTGCACCCCGAGCCGGTGACGCTGCTGCGCGAGGCGCGGCGCGTGCTGAAGCCGGGTGGCCACGCGGTGTTCGTCAATCCCACGCGTCACGTCGGCCAGTGGTCGACCTTCCGTGAGATCAAGAAGCGCGACGGGGTGCGCCCGGCGGTTGCGAGCCTGCTCTGGCTCATCCCGAACTCGATCTTCGAGCTGGCGCGCAAGCGCATCGGACCACACTACTGGGACGAGACACAGTTCGCCGAGAACCTGACCGCGGCGGGTTTCACCGTCCTGGCGACGCGCCGCACGTTCCTCAACGGTGCGAGCGTGCTGGTCTGGGCGCGACGAGATGTCGAGGAGTCGTGAATGAGGCGGCCTCCCGTCGGGCCCGATGCCCTGACGCGCGGCGAGCTTCTGGCCGGCGGCGCCGCACGACACGGATCGGTGCGCGCGGCGATTGAGCGGCTGCTCGCGGTGGGCTACGGGCTCACCTACGACGCCGTGGTGTCGGGCTTCCCGCCGTACGAGCGGCTGCTCGAGGAAGTCACGACGCTCGTCACCCGCTCAACCGCCCCGGGGCACGCCGCGAGCGTGCTGGACGTCTCGTGCGGGACGGGCACCGTGGCCGCGCGTATCGCGGCACTCGGATATCGGGTCACCGGCATCGACGCCGTCGGCCACCTCGTCGACGTTGCGCGCAAGCGTTGGGGCGCGCGCGACCTCGGCCTGAACTTCGAGCATCGCGACATCGCCGCGGAGCCGGCGCCGACCGACGGCTCGTTCGACGTGATCGTCAGCATGCACACGCTCTACTGGCATCCACGGCCGGACGCGCTGCTCGCCGGATGCCGCCGCGCGCTCAAGCCGGGTGGCCATGCGATCTTCCTGACCTACGGGCGGCCGGCACGGATGCTCTCCACCCTGCGCGAGGTTGGCGCGAACGGCAGCCGCCTGGATGCGGTGCGCGCCCTGCGCTGGTTGTTGCCGACGGCGATCTTCGAAACGCTCCGGCACGTCGAGCGGCGCTATCTCAGCGAAGCCGACTTCCGCGCGGCCGTTGGTGCCGCCGGTTTCGAGCTCCTCGACATGCGCGAAACCTTCCTGGCCGGCATCAGCCGGCTCGCCTGGACCCGAGTACCCCGCTAAAGCCGACGGTCGGTTTTCACCCAGTCGGTGCCATCGGGCCCCGCCCAATCGAACAGGAATCACTCAAATCAGAGCCCGTCTGAGAGTTTGGAATCATCTGTTTTGAGTATTTGATTCGACTAGTTAGGACCTAGGTAAAGTTTTGGTACCACGCTTGCTCCTCGTAGGGGTGTCCCCGTATCAGCGGGGACTGCGATCCCCCCAACGGGGGACCGACTTTGGAGGCGTACCGCAAATGATCACGTGGATTCGTGGGACAGGGATCCTGCTGCTGGTCGGTGCCGTGGCGGTGGTGGCGCCGAGTTATGCTGCAGCACAGCCGCCGGTGCCCGCGTCCGGCGCGGTCCTGTACGAAATGACCGAAAACTTGAGCCTGAAAGCGCTTCAGAAGGGACAGCGGCGGGCCACCTCTCAGCTGCTCGGCGTGGCCCTCCCTGGGACGCCGCTTTGCCCGGCGACCGCGGTGAACACTGCGGGATATTGCGTCATCAACGCGACGGGCTCGGATAACATCAATCTCAACCCTGATTCGGTTAGCTTCGGGAAGGGAAACTTCGGAGGAACGTTTACGGTCGTCGTGCCGGGCGACAACCCGACCGATGGGCCGGAGCTCGTCGTCGGCCGTGGTCACTTCTCGGGAAAGATGGACTTCTCGCCCGCGCTCCGCGCCGTAGCACCGCTGGGTACGGTCGAGGGTGAGGTGGGCCTCAATGGCAGCCGACCGGTGCCCTTTACCGGGACGTTCCGTCTGCCGATGGGGCCGCCAAGTGGCGCGTACTACCTCGGCGCACAGGGCTGGGAGCCGGTGCTGCCGAATGAACAGGCGTTGGGCTACCCGACTGTCAAGTTCGAGATCGCGTTTCCGAACGTTTCGGAGTAACGCATGCCGCGAGAACGGGGGGCGCGCCCCCTCCGGCGGGTGCGGGGGAGTAGTGAGGCGAAGCCGTTTGAGGAACGGTGAGATCCGATGCCGGGACTCTTGGGAAACGTGATCGCGGTGGAAGACCCACCGCTCGACGTGCCGGTCGACATCCGGCGCCCCGACGAGGGCGTCGTGATCTCGCGCGGCACGCGCGTCTATCTGCGCACGCTCACCCGCAACGATCTGGTCTGGCTCAGTGAGTGGGTCGACGACACCTACCTCGAACGGATGGTCGGCAGCGAGTTCCTGCACGCCTTCAAACACGACTGGGACAAGGCGCCGGGATTCCACGACGCGCTCATGCACGACCCGACGCAGGTCGTGCTCATGGTCGAGGCCTATCGTGGCTGGACGAAGCCCATTGGCGTGGTGCGGCTGTTCAACATCCATCTGCTCGAGGGGTACGCGTTTCTCGAGACGATCATCACCGACCGTCGCGCCATCCGCCGCGGCTACGGCGTTGAAGCGGGCAAGCTCATCTCCTACTATGGCGTCGACGTGCTTGGCATCCGCCGCATCGAAGCGAAGGTCTACGCCTACAACGTCCTCAGCATGAACTCCCTGCGCCGCAACGGCTTCCGCGAGGAGGGCGTGCTGCGCCAGGCCGGGTTCGATGGCACGCGGTACTGGGACGTCGTGATCTTCGGCATCCTCAAGGATGAAATCGAGGCAGTGCGCAAGAGGGACAAGGTCTACCTTCCTCTCGACGAGCCCGAGGGGAATGTGATTGAGCCCACATAGCCTTCTCCCGCTCGTAGCATTCTTCCTCAACGTCACCCTCGCCGGGTTGTCGCTGCTGCGCAATCCGGGGAGCCGGCTGAACCGCGTCTTCGCCTACTTCGCCTCGGGCATGGCGCTGTGGAACATCGGCTCGTTCATGCTGCGCACGAGTCCCGACGAGCACTCCGCGGTGTTCGCCGAGGTCATCATCCACATCGGCGTGCTGCTCGTGCCCGCGTTCTGGTACCACTTCGTGCTGATCTTCCTCGACGCCACGACGCGGCATCGTCCCTCGCTGGCGGCGGCCTACGGCATCGCGTTCCTCTACAGCCTGATCAACCTGAGCCGGTCACCGCTGTTCATGAAGGGCGTCGTGTGGACGCACTGGGGCTGGGCGCCCGCCACGGGCCCGTTGTACGTGCCGTGGATCCTCGCGTTCTTCTTCTTCATGGTCTATGGCCTGCGCCACCTGGTGAAGGCCAACCGGGGCATCGACTCGTCGTTCCGCCGCAACCGCGGAACGCTGATCATGCTCGGTGTCCTCATCAGTCTTGCCGGCGCGTTCATCGACTACGCGCGGTTCGTCGTGGCCAAGTGGCTGCCCGCCGCCGATCAGGTCTATCCGATGGGCATTCCCGCGAACATGGTGTTCGCGCTGATGCTCGGCACCTCGATCGTGCGCTATCGCCTCTTCGCGGTGGACCTCGCGGTGAAGAAGGCCGCCGTGTACGGCGTGGTCGGCACCGCGGTGACGGCGATCCTCTACGTCGTCACCCGCACCGTAGAGCAGGCCTTCAACCTGGCGGACATCGACACCATCTGGGTCGTGGTGCCGCTCGGCTTCGTGATCACGATCCTCCTGACGCCGTGGGGCCAGCATCTGGAGGACCGCATTCACCGGCTGATGTTCAGCAAGCGGCGCGGCTGCTACGAAACGCTGCTGTCGCTCAGCAAGCGCATGAGCGCGATCCTCAACTTCAACGAGCTGGTGGACACGCTCGTGCACGGCCTCGTGCGCGGCATCCCGGTCACCCACGCGACGCTCATGATTTATGACGCCAGCACCAACGCCTTCGCCTCGTACCGCGAGGAGACGACGCTGGAGGAAGGCTCCTGCGTCGACGCCATCCGCGCCGACAGTCCGATCGTCCAGTGGCTGACGCGGACGGAGGGCCTGCTCGTCAAGGAAGAGGCCAAGCTCAACCCGCGCATCGCGAAATACTTCGAGACGGCCGAGGGCGAGCTGGAAGCGATCAAGGCCTCGCTCATCGTGCCGCTGAAGATCGAGAACAAGCTCAACGGCATCCTGCTGCTCGGTGAAAAGCTCTCGGGCGAGATCTTCGATGCCCAGGAGCTCGACGTGCTCTCGCTGCTGGCCGTGCAGGCGGCCATCTCGCTGGAGAACGCGCGCCTGTACGAGGGGCTGTCGACGTCGAACGTGCGCCTGATGGAGGCCAGCCGGCTGAAGTCGCAGTTCCTCGCGAACATGTCGCACGAACTGCGGACGCCGCTGAACTCGATCATCGGCTTCTCGAAGGTGCTGCTGAATCGCCTGGACGGCGAGCTCACCGAGCGGCAGGAGGCCTATATCCGCTCCGTGCACAACTCCAGCCGGCACCTCCTGGAGCTGATCAACGGCATCCTCGACTTCTCCCGCATCGAGGCGGGCAAGCTCGAGATGCGCTGCGAGCGCGTCGACATGCTGAGCCTCGTCGACGAGTGCATCGAGTCGTCGCTGCCGCTGGTGCGCGACAAGCGGCTCAAGATCGAGAAGGACGTGCCGCTCGATCTGCCCGAAGTGACCGCCGACCGGACCCGCGTCAAGCAGGTGCTGCTGAACCTCATGTCCAACGCGATCAAATTCACGGCTTCCGGCAAGATCCTGGTGCAAGTGCGACGCGAAGCGGAGACGCTGCATGTCTCCGTCGCCGACACGGGCATCGGCATCTCGAGCGGGGATCTGGCGCGGCTGTTCGAGCCGTTCCAGCGCCTCGACAATCCGCTCGCCCAGCAGGCCGACGGCACCGGGCTCGGCCTCGCCATCAGCAAGAAGTTCGTCGAGCTGCACCGAGGCCGCATCTGGGCGGAGAGCCGCGAGAGCCAGGGCTCGACCTTTCACTTCACGCTGCCGCTCGCCGCGGCGGCCAACTAGGGGACGACATGCCCTCACCCGTGCGCAAGGACGGCAGTCGACCGAAGATCCTTCACGTGGAGGACAATCCGGAAAACCGGATGCTGGTCCGCGCCATCCTCGAGGCGGAGGGCTACACGATCATCGACGCCGAGGACGGGCTGGCCGGCATCGAGGCGGCCGTTCGCGAGGAGCCGGCGCTCATCCTCCTCGACGTGAACCTGCCGGCGGTCGACGGCTACGAGGTCGTATCGATCATCAAGTCGTTCCCCGCCTTTGCGACCACGCCGGTGATCGCCGTCACGGCCTACGCGATGGAGGGTGATCGGCAGCGCACGCTGGTGGCGGGCTGCGACGGCTACATCCAGAAGCCGATCGACGTGGACACGTTCCCGCGCCAGGTCGCCGAGTTCCTGCACGGCAAGCGCGAGCACGTGGAGGAGCGGGAGCAGGGCGTGTACCTGCGCGAGCTCAATCAGCGCCTGGTGTACCGGCTCGTGAACCAGGTCGAAGAGCTCAAGCGGTTGAACCAGCACTTCGTGCGCCGCGCCGCGCAGCTGGCGGATCTCCACCGCGCCGTGCAGGACATCACCTCGGAGCTCGGCGCGCAGGCGATGCTCGATCAGCTGCTGCCCAATCTCGCGCGCGCGCTCGGCACCGCGCACCTGGCCGTCGACATCGCCGATGCCGACGTGCACGCCCAGGTCGCGGGCGCACCGCCCGCCGATCGGCCGCGCAGCGTGCTGGCCGGCGCCGGCGTCGCGCCCGCCGACGACTGGACGGAGGCGGAATGGCGTTTGCCGCTGGCCGTGCGCGGCCGCGCGCTCGGGCAGATGACGGCGCGGCTCGTGCTGCCGCCCGGGGCCAAGGCCGATGAGGAGCAGCTGCTCAACATCGTCGCCAACCAGGTGGCGATCGCGGTGGAGAACGCGCGCCTGTTCGACGGCGTGTCGCGCCGTGCGGCGGAGCAGGAGAGCCTCGTCGAGGCCGGACACCTGCTCGCCAGCACGCTCAAGGTCGATGAGGTGCTGCAGCGCTTCACCGAGCTCGTCCGTACGCGGCTCTCCGTGGACGT
>Ga0066675_10001143_pt1 | contig 11141 bp, 5 predicted proteins | sample GraSoiAngelo_124_FD_62295 | JGI IMG/M metagenome (GOLD analysis project Ga0066675, IMG submission 62295) | Grasslands soil microbial communities from the Angelo Coastal Reserve, California, USA - 14_0927_05_20cm | ecosystem: Environmental > Terrestrial > Soil > Grasslands | place: USA... | reverse complement strand
CCTTCACTCTTCCATATCTGCTCGTCGCCGCGCTCGTCACGTTTCAGGGCGCCGCGCTCCAGCGTTTTCTCGCGCGTGGAGACAGCCCGGCGGTCGCGTACCGCGCGCTGCGTCATCTCGAGGCGCGCAACACGAAGTTCGGCGCGAGCGGCTGGATGGACGCGTGGACGGAGTTCGACGACGAGCACGGGCTCCAGTTCGAGATCGTCGCCGAGGGCGGCAGCGGATACGTGCGCAAGAAGGTACTGCGCGCGGCGCTCGAGGGCGAACAGCGGATCTGGGCGGCGCGCGAGCCGCAGCGCGCATCGCTGACGGCGGAGAACTACACGTTCCTCGAGCGCGGCCTCGGACCCGAGGGGCTGGCGGCGGTCGCGATCACGCCGCGCCGCAAGGACGTGCTGCTCGTCGAAGGCGCCATCTTCGTCGAGCCCGACCAAGGGGATCTGCGGCGCATCGAAGGGACGCTGTCGAAGGCGCCGTCGTTCTGGACGCGCCGCGTCGAGATCGTGCGGCGCTACGAGAGAATTGCCGGCGTGCGCGTCCCGGTGTCGATCGAATCAGTAGCGAGCGTGCTCATCGCAGGACGCTCCACCTTCAAGATGACCTACCAGTACGAGACGATCAACGGCCAGCACGTCGGCGATCCGCGTCCCCATCAGAGCGGCGGCGTCACGCACTGATTCGGGCTCGCTGCCCCCTGAATAATCCCGACAAACGATCCGATCATTCTCTGCTCATCATCCGCAAGGCGATTGCGAACAAGAGAAATCCGACAGCGCCGCGCCAGTAGCCGACCGGTTCCAGCAGAAACACCGAATGGCTGAATGCGATCGTGGTGCCCACCGCGAACGCGAGCGCCGCGAGACCAATCAACAACCAGCACAGATTTCGCATGCCGCGGGATTATACGGTCATCGTGCGGCGCGCCGGACGCGATTCACGCGTTCGCCACGTGCGCGACGGTCTTCTGAACGAGCCGCAGGTACGCGCGGATCGTTTTCTCCAGATGCGGGATCGGCGTGTCTTCTTCCTTGCAGTGCGACAGACCGTTCGACGAGCACGCGAACATCATCACGACCGGCATGTGCGGCACCATTTCGGCCGCATCGTGCAGCGGACCTGACGGCAGGCGCGGCGCGTCGCCGGTCTCCTCGCGGACCGCTTCCTCGCACAGACCGACCAGCGCCGTATCGAACGGACGCGGATCGATCCGCCACAGCGGCCGCCACTCGACGGCCACGTTGTTGTCCCTGGCCGCGCGATCGGCCGCGGCATGCGCGTCGCGCAGCATCGCCGCGAGCGCGTCGGGATCGAGCGCGCGCTGATCGAGCGAGATCTCGCATACGCCCGGCACGGCGGTCACGATCTTCGGTTCGACGTCGACGACGCCCACGGTGCAGACGACGCCCGCGCCGGGGCGCGAATGGCGCTTCGCGATCTCGCGGCATTCGAGCGCCGTCTGCGCGGCCGCGAGGAATGCGTCGCGCCGCATCGGAATCGGCGTCGACCCGGAATGCGCCGCCTGACCGGTGAAACGGAGCGTGTTCCGCTCGACCCCGAACGTGCCGAGCACCACGCCGGTCGACTTGTTCATCGACTCGAGCACCGGTCCCTGCTCGATATGCAGCTCGAGGTAGGCGCGCGCGTCGATCGCCTTCAGCTCGCGATGCGCGTCGCGCATGCGCTCGAGCGAGACGCCGTTCTCCGCGAGCGCGTCGACGAGCCTCGTCCCCTGCCGATCCGTCAGCTCGCGCACCATGTCGATATCGAGGCTGCCGGCCGCCGCGGACGATCCGAGCAGGCTGCGGCCGAACCGCGCGCCTTCTTCGTCGGCCCAGTCGACCAGCTTCAGGGTCACGGCCGGTTTTGCGGCGGCGTGCATGCGCAGCGCCTCGAGCGCCGCCATGACGCCGAGGCAGCCGTCGAGCCATCCGCCGTTCGGCACTGAATCGAGATGACTGCCGACGATCACCGTCTTCGTCGACGCGCCGGGAAGGGCGACCCAGTTGTTGCCGGCCGAATCGGTGTCGACGCCCAGCCCGAGCTCCGCGATCCTGCCGCGAAACCAGTCGCGCGCCTCGCGCCACACCGGACCCCACGCGAGCCGCTGCGCCCCGTCTGCCGTCGAGGTGCGGGCAGCCAGCTCGCGAAGATCGTCGATGACGCGTTGTGCATTCATGGTGAAGACTCAACGCGCGGCGCGCATATCGGAGGCCGCGCATCGCGGGCGGCCATTATAGATTGCGCAGAACGATCGCCGGATCGACGGCGCTCGCGCGCCGCGCGGGCAGAAGCGCGGCGGCCGACGCGACGAGCGCCATCGCGGCTGCGACGAAGACGAGGAGCCGCGGATCGAGATCGGCGACGCCAATCAGCCAGCCGCGCAGCAGCCGCCACGCGACGAGCGCGGCGGCCAATCCGATGGCGCAGCCAGCCGCGGTCAGTCGCAGGCCGTCGGCGAGCACGAGCCGCAGGACGCGCGCCGCATCGGCGCCGAGCGCGAGGCGGATGCCGATTTCGCGCAGGCGCGACGACACGGAATACGACAGCATGCCGTAGACGCCGATCGCCGCGAGCAGGAGCGCGGCGCCGGCGAAGAGCGCGACGACGCTCGCGTTGAATCGCGGCCGCGCGAGCGCGACGCTGACGCGCTCGTCCAGGGTCTGCAGATCGAAAATCGGCATCGACTGGTCGACCGACGCGACCGCGCTGCGCAGGGCCGGGACAATCGCGGCCGTGTCGCCGCGCGTTTTGACCAGGACGATCGTGTCGGGATAGGAGAACTGCAGGTACGAGGTGTAGAAATCTGGATGGAACGCAGAGAACGCGGAGCCCGACGCCGCGCCATCGTACGGCACATCTCCGACGATGCCGACCACTTCCACCGGATTGGAAGGATCAGTAAATCCCGTCGCCGATCCGAACCACACGCGCTTGCCGATCGGGTTCGCCCCCGGCCAGAAGCGGCGGGCCGCCGTCTCGTTGATGACCGTCACCGGCGGACGCCCCTTGCGATCGGCCGCCGTCAGCAGGCGGCCGGCAACCAGCGGCACGCCGAGCGTGCGGAAATACGCCGCCGAGACGTAGTGCCGTCCGACGGACGGCGCGTTTCGCGGATCGACCGGCCTGTCCGGAAAGAAAACCGTCGTCCGGGCGCCGCCCATGAACGGCGTCGCGCGATTGACCGCCGCGGAGACGACGCCCGGCACCTGCTCGATCCGCGCGAGCACACGCTCGATGATGGCCGGTCCATCAGCCGGCGCGTACCGCGAATTCGGTGGACGGACCCAGAACGTCAGCACGCCGTCCGGCGCGAAGCCGGCGCGAAGCTGCTGCATCCCGGCGAAGCTTTCGAGCAGCAGCCCTGACGCCGTCAGCAGCAGCACCGCGAGCGCCACCTCGGCGATCACGAGTCCGCCGAGCGCGCGGCGCCGGCCGCCGGTGCGGACGTCTTCCTTCAAGGCGGGCACGAACGTCGCCCGCGATGCCTGGAGCGCCGGCGTCAGGCCGCAGGCGATCGTCGTGGCCACGGTGATCAGCAGCGTGAACAGCAGGACGCGCACGTCCAACGCCGGCGCGGCAAACGGCGCGAAGACCCCGTAGTCGTTGCGCGCCGACGCCATGATTGCCGGCGACGTGCGGGCGAAGACCTCGACGCCCCACTCCGCGAGCAGAACGCCGAAGGCCGCGGACGCGACCGCGAGCAGCAGCGCTTCGGTGAGGAGCTGCCGCACGAGCCGGCCGCGGCTCGAACCGATCGCGAGCCGCACGGCCATTTCTCGCTCGCGCGTGCGCGCCCGGGCGAGCAGCAGTCCCGCCACGTTCACGCACGCGATGAGCAGCACACACGATGCGGCAGCGAGCAGCACGAGCACCGAGCGCCGGAGCGTCGGATCGATGCGCGCGTCGCCGATCGGCAGCGCCATCGCGCTCCATCGGGCATCGCGCGGGCCGTCGGCGTCGGCGAGCCTCGGACCGATCGTCGCCAGCGCGGCGTTGGCCTGCCCGAGCGTCGTGCCCGCGCGCAGCCGCGCGACGACGCTGATGAAATGCTGCGGCGTCGTCAGATAGTCCGAGTAGATCAGCCGCGGCGCGAGCGCGCGCGGGATCCACACGTCCGCCTTGCCGTTCAGCCCCGTGAACGACGCCGGCAGCACGCCGGCAACCGTCAGCGGGTCGTCGTTCAGCCGGATAGTGCGCCGGACGATGGACGGATCGGCATTGAACCGTCGGCGCCAGAGGCGCTCGCTGATCAGAGCGACGGCGTCGTCCTCGCCGGCGAACAGGCGGCCGGCGATCGGCGACACGCGCAGCGTGTCGAAGTAATTCGGCGACACGGTCTCGCCGTCGACCTGCTCCGGCGTCTGCTCGCCGCCGCTCAGGCTGATGTTGGTGGAGGTGAAGGTCGCAATCGATTCGAACGCGTAGGGAGCGACCGCCCCGACGATGTCAATCACCGGTTTCGACCATCGGAGGCGGACCGTGCCCTCGCGAGGAGTCGAACGGTTTATATAAAGGATGACCAGTCGATCGACCGCGGTGAATGGCAGCGGCCGCAGCAGCGCCGCGTACGCCACGCTGAACATCGTCGTCGTCGCCGCGATGCCGAGCGCGAGCGTGACGACGGCGACGGCGACGACGCCGCGCATCCGGGCAAACGTCCGGAGGGCGTAGCGAACGTCGTGCAGTAGGGTTTCCAACGGTGATGAAGACGCGGCCGCGAACGCTGATGTTAACGACGGCAACTCCTTTTTCATCACACTCGACTCGAACATCGCCTCCGACACGATTCAGCTCGCGCAAGTGACCCACGAGCTCGATCATCTCGACCGGTCCCGGTACGCCAACTGATTCGCGTTCTTTCACCATCAGCTGTTTTCGAACGGACCCACAGAGCGCAGCGCGCATCGCGTTCGGTGCGATCGCCGTGCACGCGATGTCAGCGACTGCCGACCCGCGGTAACCAGCGCGCCTCCGTTGTGCGCCTTCGTGTTCCGAACGTCAAGAAACTGACACAACTGGACACGAGATCACGAAGTACGCCCGCCCGCAGACTTTTGGGCTCGCGAGTCGATATCTCTCGGCACTGAGGCTCGCACGTCATTCCGAAACGTGTGGGATCGAGCCTGAGCGATCTCGATCGGAGGTCGGCACCCGATCTGCATCACGAACGGGTACACGAACATGCGAAACCTTCAATTCGGTACGTTGTAGGCCGGGCTGCGCCATGGGGACAAAGACCCGCGGTCGCTCGTCTCGTCGTCCAACGGCACGGTCAGGAACACTAAAACCGTTGTCGCGCAGACACGCGGGTGAGCCAGCGTGGCTCACCGTTTCTCAGCTCGCGCGCCGATGGCAGCTGGGACGCACGACAATCTACAAATTCATCGACAAGGGAACCCTGCCTGTCTGGAAAGTCGGCACGCACTTATTCCGCATCGCCCTCGCCGACGTCTTGCGATTCGAAGCGCGCAACCGGCGTTATCGCAAGTAGCCGATCGTCACCGACAACTTCCATCGCTTCATCGTCCGTCCACGTCGACGCCGATCGAGTCTCACTCGAACCTCATGAGGTGGGGGCAGCCACTTCAACAGTTTTCCCGCAGGCACTTTTTGGCTAGCCGGTCCGACATATCGTTCAACCGCGGCGCGAAAAGTTACTGCCACGATCAATACTAAAATCGTCGGAAGCATGAGCGGACATGCAATACGCACAATGCAGGAAGTCGACGCCGCGCCACGCCGTGGGGAAAGAGATCCGAGGAGGAGTTCGTCTCGTATGTCCAGCGCACAGTACGAAACGCCACGACTCTCGCCGTCGCGTCACGCCGTCGAACCCGCGTGGCTCACCGTGTCTCAGCTCGCGCGCCGATGGCAACTCGGACGCAGGACAATCTACAAATTCATTGACAGCGGCATCCTGCCGGTGTGGCAGGTCGGCACGCATCTGTACCGAATCGCATTCGCGGACGTCGTGCGATTCGAAGCGCGCAACCGGCGCTGTCGCAAGTAACTGCTAGTTCTTCGTAGTTCTTCTTGTCGCCCGTTGGGGCGCCTCGCTTGGTCTTGCGCGCTGTTGGTACGGTCACGCGACTCCAGCCGACTCCAACCCATTTTCAGCCTGAGCACTTCCCGAAAAGAGAACTCTTCGCGCAGTTTTCGTTTGACTTCGTTTGATCGCCAGCGACTTAATGCGTCCTTTGGGCGCGGAATCAGAAACGATTCTGTTGCACAGAAGCGCGCATGGTGGACCGAGCTACGTCACGATCGTCACGCGGAATGCACGCCGGCGTGTGTCCGCCGATGCGCGCAATTTACGGCGGTGTGCGTCCGACAGTGCGCGGAACGTTCGTTTCCCACGGCCCTTCGTGTTCGGTCGTTGTCTGCGGCGACCACGGCGCGCGGACCGTCCGACCGTGCCGCGAGCAACTGCGAAAGCTTCAATACGACAACTTCGAAGTGATCGTCGTCGACGACGGATCAACGGACGGCACGGCGGAAATCGTGCGCGCGTACCGGTTCCGCGTGGTCGTCACGCGCAACTGCGGATTGAGGCGCGCGCGAAACATCGGGCTGCAACCGGCGGCGCGACTGTATGGCCGCTTGGCTCGTCATCAGGTATTCGCAAAGGTCGGCTACTTGTTCCGATTCTAGCGACGCCGCAAAACGGAAACATGCGCTGCGCTTTCAGCATTTCGCCACGCCGATCGCCATGCAGATGACCGGAGATTCTCAGGCAGAACTCCGTGTGCCGGTTCGTACGCTGGCGCCGTCGTCTGTGTCAGTCGGCCCGTCGAACGGAGCACGTCCGACCATCCGAGGGAAGTTTCTCTTCGTCGGCGATCGCAAGCTCTATGTGCGCGGCGTGACCTACGGAGCCTTCCGGCCGGACGCGGACGGGAACGAATATCACGACCTCGCCACCATCGAGCGCGATTTCGCGCAGATGGTGGAAAACGGCATCAACTGTGTTCGAATCCCTCACACGATGCCGCCGCGCTCATTGCTCGATGCCGCGCATCGACACGGACTCTGGGTGATGGTTGGGCTGTCGGCCGAACAGTATCTCGGCTTCGTCATCGACAAGCGGAGGGACCTTGACCCTGAGCGCGTGCTGCGCGACCGGGTACGACGCTGCGTCGGCCATCCAGCGCTTCTGGCCTACTCGCTCGGCAACGAAATCCCGGCGCACATTGCGCGGTGGTACGGACATCGCCGGGTAGAACGCTATCTCGAGTGGCTGTATCGCGCGGTGAAAGATGAAGACCCTGATGGACTGGTCACGTACGTGAACTACCCCTCGACGGAATACCTGGAGCTGCCGTTCCTCGATCTCGTCAGCTACAACGTGTATCTCGAAAGGCAGTCGGCGCTCGATGCGTACCTCGCGCGCCTCCAGAATGTTGCGGCGGACCGTCCGCTGATCCTCAGCGAGCTGGGACTGGACGCGTTCCGCAACGGCGAGTTCGCGCAGGCCCAGAGTCTCGACTGGCAGATCGAAACCGCCTTCGCCGGCGGCTGTGCCGGCGTTTTTGTTTTCTCCTGGACCGACGAATGGCATCGGGCCGGAGCCGAAGTGGACGACTGGGCCTTCGGCATCACCGACCGCGAGCGTCGACCCAAGCCCGCCCTCGTTGCCGTTCGCGAGAGGTTCGACGAGGTGCCCTTTTGGGATCTGCCGTGGCCGCGCGTCTCAGTTGTCGTGTGCACATACAACGGATCACGGACGATCCGCGGTTGCCTCGACGGTCTGAAGCGGCTGGATTATCCAAACTATGAGGTCATCGTCGTCGACGACGGTTCGACCGACGGTACGGCGGACATCGTGGACGAATACGATGTTCGGTTGATTCGGACCGAAAACCGCGGCCTGAGCAGCGCGCGCAATACTGGCCTGCACGCGGCCACGGGCGAGATCATCGCCTACATCGATGATGATGCGTGTCCGGACACGCATTGGCTCAAATACCTGGCGTCAACCTTCAGCGCCACGAACCATGCAGGCGTGGGCGGACCGAATATCCCGCCACCGGATGACGGGCCGATCGCAGAGTGCGTCGCCAATGCGCCGGGCGGTCCCGTGCACGTGCTCCTTTCCGACCGCGAGGCGGAGCACATCCCAGGCTGCAACATGGCGTTCCGCAAAGCGTGCCTCGAAGCGATCGGCGGGTTCGATCCGCAGTTCCGCGTCGCCGGCGACGACGTGGACGTGTGCTGGCAGCTTCAGGAATGCGGCTGGACGCTCGGGTTCCACCCGACCGCCATGGTCTGGCACCATCGCCGCAACTCCGTGCGCGCATATTGGAAGCAGCAGCGAGGCTATGGGCGGGCCGAGGCGTTGCTCAAGAAGAAATGGCCGGAGAAATACAACGGGACGGGGCAGCTCACGTGGGCGGGTCGAATCTACAGCCGCGGGCTCACGCGGGCTCTCGATTTCCGAAGGGGACGTATCTATCACGGCATGTGGGGGGGAGCGCCGTTCCAACGGCTGTACCACCCGGCGCCTCACGCGCTCTATTCGCTATCGCTGATGCCCGAATGGTACCTCGCGATACCCGTTCTCGCCGTGATCTCGGCGCTCGGCACCCTGTGGCGCCCGCTCCTGTTCGCGGTGCCGCTGCTGGCCTTCACCACGATGGCGCCCTTCATTCAAGGGTGGTTGAGCACGAGCGGCGTCTTCCCGACGACGCTCTGCGGTCGTCAGGCCCGGCTCCGACGATTCGCGCTGCGCCTTCTCACGGCGCTGCTCCACGTGCTCCATCCCGTTGCGCGTCTGTGCGGCCGGCTGGAGGCAGGATCGTGCCCATCGGCCCGCGGGGTTCGGCCTTCCTTCCCGCGGCCGCGGGCCTTCGCGCGCTGGACCGAGCGAGGGGAGGCGCCCGACGCGCGGCTCCGAAGTGTGGAGGAGACGCTGCGCGCGGTCGGATCCACCGTGCGGCGGGGCGGCGATTGGGATCGCTGGGACCTGGAAGTGGCATGCGGCACGCTCGGCGCCGCGCGTCTGATCATGGCGGTTGAAGATCACGGAGCCGGCAATCAGCTCATACGGGCGCGTTGGTGGCCGACGATGTCGGCGGTGACGCCGGTACTCACCATGGCGGCAACGGCCCTTGCAGTGGCAGCCGGATTCGACCGGGCGTGGCCCGCCGCAGCCGTTCTCGGCATCGCGGCCGCGTCTGTGGCCCTGCGGGCGGCGTGGCATTGCGGGTTGGCGATCGCTGTCATCGAACGATGCGTCTCGGACCAGGCAGTCACCGCGGACTGACGACATGCGATCTCGAATCCACATCCTTATTGCTGTTCTCGTCTGCGGCTTCAGCGTCATGCCGGCGCGCGCGCAGACGGCGGCGCCGGCCGGGGTCGTCGTATCCGGCGTGATCGTCGACCAGAGCGCCGGCGTGATTCCCGGAGCGGCTGTGACCCTGCTCGGTCAGGCCGGCGCGATGCGCAGCACGACCTCGCAAGCCGACGGGACCTTCAGCGTCGACGGAGTCGCCCCGGGGGCATACGTCTTGAGAGTCGAGCTCTCCGGTTTCGAAACCTACCAGAAACCCATTGCTGTCACCCAGGAGCCGTCGCCTCCACTCAAAATCGCGATGCGTGTCGCCACGCTCGAAACCGATGTCACGGTGGAAGCCGACGAATCCGCGGACACGTTTTCAACGTCGAACAGCAGCGGCGAGACGATGAGGATGGACAGCGAGTTTCGCAGCGCGCTTCCGATTGTCGCCGACTTTTTCATGGGCGTCGTCACCAACTTCTTTTACCCGGGCGCGCAGGGAGCTCAGGGCGCCTCCCTCGTCGTCGACGGCATCGAAGGGGATCAGATCGAGGTTCCGTCCGCCGCCATCGGCACGGTGAGGCTCAATCGAAATCCGTACTCGGCGTTGTACCAGCATCCGGGCCAGGCGCGGTTGGAGGTGTCGACGAAGCGCGGCCGGAGAAGCCGGTACGACGGCATTCTCGAGATGGCCAACCGCAGTACTCTCTTCGCCGCGCGGAATGCGTTTGCCACGACGACCCAGGATTTGAAGCGTGGCCTCGTGCAGCCGACCTTCGGCGGTCCGCTCCCGGGGAAGAAGTCGTCGTTTTTCTTCACCGGTCAGCGCCACATCCACGACGAAAGCGGGATCGTGAATGCCGAGACGCTGTCGGGTCCGGTGATCGCAAACGTGCCCACGGGCCACGATCACACCAGCATCTTTTCGCGGCTTCAGGCCTGGCCGAGCGATCTCAATACATTCATCGTGAGCTACGGTTTCAGCGGTCACGATTTTTCCAACCGCGACGCGGGCGGATTCAATCTGGCTGAGCGGGGCATTGCCGCGGAGAAGCACAAGCACACCTTGACCTTCAGCCATCGGCTCCTGCGTGCGTCGCAATGGCAGAACGACTTCCTGTTCGGTCTCATCAACAATGAGGACCATGCCGGAGCGGCCGCGACCGCACCGGCGATTGATGTCAGCGATGCGTTTTCGTCGGGGCCGTCACCGACGTTCACGCGCGCGACCAGACAATCCTTCACGCTCGAGAACACGGCGCGGTATCTGGGCCACACGGGACACGCCTTCTCGTTCGGCGCGCGGCTGAGGAGCGACCGCGTCGATGCGTTCGATGCCTCGAATTTCGCCGGCACCTACGAATTCGCCGACCTCAAGTCGTATGCCGCCGGAACGCCTCTGTTCTTTCGCATCAACCGGGGCGACCCGAATGCGGCCTTCAACTTGTACGGGGCGAACGGCTACGTGCAGGACGAGGTGCGGGTCAGGCCGCAGCTGACGCTGACCTTCGGCCTCCGGTACGACTGGCAGTCAATGGTCAACGACAAGAAGAATCTCGCGCCGCGGTTCGCGTTTGCCTACGCGCCCGAGAATCACAAGAAGACGATCCTTCGCGGCGGCGTCGGCATCTTCAACGACGATTTGCCCCGTTCGGCGGTCGAGCGATCGCTGCTCGTCGACGGTATCCGGCTGCGGGAAGTGGTCATTGCCGATCCGTCGTTCCCCGCCCCGTTCTCGAGCGGCGCCGACGTGACGCCGGCGCCGAGCAAAGTCAGTATTGCCCCGAACATCCACTCGCCCTCGCTCTCGGAGGCCAGCGTCAGCATCGAGCGGGAGATCTCCCACCGGAACTGGATCACG
>Ga0066675_10001142_pt1 | contig 11149 bp, 8 predicted proteins | sample GraSoiAngelo_124_FD_62295 | JGI IMG/M metagenome (GOLD analysis project Ga0066675, IMG submission 62295) | Grasslands soil microbial communities from the Angelo Coastal Reserve, California, USA - 14_0927_05_20cm | ecosystem: Environmental > Terrestrial > Soil > Grasslands | place: USA... | reverse complement strand
CGCGTGCCCGCCGGCGCGCTCGTCACCGACGTGGGCTCGACCAAGCGCGGCATCGTCGCGGTCGCCGAGCGCCTGGCCGCGACGCGCCCGCTCGGCTTTCTCGGCAGCCACCCGATGGCGGGCTCCGAAAAGAGCGGGTGGCAGGTCGCGCGCGCCGACCTGTTCCGCGGGGCAACCGTCATCGTGACGCCGACCGATGCCACCGAGCCGCGTGCGACGAAGGGGATCACGGCGCTGTGGGAGGCGCTCGGCGCCCGCGTCGCCGCGCTCGATCCCGAGACGCACGATCGCACGGTCGCCGCGATCAGCCACCTGCCGCATGTCGCCGCGTGGGCGCTGGTCGATGCCGTCGGCCGCTTCGAGCCCGGCGCGCTCGCGTTCGCCGCACGCGGCTTCCGTGACACCACGCGCATCGCGGCCTCCGATCCGCCGATGTGGCGCGACGTGCTGCTCGCCAACGCCGACGCCGTGCGCGCGAGCCTCGGCGCCTTTCGCGCCGCGCTCGATGATCTCGAGCGGCTGCTCGCCGCCGGCGACGCGGCCGGCATCGAGGCGCTGCTGGCGCGGCTGAAGACGGTGCGGGAGGGCGTGGCGTGAACTTCCGCGTGCGCCCCGTCCGGCGACTGGCCGGCGAGTGTGAGGTGCCGGGCGACAAGTCGATCTCGCATCGCGCGGCGCTGCTCGGCGCCATCGCCGACGGACCGACGGAGGTGCAGGGCTATCTCGAGGGCGAGGACTGCCTGCGCACGCTGACCGCGATTCAGATGATGGGCGTGGAAGTCGGCAAGAAGGGCCCCGGGCACTATCGGATCGGCGGCGTCGGCCGCGACGGTCTCAGCGAGCCCGGCGACGTGGTGGACTGCGGCAACTCCGGAACGACCGCGCGGCTGCTCATCGGCTTCGTCGCGGGCCAGCCGTTCTGGACGCTGATGACCGGCGACGAGTCGCTGCGTCGGCGTCCGATGAAGCGCGTCGCCGAGCCGCTCACGCGCATGGGCGCCACGATCGTCGGCCGCGAGGACGGCGGCCGGCTGCCGCTCGCCGTCCGCGGCGCCCCGCGGCCGCGCGCGATCAGCTACGCGACGCCGATGGCCTCCGCGCAGGTGAAGTCTGCGATCCTCCTCGCCGGACTGCGCGCCGATGGTCCCGTGACGGTGCGCGAGCCCGCGCCCTCGCGCGATCACTCGGAGGTGATGCTGCGCGCCTTCGGCGCCCGCGTGGAGCGGACCGATCCGCTGACGGTCACGCTGCATCCCGGCCCGCTGCGCGGCACCGCGGTGCAGGTGCCCGGCGACATCTCGTCGGCCGCGTTCCTGCTCGTGGCCGGCCTGCTCGTGCCGGACGCGCGCGTGACCGTGCGCCGCGTGGGCGTGAATCCCACGCGCACCGGCCTGCTCGACGTGCTGGCGGCGATGCGGGCGCCGCTCACCACGACGCCGCACGGTGGGGCGACCGACGGGGCCGCTGAGCCGATGGCGGCGCTCGGCGTGAGCACGGCCCCGCTGGCCGCGACGACGGTCGCCGGCGCGCTGATCCCGCGCCTCATCGACGAGATTCCGGCACTGGCCGTGCTCGCCGCCACCGCGCGCGGTACGACGGAGATCCGCGACGCCGCCGAGCTGCGCGTGAAGGAATCCGACCGGATCGCGATGCTCGCGCGCGAGCTGGCGAAGATGGGTGTGCGCATCGACGAGCGCGCCGACGGGCTGGCGGTCCCCGGCGGACAGCGGTTCCACGGCGCGCGTGTGGCGTCAGCTGGCGATCATCGTATGGCGATGGCGCTCGCCGTCGCCGCTCTGGTCGCCGACGGCGAGACGGTCATCGAGGACACCGCGTGCGTGCAGACGTCGTTTCCGACGTTCGTGGACACCCTCAACGCGCTCGCGGGCGGCGAGGCCATCACGGTGGAGCCGTGATGGGCCCGCGCGGCCTCGTGGTGACGCTCGACGGCCCGGCGGGAGCGGGTAAGACGACGGTGGCGCGGCGGCTCGCCGAGCGGCTCGGCTACGAGCTCATCCCGACCGGCGCGATGTATCGCGCCCTGGCGGTGAGCGTGCTGCGCGCCGGCATCTCGCTCGACGACACGGCGGCCCTCGAGCGACATCTGGCGCCGCTCGACGTCACCATCGAGCATGGTCACGTGCGGCTGAACGGCGAGGACGTCACCGGCGCCATCCGCAGCCAGGCCGTCGCCGACGCGACCTCGACGCTGTCGATGCGCCGCGAGGTGCGCGACAAGGTGACGCCGCTGCAGCGTCGCGCCGCCGCGGCGGGCGGCGTCGTGCTCGAGGGGCGCGACACCGGCACCATCGTGTGCCCGAACGCGGACGTGAAGTTCTTCCTGACGGCCAACCTCGAGAGCCGCGCGCGCCGCCGGCACTCCGAGCTGGCGGCGCAGGGCGTGGACGCCGACCTCGACACCGTGCGCGACGAGGTCAAGGTGCGCGACCGCCAGGACACGACGCGCACGCTGGCGCCGCTGGTGAAGGCGGCCGACGCCATCGAGGTCGACACGAGCGACCTCTCGATCGACGAGGTCGTCGAGCGCATGGCCGCCGTCGTGGATGCCCGCCGCATGGTCGCGCCGCGTAGCGGCTTCTATGCTGCATGCAAGGCGGCCGCCGTGGCCGTCATGCGCACCCTGTGGCGCGTGGAGGGCCGCGGCATGCACCACGTGCCGGCGACAGGGCCGGTGCTGCTCGTGAGCAACCATTCGAGCCTGCTCGATCCGCCGTTCGTCGCCGGCGTGGCACCGCGCCAGCTGTCGTTCCTGGCCAAGGCGGAGCTGTTCACGATTCCCGGCTTCGGCCGCTTGATCCGCGCGCTCAACGCCCGCCCCGTGCGGCGCGAGGGCGCCGACGCCGGCGCGTTGCGCGCGGCCTTGCGCGTGCTCGAGGGCGGCGGCGCGGTGCTCGTGTTTCCCGAGGGCACGCGCGGCGACGAGGGCGTGCTGCGCGAGGCCAAGCCCGGTGCGGCGCTGCTCGCCGTGCTGAGCGGCGCGTCGGTCGTGCCCGTGTTCGTCCGCGGCAGCGGGCGCGCGTGGCCGCGCGGGCGGTTGCTTCCGCGGCCTGCTAAGGTGGTGGTGACATTCGGGCCACCCCTGCGGTTCGAACGCCCAGCGGGCGCCGGTAAAAAGGAGTATTACGACACGGTGAGCCGGGACATGATGGCGGCCATCGCGCGGCTTTCAAATCTCTGAAGGGGGGACCTGGCGGCATGGCGGAGAAGGAACGGCGGAACCTCGGCGGTTCGCGCACGGAGGGCGCAGAACCGGAGGAGCGCATGGAGGACTGGTTCAAGGAAGGGGGCACCACCAGCGAATTCGAGGAAGGCGAAGTCGTGCGAGGCCGGGTGGTGCATGTCGGCACGAGCGAGGTGCTCGTCGACGTCGGCTACAAGAGCGAAGGCGCGATCCCCATCGAGGAGTTCCACCGGCACGGCGCGCTGCCCAAGGTCGGCGAGGAGATCGAGGTCTACCTCGAGGCCAAGGAGGACTCCGAGGGCCTCATCGTCCTGTCCAAGGACAAGGCCGACAAGATCAAGGTCTGGGACGCGATCACCCAGGCGTACGAGAAGGGGCAACCGGTCGAGGGCCGCGTGGTCGAGGTGGTCAAGGGCGGCCTCGCCGTGGACGTCGGCGTGAAGGCGTTCCTGCCGGGCTCGCAGGTCGATCTGCGTCCCGTGAAGAATCTCGCCTCGATGGTCGGCCAGCAGATCCGCGCCAAGGTCATCAAGCTCAACCGGCGCCGCGGCAACGTCGTGCTCTCCCGCCGCTCCGTGCTCGAGGAGGAGCGCGAGGAGAAGAAGAAGCACACGCTCGAGGTCCTCAACGAAGGCATGGTGCTCACCGGCACCGTGAAGAACATCACTGACTACGGAGCCTTCATCGACCTCGGCGGCATCGATGGTCTTCTCCACGTCACCGATATGTCCTGGGGGCGGGTCGGTCACCCCTCGGAGATCTTCCAGGTCGGCGACCAGGTCGAAGTCGTCGTGCTGCACTTCGACCGTGAGAGCGGGCGCGTGTCGCTCGGCTACAAGCAGAAGTCGAACGACCCGTGGGAGACGGTGGAAACGCGCTACGCGCCGGGCACGAAGACCCACGGGCGCGTGGTGAGCCTGACGAACTATGGCGCCTTTGTCGAGCTGGAGCCCGGGGTCGAGGGGCTCGTGCACGTGTCGGAGATGTCGTGGACGCGGCGCGTGCGGCATCCGAGCAAGCTCGTCAACGTCGGCGACGAGGTCGAGGTGATCGTGCTGGACGTCAACCGCGGCGCCAAGCGGATCTCGCTCGGCATGAAGCAGGTCGAGCCCGATCCGTGGACGACGATCGAAGAGCGCTACAAGCCGGGCACGCGCGTGTCAGGCAAGGTGCGCAACCTGACCGACTTCGGCGCGTTCATCGAGCTCGAGCCGGGTGTGGACGGCCTGCTGCACATCTCCGACATGTCGTGGACGCGGAACGTCGGCCACCCGTCGGAGGTCTTGAAGAAGGGCCAGGACATCGAGACGCAGATTCTCAACATCGACCGCGACAACAAGCGGATCTCGCTGGGGCTCAAGCAGATCCAGCCCGACCCCTGGTCGACGGTCGCGCAGCGCTATCCAATGGGCTCGCGGGTGACGGGCAAGGTCGTGCGGCTGACGGACTTCGGCGCCTTCGTCGAGCTCGAGCCGGGTGTGGACGGCCTGCTGCACATCTCGCAGATGTCGCATCGGCCGATCGCCACGCCGAGCGAGGTGGTCAACGTCGGCGACGAGCTCACGCTACTCGTGATCCGCGTGGATCCCAACGAGCGCCGCATCGGGCTCAGCCTCAAGGAGCTCGCCCACGCCGTGGCGCCGCCTGAGGTGGAGGATCGCAGCGGCGGCGGCGGCGGTGCCAAGCGCGGCAAGCGCGGCAAGAGCCGGGACTACGACTACGACGACGAGGAATAGGTGAGCCGTCGGCTGACGGTGCTGATGGCCACCGTGCTCGTGCTGGGCGGGGTGGTCGGGCTCTTCCTGCTCGTCGGTGGCGCGTGGAGCCGCGGTGGCGGCAACGGCGGCTCGCTCTTCGGCCCCAAAGTCGCGATCGTCGAGCTCGAAGGGCTCATCGCCGAGACCGACGATCTCGTGCGCGAATTGCGGCAGCACCGCGACAATCCCAGCATCAAGGCCGTGGTCATCCGCATCAACAGCCCGGGCGGGGTGGTGGGCCCCACGCAGGAGGTCTACGACGCCATCCGCCGCGTGCGCGAGGCGGGCAAGCCGGTGGTGGCCTCGCTCGGCGCGGTCGCCGCGTCCGGCGGCTACTACATCGCTGTCGCCGCCGATCAAATCTACGCCAATCCCGGCTCGCTGACCGGCTCGATCGGTGTCATCATGCAGCTCGCCAACGTCGACTCGCTGATGAAGAAGGTCGGCGTCGATTACGTGGTCGTCAAGGCCGGCGCGTTCAAGGACATCGGCAACATCGCGCGCCCGATGACCGCCGACGAGCGGCGCGTGCTGCAGACGCTGCTCGACGACGTGCACGGCCAGTTCATCGACGCAGTGGCCAAGGGCCGCAAGCTGCCGCGCGAGCAGGTCGTGCAGTTCGCCGACGGGCGCGTGTTCTCGGGGACGCAGGCGCTGTCGCTCAAGATGGTGGACGCGCTCGGCGGACTGGAAGACGCGGTCAACGCCGCCGCGAAGCTGGCCAACATTCCCACGCCGCCGGCCGTCGAGCGGCCGCGCCGGCGCTTCTCCTTCCTCGATCTGCTGCGCAACGAGATCGGTCTGCCGGCCCCCGGCAGCCTGTTGCGGCCGGGCCTTCCCCTGTTCAAGACCCCCCTCTACCTGATGGACTGAGGGCTAACTGCCTAACGACGTTGACATTCTTAAAACGCCCGTGCTAGGGTCCGTCGGAGGGGGGCGCCACCACGATGACGAAAGCGGACCTCATCGACGAAGTCTCGAAGCTCTCGAACCTCACCAAGAAAGAGACCGAGACGATCGTCAACACGATCTTCGACAACATCACCGACGCGCTCGCCAAGGGCGACAAGGTGGAGTTGCGGGGATTCGGCAGCTTCCGGATCCGCCACCGGAACTCGCGTAAGGGCCGCAATCCCAAGACGGGCAGTGCGGTGGACGTTCCTCAGAAGCGCGTCCCCTTCTTCAAGGTCGGCAAGCGCCTGCGAGAGCTCGTCAACGCGTGAGGGCCCGCCCCGCGCGTTGAGGCGGCTGTGGGCTCCGTGGCGGATGGCGTGGATCGGAGGCGCGCGCCCTGCCGCGGGCTGCGTGTTCTGCAGCGCGCGTGACGGCTCCGACGATCGCGCCTCGTTCGTCCTGCTGCGCGGCGCGCACGCGTTCCTGATCCTCAACGCCTATCCCTACGCGCCCGGACACCTCATGGCGGTGACCAATCGCCACGTCGCGGCCGTCGGCGACGCGCGGCCGGAGGAGCTGACCGACGCGATGACGCTGGTGCAGCGCGCGGTCGCCGCGCTCAGCGTGGAGTATCGCGCCGAGGGATTCAACGTCGGCCTCAATCAAGGACGCGTGGCGGGAGCGGGGATCGAGGACCACCTGCACCTGCACGTCGTGCCGCGCTGGGGCGGCGATCACAACTTCGCGACGGTCGTCGCGAACACGCGCGTGCTGCCCGAGGAGCTCGCCACGACGTGGCAGCGCCTGCGGAGCCGCGTCGCGTGAGCGGGACCTCGGGCGTCGACACGCCGATGATGCAGCAGTACCGCGACCTCAAGCGCCGCTACCCGGACCACCTGCTGTTGTTCCGACTCGGCGACTTCTACGAGCTCTTCGGCGAGGATGCCGAGCTCGGCGCCCGCCTGCTGTCGATCGCGCTCACGTCGCGGCAAGGCGCGCCGATGGCCGGCATCCCGCACCACTCGGCGGACGGCTACATCGCGCGCCTCGTACAGGCCGGCCAGAAGATCGCCATCTGCGAGCAGATGGAAGCCCCGGGCAAGGGTAAGAAGCTCCTCAAGCGCGACGTCGTGCGCGTGATCACGCCGGGCACGCTGACGGACACCGCCTATCTCGCCGGCGGCGCCAACAACTATCTGCTCGCTGTCGCGACGCAGGGCAACGCCACCGGCGTCGCGCTGCTGGATATCTCCACCGGAGAGTTCGTGGCCGGCGAGGACGCCGACCCCGAGGGCGGCGTGCTGGCGGCGGCGCTGTTGCGACGGCCGAGCGAAATCCTCGTCGCCGACACGCTGCGCGGCGGCGGGCCGCTGCTCAGCCGACTGCAGGCGACGGGCGCCGCGCTCACCTTCGGCGATCCGGAGATCTTCGCGGGCCGCCGCGCGCCCGCCGAGCTCGGCGCGCATTTCGGCGTCGGCTCGCTGGACGCCTTCGGCGTGGGCGATCTCACGCTGGGCCTGCAGGCGGGGGCGGCCGCGCTCGCCTACGTGCGGGCGACGCAGGGCGAGCACCTCGGCCACGTGCTCCGCCTCGGGCGTCTCACCGCTGCGGACTGTCTCACGCTGGACGAGACGGCCGTCGAGACGCTCGAGCTCTTGCGCGCGGCCGACGGCGGCGTGCGCCACTCGCTCGTCGGCGCGCTCGACGAGACCGTCACGCCGATGGGCGCGCGGCGGCTGCGCCAGTGGCTGCTGCAGCCGCTGCGCGACCCCGCGGCGATCGCCGAGCGGCAGGACGCGATCGGCGCGCTCGTTGAGGCGCCCGAGACCCGCGCGCAGCTGCGCGCGCTCCTGCGCGGAATCGGCGATCTGGAGCGGCTCACCGGCCGCGCCACGCTCGGCGTCGCCCACGCGCGCGACCTCGTCGCGCTGCGCGCATGCCTGGCGCCGATCGATGTGGTGCGCGCCGCCTGTGCAGATCTGGCGGCCCCGCTGCTGGCCCAGACGCGGGCGGCCCTCGCGGATCTTGGAGATCTGCGGGCCCTGCTCGAGGCCGCGCTGGTCGACGAGCCGCCGCTGACACTGAGCGACGGCGGTGTGATTCGCGAGACGTGGAACGAGGCGCTGCACGTGATCGTGAGCGACGCGTCCGAGGCGCGGCGCTGGATCGCCGGCCTCGAGGAGCGCGAGCGCGCGCGCACGGCCCTCTCGAGCCTGCGGGTGCGCTTCAACCGCGTGTTCGGCTACGGCATCGAGGTGAGTCACGCGCAGTCCGCGCGCGTGCCGGAGGATTACGTCCGACGTCAGACGCTGACGGGCACGGAGCGCTACGTGACGCCGGAGCTGAAGGACTACGAGGCCAAGGTGCTCGGCGCCGAGGAGCGCCGGCGTCGCCTCGAGCAGGAGCTGTTCGAGGACGTGCGCGGGCGCGTGGCCGCGCACTCGGCGGCGCTGCTCGCGACGGCGCGCGCGCTCGCGCTGCTGGACGTCGTCGCGGGGCTGGCGGAGGTCGCGCACGTGCGCGGCCACGTGCGGCCCGTGGTCGATTCCGGAGACACGCTCGAGATCGTCGAGGGCCGCCATCCGGTGCTCGAGGCGCGCTCGGGCGAGCCGGTCACGCCCAACGATGTCGCGCTCGACGCCGACGCGCGCATCGTCATCCTCACCGGGCCGAACATGGCGGGGAAGTCCGTCTATCTGCGCCAGACCGGTCACATCGTGCTCCTGGCGCAGATGGGCGCCTGGGTGCCCGCGCGCTCGGCGCGCATCGGCGTGATCGACCGCGTGTTCACGCGCGTCGGCGCGCAGGACAACCTGGCGCGCGGCCAGTCGACGTTTCTCGTGGAGATGGTCGAGGCGGCGTCGATCCTCAACAACGTCACGCCGCGGAGCCTCGTGCTGCTGGACGAAGTCGGGCGCGGGACCTCGACGTTCGACGGGCTGGCCATTGCGTGGGCGGTCGTGGAAGACCTGCACGACTTACACAGGCGCGCCTCGGGCGCCGAGCGCCCTGCGGCTGCGCACTCCCACGCCGGGGGCGCCAAGGTCCTCTTCGCCACGCACTTCCACGAGCTCACACAGCTGGCGGCGCGGCTGCCCGCGGTGCGCAACTTCCACGTGGCGGTCCGCGAGTGGAACGACGAAATCGTCTTCCTGCACAAGGTGCGTCCCGGCGGCACCGACCGCTCGTATGGCATCCAGGTGGCGCGGCTGGCCGGCCTGCCGCTGCCCGTGATCGCGCGCGCCAAGGCGCTGCTCGCACGGTTCGAGGACCAGCGACAGGCCACCGCCGAGGCGGCCGATGCCGTGCAGCTCGGTCTCTTCACCGCGCCGGCCGCGCCCGATCCGGTCGTGGCCGAGCTCGCGGCGCTCGACCCGGCGCACCTCACGCCGATCGAGGCGCTCAACCTGCTCGTGAAGTGGCAGCAGGCGCTCAAGCGCTGATGCGCATTCGGCGGCTGCCGGATCATCTCGTCAACAAGATCGCCGCGGGCGAGGTTGTCGAGCGTCCGGCGTCGGCCGCGAAGGAGCTCGTAGAAAACGCCCTCGACGCGGCGGCCACGCTGATCAGCGTGGACCTGCGCGACGGCGGCGCCGCGCTCGTGCGCGTGACCGACGACGGCGTCGGGATGACGGCCGACGAGCTGCCGCTGGCGCTCGAGCGCCACGCGACGTCCAAGCTTCCGAGCGACGCCGACCTCGACGCCATCGCGACGCTCGGCTTCCGCGGCGAGGCGCTGGCGGCGATCGCCGCCGTCTCACGCTTCACGATCAGCAGCCGCACGCGCGACGCGGCCGAGGGGTTGCGGCTGGTGGGCGAGGGGGGCGTGATCGCCCAGCGGCTCGCCGTGCCTGCCGAGCGCGGCACCAGCGTCGAGGTGCGCGACCTGTTTTTCAACACGCCGGCGCGGCTGAAATTCCTCAAGTCGCCGGCGACCGAGCTCGGCGCCACGTTGCGCGCGATCACGCAGCTGGCGCTCGCGCAGCCCGCGGTGCAGTTCCGCGTCGCCCACAACGGCCGCGCCGCGCTGACGGCGCCGGCGGCCAAGGACCTTCGCGAGCGGGCGGGGGCGGTGTGGGGCTGGCCGATCGCGCAGCGACTGCTGCGCGTGGACCGTACGGAGCACGGGCTCCACGTTCACGGCGTTGCCGGCCCGCCCGATCTCACGCGCGGCGGCCGCGACGACATCGTCATCGTCGTCAATGGGCGGCCGGTACGCGATCCCGCGCTGCTGCAGGCCGCGCTCGCCGCCTACCGGCCGCTGCTCGCGCGTGACCGCTTTCCGCTCGTGGTGGTGGCCATCGACATGCCGGCGGCCGACGTCGATGCGAACGTGCATCCGACGAAGGCGTGGGTGCGATTCCGGCATCCGCGACTCGTGCAGGAGATGTTGCTGGCCGCGCTGCGCGACGCGCTACGTACCCCCGACGTCGTCCCGACGATGAGCGCGGCCGGCGGTGCGACGTGGACGGCGACCGGCCCCTCCGCCGCGACCGATGCGTCGGCGTTGCCCGCCGATCAGCACGCGCTCTTCGCCGAGACGCCTGCCGCGTACATGCCGGGACGCTTCGGCCGCGTGCTCGGCCAGGTCCAGGACACGTTCATCGTGGCCACCACCGACGACGAGGTGTTCTTCCTCGATCAGCACGTCGTTCACGAACGCGTGCTCTTCGAGCGGCTCGAGAGCGACCTGGCCGTGGGCGCGCCGCCGTCGCAGGCGCTGTTGTTTCCCGAGACGGTCGACCTGCCGCCCGCGGCGCGCGCGTTGCTGGAGCGCTGGCGTCCGACGCTCGAGCGTCTGGGTTTCGCGTTCGACTCGCGGCCGGACGGCGCGCTGGTCGTGAGCGCGGTGCCGGCGCTGCTCAAGGGAGACGAGCCGCGACGGCTGCTCGAAGCGGCGGTGGACGAGCTGGGCGGACCCAAGGCCGAAGCGCCGGCGATGGAGCGCGCGCTGGCATTCGTGGCGTGCCGCGGCGCGATCAAAGCCAACACGCCGCTGGCGCGCGAGGAGATGGAACGCCTGGTCACCGATCTGGGCCGCACGCGTACCCCCTACTTCTGCCCGCACGGCCGCCCCATACTAAGCCGCGTGTCGATGCACGACATCCGCCGCGAACTGAAGCGGACATGGTAGTGCGAGCCGAAGCGCTTCGAGCGCTGAGGCGAGTCAAGAGATTTGGCGTAGTGCGAGCCGAAGCGCTTCGAGCGCTGAGGCGAGTCAAGAGATTTGGCGTAGTGCGAGCCGAAGCGCTTCGAGCGCTGAGGCGAGTCAAGAGATTTGGCGTAGTGCGAGCCG
>Ga0066675_10001134_pt1 | contig 11188 bp, 12 predicted proteins | sample GraSoiAngelo_124_FD_62295 | JGI IMG/M metagenome (GOLD analysis project Ga0066675, IMG submission 62295) | Grasslands soil microbial communities from the Angelo Coastal Reserve, California, USA - 14_0927_05_20cm | ecosystem: Environmental > Terrestrial > Soil > Grasslands | place: USA... | reverse complement strand
ATGCAGACCGGACCCGCGATCCGCACCTACAATATCATGATCGGTGAGCGGCGGCGCGTCGCGGCGGCCTTGATCGCGGTGCCATGAGCGGTGCGGACACCAGCGGCTCAGAAAGCTTCAGCGCCGATCTGGTGCGCACCCATGATTTTGCCCGCTACGCTTCCACCCTGTTCATGCCATCGGATCTGCGTCGCGCGCTACTCGCGCTATATGCTTTCAATGTCGAGATTTCCAGGGTGCGCGAGCAGATAACCCAGCCGCTGCCCGGCGAAATCCGCTTGCACTGGTGGACCGATATGCTCGCGGGCGTCGACCATGGCGGGGTCGAGGGCCATCCGGTGGCGGCCGAACTATTGCTGACGATCCGCCATTTCCGCCTGCCGGTCGAACCGCTGACGCGGCTGATCGAAGAGCACCAGTTCGATCTCTACAACGATCCGATGCCGTCGATGGCGGCGCTCGAAGGCTACATCAACGACACCGCATCGGCGCTGTTCTTGTTCGCCGCGCGGATCGCAGGGTGGCAATCCCCTGAGATCGATCACCTCGCGCGTCACGCTGGCCTGGCGCAGGGGATTGCCCAGGTGATCGCCAGTTTGCCGTTTGATGCCTCGCGGCGGCAATTGTTCGTGCCGCTGCAAGTTCTGCAGCAACACGGCAGCAACATCGAGGAAATATTTGCGGGCAAGCAGACGCCAAACGTGCGTGCCGCGCTGGATCAGTTGATCGGCGAGGCACAACGCCACCTGCAGCCCACCTTTGCCCTACTTGCCGACGTTCCGCCGGAGGTGAGACCGATCTTCCTGCCGCTGGCGCTGGTTCGCCGCGATCTGGCACGGATGTCACGCGCCGATACCGATCCGTTCGTGCCTCGCGCGACCCCGAGGTTTCGGGTCCTTTGGACGCTGTGGCGGGCGTCGCGATCGCGGGAGTTCAAGGGATAGGGTGCCCCGCCACAATGGGCCGTGATTCCCCGCGAATGCCGGGCATTGCGTACACGGTAGCTCATCGATTCCGTCAGCGGCGCCTCGAAATTCCGATCACCCGCCTTTGGGGGTGACGACGTCTACAGAGGGCGGCGCGAAATCGGCCGCCTCGAAATTGAAACGGTCGCGCAAATTCTTCCGCTGCTCCAGGATGCCCTTCAGGAAGGCGCGGTCAGTGTCACTTCGCATCATTGGCTCGATCAGATCGAGCTGGTTCATCGCGACGAGCTGCAGGATCTCGGTGCGAGGTTTGCCGGCGGCATCGCGCGGCAAAGCCTGAACCACCTGGATATGTTCGGGCGGTTTTGGGCCTTTTGCGGCCGCAAGCTCGTCGCGCAATTGCGCTTCGAGCCCGGCCTGGCCGGCTTCGACAAAGGCATAGAGCCCGACGCCGGTGCGCCGATCCGCAAACGCCACAATCGCCGTATCATGTACGGCGGGATTTCGCCGGATGAGATCAACGAGCACCGGCGCGTCATTGACCAGTCGGCGGCCGCCGCCCTCGCGATCGGTGAAATTGAACAGGCCGCGGGTGATGGCGCGGTAGACCTTCTTGCCGGTCATGAGCCAGACACTGGCGACCAGCGATTTGCGTGCCAGGATCTTTCGCTCTTTCGGCGTCAGTGCGTCGGCTGCGTAGCTGCGCTTGTGCTTCAACAGATGCCGCAGATCCTCGTAAGCCGCGATGCGAAACAGCCGGTTCCGCGTCTTGAAGCAGGCCGCGAGCTGGAAGTCGGTGAGATAGGCCTGGCCGTCGCGGCCCACGAGCCAATTCTGCTCCTTGGCGAGATCGTTGTGGCAGATGCCGGCACGATGCAGCCGGCGCAGCGCAAGCTTCGCGGAGCGGAAATAGGCGGCATCACCAAATGGCTTTGCAAGATGCAGCGCCACGCCGTCGATGAAGCCGCGCACCAGCGCCCGGCGGCCGGCCCATAACAGCTCGGGGCCGACGTGCAGCCCCTTGGCAAGGGCAAGCGCGCGCCGTTCGCGCGCGAATAGATGGTGCGCGGGAATAACGGACCACCACGGTACAAAATCGAGCCGGCGCAATACTGCGTCGACCTCGCCTGCGTCGCTGCGAAACCTGCCGCGTTCGACGGTCGAAAACACGTCGCGCTTGAGCAGCACCCCTTCGGTCCAACGCGCCACCAGCGTGGCGGCGTCCTCCTTGGGCAATTTCATGGGATGCTCACGCCGCCGCTGCAATGCGTAGGTTGTCGGCGATCCAGCGATCGAGATCGGACAACGCACGGGCACTGATCGCCTGTTTCTTCGCAATCGTCTTCTCGTTGCCGCGCAGCCGCGAACCGTCAGGCTTTTTGGTCGGCGGATGGACGAGCGGCGGAAACAGCCCGAAATTGATATTCATGGGCTGGAACGAGCGGCTGCCCTGTTCGATGGTTTCGATATGACCGCCGGTGATGTGGCCGAGCAGCGATCCCAGCGCAGTGGTTGCCGGCGGCGCCGCCAGCGACTGTCCGCTCGCATCGGCGGCGGCATAGAGGCCGGCGATCAGGCCAATACTGGCGGATTCCACATAACCTTCGCAGCCCGTCATCTGCCCTGCAAAGCGGAGCCGCGGCTGTGCGCGCAGCCGCAGTTGCGCGTCCAAAAGTTTTGGCGAATTCAGGAAAGTATTGCGGTGCAGTCCGCCGAGGCGGATGAATTCGGCATGCGCGAGCCCCGGAATGGTGCGGAAAATGCTTTGCTGTGGACCGTATTTCAGTTTGGTCTGGAAACCGACCATATTGTAGAGCGTGCCGAGCTTGTTGTCCTGGCGAAGCTGCACGATGGCGTAGGGTTTTGCCAAAGGATCATGCGCGTTGGTGAGGCCGACCGGCTTCATCGGCCCGTGACGCAGGGTCTCGCGGCCGCGCTCGGCCATGACCTCGATCGGCAGGCAGCCGTCGAAATAGGGGGTGTTGGTTTCCCATTCCTTGAAGTTGGTCTTCTCACCCGTGATCAAGGCGTCCACGAAAGCATCGTACTGCTGTTGGGTCAGCGGACAATTGATGTAGTCGGCGCCCGTGCCAACCGGGCCAAGCTTGTCGTAGCGCGACTGAAACCACGCCACCGACATGTCGATCGAATCCTTGTGGACGATCGGGGCAATCGCATCGAGTTCGGCGAGCGAGTCAGTGCGATGCGCTTCCGTCATTCTGGTGGGGCGCATTTCGTGCAAGACCACATGCACGCCTGCATTGGCGAGCTGCCAGGCGGCCTCAGAACCGGCGAGGCCGGCGCCGACAATATGCACGGTGTCGGAAGCTGCTTGGATACCTGTCATGGCGAGACAGGTAGCGCCTTTTCCGCTGCAGTGGAATGTGCAGAAGTCAAAAACGATAACGCCCGCACAAGGCGGGCGCTGTCGGTTCGTCACGTGGGCTGACGGAAGATCAGCCGTTGTAGTTCCCGGCTGCAACGCGCGGAATGTCCGAGCGATCGAGGCCGATATCGGCCAGTTCGCGATCGTTGAGCTGGGACAGTTCGCTGACATTGCGCTGATAGTCCCGGAATGCCTGGATCATGCGGATGAGCGAGAGCAACATGGTAGTCTCCTTGCAGTTGCGATTCAGCCCTTGGAGGAGGCGTCATCGTTGAAATGAATATAAGGCAAGGCTTCGCAGTGCAGAAGTTCCAATGGTGCGCTGCAGCTAGGTGCGAAACGCATAACGACTGTAACGGCGGATTAACATGTTGGCAGAGCCGCGCCGCTAGTCAGGCAAGACCTTGCAAATGGGTCAGATTCAGGTAGAAAAGCTTAGTAATATCAATTTATTATCCTCAATCCAGTAATCCTTTAGCTAACGTTAAATGACCATTTGATCGGCCCTATTGAAGGAGACCACTGCCGGGTTTGATCAGGTGGGTTTGATCGCTCGAGCGCCTCCGGTTATGCTTGATTCGCATGCGATCCAACATCATTTTATGAACGAATGAACATTTCTTGATCAATGAAACGCACAATCCGCGCGTGGGCGCGAAGATCGTGGCTTCCTTTCCGTGGTCCCCTTGAAACCCCGCCCACACCACCCACAAGGTGAGCTCCGAGAAGGGTCGATTGCGCCACGATCGGCCCTTCCAAGCCGCACGGATGGGAATCAGGGTGCGTGCGCCAGTTGGCTGGCAAAATACGCAACCGTCTTCGCGTAGACCTCGCTCTTGTTCCACTGCTGAAGCACCGCGAAGTTGGCGCCGCCGGGCTCCCAATCCTTGCCGTGCTGCCAGCCATGGCTGGCGAGGTAATTTGCGGTCGACGCCAGCACGTCAGGCACGCTGTGCAAAAGATCGCGGCGGCCGTTGCCGTCAAAATCAACGGCATATTTGATCCAGGATGACGGCATGAACTGGGTCTGGCCGATTTCGCCGGCCCAGGCGCCGCGCATCTCCTGCGGCGAAAGATCGCCGCGCTCGACGATACGCAGTGCATCCATCAATTGGCTGCGGAATTCGTCCGCGCGCCGGCAATCATAAGCGAGCGTCGCCAGCGAGCGTAGGGTCTGGAATTTACCGGTATTGACGCCGAAATCGGTTTCCAATCCCCAGATCGCGACCAGCACTTCGCCCGGCACGCCATAGGCCTGCTCGATACGGGACAGCGCCGAGCCATACTGCTTCATCATGTTGGCTCCGCGGGTGAGACGAGGCGGCACCATGCGGCCCGAGAATTCCTCAAAACTCTGGCTAAAAACCTTCTGCGAACGATCGCGGGCGAGCACGGTTTGGTCGATCGTCACGCCATTGAGGCCAGCCGTAATGGCAGCTTGCGAAATTCCGTTGGCGGCAGCCTCGCTCTTGAAGCTGGTCAACCAAGCATCGAAATTGCCGGTGCCGCAAGAAGCGGCCAGTGCCGGCACACCAGACAGGCTCAGCACAGCGCAAAGGGCAAACGCCTTGATAAGATGAGAGGTTGTCGATGCCACCGCTGCAGAATCCGATTCACGTGGGGTGAGGTTATCGTGCGGTGCAAAATGTTAGCGTCAACCGCGGCCAAAACATGGCTGGGTCTGCGATTCCGAAGCTCACGAGCAGCCAACGCATGATCGCCGCGGCAGGCAGCTACTCATCGAACAAAGGCCAAACCGCCGGTCGACCGGGCGGTTTGGTCTAAGTAATTTTCCCGAACGGCTCTATCCGCTACCCCTTGCGCCGCCATGGGAACAGGTTGGCCGGGAAATCCGCGGCGGGCTTGCGTTCGCGGTGAGGCGGGGGTGGGACCGGCCGCGCATGGGGATCCGAGATGATCACCTTGCGATAGAGGTGCCAGGTCGCGTGGCCAAGCAGCGGGATGACGACGGCGAGCCCAAGGAAGAAGGGCAGCGTGCCTACCACCAGGAGTGCCGCGACGATCAATCCCCAGGCAGCCATCGGCACCGGATTCTGGGCGACTACGCGGAGGGACGTCACCATGGCTTCGCCGGCGCCGGCATGGCGATCGAGCATCAGGGGAAACGAGACGACGCTGACGCACAGCGCCACCAGAGCAAACAGGAAGCCTGTTCCGCAACCGACCACGATCAGCCACCAGCCTTCCGATGTCGTCAGCACGCGCCCGACGAAATCGGGAATTTCTGCCGCGGCCTCGTTGCCGAAGGCCGCTACATAAATCGCCTGCGCAATCGCAACCCAGGTCACGAACAACGCGAACAGCAACACACCAAGCCCGAGCATGGCGCCGAACGAGGGCGAACGCAGCACCTCGACGGCATCCCACGCGGTTGCGCTTTCGCCGCGTTCGCGCCGGCTGCTCAATTCATAAAGACCGAGCGCCGCAAACGGGCCGAGCAGGGCAAAGCCCGCGGCTAGCGGAAACAACAGCGGCAGCACCGAATAGCCATGCACAGTGCGCGCCAGCACCAGTCCGAGCACCGGATAGATCACACAGAGGATAATGGCGTGGCTCGGCACCGCCTTGAAATCCTCCCAGCCGAGCCGCAGCGCTTGGTGCAGATCGGAGAGACCGATGGTTCGAATCTTCAGTGCAGCCGTGTTGTCCTGTGCGGACTGCACCATCGTTGGGACATTGTCTCGAAATGACGTCGCCATGGTCGCTAGCTCCCTTGCCGCAGCGGCCAGATTTGCGTCACGCGGGTGCAAGCGGCCGCCGTTGGAATTGTAGCCTTGAGGGTACTCCCAAAGCCGAGCGGTGTCGCTCACGCTTCGGTGAAAAATTCTAATGTCGCAACGCACACTCGCGAAACGCAAACTCAAGTGTGTCATTCCTGCGTCATTTCACGCCAAGGTCATTTCACTCAATTAAGCTTCCACCAACTTCCCGTTCACATTGGCAAGCGCAGCCTGGACGGTTAGGTTTGTAGGCGCGAGCCGGCCGATGCCGCCGGCAGAAATGTCGTCCAAGCCCTTCACTCGATTTCTGGGTTAAACGGGAGCAAGCGATGAGTATCTTCGGAAAAATCATGAGCGCGATCTTCGGCAGCAAGGCTAGTGCAACGCCGGCTGGCGGCACGGCGTCGGGCGGCAGTGCAGCCGCGGGAGGATCGGCAGCCGCGCCGGCCCAGACGGTTGATGTCGCGCCCATCCTGGACAAGGCGGTCGCGGCGAAGAAGGAAAAGCTGGCGTGGCGTACCTCGATCGTCGATCTGATGAAGGCGCTCGATATCGATTCCAGTCTCGGCGCCCGCAAGGAGCTCGCCAAGGAGCTCGGCTACACCGGCGACACCAATGATTCCGCGACTATGAATGTCTGGCTGCACAAGCAGGTGATGGCCAAGCTCGCCGCCAATGGCGGCAAGCTGCCGGCTGACGTCAAGTGGTAACCCTCGTCTGACGCGCGCCGCAAGTGCCCGCAATATCGCCGGCCTTTTTGTCTTGGGCTTACCCGCGCGGCTATCTTGCCGCCCTGAAAATGTGGGCCCGGTTGTGAGGGGCGATGTGCTCTTGTGCAAGCTAGAGGGGCTGCCGGACATGTCGATCCGGATCGTGTGATTGGTCATCCGGTTCAGCCCTTTAGCAAATCCCGATAGGCAGGGTTCTTGCCGATAAAGGCTTTGACGAACTGGCACTCGGCAATCACTTTCAGGCCTTTGGCGCGGACCTGGTCGAGCGCGCCCTTGATCAACCTTGAGCCGATGCCTTTACCCCCGAGTTCGGGCGGCACCTCGGTATGGAGAAACGTGATGACGCCGTCGTCGATCTTGTAATAGGTCGCAGCGAGATGGCCGTCGACCTCGAGCTCGAAGCGATGCTGCGCCTTGTTGTCGATGATGTCGCTCATTGCTATGGCCGATCAGTTCTTTAAGGAGCTAGCCAGCATGGCACGGATCGACCAAGGCTCGCCGTCGCTGGAGCCCTTGATGTTGTCGATTTTCCATTGCCCGGCTTCATGCACGAAATCATAATGCACAACCTGATCGGAAGGTTTCCCGCGCGTGCGGTGTCCGGTGATCGTCACCGCAAGCGTGGCCTTCTGGGCCTCAGGCTTCTCCACGCGCAACTCGAACGATTTCACGTCCGGTTCCTGGGAGTTGGTGACGGGGTCGAAATCGACCGGCCCAACATCGCCCTTCGGCGTGTGGGCATCGGCTTTCGCCCATAGCTCCACCAGCGATTTCGAAAGATATTTGGCTTTGGCAGCCTTGCTCTCGATCACGAAGGCGCCGCCGCCATCGCCTTTGCCCCTGGCGGCGCGGCTGTAGATCGCGCTGAGGATTGCCGTGGGATCGTTGGGCGAGGGCGTCTGGGCGAAGGTCTTGGTGGCGGCAATGGCGCCAACCGCACCACTTAGAATAAACATTCGGCGGGAGATCATGCGGGATTCCTCATATCGGCCAAGCCGGATGTAATAGACCAGATCGAGTGCGATCATAGGCCTGCGAAACCTTTTCCATTGCAGCTGATCGCGCCAAAGCCTGCCACCCTTGCGAGCCATCGGCAGAAGGCGATAAACAGGGTGGCAGAAGCGGACTTCGCTGGTTGCTTCGGCGAGATTTTGATGCCGTGCTCTTGTCCAAGGGGAAACATCCATGAAGATGATACTGACCTCGCTCGGCGTCATCCTGCTCATCATTGCCGCCGTCTACTTCCTGGTTCCGGCGGATCAATTGCCGGGCTTCTTTCCCGGACATGAGACCGGCGTGACGCGGATGCACTACAAGCACGGCGTCGTCTCGGGCGTGGCGGGCCTCGTGCTGATCGTGGCCGGCACGTGGATGGGGCGGCGGTGAGCGAGGCGACCGCACCTGCCATGGCGGCACCGCGCGGCGGGCTGTTGCGGATGTCGCGCCGGGTGATGAACCTGGCCCATCTCGTCACCCAGAATGCGCGCCGGCACGGCGACCGCGTCGGTTTCGTCTGGGGCGAGCGATCCTGGACCTGGCGCGAGATAGATCAACTGGTCTCGTCGCTTGCGGCTGCGCTTGCCGCACGCGGCATCGTCAGGGGCGACCGCATCCTCGTGCATTCCAAGAATTGCGACGAGATGTTCTGGTCGATGTTCGCGGCGTTTCGGCTGGGCGCGGTCTGGGTGCCGACCAATTTCCGCCTGATGCCGGACGAGGTCGCCTATCTCGCCACTGCCTCCGGCGCCAAGGCGTTTCTCTGTCACGGCGATTTCGCCGATCATGCCAAAGCGGTGTCCGGTCCCGACTTCGTTTGGCGGATCGGCGAGGGTGCGTTCGGCGAGAGATCGGTGAGCGATGCGATCGAGGCGCATGCCGGGATCAAGCTCGACAATGCCGCGGTCGAGTATGACGATCCCTGCTGGTTCTTCTTCACCTCCGGCACCACCGGCCGCTCCAAGGCGGCGGTGCTGACCCACGGCCAGATGGGCTTTGTCGTGACCAATCATCTTGCCGACCTGACGCCCGGCACCACCGAGCAAGATGCCTCGCTGGTCGTGGCACCGCTCTCGCATGGCGCCGGCGTCCACCAGCTCATGCAGACCGCGCGCGGCGTGAAGACGATATTGCTTTCGACCGAGCGGTTCGACATCGACGAGGCGTTTCGCTTGATCGAAACCCACCGCGTCAGCAATCTCTTCACCGTGCCGACGATCCTCAAGATGATGGTCGAGCATCCCGCCGTCGACCGCTACGATCATTCCTCGTTGCGCTACGTGATCTATGCCGGCGCGCCGATGTACCGCGAGGACCAGAAGGCGGCGCTGAAAAAACTCGGCAGCGTGCTGGTGCAATATTTCGGGCTGGGCGAGGTCACCGGCAATATCACCGTGCTGCCGCCGGCGCTGCATGATCCCGAGGACACCCCGCATGCGCGGATCGGCACCTGCGGCTTCGAACGCACCGGCATGCAGGTCCAGATCCAGGACGACGAGGGGCGCGAACTGAAACCGTTCGAGACCGGCGAGATCTGCGTGATCGGCCCCGGCGTGTTCGCCGGCTACTACGACAATCCCGAGGCCAACGCCAAGGCGTTCCGCGACGGCTGGTTTCGCACCGGCGATCTCGGCCACATGGACGAGGAGGGCTTTGTCTACATCACCGGCCGCGCCTCCGACATGTACATCTCCGGCGGCTCCAACATCTACCCGCGCGAGGTCGAGGAAAAAATTCTCACCCATCCCGCGATCGGCGAGGTCGCGGTGCTAGGGGTGCCCGATCCGGTCTGGGGCGAGGTCGGCGTCGCCGTCTGCGTTCCGCGCGAGGGTGCCAGGCCCGTGACCGAAGCCGAGATGGCTGGCTTCCTTGCGCCGAAAGTGCCGCGCTACAAGATGCCCAAGCGCTTCTTCTTCTGGGACGCCTTGCCGAAATCGGGCTACGGCAAGATTCCGAAGCGGCTGGTGCGTGACGAGTTGGAAGCGCGCGGGTTGCTCGATCTCACCAAGACAAGTTGATGCGACACATCCTTCAGCCCGGCCGGCCAGCGCCCGAGCGCATCCAATGGGCGGAGGCGCGCGGCCGCGCCTTCTCGGGTCAGCTTGAAGCGGGCTTGCCGCTACTCGAAGCCGCGCGCCGCGGTTTTGCTGCGCACGGATTTGCCGGCGGCGTCCTTAACATCAAGGGTGGCTCGCTCGGCCCGCTCGCCTATGTGATGCCGGCACTGTCGAAGACCGGCGAGAATGCCGCCTTCTACAGCGACACTTTTCGGCCCGCTGGAATCACGCGGCTCAGGACGGGAGCGATGACGCTCGGACAGCGCGACGGCGCTCCGTTCTTCCATTGCCACGGACTGTGGACGGAAGCCGATGGACGCGCCGGCGGCGGTCATATCCTGCCGGAGGAAACGATTGTCGCCGAGCCCTTCGAGGTGGATGCGTTCGGTCTCGATGGCGCGGTGTTCGAGGCGGAGGCGGACCCCGAGACCAATTTCAAATTGTTCGGGCCGATACCGTCGAAAGCCACCGCATCCAAGGTGACCAGCCGCGCTTACGCCCTGCGGCTGCGGCCGAACCAGGATTTTGCGCAAGCGATTGAGGCTTTCTGCAGCGAGCGCGCGATCACACAAGCCCGGCTGCACGGCGGCGTCGGCAGCATCATAGGCGCGCGGTTTACGGATGGCCGCGAGGTCGAGCCCTTTGCGACCGAAATGGCGGTGCGTTCTGGTGTGATCGCCTCGCGCCCGGACGGTCGGCTTGAAGCAACGCTTGATGTAGCCTTGGTCGACTATCTCGGCGGCCTTGCCATGGGCCGGTTGGTGCGCGGCGATAACCCGGTACTGATGACGATGGAGCTCGTGCTGGAGGTGATCGAAGGATTGTAGCGTGTACAATGGGCTCCCAGAAAGACCCGTCATACTCCGCGAAAGCGGAGTGTCCAGTACGCTGCAGCCTCTCGACCTATCACCGGCGTCTCGGAGTACTGGATCGCCCGCCGGAGCCTGTCATCGGGCGCGCATTCGCGCGACCCGTTGGCGGGCGATGACAGGCAGGTGACCAGTCCTCTCATGGCTGGGTTTCTGATCAATTGTCAAACAGCAAAGATGGTAGGTGTCCGCATTCTCGCGACGCGGATAGCGCCCGAGTTGTTGTACGAACTACCCTCGAAAGATAGAGGGCGCAGGGAAAGCCGGGTGCTCGCCGCACCCGCAGCCTCGCGTGCAGAAAAAAGCACACGAGCGTAGTCGCCACAGGTTCACCGAACAGTCCGGCCTTCCCTGCGCAATGTTTTACGGCTTATAACGCGCTCTCCCCGGTGACCGGGCTGTTTTGCCACCGTCGCTTCGCAGGATTTGCTCCCCGCAAAACTTGACGCCAGCGTCGGGGCGTCAGGACCACACGGCTTTGC
>Ga0066675_10001122_pt1 | contig 11223 bp, 11 predicted proteins | sample GraSoiAngelo_124_FD_62295 | JGI IMG/M metagenome (GOLD analysis project Ga0066675, IMG submission 62295) | Grasslands soil microbial communities from the Angelo Coastal Reserve, California, USA - 14_0927_05_20cm | ecosystem: Environmental > Terrestrial > Soil > Grasslands | place: USA... | reverse complement strand
CGGATCGATCAGCGCGCCAAGGACCTCACCGGCACCATCCCTCCTGTGGTCCACATTGAGCTCGGTATTCCCGGCCGCGGCGACCTCGTCGTCAGCCACGAACCCGAGCACTTGCTGCGCAAGTACCAGCACCCGGACCTGCACAAAGCCATCAACGAGGCGTTCCGCATTGCCGAGCGGCGGCTGCTTGACCTCAAAGAGCAGCGTGACGGCCGCACCAAGGCCGGCGATCACGACACCGAGAACCAATCGCTCGGGCAGATCGCGGAGGTCACACCCGAGGAGGATTTCGGATTCCTGCTCACCAAAGAGGGCGGCCTGCTCTACTTCCACCGCAACTCGCTGCTGTCCGGCGACTTCGATGATCTCAAGCCCGCAGACGAGGTTTATTACAATGAGGACGTGGGCGACACGGGCCCGATCGCAACCAAGGTGCGCCCGAAGGGGAGAGGCTCGGACACGCAGTAGTGCTCGAAGCTAATGTTCAACGCGCGCGCCAATTCAGCAGCTCGGCGCTCGTCGCGAATTCCACGTCCGCCTATCGCACTGCCACGATGAAGAGCCGTGGAAAGCGCAGCAGCACGCGACCGTCGTGTCGCGGCGGATAGGCTTTCGCGATACGCGCCGTGTACTCGGCCACGAACCCGCGGCGCATAACCTCGTCGAGCGGGGAAAGAAACGGTCGTAACGCCGAGCCGCGGAACCACTCGACGAGGGCGTCCGGGGCCGCCATCACGTGGTTATAGACGGTGTGCCAGATGTCGAGCTGCGCGCAATGGGGCTTGAGCAAATCGTAATAAGCAACCGGCGTCGGAAGGTCGTCGCGCGCGGCCGCGGCCAACGCGAGCGGCGCGGCCCACGGTCCGCTTGCCGCCACCTCGCGCATGAGGGCGAGCGCCGGCTCCTCGGTGTTGTCGGGCATCTGCACCGCCAACACGCCGCCCGCGGGAAGCGCCCAAGTAACCGCCGCAACACGGCGGGATGGTCAGGCACCCATTGAAAGACCGCGTTGCCGAACAACAGGTCGGTGCGCTCGGGCGGGCTCCAACTGGCGAGATCGGCTTGCGCGAACTCGCTATTGGGAAGCCGCTCGCGCGCCTGGCGCAGCATGTCGGGCGATGAGTCGACCCCGATCACCTGCGCCTGCGGAAAGCGTTGCAGCAAGAGTTCGGTGGAATTACCGGGCCCGCAGCCAAGATCGACCACGCGGCGTGCGGACGTGAGCGGCACCTGCGCCAAGAGATCGCGCGGCGGGCGGGTGCGCTCATCCTCGAACTTCAGGTATTGGCGCGCGCTCCAGTCCTCGATCATTAGCGCGAGAACTTCTTGTACTTGATGCGCTGCGGGATGATGGTATCGGTCCCGAGCCGGCGCATCTTGTCGCGCTCATAATCCTGGAAATTGCCCTCGAACCATTCTACGTGGCTGTCGCCTTCGAACGCCAGAATGTGCGTGGCGATGCGGTCCAGGAACCAGCGATCGTGGCTGATGATGACGGCGCAGCCGGCGAAATCCTCGAGCGCCTCCTCGAGCGCGCGTAAGGTATCGACGTCGAGATCGTTGGTGGGCTCGTCGAGCAGCAACACGTTGGCACCCGACTTGAGCATCTTCGCTAGATGAACGCGGTTGCGTTCTCCGCCCGACAGGGAGCCGACCTTCTTCTGCTGGTCGGCGCCTCGGAAATTGAAGGTCGAACAATAGGCGCGCGAGTTCACCTCCCGCTTGCCGAGCTGAATGATGTCCTCCCCGCCGGAGATTTCCTCCCAGACGTTCTTCTTGCCGTCGAGCGCATCGCGGGATTGATCGACATAGCCGAGATGCACCGTTTCGCCGACCTTGATGCTGCCCTTGTCCTGTTTTTCCTGGCCGACGATCATGCGAAAGAGCGTCGTCTTGCCGGCGCCGTTCGGCCCGATCACGCCGACGATGCCGCCGGGCGGCAGGCGGAAAGTGAGATCGTCGATCAGGAGGTTGTCGCCATAGCCCTTGCGCAGCTTTTCGAAGTCGACAACGGTCTGCCCCAGCCGCTCCGTGACCGGAATAATGATCTGCGCGCTTTGCGCGGTCTTCTCCGCCGCCTGCTTCACGAGATCTTCATAGCGCTGATAGCGGGCCTTCGACTTCGCCTGCCGCGCGCGCGGGGACGCCGCGATCCATTCACGCTCGCGCGCGAGGGTGCGCTGGTGCGCCGCCTCTTCACGACCCTCCTGCTCCAGCCGCTTCTGCTTCTGCTCGAGCCAGGCAGAATAATTGCCCTGATAGGGGATGCCGCGGCCGCGGTCGAGCTCGAGAATCCACCCAGTGACGTTGTCGAGGAAGTAGCGGTCATGGGTAACGATCAGAATCGCGCCCGGGTAGTTGCGCAGGTGGGCCTCGAGCCAGCTGACCGACTCGGCATCGAGATGATTGGTGGGCTCGTCGAGCAGCAAGAGGTCCGGCTGCTCGAGCAGCAGACGGCAGAGCGCCACGCGCCGCCGCTCGCCGCCAGATAGCGTTTCCACGTCGGCCTCATCCGCCGGGCAGCGCAGCGCCTCCATCGCCTGGTCGATTTTGGAGTCGAGATCCCAGAGGCCCTTGGCCTCGATCTCGTCTTGCAGTTTCGTCATTTCGTCCGCGGTCTCATCCGAGTAATTGACGGCGAGCTCGTTATAGCGATCGAGAATTGCCTTCTGCGGCCCGACGCCCTGCATCACGTTCTCGCGCACGCTCTTGCCGGCATCGAGCTGCGGCTCCTGCTCGAGGTAACCCACCCGCGCGCCTTCGGCCGCCCATGCCTCGCCGGAGAAGTCAGTATCGATGCCGGCCATGATGCGCAGCAGCGTGGACTTGCCCGAGCCGTTGACGCCGAGCACGCCGATCTTGGCGTCCGGATAGAAAGACAGATTGATGTCCTCGAGAATCTTCCGATTGCCCGGATAGGTCTTCGAGAGACCTTGCATGTGATAAATGAATTGACGGGCCATCAATACGCCCCGCTCGCGTTGTTGGGCGCCGATCGGCGCCGGATGTGGGGAGGTCGGGGCTGATGTAGCGACCTCTCGGGCCGAGAGCAAGGCCGCGCCAAGATCGCCCCTGCTCGATCACAAACGCGAGAAGATGTGACGGGCATCACATCCGCCGTGCGGCGATAACCGCATGTGACGCTTGGAAGACGGTCGAGGCAGGCTCGACGAGTCTTACGAAGGTTTAATCAACCGAACAGACAATTTGTTGAACTCGGACGCTGCACGCGATGACCAACGAATGGATGAGGCCAGCAGTAACGGCAAGGCGCGTCATGATCAGGGCAACCAGATTCCGCAACCGTGCTGCTCGCCTTCAGGCGCGGCTTGCCGCAGACATTGGCGAGCTCTTGCACGATCTGGTCAAAGCCCTGTTCGATCCGTACCGGCCGGAGCGCTACTACATGCGCGGCCCAGGGCCCCGGTGGCGTGCCAAGCATGACCGCGCGCAGAGAGTCGACGCGGTTGCAGTGCCCGCACCGCTGCCTCGCGCTTCCAATGCGGTTGCGGTCGCAGTGCTGATTCGAGACTCGTAAGCTCGTTGCGCGCCCCGCCCCAGCCCGGCCATTCGTGCCGTCGCGGCGCCGAAGTGTGACCTAATTGCATCGATCCTTAACCCTAACCGTAGCTTTTCTGCAACGCTCGCTCACGAATCTGAAATCACTAGGGAATTCGTACTGGTTTTTAACAAATTTGCCGGGACAATACGCGCAAAGGGGCGCTCCGGGCGATGGGGACGGAGCGAACGGGGAGCCGGCGCCAGTCGCGCTGGATGGGGTCATGGCAAAGGCAATTAGACGCGGCGCGAGCCAAGGTCGGGCGCGAAGCGTGTTGGCGGATCTCGCCGAATTCGTAGAGACTTTGACGCGAAGCCTGTTCGATCCGTACCGGCCCGAACTTTATTACATGCGCGGGCCGGGCCCCAAATGGCATGCCAAACACGATGGGATGCCGGCGCTCGTGCGCGTGCGCGCGAAGCGCTGAGCGCGCACACAGAGCGGGGATACTCGCGTAGAACGGACGAGTTCTCGGGCGCCCGCAGGACGCGGGCCGGGTTCCCGCACCCGGCGAGTTTGGCGTGATGCCCGCTAGCACGCGGTGACGGTCTCCTTTCTCTCAGGATTTCCGCCAAGAGGCGCGGCGATTGCGGCGCGTGGCGATTGGCCTGTGCTATAGGGGACGACCCCACCCTTCCTTCGTCTCCACAGGCCAACACACGGATATTGTCTCATGCCTCGCCATCGCTGCGCGATCCTCGATGATTACCAGAACATCGCTCTCACCGTGGCCGACTGGTCGAAGGTTTTGGGCGACCTCGACATCAAAGTGTTCAACACGTATCTCGGCGGAGCCGATGAGGTCATCGCGGCGTTGCAGGACTTCGAGATCGTCTGCGCCATGCGCGAGCGCACCGCCTTCCCGCGCGCCGTGATCGAGAAACTGCCACAGCTCAAGCTGCTCATCACCACCGGCCTGCGCAACGCATCGATCGACGTCACCGCGGCCAAGGAGCGCGGCATCGTCGTCTGCGGCACGCCAGCAGTCGGCAGTCCGACCTCCGGCATCGCCATCGGTCTGATGCTCGAACTAACCCGGCGCATCGGCTACGAGAACGCGCGGATGAAGGCCGGGGCGCCTTGGCAGACGACGATCGGCCTGGATCTCGAGGGGCTGACGCTCGGCGTCCTCGGGCTGGGCAAGCTCGGCACCCGCACGGCGAAAATCGCTCAGGCGTTCGGGATGAAAGTCCTCGCCTGGAGCCAGAACCTGACGCCGGAAAAATGCAAGGAGGTCGGCGTCGACTATGTGGGCAAGGAGGATCTGTTCCGCCAAGCGGACATCCTCACTATTCATGTGGTCCTCTCCCAGCGCACGCGAGGCCTCGTCAGCGCGAAGGAACTCGCCCTGATGAAGCCAACGGCCTACATCATCAATACGTCGCGCGGGCCGATCATCGACGAGCCGGCGTTGCTGGCGCTGCTACGCGAGAAAAAGATCGCTGGCGCCGGGCTCGACGTATTCGATGTCGAGCCGCTGCCGATCGATCATCCGCTGCGCAAGATGGACAACGTGGTCCTCACGCCGCATCTCGGCTACGTGGCCATGCAGAACTATCGCGCCTATTTCGCCGGTGTGGCCGACGACATCCGGGCTTTCCTCGACGGCAAGCCGGTCCGGGTGCTCAATTGACGGGATCGTTGTTTCCTGATCACCGCGCCATGGCGGACGGGGGCGGACCGAGCGGGGCGCTCGTTACCGCAGCTCCTGCCGACGGAATCGGCGCACCCGCGGAGGATGCAGCAGCTCCGGGCGGAGCAATGGGCGTTGCCGCGGTCGGCGCCGGCGGCTTGCCCGGCAGCACCACCACGCGAGCGCCGACTTTGACCCGGGTGTAGAGATCCGTAACGTCCTCGTTGGTGAGGCGGATACAGCCCGAGGACACGAAGGTCCCGATGGTCGAGGGCTGATTAGTGCCGTGGATGCGATAGATCGTCTTGCCGAGATAAAGCGCGCGCGCGCCGAGCGGGCTGCCCTCGCCGCCGGCCATGAAGCGCGGCAGATAAGGCTGGCGCGCGATCATCTCTTCCGGCGGATTCCAATCGGGCCATTCCGCCATCTTCGAGACCTTCTCCGCGCCGGCCCACGTGAAGCCCTCGCGGCCGACGCCGATGCCGTAGCGCAGCGCCTTGCCATTGCCGAGCACGAGATAAAGATACGTGTTCGGCGTATCGACGATGATCGTGCCGGCCGGCTCCTTGGTGTAATAGTCGACGAGCGTGCGCCGGAACTGCGGCGGCAGTTGCTTCTTCGGACCAGTCTCAGGCCGCACTTCAGGCGGGAAGGCCGCCATGTTTCGTGGATCGACTGACGTCGCCGCGCCACTGGCGGCGGGCTCGCCTTGTGCCGCGCCGGGATAGCCAGGGGTGATCGGCAGCGGCGGCCGCGCCGCGTCGGGTTCGTACGGAGTGCCCGCCGCAGGCGCGGAATAACTGGGATTGGGCGATCCGTAATAAGGACGCGTGCCCGGCGCGGCCGGTTCGTAGCCTTGCGGCGCTTGCTGCTCGCGGTAGCCCTGCTGGGGCGGATCACGGTAGGCAGGTGGCGGGGGCACCGCCTCATCAGGGTAACCGGCGTGACCGTAGGGCGCGCCGGTTACACCAGGCTCGACCGCAGCCGGCGGAAGCGGACGCCCCTGTAGATCGTAAACCTGATTGTCGTCGGCGTCGGCAATCGGCGGCAGCGGCCGATAGGGCGGATAGCCTTGTGCAGGAGGGTAAGCCGGCGGATACGCCTGCGGCTGCGGATAATATTGCGCGGAGGCGTCCCCGACAGACGTCCCGAGGCCGATCAGTAGCGTCGCGATGGCACCTGTGGCGCGGAAAATCATGCCCCCTCCCCTGACGCAACCCGGGTTGACCAACGGAATCGACCACGAACAAGGCACATTCAAGACGATAGGCCTAAAAAGGTGACCAAGGTCTTGATAAGCCTCACCTGACAGAAGTGACCGGTATTCAATGACTTATGCTGGTTCCACCATGGCTGTGCACGTGAGGTCACCTCGCCTTGGCTTCGCCCAATACCGTTTTGGCGATCCGGAAGCAGTCCACACCGACCGGGATACCGCAATAGATGGCGATTTGCGTGAGCACCGCCCGGATCTCATTGGGCGTAAGCCCGTTGCGAAGCGCCCCGCGAACGTGCGTCTGGAATTCCTCCATCTTGCCGAGCGCAGCAATCATTCCGAGATTGAGGATCGAGCGCTCGCGCGGGCTCAGCGTGTCGTCGCCCCAGGTCTCTCCCCAGCAATACTGAGTGACGATGCGCTGGAAATCGCGGTTGAAGTCGTCGGCACTCTTGAGCGCGCGATCCACGTACTCTTCGCCGAGCACCTTGCGGCGCATGGTGAGGCCGCGGTCATAGGTATCCTTGTCCATGTCATTCCTCCGGGTTGCACTCTGGGCGGGTAAGCGCCGCGAGCAGGGCTTCGGTTGCGGGAGAAGGAAAAGCCCGACCGCACGTGGCGGCATAGGCTTCGATATTGGCTCGCGCGGCCGCCTCAAGCGACGGCGCCCCCGTTCCCATTGTGGATGCGCCGGCGAGTTCGTGCATCGCCTCCTGCTGGAGGCGCTCGGCCTCGAGCTCGATCGCCTTGATCCTGGTGCGAAAGAGTTCGGAGGTTGCGCCGTCAACGAGCGTGGGCGGCGATTTCAGCGCGCGCCGCATGGTGCGCAACGGTATGACCGTCATTTCCCGCCATGGCGCAATGCGACGTTCGAGCTCAGCGATCTCGCTTGCAGACAACGTCCGCTTTCGCCTCGCATGCCAGAGCAGAAACAAGAGCAGATTGACGTCGACGCCGGCCTCCTCTTGCAAGAGGATGCAGGCGTCAGCGACGCCATCCTGCCGGTAGAAGCGCAGCGAGAAGCGCCAGAACGGCGATCCAGAGGAGGCGGACGCCGTCATGCGCGCGCGCTCAGCGTCGCGACGTCTAGCGATTTGGCGAGCTCGTCAATCTGCGCCAGCACACTCGCAGAGAGCGGCACGCCGTTGCGTTCCCGTTCGGCCCTGCGTGCCGCGCGTCCCATGCCAGGCACGCGGATCTCATCGCGGCCGGGCAGCCGGTGCGAGGATATGAGGTCGCGAATGTGGCGGTCGACCTCAGCCTTGAACGCATCGAGTAGAACGAATCGCGCGACATCGAAGGCAACGACGAATTGTCCGACATTGCCTTTCTCGCCCGCTGGCGCGGCGAAATCCCGGATATCGCGGCCAAACGCCGCGCGGTTGAGGGGTCCCGCCAACAGGCCGATGACAAGGGAAAGTCCGCTGCCCTTATAGCCGCCCATCGGGAGATACGTGCCTTCCTCGATCCGCCGCGGATCGGTGACCGGCGAGCCGTCCTTGCGATGCTGCACCCAACCTGCGGGCATCGGCTTTCCTTCGAGCTCGTAGGTCCTGATCGCGCCGTTAGATGCGAGCGAGGTGGCGATATCCAGCACCACCGGCGGCTCATCCCCGGCCGGGATCGCCACCGCGATCGGGTTGGTGCCGAGGAGCGGCTCGCTGCCGCCCCACGGCGCCATGTGGTTCACGCTCGATGCGGCGCCGTAGATTCCGACCATGCCGTGCCGCAGCGGGATGGCAGCATAGATCGCGCCAGCACCGGCGTGATTGGAGCACCGCGCGCCGACCCAGCCGACGCCGGCTGCACGCGCGAGCTCCACGGCGAGATTGGCGGCGTATGTCATCACCACGTGGCCCATGCCCTGGTCGCCGTCGATGAGCGCGGTAGCTGGGGAGCGCTGCAGCACGCGGATGCTCGGCCGCGGGTTGATCGCGCCGCGTTGGAGCTGGCGCACATAACCTGCAAGGCGAAAGACGCCATGCGCATCCGAGCCGGTGAGATCGGCTTCGAGCATCGCGGCGGCGGCGATAGCGGCATCGGCCTGAGGTAATCCGCAGGCGCGCAAGGCATCGACGAGAAAAGCGCGCAAGGCGGCGGCCGGAATACGCCGGGTGCCTTGCGCTTCGGTCTTGGTCAGCACGTTGTCGCTCAACGCTGGGCCACCGCAATCTCGAGCGGGAAATTATCGACGCATTCATGTCCGCTCTCTGTCACGATGAACGTGTGCCCGAGAAAAATGCCGAACATTCCGTCGGCGGTGATGGGATTAGGTTCGGCCATGATGATCATGCCGGGCTTGAGCACCTTGTCGACCTCGTCTGCCTCGGTGCGCTCGGCGAAAACGTGCGGCTTGTCGGTCACGATGTCGATGCCGTGCACCTGCGTCGGACGCGACTGCACGCCGCGCTCGCGAAAGAAGCGACTGGCGAGGCGCATATTGTCGGTGGCGTTGCCGGGTTTGATCTCGGCGACGATCTTGCGATAGCCGGGCAACGCGATCTCATCCCAGAATTTGCGCACCATGTCGGTGGGGGGCCCGACCGTAATGGGCGAGCCGATTTGGGCAGAGAGGCCGTTGTAGCCGGCGGCGAGCTCCATATTGATGATGTCGCCGTTCTTGAGCTTGCGATGCGAGGGGCGCGGATTGCCGACCACCATCGCCGGATCGGCCATTGGGGTCGATCCGATGATGAGAAAATCGATGTCGCCGCCGCCGTCGAGGATGGCGGCGCCGGCGGCCGCGCGCAGCTCATACTCCGGCACTCCGGGCTTCGCGCGCGCGAGGATCGCCTGCATGGCGCGCTCGCAGAGAACGCCGGCCTTGCGCACGCAGCGCAGTTCCTCTTCGCTGTGCACCACGACCAGCTCATGCATAAAGCCTTTGGTGAAGATGAGCTCGGCCTCGGGCAGGGATTGGCGCAGCACATTGTACTGATTGACCGGCAGATAATCGTTGTGCCGCGCGTCGATCTCGAGGAGGCCGATACGGCCGCGCTCGAGCTTGAGCTCCTTGAGCCGCTCGACGATGACGTCGGCGTATTTGCCGCCGCGGCTATGGCGCACGTCGGACAAGGCATTGGCGCATTCCCGCCGGCAGGCTTCGGCGTGGGTGCCGCCCATCGAGAAGATCAGCGTCGGTTCGGCCTCGAGCGGCACCACGACGTATGACGCGACGGCGTGCCATTCCCAATGGCCGGTCAGCCATTGCATGCCGCCGCCGAAGCTCCAATGGCTCGGGCCCCCTGGCACGATCACGCAGTCGAGGTTGTGCTCGCGCATCTTGTCGCGCAGCGCCCGGTACCGCCGCTGGTATTCCTGCTTGGAAAAATGATCATAGATCGCGTCACGGTAATATGGCGTCTCGTACATGTTGGAGAATGGCGCGTTCTGATCCAGGCGCTGGCGCACCTGTTCCCACGGCTCATGCGCGGACGCACGAGGCATCTGGATGTTCATGGCATTTCAATCCTTGCAGCTGCCGATGATAACAGGCCCGCCGGCGGCCTCGACCGCCTCTTGGGCGAGTTTGATGTTCGCGACCTGCTCGACCGTCGGCTTCTTATTCTTGTCGATGTCGCCGTTCTCCGCGCTATTGTCGATCGTCCATTGGATGCGCTTGGGATCGAACCCGGTATTGACGGACCAGATGCAGTTCTTGGTCAGAACGTCGATCGCATATTCCACCGCATCGCTCGGCTTATCGGTCGCCTTCACGATGATTGGGACGACTTTCACCTTCTCGCGAAACATGGCCCGATTGGCTTTGATCATGGCGGCGGCGGCATCGCGTAGAAGAGCCCGATCGCGCGCGATCCAATCGAGCGAGGCGCCGTAGGCGTTGAACACGTAATCGGGCATGAGCTCAGCGAGCTGAACGAGCACATTCAGGCTCGGCTTCTGTTTCTTCGCCAGATACACATCCTCGGGATGCAACGCGACGCCGTCGCTCTGTCCAGTGAGCAGACCGGGCAAGCGGCCGGCGGTGGCGGCGGAGATGAATTGCGCGTCATCGACGCTGAGGCCAGCCGTGCGCAGGACCTCGCGGCCCATACGCCAGTTGAAGCCGCCGACTCCCCCACCCGTGGCGCTGAGTTTCTTGCCCTTGAGATCGGCCGCGGTCTTCACATCGGGGGACACCACATAGGCTTGCGGCAGCCTGGGCGCCAAGCCCCAGAACTGCTGCACCTTCATGCCGCGGCCGATCGCCACGTCGTTCACGCTCACAATGGCCGATCCTTGCGCCGCCGCCGCGCTCGCCGTGGCGGACGCGCCGCCCTCGAACTGGATGATGGTCGGTTCGATGCAACGCGTCGCGAAGAAGCCGAGCTCCTTGGCCACATAGGGGGACGTGTGCACCACATTGGGCGGCGCGACCGAGACGCCGATGTTGATCTTTCGCATCGCGCTGCAGGTTTGTGCCGCCGCCTCGCGGCTTGCTGCATCAGCGAGCGTGACGCCGAGCACCGCCAACGCCACCCAGATCAATCGATACCGATCTGCCATGGGACCTTCCCGTCGTCTCCTCCTGCGCCCCCGCGGATTTAGTCCTCTTGCGACGCCGCGGTCCAGGGCGCCACGTATTTTTCGGCCAATCGCAGCAGCGCCGTGAGCGTCACGCCCAAAATGCCGAGGGTCACGATCGGCACGAACATCTTGTCGACCTGGTAGGTGCTCGCGGTGCGCACAATCAGATAACCGATGCCGGAGATCGCGGTGTAGAGATCGGCGAGCACCATGCCGATTAATCCGCGTCCGAGCGCCAGCCGCAATCCCGTCACGATGAACGGCAGCGAGGCCGGCAGCACGATATTC
>Ga0066675_10001121_pt1 | contig 11224 bp, 14 predicted proteins | sample GraSoiAngelo_124_FD_62295 | JGI IMG/M metagenome (GOLD analysis project Ga0066675, IMG submission 62295) | Grasslands soil microbial communities from the Angelo Coastal Reserve, California, USA - 14_0927_05_20cm | ecosystem: Environmental > Terrestrial > Soil > Grasslands | place: USA... | reverse complement strand
GCCAAGACAAAGAGAATTGCTCCTCCGAAGAAATCCGCCAAGCCAGCAAAGAAAAAGCATTAATTTTAATGGCTGAGTGAGCGTGCTCCCGAACCAACAACAACCGCTCTAGTCTTTCAGCGATAATGCAGAAATGGGCGCCCCCGCGATTTTCGGGCCAGAATTTTCTTCGCAGGCCATGCGGGCAGAGAAGCGTTCCGTTGCGATGAATTCCCTCATTGCCGCGCTCGCGATCACAACCTTAAAGATCATCGTTGGGCTGGGCACCGGCAGTCTCGGCATTTTGTCGGAGGCTGCCCACTCCGGCCTTGATCTGATCGCAGCAGCGGTGACTCTTTTCTCGGTCCGCGTATCGGACAAACCTGCCGACGCTGACCATCAATATGGTCATGGAAAGATCGAAAATTTCTCTGCATTTATTGAAACAGGACTGCTGCTACTCACGTGCGCTGTAATCGTGTACGAAGCTTGCAAGCGCCTGTTCTTTCACCACGTAGCAATTGAGCCGACGCTCATTGCTTTCTCGGTGATGTTTGTGTCAATGGCCGTTGACTTCTGGCGTTCGCGGGCGCTAGGAAAGATTGCGGCGAAATACGACAGTCAAGCCTTACAGGCCGACGCGCTTCATTTTTCGACGGACATCTGGTCCAGCGGCGTGGTGGCGCTTGGTCTTTTGCTCGTTTTAGTCGGACGAAAGCTGCAAATTCCATGGCTGGCCGAAGCCGACCCCACTGCTGCGCTTTTTGTGGCAGGGGTGATCATTCTGGTCAGCGCCCGGCTTGCGCTCAAAACCATAGACGCTTTGCTCGATACCGCTCCTGCGGGTGCGCGCAGCAAGATCATCAACGCACTTCGCGGAGTCGAGGGCCTGCTCGAAGTGGATCGCGTGCGCATTCGGCGTGCCGGAAATCGATATTTCGCCGATGTTTCAGTTGGCCTCGCCCGCAACGTAACTTTTCAAAAATCTGGGCAGGTAGCGGACGAGGTCACGCGGACAGTTCACCAGGTTCTACCCAACACAGATGTTGTCGTCCATTCGATTCCGCGGGCCCCTTCGGCTGAAAACATTTTCGACCGTGTGCGCGGCGTTGCCACCCGCCACAACGTCAATGTGCACGATGTCAGCATTCAGGATCTGGATGGGCGCCTGCACGTTGAGCAGCATCTCGAAATGGACGAGCGTTTGCCGCTCAAAGATGCCCACGACCAGGTGACTGCCCTCGAAGAAGAAATTCGGCAGCAAGTGCCAGAAATTGCTTCCATCCTGACCCACATCGAGAGTGAGCCTTCGACCATTGAGCAAGGCGAACAGATGCAACGTGACGCGCAGTTGGAATCCCGCCTGAAAGCGGTCGCCCATGAATTTCCTGAAATTCTGGATATGCACGACATTGAGGTGAAGCGCGTCCGAGATCATCTCTATGTCTCATGCCACTGCACCTTTCCCGACGAGTTGCCGCTGTCGCGGGTTCACGATGCGTCAACCGCACTGGAAATCCGCTTTAAGCAGGAAGCGCCGGAGTTGTTTCGGGTGTTGATTCACCCAGAACCTAGCACTGATAACAGGAGATGAATATGTACGTCGCAGCTGCAAAATGGACTGAGCAGTTCCGGTTCAACTGCACTGGCAACGCCGGATTTACTGTGCCAGTAGACGGCGATAGCAAGACTGCTAACAGTCCCACCGATCTGGTTTTGATGGCCCTTTGTGGATGCACTGCCTACGACGTAGTCAGCATTCTGCAGAAGAAGCGCGAGCCCTTCACCGCCGTTGAAGTTAGCGCCGAGGCAGAAAAGGCGACTCAGTCGCCGCGTGTTTATGCCGAAATCAAGTTGCTGTACAAAATTCGGGGAAAGGTTTCACACAAGGCTGTGGAGGACGCAGTTCGATTATCGGAAGAAAAATACTGCTCGGTTTCGATCATGCTCAGCAAGACGGCCAAAATCAGCTATCGCATCGAACTGGATTCGTGAACATGGCTGACGCAACCGCCGCCTTGCTGTTCCCGAAACATCCCGTGCATCCCCTGCGTGGGTATATTTACATTGCCTGTTCGGCCGTTTTCTGGGGGATGTCTGCCTCGCTTGGACGCGCTGCCTTCACTGGACGCCTGGTCCCTGCCTCCAACATTGCAGCCATCGATCCTCTTATCCTTTCGCAAGCGCGAACCACATTTTCATTCCTGCTGGTGGGACTTGGTCTGCTCTTTATTCGCGGGCCTCGCGCCTTACGGCTGCCCTGGTCAGACTTCGCGAAACTTCTTCTGCTTGGTTTTCTTGGCGTGGCGGCATCAAATTACTTCTACTATCTCGCCATTCAGCGTACCAACGTGGCTACCGCGATCATCGTGCAATACACTGCGCCCATCTGGGTCTTGTTGTACACGCTGGCGCGTCGAATCGAGAAGCCGACAGTTTCAAAGTTGGTTTCTGTTGTGCTCGCCATCGGCGGCATCGCCCTGGTCATCGGCCTCTTTGGGCAGGGCAAATTACATCTCGATCAGATGGGTGTTGCGGCCGCCCTGATTGCCGCATTCTCGTTCGCTTATTACAACGTTGGCGGCCATTACCTGCTTGCCCGCTATGATCGCTGGATGGTCCTGCTTTATACGACCTGGGCCGCATCTCTGTTCTGGATTTGCGTGAATCCGCCGCAGCGAATCGCAGCTGCCCATTATTCGCCGGGGGCGTGGTGCTTCCTGTTTGCGTTTTCCGTGCTGTCGGTCCTGATACCGTTCACATTTTACTTTGCTGGCCTGCAGCACCTTCAGCCAACCAAAGCGATCATCGCCAGTTGCCTTGAACCGGTTTTCACGGTGGTTATCGCTGCGGTTGCGCTGCACGAGGTAGTCCGGCCTTTGCAGGCGATGGGCATGGTGATGGTGCTGGCCTCGATCCTGGTCGTGCAACGTTCCACAACCGATGTTGTCTGCTCGAGTGTGGATCCTGTTGATTGAAGCGATTTTCGCTTCGAACCCGCGCATCACGACAATCTTTTTACAATATGACTCTCTGCCGTGACTTTGGTCATCTACGGCCGACGTGTAAGTTCAAGCTATGTTTTATCAGTGGAGGACTACATCTGTGAAGACTGCAAGGTTACTCATTTTACTGATCAGCATTGCCGCGACCGCCGCGCCTTGTTTCGCCCACCACATGGCGGTTGTCGTCTCCGAAAATAACGCGGTCAGTAATTTGAACGCCTCACAACTGGGAAAGATCTTTCGCACCGAAATGAAGAAGTGGCCGGATGGAGGCGACATCGTCGTGGTACTGCATCGCTCCTCACTGGGTGAAAACATAACCTTGCAGCACCTCAACAAGATGTCCCCTGCCCAGCTTCAGGCCTGGAGCAAACAGCACAAAGACGAACTGAAGTTCGCCGATTCCGACGAAGATGTGCTGAGCATTGTTCAGAGCACGCCTGGTGCAGTGGGACTAGTGGACGTCCGTTCCGTCAACGACAAAATCAAGGTGCTGCACGTGGACGGAAAGCTGCCTCTCGAAGAGGGATACCTGTCGCACTAGAAGTTCCCAGAGTCATGGAGCCGTCGCATCAGAGCGGCGAATGATTATGAGCGTTATCCCCAACTAACAACAGTTTCCATGCTTGGTTACGGCGGTATCTGTGAGTTAGGGACTCTGGGTGGAACAATGGGCTTTTACGCGGGGTCTAACCAGTAGATGTCATTAAGACGCCCAGGGACGGCCGAGTTGTTTTGCTCCACTGACGTTAATGCTTTTGCGTGCGTAATGGCGATTGCAATGTTTGCGGTTTTGGCCTGCTGCATGACCACTATGGGCGACCACTATCCTGGTGATTCATTGGACTTGCCTAGAGAGTCCTACATCCTGTCCTAGTGGGTGATTTGAGTTGGGGTGCTAATCGTGATGAAGCGATGATCATCGCTGTCGCAAGGGACGGAACAACTTTCATGACTAACAAAAAAGTCGCGACCTCGGCACTTGCCTCAGAAATCAGCCGCCGCCTCGGCGCTGGCGCTGAGCACAAGGTGTACATCAGAGCTGATGCTCGCGCCCGGTATGGCAATGTAAAGTCAGTCTTGGACGCCATCCATTCGACAGGTCTGAAGAATGTTGCGTTTCTAGCGTACCAACGCAGAAACCCAGTTACTCTCAATCCATCCCTGCCCTAACTCTCGCATTTCGCAAAAAACTCAAGTAGTGTTCCGCTTTCTTAATATCCCGACCAATCTGCTCCCGCAGAGCTTCCACTGAAGCAAACTTGATCTCGTCCCTTAGTCGCGCCAGAAAGAACAATTCAATCCTGGTTTCCGCTGTCAGTTCCAACGGATGAAAATTCAATAAGTGCGTTTCGATCGCGAAGGACTCCGCGCCAAACGTTGGCCGATTACCGATATTTGTCACCGAATCGAAGCACTCGTCGCCGACCCGCGTTCGCGTGATATACACGCCATCAGCAGGGACGAGTTCATCGTATCGGCTCAGGTTGATCGTGGGCACGGTGTATTTCGATCCATACCCACGGCCGCGGCCCGGCGTTGAAACAATACTGAAGGGCCTCCCCAGCAGCGGCCTGGCGCGGCTTACTTGGCCGGATCGAATCATGTCGCGGATGCGAGAACTCGAAACCGACTGCCGCCGCACCATCATCTCCGGATAAACGATGACTTCGAAATTGAGTTCGCGGCCCAAGTCCGTTAGCAGTTTCACGTCGCCCGCTGCCTTGTGGCCGAAGCGGAAGTTATAGCCCTCGTGTACCTCGATTGTGCCGAGGCAGTCTCGCAGGATCTGCTGCGCGAAATTGTGCGCAGACAGCAGCGACATATCGCGAGTGAAAGGAAGCACAAGCACTGAGTCAATTCCGGACTTCTCCAGCAACAGTAACTTTTCCGCGGTCGGCGTGATCAGCCTGAGAGGAGCGTCCGGGCGCAGAATCCGCACCGGATGTGGCTCGAATGTTACGGCGACCGATTTGGCATTGCGCGCAGCCGCTTGCCTGATCAATTCGCACAATACTCGCGAATGTGCCCGGTGCACCCCGTCGAAGTTCCCGACGCTGACCACAGATGGTCCAAACCCGGCAGGAACTTCCTCCAACTTGTGAAAAACCAGCATGTCAGATTTCAAACTCCAGCTTCATGCCGTCATACGAAAGCTTTACGTTATCGGGCAGCGCCGCGTTGGTTTCCTCATGCGGCAGATCGTGGCAGATATGTGTGAAAAATGCGCGCCTGGGCTTAAGCCTTTCCACTGTTTGCAGTGAATGCTCCACCGTGGAATGAGTTGGGTGCGGCTTGTAGCGCAACGCATCCAGAAACAGAATGTCGAGTCCCTGCAATTGTTCCAGGGAGCGTTCGGGGATATCACTGTGGTCAGTCAAATACGCTGCCGAGCCGAAACGAAAGCCATAAATCTTTGCATCGCCATGAATAAGCGTGATGGGCTCGAAGATTGCACCAAACAATTCCAGCAAGCCTTCGAGCGGTCTTAATTCCACCTGTGGCAAGCCGCCAAACTTATAGTTTGCGTCGAAAATATAGCGGAACATGGTACGGATAAATTCAACGGCCGCAGGATGCGCATAAAGTGGCAGCTTGCCCGGCTTGTGCAGAAAGCTGATCGGTCGCAGGTCGTCGATGCCGAGCAGGTGGTCGGCATGCGTGTGCGTGTAGAGCACAGCGTCCAGGCGGCAGATATTCTCGCGAATCGCCTGCTCGCGAAAATCAGGAGTCGTATCGATCAACACCGCGTGACCCTGGTATTCAATTAACACCGAAGGCCGAGTGCGCCGGTCCCGCGGGTCACTGGAGTGGCAAACCGCGCAACTGCATCCGATCGTGGGCACGCCCATGGACGTGCCGCTTCCCAGCACGGTGAGCGTTGCGTTCATTTCGCAGCGGGTACCTTCTGAGGACCTCTGGCGATTGCGTTTGTGACTTCCACATACGCCATGCGCAGCTCGTATAGCGCGTTCTGGAGAAAATTCTGTTCTTTGGGAGTTAGATTGCCTTTGGTCTTTTCAGACAGCAGAGACAACGAGTCGATTGTCTGTCGCGCGCCGATAAGATCAAGTTGCGGCTCTCCACCCTGTTCCTGCATGAGTCCGAGTTGCAGCATGCCGGTCATGTACAGCGACGCAAGGAAGCGCTCGAAGGTGATATCCAGCTCTTTTGCCGAGTGGCCGCTCAATTCTACTTGGCGATCCATCTCCTGCGACGATTTCTGGTAGGCGTCTGCCTGTTCCTTTTGTTCAGCGGCGCTCGGGGACGGCGGCGGTGGGGATTCCTGCTTATCGGCCTGTGCTGGCGCGGTCTGCGCCGGCGATGAGGGGGCCCCCGGCGGCTCGGCCGGAGTTGCCGGTTGATCCTGTTCTTCGGCAAGGTCTGCGCGCAATTCGCCTTCAGGAGTGAACAACCGCCGGTCCGTAACTGTGAAGCTTGATTTTTTCTCAGCCATAAGTGTTTGTCGATTCTTAGGTTCGTTTTTCAGATCATCCGGATCGTCGCCGGAATGAGAAGCGCACGCTTTAGTGAAACATGTCCGAAAACGGCAACGGCGCCGGCTTGAGCGTTGCTTCGCCGGCGGTCAATACCTGACCGGCTGCAAGAGCTTCTCGTCGTATAAAGCCTAGCGCCAGTTGCTTCTGCTTGAGCTGTACCGGAGCGATGGTCGTCAGTTCGCCAACGTCCTTTCCCCCACTCTGAATCTTCGTGCCTGCAGCTGGCAGAGGTCCTTCCACTTCAAATCCGACGAACGTTTTGTGGACGTTTCCGCGGGCCCTGATCCGTTCAACAATTTCCTGGCCGATATAACAGCCCTTCGTGTAATTCAGCGCGCGTTCCTGTCCCGTCTCGTGCGGAAGAGCGCGCTCACGAATGTCCTGGCCAACTTTAGGAATACCTCTCAGGATCCGAAACATCTCCAAAGCCTGGTCATGCACTTCCTCAACTCCGGCGCTCACAAGAGAATTCCAGACTGTCTCGACTTCCTCTGCAGGCGCCCAGATTTCATAACCCGCAAAACTGGGATTGTGATCACGCACAACCGTCATCATGGAGCCGTTCGAAATGGAGCCGTTCGAAGGCAACTCTGCAAACTGAAGTTGCTCAAGACTTTGACCCAGCCCCGCTGATGCCAGAAGATCTGCCGATTTCGGCCCAGCAATTCCAAGCACCACGAACTTTCCGTTCAGGTCTTCGATTTCAACCTTGTCCATGATGATGTAGCGCTTCAGAATCTGAAGCAAAGCTTCAGCCTGTGAATTCTCGATTTCCGCGATCAGATTTTCGCCACGGTTGAATACGTATAGATCGCCAAGGATGTGTCCCTGAGAGTTCAGCACAAACGAATAAACGCCGCGGCCAGGCGCAAGATCACGTATGTTGTTTGTGACCATGCCATTCAGCCAGCGTACCCGGTCACGACCGGTGATTGAGAAAAGCTGGCGATTCGGGCGATAAATCGCACAACCGGCGACCAGAGCGGTCAGCTCTCGCTGGCTGTCAACGGCGGTCGAGGCATTCTTTCGTTGTGTTAACGATGGCATGCTTACTTCAATTATAACGAAGCAAATCGGATGCAAAGGGCGTAGTCAAGCTCAATTGGAGTTAGGCGTTGAGGCTCTTTACCATAGACGAATTTTCAGTTCGCATCATCTTGGAGCCACATGTGGAATGTTCCGAAAACGACATCAGTGGGCTGCCTGTGAGCAGTGGCTCGCATATTGATGAACTCTTCGGGAAAGTCATCGGCGCTCATTCTGTCTTCTAGCAGCTCAATTTCTTCCAACTCCAGAAGAATGCAATCGAGACCCATCTGTACGGTACTTCTTACTCTTTGTTCGAATATTTGGGGAGACTCCGCCCACGCAACAACATTGACGTAAGCTCCCTTGCCTCTTCCGAATCTGCGGAAGTTCTTACAGTTCGGGTCAGCTTTGAGGGCAGCCAAGCCAGTCCAGAGTTCCATCCATCACATACTAGCCCAGGCGGGTTCAGTGAGATTTCTGGTATCTTCCTCCCGTGCGCTCGATAAAGAGGATCGCGGTTATTCCCGGCGACGGCATCGGCAAAGAGGTCGTCCCTCAGGCGATCAGGATCATCGAGGCGTCCGGTGCGCCGGTTGCTTTCACTCACTTCGATTGGGGCGCGGATCGCTACTTGGCTGACGGCACCACGGTTCCGAACGACGGCTTTGCGATGCTTGCACGCGACTTTGATGCAATTCTGGTGGGCGCATTCGGCGATCCGCGAGTGCCTACGAATATTCACGCCAAAGAAATTTTGCTTGGTATGCGGTTCAAGATGGACCTGTATGCCAATGTCCGCCCGGTGCGCCTGCTCGATGCGTCACTTTGTCCGCTGAAGGGAATTGAGTCCAAGGACATTGATTTCGTTGTGGTCCGCGAGAACACCGAAGGCGTTTACACCGACTCGGGCGGCATTTTCAAGCAGGGAACTGCCGACGAAATCGCCATTCAGGAAGACATCAACACACGCCAAGGCGTGGAGCGCGTGATTCGCTTCGCTTTCGAGTATGCGACGAATCACAAGAAAGCCGATGGCAGCAGCCGCTCACGTGTGCTCATGTGCGATAAGTCGAACGCCATGACCCACGCCGGTAGCTTATGGCAGCGCGTATTTAAGCAGGTCGGCGCCGAATATCCGCAGACTAAATCCGAGCATATGTACGTTGACGCGCTCTGCATGCAGATGGTCCGTGAACCGCGCCAGTTCGACGTGATTGTGACCAATAACATGTTCGGGGACATCATCACCGATCTTGCTGCAGGACTGCAGGGAGGCCTTGGCATGGCCGCCAGTGGCAACATAAGTCCTGGCAGGACATCGATGTTCGAGCCGGTGCATGGCTCGGCGCCGCCGCTCGCCGGGAAAAATCTCGCCAACCCTATGGGCGCGATTCTCACTGCGGCAATGATGCTCGCGCATTTGGGTTGTGAAAAAGAAGCGCACACGATTGAGGCTGCGGTGCTCGATGCCGTTCGTGCGAAGAAGTCTACCCAAGATGCCGGGGGACCTTTGGGCACGAAAGAAGTCGGAGAATGGATAGCGGAGCGGGTGGCAGCGGGGAAGTATTAATCCATGAAGCTCATCATTAATGGCGAGGATCGCGAATTCGATTCCATCTCGACGCTATCTGATCTTCTCGTCCAGCTCGGGATGAAACCCGATCGGGTTGCCGTAGAGCTCAACCGGGAACTCGCTCCTCGAGATCGCTGGACGATAATTCCTCTGAAAGATGGCGATAAACTCGAAATTGTTCACTTCGTGGGTGGGGGTCGGTGTGAGGAGGCGATGTGAAGCCGAATGGGAAAGTCGATAGGCGAACGGTTGACCTCTCTGCTTATCCAGACCTGGTTGTGATCTACCTGGGAATGAGAGTCAATCGGCTGTACGGGCTCAAAACGTTGATTGGATTCGGCCCGAGGATTACTAACGCAGTCAGCGAAAAGCCAGATGGACTGTTGCTGCACGAGCCGGTGATTTATTCCATTTTTCCGATGCATGCGGGCATGCGTCAGTATTGGCGTGATTTCGATTCTTTGGAACGCTGGTCGCGTTCGGAACCGCACATGCTCTGGTGGAAAGAATTTCTGCGCAGTTCCGGCGGCACCGGCTTCTGGCATGAAACTTACTTCATGCGCGGCGGCATGGAGGGCATCTACGATGATATCCCGAAGGCCATCGGCTTTGGCGCTTTTGCTCCTTTGCAACAGGCACGCGGTCCAATGTTCTCCGCGCGTACTCGCCTGAAAGCTCAAGGCACAGAAACCAGGTCAACGCCCGTTACCGAAAGCGATCTGTACCCGGGCAGCTGAAGTCCTAGTAGCTCCTTAGTAACCTGTTTTCCACTATTTAGCTGCTCGGGTTTGACAACTCCGGCCTACAATGTTTCAAACATTTTGCAATTTAGATGTTTTAAACATTTGCAGGCTGGAATGCAGGAATCGTTCACATCACAAGACGTAATTCGTTTGACCGGAATCACAGCCCGCCAGCTGCAATGGTGGGACGAACGCGGCATCGTTGTGCCCGCCCGTCAGGGACATCGCCGGGTCTACTCGTTCGAAGACCTGACCGAGGTCGCCGTGATTTGCGAGCTGCGCCGCAAGGGCTTCTCACTGCAGCGCATGCGCAAAGTCGTTCGCTTTCTGCAAAAGGAATTCAGCCAGCGCCTGGCGGCGACCGTAACCGCTTCTTCCAACTATCACCTACTTACTGACGGTCGCACGCTTTATTTAGAAACGTCTGCGCAGCAGATCGTGGACATTCTCAAGAATTCACGGCAGCCGATGTTTGCCATTTGCCTGAGCGACACTGTTCGCCAGGTTAAGGCTGTGGTCAGCGGGCGCAAGCGCCCGGGCCGCTGTGCTCCCGAAAAAGTTCATTCGATTCGCAAGTCGAGATTGGGTTCGTAGCAGTGAATTTGCCCGCGAGGAGGGGAAATGGTTGCTGAACTCGAAATCCTGAGCGAATGGATACCGGAGCAGATGCAGCCGGGCACGATTTTCGTGCTCGAAAATGCCGGACACATCGGTGAGAAGGAAGATCCGTACTGGGCTGTGCTCTCCTGTCCCAACTGCGGCACTCTCGGCCTGATCACACGAAAACAAATCGCAGGGCTGATTGCTGTGATCTGCGGGTCGGGAAAGTGCTCGGCGCAGTTCTTTATCCGAGACAACGACATTCAGATCAGAAAACCGTTTTAGGAATTTTTACGAATTGTCGAATTGCAGACTACGTCTCTAGAGCGTTGGGAATTCGACAATTCTAAAATTCATAAATCTGTAATTTCGACAATTCGTAAATCACAATTAAGTTCACCTTCTCAGCTGCCTACCCAGTTCCACCGGAACCTGCTCCACAATTTCAATATCAAATCCCTCCAGTGCCACCACCCTGCGGGGATGATTGGTCAACAGCCTCATCCTGCGTAACCCGAGATCTGATAAAATCTGCGCGCCCAGCCCGATTTCACGCTGTGCCTTGCGTTCGCTCTCGGGCAACGAGGGAGAGCTGCGCTCGTGATGAAAGGAGATCGCATTCCTCTCATCGGTTTTCTCAACCGAGAATCCCTTCGCCGCTTGATGCAGATAGATCAGCGCGCCGCGTCCTTCAGCGGCTATGGCTTCAAGTGATCCTTCGAGGGTAGCCCGGCAATCGCATGCCGCTGAACCGAAAACATCGCCAATCAGGCAGTGAGAATGCATTCGTACCAG